>ERZ795060.5218-NODE-5218-length-10494-cov-8.459048_pt1 | contig 10494 bp, 10 predicted proteins | sample MGYA00375144_ERZ795060 | MGnify/ENA primary metagenome ERZ795060 (study PRJEB30189, sample SAMN05720157) | activated sludge metagenome | isolation source: anaerobic digester from wastewater treatment plant | place: Japan | collected 2015-05-15 ... | reverse complement strand
AATTCTTTGAAAAGTAATTCTTAACTGCTAAAGAAAGCTCAGTAAAGCTTCCAATGTTAGGATAATTTTTAAAGAAAAGGTTAATATGATAGATATAATCATTAATTGTTCTTTCTCTTAAGCCTTCAATTCTTTTTATTAATAGAAAATCCTCAAAATAACCTTTCCAAATGAATGGTTTTTCAATAAAAACTTTTTCTTTAAAAATTAACGATTTTCCCCAATTTTTCACCCTTTTTTAAGAGCAACGCTTTCAAGGTTTAAATTGGAAAAAATTAGTCGTAAAATATACTCTGGTAGCCCCGAGGAGAGTCGAACTCCTATTGCCGCCTTGAAAGAGCGGTGTCCTAACCGTTAGACGACGGAGCCATATGAGCCGTACAGGATTCGGACCTGTGACCCCCTGCTTAAAAGGCAGGTGCTCTACCTGCTGAGCTAACGGCCCGGCCAACTTTTATATATTATTGAAAATACATATTTTGTCAAATAATTTTTAAAAAATTATACACTTTTATTTAATTAATATTTTATATTTAGTATAATAAATAAAAAAATAATTATGGATACATTATAAATTGAATTTTTTATAAAATTTTATAAAAGTGGAGGAACTATTATATAAATGAACATAAAAAAAATCTTATATGGTTTAATAATTTTACTTCTTGTAATTAACATTTCAAGTTGTACAAATCTTCCAGGAACAAAAAAACAACCTTCTTCTCCTACTAAAAACACACCCCAGCTTACTATAAAAATACCTATTGGCAGTAGTACGGTTTATGTAAATGGAGAAGAGATAGATTTAACCTCTCCGCCAGCCTACATAGACGAAGAGAGCCAAACAACAATGGTTCCTTTAAGGTTTATTTCAGAAATAATAGGTGCTAAAGTTGAATGGATACCTGATACAAAAGAAATAGTTATTACTCAAAATGAAAAAATTATAATAATGTCTACAAAATCAATTAATACAACTGTCAATGGAAAAGAATTTGCTCTTCCATGTAAGCCCCAAATTAAAGAAGAAAGAGCATTTGTTCCTTTAAAATTTATTGCCCAAAATCTTGATTTTGTTGTTGACTGGATACCAGAAAGTAAAACAATCGTTTTATATAAAGGAAGTTAGTTTAAAAAAACTAAATAGCCTCAACTATTTCGAACTGTTTTAAGAATTGATCTCTAAAAGCTAATTCCTCTTCAAAGAGTTTTTGTGCTTTTGGATTTTCTAATATAAATTGAGCAGCTTTTTTTGCTTCATCAAGTAAAGGAACATCTTTTGAAAGATCTACTAATGACCTTACAAAATAACCATGTTGCTTTTCGCCAAATAATTCTCCAGGTCCTCTTAATTCAAGGTCTTTCTCCGCAATAATAAAACCTGAGTTTGTATCCTCGAGTATTTTTAATCTCTTAGAGTTTTCTATATTGTCCACCAAAAGAAAACAATAAGAATCCTGAGATTTTCTACCGATTCTACCACGTAATTGGTGAAGTTGAGCAAGACCAAACCTTTGGGCATCCTCTACAATTATTACTGATGCATCTGGAATGTCAATTCCAACTTCTATAACTGTAGTTGAAACTAATATATCGCTCTCCTTTGAAAATTCTCTTATCGCTTCTTCTTTTTCTTCTACGTTCATTCTCCCATGAAGCAAAGTTACTTTAAACTCGGGAAACACTTTTTTTAGTTCTTCAGCTTTTGCAATTGAAGAGGCTAAATCAATAGAAGAAGATTCCTCAATTAATGGACATACTACATAAGTTTTCCCACCCTCTTTTATTTTTTTTCGAACAAATTCATATACTTCTCCGTTGTTCTCTCTTAATACAATTTTTGTTAAAACTTTTCTTTCTCCTTTTGGCATTTCATCCAGAACAGAAATATCAAGATCTCCAAATCTTGTCATTGCAACAGTTCTTGGAATGGGTGTTGCACTCATAACGAGCATATGAGGAGTCACCCCTTTATTTTTTAAAGCTTCTCTCTGTCTAACCCCAAAGCGATGTTGCTCATCTACAATTACTGTAGCAAGCTTATTAAAGAGAACATCCTCCTGAATTATAGCATGTGTACCAATAACTACATCAATTGTTCCATCTCTAAGACCTTTACATACTTCTTCCTTCTTTTTGCTTTTCATCTCACTTACAAGCAATTCTACATTAAAACCAAATTTTGAAAGAAGGGTTTTTACTACTCTGTAGCTCTGCTCTGAAAGTATTTCTGTAGGAGCCATAAATGCTGCCTGAAACCCACTTTTTACCGTTAAATAAATTAGTGCTCCCGCTACAACTGTTTTACCAGATCCAACATCCCCATGTAATAATCTATTCATTGGCTTTCCTGAATTCAGATCATTTATCAGTTCAGCAATTACTTTTTTTTGAGCTACTGTTAATTTAAAAGGAAGAGAATCTTCAAATTCTTTAATAACATTAGGGTCAATATTAAAAGAGATTCCCTTTAGAGAACCTAAAAGATTCTTTGCTTTACACAACTTATACTGACCAAGGATAAACTCTTCAAAAACAATTCTTTTTCTTGCCTTTTCAAGATTCTCAAAATTAATCGGGAAATGTAATTCATAAATTGCTGTAGAGCGAGGAGGAAGACTGAGTTTTGAAAGTACTTGATTCGGAATAAACTCGTAAAAAAAATCTTTGTAATTCTCAAGGTTTTCCTTAATTATGCTCCTTAAAACTTTTGGATAAATACCCTGAGTAAGCTTATACACCGGGACAATCCTTCCTGTATGAATTGTTTCTTTTTTTTCTTCTAAAAATTCATATTCGGCATTATCTATTTCATAACTACCATAGTTAAAGGATACTTTTCCAGAAAATATTACTGATTTTTCAATATGCTCCTCAAAAACTTTTTTAAGAAAACGCTGATTAAAGAAAACTCCTGTAATAGCAGATGTACCATCGTATATTGTAACTTTCAATATAGAAAATTTATTTTTACTAAATTCCTGAACCGAGACAATTTTCCCACAAAAAGTTTGCTCTTCCCCCACTCTTGCAGACCTTATTGGGATAATCTTACTTCTATCTATGTAATCTCTTGGAAAATAATAGAGTAAATCAAAAAGAGTCGATATTCCAAGTCTTTCAAGCAAACTTGCTTTTTTGGGACCTACACCCTTAACAAACTGAATTGGCTTTACTAAAATTGAGCGGGCTGTCTCAAGATTTATATCTTTTGTATCAATATTTACTTCTTTTTTATCAATTTCATTAGTATGCTTATCGTTAGCACCTATATGGCTTTCGATTAATTTTATTTCATTTAAAATCCTTAAATAAAGTTCTCGTGAGGGATTTCCTTTATAACTCGAAAAGGTCTCAATTAGATGCGATAGTGTTGCTGCTATTTCATTGTCTTCAACAAAATTCTTTTTAACTTCAGAGAGTCGTTTTAGAGCAAAATCAGAAAAACCTCCAATTACGGAATTATCTTTAAAATTGTTTTTAGGTTCATAAAATAGGGGTCTTTTTATATCATCTAAGGCTTTCTCTAATTCTTTAAACATTCTAAATCTATTTTATAGACTTTTTCGGTGTCTAATTTTAACCATTTTTTAATAAATCTCCTAAAGGATTCAACATCACCAGAAGTATAAAACAGGTCTTCATTTTGAGAATTAAATACAGGTTTTTCGGTCCTAATTTCTGAATATAGCTTAAGTGTTTGCTTTGCAACAGCAGTAGCAGGGTCCAGAACTGTAAAAGTATCTCCAAACATTGAAATTATAATTTCCTTTAAAAAAATAAAATGAGTACACCCCAAAACTATTGTATCCACTCCCATATTCTTTAGTCTTTCGAGTTTATCGAACAGAAAACTTTTTATTGAAGTGATTTCTGTCATTCCATCCTCGACTAATTTTACAAGGAGAGGAAATTGAACAGAGATTACATTTACACCATTAGCCCATGTTTCGATGAGCTCTTGATACTTTTTTCCTTTAGATGAAGCTTCAGTTAATAATACTGCTATTTTACCACTTTTTGTGGATTGAACAGCTGGTTTCACAGGAGGCACAACGCCAACAAAAGGCACAGAAAAACTATTTCTCAAATAATTTATCGAAGATACTGTTGCTGAGTTGCAAGCTGTAACTATAAGTTCTGCACCTTTATCTATTAAGAATGAGCTTATACAATATGCATAAGCTTTAATTTCCTCTTCACTCTTTTCTCCATAAGGAAAATGGGCATTATCTGAAAAATAAATATAATGAGTCTCAGGGATCAAAGTTTTAATTTCTCTATAAATTGATAGCCCTCCAACTCCTGAGTCAAAAATACCAATCATTACACCACGCTCGGCTCAACAAAAAGTTCTCCTCTATCAAATCTACCAAGATCAAGTTTTGTCTTTACTTCTGGAATTGAAAGCTCTTCACCGCATATCATTTGTGCTATGAGAGTAGAAGTCATTGGTGAAATCATAAAACCATGACCCGAGAAGCCGCAAGCCATATAGAAATTTTTAAGTTCTGGAGCTTCCCCTATTATTGGAGTCTTGTCTGGTGACATATTATATAACCCAGACCATTGCCTCAATAGTCTTGCTTTGCCTAAAGGTGGAAGCACTTCAATTACTCTTGTAGTAACGTTTTCTAAAAATTTATATGTATGACCCTGATTAAAATCTTTTGGTTCTGTGGGATCACCAAAACCCATTAAAATTGCACCATTCGGCTCCTGCTGGGTATAAAAGTTATGATAAAAAGACATTACCATAGGTCTAAAAAGTGGCTCTATTGGTTCAGTAACAAAAATTTGGTGTCGCTCAGAATATGTAGGTATCTTTACCCCTGCCATCTGTCCGATAATTTGTGACCATCCACCAGCTGCGTTTACAATAATGTCGCAATCAATTTTTCCTTTGTTTGTTAAAACGCTCTTAACTGTGTAACCATCTGTTTTTATACCTACAACCTCAGTAAATATGTTTATCTCGACTCCTAATCTTTTAGCAGCCTCGGAATATGCATATGTTACATGAAAAGGATTGCAATGACCATCTTTATCATAAAAAGTAGCACCAAGCAAACCATTTGTATTTACGATTGGAACAACATTTTTTGAATCTTGTGGAGTTAAAAATTCAACTTTTAATCCAAACTTTTTTTGCAGTTCAATATTTTTCTTGAATTGTTCTACCTGCTTTTCTGTATAGGCAGGCATAAAATAACCTGTTTGAATAAATTCTATATCTTTTTCATAACCCAATTCTTCTCTCAATGTCTCAAATCTTTTTACCGATCCAATAGAGAGCTTTAAATTCATTTCTGTTCCCCACTGTTGCCTTACACCTGCTCCACACCTCCCAGTGGCACCAGAGGTTAAATATTTTCTCTCAAGGAGAACAATGTCCTTAACACCCCTCCTTGCTAATTCATATGAAATTGCACAACCTACCACTCCGCCACCAATGATAACTACCTCTGCTTTATTTTTCATTTTTGCTCTCCTCAACAATCAATTTAAGAGGAACTGTTACAATCGGTGGTCTAAAAGTAGGTACATCAATCTCCTCCATAGTTTTGCCTGTTGCCTTTGCTATTTCCTGCATTATTAATGTTCGGCAGGTTTTGCCCTCACACTGTCCCATCCCTGCCCGAGAAAGCCTTTTTATTTCATCTAAGGTTGTATAACCCTTCCTGATTAAATCTCTTATCTCTTCAAGAGTTACATCAGAGCACCTGCATACTGTAATTTTTTCTTCTTCTTCCCTATTCACTCTTCATCCACCACCTTTATATTCCTTGCCTCCATGCAAAGTTCTTTAGGTACTTTTATCCAGATAATTTTGGTCTTTGGGTTTGTTTTTAATGATTGAATCTTTATAACTTCTCCTCTGCCAACTATCTCTCCTTTTCGGTTTAAAACATCATATTCTTTACCAATTTCTGGCAAAGGTATGAATTCATAAGGAATTTTAACCAAAGCATGACTATCACTATAGTCTTCCCAAACAACAAAAATAGCTAAACCAGGGCATTGAGCAATACATACACCACAACCATTGCATTTCTCAAAATCTATTAAAGGTAAATCAACTATTTTTTTGAATTCCTTTATTGCTCCTCTATTACACGCTGATTGACAGGGATTACATGGAATTTCCTGAATACACTCTATTATTGCAACTGGACCTTTTTTTAGCCTTTCTTCTGCTGGTATCCTTTCTTTAAGTTCTTCTAATTCTAAATAACCTTTTTCTTCATACATTTTATTCTTCCTCTAACTTTTTAATTCCTGACAGAATCTTTTCTCCTGTAGGACCATTTCTAAGATCAAATAGCTTTTTAAAAGCGTTATCTCTCAATTCTAAAAGCTTTTGACTGGCAAAATTAAGAGATTCTGAAACAGAGACAGCAGCAATTGTTCCTTCAAGCATTGCAGATGTAGCCTCTTCAATTGAGGCAACATCTCCTGCGATATATACATCTTTATTTGTTGTCATTAAATTCCCATCTCTTATTGGAATATGCCCCCCTAATTCAGGAATATATCTCATTTTACAACCAAACTGCCATAAAAGCTCGGTTAAGGGTGATAAGCCAACTGCAAGACAAAGAGTATCACAGTCGATCTTTCTCTCAGTTCCCGGAATTTCATTCCAGTCCTTATCGAGGGAAATTATTTCAACCCCTTCAAGCTCATTTTTCCCAAAAGCTCTTTTTACAGTAGTTTTTGTATATATGGGGATCCCTAATCTACTTGCCTTAGCAGCGTGAACAAAATAACCTCCTACTTTCGGGGCAGCTTCAACTATAGCTTTTACTTTAGCTCCTGCCTGAACAAGCTGATAAGAGATTATAAGACCAATATTTCCTGAGCCAACCATAACCACTTCTTTGCCTGGTAAAACTCCATAAAGGTTCATAAGTGTCTGTACTGCTCCTGCACCATATATTCCTGGAAGGTCATTATTTTCGAAGAGAAGTGCCCTCTCTGATGCCCCCGTTGCCACAATAACTTTCTTAAATTTAATTCTAATTAATTCCTCATCATTATGGACCGCTAAAAGCATATCTTCTTCGTTGTAGTAGCCACATGCAGTAGTATCAAATGAAATTTCTATATTATTAAACTTTTTAACGCTCTCAGAAAGTAAATTACCTATTTCAAAACCTCTAACTCCTGCATATTCCTCTCTGGAACCAAAAAACATATGAGTCTGCTTAACAAGCTGACCACCTAAAAATGGATCTCTTTCAAGAAGTAAAACTTTTAAATCTGTTTGACCGAGAGCAATGGCTGCCGATAGGCCGGCAGGTCCACCACCAATAATTACTACATCTGTCTCTTTAATCATTTTTCACCAACCTATCTGTCTCTACAATCATGCCTTGCCTTGCTCTTTTAACACATGTTCTTACGTTTGGTTCTCCATCAACTTTCATTAAGCAAGATGAGCAATTACCTATACAGCAAAATAACCCTCTCGGTTTGTGATACTTAAGACTATAAGATAATGTTTTAATTCCACTAGCATAAAGGGATACAGCTATTGGCTCATCATCGTAACCCTCTATCTCCTTACCATCAAGGAAGAAAGTTATCTTATTTCCTTTGTTGAACTCAAGGATTGGGTGATTTTTGATGCGCACTTCCGACCTCCAAATACATCATTTATATGTTATTTAATTTCATCATTTTAGTTAAGTATACCACAAATATTTGGCAACCTTAAGCACATTTTAGAAGTAAATAAATATGTCATTAACATCACACAATGAGGATATTCCTTCCAAAAAAGAATTTCACCAGCCCTTTACTTCAGCTTAGGATTGCTTTTTACCAGTGATGAAAAGTCTTCTAACCACATATCTTCCTGAGCTGAGGAGTATCTTTTTATCTATGAAATATCTCCTCTTTTTACGCTTCGATAAAAGATTTCGAGGATGACAGATACTGTGGATTCCCGCAATCGCTCTGAATGACAAACACTCACAAATCCTCCTGAGGTAGTATATCTATATTTTGCTATCGTAAGGATCTATTCTTTTTATAATACTTATAAAAATTTGGGTTGGATCCTCGATAAAAGATTTCGAGGATGACAAAAGTGTTGTCATTCCGCACTTGATGCGGAATCCAGGAAGTATTTCTTTTCAAATAGAAAAGGAAAAAGAATGGATCCCCAATCGAGTTGGGGATGACAAGTTACTTGGATCCTCGATAAAAGATTTCAAGGATGACAATAGGCGTACTTTCGAGGATGAGAGATACTGTGGATTCCTTAATAATTGATTTCAGGAATTACAGGGAGTGTAAATTTGGGAATGACACCCATCTCTCACTGTCATCCTGAGGAAGTATTATTTCAGCAACTGAAGGATCTAATCTTAATTATTCTAAAACTTTGTAAATGTGTACCAATTTTAAAGCCTCAATATGTTATTGTGACTCAAAAATCCTAAAAATCATGTTTGAGATAATATATAAGAGTATATATACTTCCTTCGGTGATAATTTACAATTCCAAGAAATAGAGATATATGTTTATTTTGGATGGGACAATTGATATTTTGCTCATAAAAAATATAAATTATTAGAAATGAAGAAAAAAAAGAAAATTGAATTAACTTTATTTTCTCAAGGAGTATCTGCGGGTTTTCCTTCACCAGCAGATGACTTTATCGATAAAAATTTGGATTTAAATGAATTTCTTATCAAGCATCCTGTTGCCACTTACTTACTTAAGGTCTCTGGCAATTCAATGATAGATGCAGGAATAAACTCAGGGGATATATTAATAGTTGATAGGTCTCTTGAGCCCACGGATAATAAGATTGTTGTTGCTATAATTGATGGTGAATTTACATTGAAAAGGTTCAGAAAAATAGATAATAAAATATGTTTATACCCTGAAAATTCAAAATATGCCCCCATTGAAATAAAAGAAGGAATGGATTGTCAAATTTGGGGAGTTGTTACATTTGTTATTCATCAGTTTGAAAATATATAGAAATGAACAGAATCTTCGGATTAGTTGATTGTAATAACTTTTATGTATCCTGCGAACAAGCATTTAATCCAAAGTTAAGCAATAAACCAGTTGTTGTATTATCAAATAATGATGGTTGTGTAATATCGCGATCGCAGGAAGCAAAAGATTTAGGAATTACATTAGGGCAACCGATATTCAAATGTATGGATATGGTTGAAAAATATAATATACAAGTTCTATCATCTAATTTTAGTTTATATGGAGATATCTCAAATAGAATTATGTTAACACTCTCACAAATCTGCCCCGATATTGAAATTTATTCTATTGATGAAGCTTTTATATTATTAGATAGTAACCAAGCATCTAATTTAGAAGATTATTTAAAGATTATTAGAGATACTATTTATAAATGGACTGGAATACCAGTATCAATAGGCGCAGCTACAACAAAGACTTTAGCAAAGGTAGCTAATAAAATAGCCAAAAGAAATAAAGACCTTAAAGGAATATTTAATTTAGTTGATAAACCAAATTTGGAAGAATATCTTGAGACAATTGATGTGTCAGATATTTGGGGCATTGGAAGAAGCTTTGTAAAACTTTTAAATAAGCATGGCGTATACAATGCAAAACAACTAAGCACTGTAAACGACTCCTGGGCTAAGAAATATTTAAAAACACCAGGATTAAAAACTGTTTTAGAGTTAAGAGGCATACCTTGTATAGAGCTTAATGACGTAATTCAACCAAAGAAATCAATAATAACATCAAGAACTTTTGGAAATGATATTTGTAATATTCAGGAGATGACTGAAGCAATTTCAACATTCACAACAAATGCAGCAGATAAATTAAGAAAACAGAACTCTGTTGCATCATGTGTGCAAGTATTTGTAATGTCCAATCCATTTAAAGATGGAGAAAAGTATTTCAATTCAACAATTATACCTACCAAGATACCTACTGCTAATACTTTAGATTTAATTAGATATGCATTAATTGGACTTAGAAAAATCTACAAAGATAAAATAAAGTATAAAAAGGCAGGAGTAATGCTATCGGAAATAATTCAAAATGAAGATGCAAAATCATCTTTGTTTGATGATGTTTACCCTGAGAGTAAAGATGAAAAGTTAATGAATGTTATTGATAATATTAATTTAAGGTACGGAAGAAATACTCTTTACCCTCTGTCAAATGGTATAGAGCATAACTGGAAAATGAAACAACTCAGGAAATCTCAAAGATATACGACTAATTTAGAAGAACTATTAACTATAAATGTTTAATTGATTGGGTCTAATAGCTCCTTAGAGTCGTTTTTGGGATTATTTACTTTGTTTGACACTCTATACATTTGCATTTTATCAGAGTCAAACGGTTTAAGAATATTTGTAAGTGTTTTAATGTCATCAATATTCTTGTCCAACCATATTTTCTCATCTTCCTGCTTTAAAATCACTGGCATTCTATCATGAATATTAGATATTAGCGAATTAGACATTGTGGTT
>ERZ795060.5214-NODE-5214-length-10499-cov-8.055726_pt1 | contig 10499 bp, 6 predicted proteins | sample MGYA00375144_ERZ795060 | MGnify/ENA primary metagenome ERZ795060 (study PRJEB30189, sample SAMN05720157) | activated sludge metagenome | isolation source: anaerobic digester from wastewater treatment plant | place: Japan | collected 2015-05-15 ... | reverse complement strand
TCCGTCTCTTCGGGTCTTAACCATTTTTTCGCATTCGTATCCCAGATCGCCTTCGGATAGCCTTTTTCATCGCGGAAGACCATCTTGCCCTCGATCATCACCTGCGGCTGACTGATCCAATCATAGTCATATTGCAGTTTGTTGCGGACAAGATGAGCGCCGTTCTCATCATTTACAACCATCACATCCGCGACCTCGTCGGCGGGGATCTTCGACACCTCGTCGAAGTCCGCGTACTGCTTCGCCCACTGTCCGCTTTCGAGATCGTAATACAGCGTCACCTTCTCGCCCGACCTGGTCGTCCCCTCATAGGCGACGACGCGATCCCAAAAAGTCAGCGACTTTCCGCTCCATTTAATATCCTTGGCGCTCTCCCCCGCCGCAAACGACGAGACGACGTCCTCCGGCGCGCTCTCCGCCTGCGGAGCCATCTTCAACTTGTCCGCGCCCGACATTGACTTCAAATCTTCCCGCGTCAACTTCGGCATCGGCGTGACGGTCGCGGTCGCCGTCGGCGGGACCGGCGTCCACGTGGCGGCTGGCGTGGGCGACTCCCCAACGGGCGAGGGGACCGGGGTGAGGGTCGGCGCCGTCGCGCAAGCCGCCAGCAGGATTACAAAGCAGAAGAGCATCACTCGTTTCATTCGTCTCTCCATATTGATATTCAGGTTGTGGACGCTGTCGTTATTTTAATGGACATCCTGAAAAAGCGCGCTGGATTGGGGGAACTTCAGGCCACAACTTAAACCCACTTGAATCTCGATCCCGGATTCCGTACAATGTAAGCGCGTCATTGAAAGGAAGGCCCTATGAACGCGCCTATTCGGTTCGTCAAAAAGTACCATCGTATAGCCGTCGTCGCGGCGCTCCTGGCGGCGTTGACCGCCTCGATGACCGCGTCCGCTTTGGGCGGAGGGACGGAAGCGGCCCCGATAATCCCCGTCCGCGTCGCGCGGCTCTCCGTCTCGTCGAGCGGGGAGCAGGGGAACGGCGCTTCGGGCGCGCCGTCCATTTCTGCGGACGCCCGCTATGTGGCTTTTGCCTCCGACGCCACAAACCTGGTCGCCGGCGACGTCAACAATGCTGGCGACATCTTCCTGCGAGACCGCCAGACCGGGACGACCTCGCTCATCTCCCTCTCCTCCACGGGCGAACGGGCCGACAGCGATTCCTATTGGCCGGTCATTTCGGAGAGCGGACGTTTCGTGGTCTTCACTTCCTCCGCGTCCAACTTGGCGCAGGGCGGCAACGATGACACGGAGGATGTTTTCATCCGAGACTGGCAGAAGGGAATTACTGAACTTGTCTCTGTCGCCTCGGATGGAACGAAGGGCAACGATCACTCCGGCCCCAGCGCTGCCGTTTCCGCGGATGGACGCTATGTGGCGTTCGACTCGGACGCGAGCAACCTCGTCGTCGGCGACGCGAACGCGGCGGGGGATGTCTTCCTGCGCGACCGTCAGGCCGGGACCACGATCCGCGTCTCGCTGGCCGCGGGCGGGGGCGAGGCCAACGGCGGCTCGTGGGGGCCGTCCATTTCCAACGACGGGCGTTACGTGGCCTTTAGCTCGGGGGCGAGCAACCTTGTCCCGAACGACGCCAACGGAAAAACGGATGTGTTTGTGTACGACACGGCGCAGAAGACCATCGTCCGCGCCTCTGTGAATTCGGACGGGGAGGAGGCTCAATCTTTCCCGTCTCGAAGCGCGTCCATCTCGGGGGACGGGCGGTACGTTGCGTTCATGTCCCAGGCCGCCAACCTGACTTCCCTGGATACTCATTACTACGACCAGATCTACGTCCATGATCTTCAAACGGGCGAAACTGCCCCCATTTCCATTTCTCTGGATGAAGAAGGCATGATGGTTGCCGATTCGGACGACCCCGTCATCTCCGGCGACGGCAGGTACGTCGTTTTCACGTCCGACAGCAAGTATGACGGGATGCCCGGGCTGGAGATCTATCTGCGCGACCGGCAGGCGGACGCGGCCGTACAGGTCACGAACGGACGCTCCAGCTCCGAAGGCTCGTTCTTCCATCCCGATGTCAGCGATGGCGGTAACTTCGTCGTATTCATGTCAGAGTCCAGTAAATTGGTTCCCGGCGACACGAACGGGACCAGCGACGTATTCATCCGCGACATGACGCCGGTCGTCCCGATCACGGCGGTCTACAAGTCTGCGCCGCAGGCCGACGGCTGGATTTTGGAATCGGGCGAGAATTCCAACGCGGGCAGGCGGGTTGACAAACTCTCCACGGTCGTCAACGTCGGCGACGGCGTCCGCGACCTCCAATATCGCGGCCTGCTGTCCTTCAACACCGGTTCGCTGCCCGATAATGCCGTTATCCTATCTGCGGTTTTGCGGCTGACGAGACAGGGCGCGGTCGGGACCGATCCTTTCGCCACGCATGGCGACCTCCTGGCGGAGATCCGCGCCGGGACCTTCGGCGCCAGCCTCAGCCTGCAAGCAAACGATTTCTCTGCCTCGGCCAGCGCCGGCTCGGCCCTTGAGAGTCTGCTGCAAGTGGCCGCTTCGCGCTACGCGGTTTCTCTGCGCGGCGCCAACCTGCCCTTCGTCAACAAATACGGCGTGACGCAATTCCGCCTGCGCTTCGAACTGGACGACAACGACGACATGGGCGCTGATTACCTGAAACTCTATTCCGGCAACGCCGCGGAAGCCTATCGCCCCGTGTTAACCGTCACGTACTATTTGCCGTAGCCTTCCTGAACGAGAAACGGCCTCGGAAACTGTCTCCGAGGCCGTTTAGATTCCCTGCCTGCGCGCTAAATTCCGCCGCGCTCTTTCATCGTCTTGCGGATCTCTTCCTCGAGGCGATCCGCCTGCTTTTCCAATTCGGCCAGCTCCGCCAGCATCTTCTCGCCCGGAGACTTGTCCGCGAGCGAATTGATGTTGATGCGCACGTTGTAGCCCGCGGCGGTCAGCGCGGCGCGCGACATGGCGAAGCCCGACATCGCGTCGCTGACGGTGTTGATGTTTCCGTCCCGCGCGCATTTCAACGCCAGTCCCATCACCTTGACGGCCATCTCCGACACATGAAGCGGAATGTGCGCGGCGTTGAGCGTGGCCTGGACGATCGCGGCCTCGCGCGCCAGCTTCTGTTCTTCAGTGTCTTTGGGGAGTTTGAACGTCGCCATCAACACTTCGAACGAGGCCGCGTCGTCGCCCACGGCCTGACCAAGTTCCTTTCGCAAACTTTCCGCCATTACGCGGATGGCCTGCATTTCGGCTTCCACCGCGGCGTATTTCTTCCTGCCGATGGTCAGCCCCGCGACCATAGCCGTCAGCGCCGCGCCCATCGCGCCCGCGAACGCGCCGGCCGATCCGCCGCCCGGAGTGGGAGTGGGCGCGGCCAATTCCTCCGTGAACGAGGACGGGCGTCCGTTGGGCGCGGACGGATCGCTTTGCGCGGAAAAGAGCCGCGATTCGAGGACCTGCGATTTGTCGAAGCCGTCCAGCTGCGTGTACCAGACCGCCGCGTCCACCAGCGCCTCCTGCGGGATCAACCCGACCAGTTCGCTGTGATGGATGCCGACGCCGTAGCGCTGCGCCTCGCGGCGGATGAACTCTACGACGCGGGCGAGGGGCGTCTCGCGGAAGTTGGTGAGATTCATCGAGACCTGCGCGCGGCCGTCCACGAGGAATCCGCTGCCCTTCACGTAGCGCAGCCCGCCCGAGGAGTGGCGGACGGCCTTCGCGATCTTTTTGGCGATGTCCTGGTCGCCCGTCGTGAGATAGACATTGAACGCGATGAGCGGATTGCGCGCCCCGATGACGGTCGCGCCCGCCTTGCCGACCTTGTTCGGGCCGAAGTCGGGATCGCGCTCGGGCTTGACGCCCATCTCCTCTTTGAGCGCCTCGTACTGGCCGCGGCGGATGTTTTCGAGATTCGTCCGCTCGGGACGCGTTGCCGCGGCCTCGTACAAGTAGACGGGGATCTGCAACTCGCTTCCCACGCGCTCGCCGAGGCGTTTCGCGATGGCGACACAATCCTCCATCGTCGCGCCGCTGAGCGGGACAAAGGGGACCACGTCCGTCGCGCCGATGCGCGGATGCTCGCCGGTGTGCTGGTCGAGGTCGATGAGTTCCGCCGCTTTTTGGATGGCGCGGAAGGCGGCCTCCTCCACGCCCGCGGCCGTGCCGGCGAAGGTCAGCACCGTGCGGTTGTGGTCGAGGTCGGAGGAACGGTCGAGGAGTTTCACGTCCGCAACCGATTGGATGGCGGCGGCGATCTGGTCAACGACCTCGGGCCGCCGCGCTTCGGAAAAATTGGGGATGCATTCGATGAGTTGGGTCATGGTTTTGGGTTCGCTGTTTTGGATTTACGGTTGGCTCAAGCGATTATACAGGATGAAAGGATTTCTTAAAAAGCGAGCCGCGCTCAATGCACGGCTCGCAATTACGCAACCGTCAAACTGTCGAACTACTTGTCTATCAACGCCGCCACGCCGGGCAGTTCCTTCCCCTCCAGGAATTCCAGCGACGCGCCGCCACCGGTGGAGACGTGCGTCATCTGTTTGGCGACGCCCGCCTTCTTGACCGCGCTGGCGGAATCGCCGCCGCCGATGACGGTCGTCGCGCCCGACTCGGCCAGCAGCCTGGCGAGGGCGAACGTCCCCTCCGCGAACTTGGGAAATTCGAACACGCCGACGGGACCGTTCCACACGACGAGTTTCGCGCCGGACAGCGCGGCTTTGTACGCTTCGAGCGTCTTCGGACCGACGTCCATCATGCGCCAACCCGCGGGGATCTTGTCCACGTCCACGGTCTGCGCGTTCGCTTCGGCGTCGAACTTGTCCGCGATGACCGCGTCCACGGGCAGGATGATCTTGTCGGCAGACTTGGCGAGGATGGACTTCGCCGTCTCAACGGACGCGGCCTCGACGAGGCTGTCCTGCATGTCCAGTCCCCGCGCGGCGAGGAAGGTGTTCGCCATCCCGCCGCCGATGATGAGTTTGTCGCATTTGGCGAGCAGGTTTTCCACCACCGCGATCTTGTCGCTGATCTTCGCGCCGCCGAGAATGGCGACGTAGGGATGCTCGGGATTCGCCGTCGCGCGTCCGAGATATTCCAGTTCCTGCTCCATCAAAAAGCCGGAGACGGCGGGCAGGAAACGCGCTACGCCTTCGGTGGAGGCGTGGGCGCGGTGCGCCGAGCCGAACGCGTCGTTGACGTACGCGTCGCCGAGCGCGGCCATCTGCTTTGCCAGTTCGAGGTCGTTCTTCTCCTCGCCCGCGTGGAAGCGCGTGTTCTCGAGCATCAACACGTCGCCGGGCTGGAGCGCCTTCGCAATCTTCTCCGCCTCGGGGCCGACGCAATCGGGCGCCATCTGCACGGGACGTCCGAGCAGCCCCGCCAGCGTCTCCGCTGCGGCTTTCAGGCTGAACTCGGGATCGGGTCCGCCTTTGGGACGCCCGAGGTGACTCATCAGGATCACCGACGCGCCCTGGTCGAGTACGTATTGAATCGTCGGCAGGGAGGCTTTGATGCGCTTGTCGTCCGTCACCTTGCCGTCTGCCATCGGCACGTTGAAGTCCACGCGCATCAGCACGCGCTTGCCGCGCAGGTCAACATCTCTTACGGTTTTTTTGTTCATTCTTTTACTGCCTAGCGCTGGTAATTGTTAACCGGTAATTACCAATTACAGACTCTTCGCCATCATCGCGGCCAGGTCCGCCGTGCGGCATGAGTAGCCCCATTCGTTGTCGTACCAGGTGACGACCTTGGCGAAGTTGCTCTTCTCTTTGCCCAGCACGGACGTGAACGGCAGGTCAACCGACGAGGAGTGCGGATCGCCCTTGTAGTCAATCGAGACCAGCGGCTCGTCCACGGCCTGCAGAATGCCTTTGAAGCGCGGCAGTTTGGCCGCGTCGCGGAAGAGCTGGCGCAGTTCCTCGGTGGTGGTTTCCTTTTCGAGTTCGACGGTGACGTCCACGACCGAGACGGTGCTGGTCGGGACGCGCAGGGCGTAGCCGTCGAATTTCCCTTTCAGGTCGGGGATCACGAGCGAGATGGCTTTCGCCGCGCCCGTCGTCGTCGGGATGATGCTCATCGCCGCGGCGCGCGCCCGCCGCAGGTCCGAGTGAGGCAGGTCGAGGATCTTCTGGTCGTTCGTGTACGCGTGGACGGTGGTCATAAAGCCGCGCTTGATCGTGTACGCGTCATGCACCACTTTCGCGGCGGGCGCGAGGCAGTTCGTCGTGCAGGAGGCATTCGAGATCACGTGGTGATTCTTCGGGTCGTACTGGTCTTCGTTCACGCCCATCACGATGGTCAGGTCTTCGCCCTCGGCGGGCGCGGAGATGATGACCTTCTTCGCGCCGCCCGCGGTGATGTGATTCTCCGCGCCTTTCACGGTCTTGCCTTTTTTGTTCACGCCGTCCTTCTTGATGGTGAACAGGCCGGTGGATTCGATCACGATCTCCACGCCGAGGTCCTTCCACGGGATCGCGGCGGGGTCGGTCTCTTTGAACGCGCGGATCTTTTTGCCGTCAATCACGAGCGCGTCGTCCGCGGCTTCCACGCTCCCGTCGAAGCGGCCGTAATTCGAGTCGTACTTCAACAGGTGCGCCATGGTCTTCAGGTCGCCGATGTCGTTGAATGCGACGACCTCCAGTTCGTTCGGATACATATCGCGGATCGCTTTGAGTACCTGGCGACCGATCCGTCCGAAGCCGTTAATGCCAACTTTGATTGTCATGGGAAAACCTCCAGATGATTATTTTTGATTGTAACAGCGTTCACGAAATTGTACCGCGAAATGTATTTTCCTTTCAAATGAAGGCGGCTTAACTCAGCGGCCCCGTCCGCTCGTAGAACAGGTTCATCAGCGTCTGCCCGAGTTTGGCGGAATCGTGGCGCCAGGGCTGTTCTTCGTCGAACAGATCGGCGCAGTAGACGCGCGAGTCCGCCGCGCTGTGGGCATCGGCGCGCACCCACTCGGTCCCGGCGGGCAGCGTGGGCGTGTAGTTATCGTTGCACAGCGCCACGTCGAACAGGTCCGCGCCCACGTGTTCCTCCAGCGCGCGGATGTGATCGTGACAGGAATACTCGTCGGTCTCGCCGGTCTGCGTGGCGATGTTGCAGATGAAGATCTTGATGGCGCGGCTGGAGCGGATGGCCGCCAGCAGGTCGCGCACGAGCAGGTTGGGGAGGATGCTGGTATACAAACTGCCCGGCCCCACGAGGATCAAGTCCGCGTTGAGGATGGCTTTCAGCGCGGGAGGGAAGGCCGACGCGTCGTTCGGTTCGAGCCAGACGCGGCGGACGCGTCCCGCGGCTTCGGGGATGTGACTCTCGCCCTCCACGCGCACTTCGTTCGTCACGTGCGGCAGTTGGATGTCGGCTACCAGTTTGACGTCGTGCAGCGTGGACGGCAGCACGCGCCCGCTGACGGAGAGCACGCGTCCCGATTCGGCCACCGCCTCCTCGAAACTGCCCGTGATGTCGGAGAGCGCGCTGATGAAGAGATTGCCGAAGGAATGGCCGTCCAACCCAGGCTCGCCGCTGAAGCGGTATTGGAAGAGTTGGGTGAGCATGGCTTCGTCGTTCGAGAGCGCGGCGAGACAGTTGCGGATGTCGCCCGGAGGGAGGATGCCGAAACTCTCGCGCAGCCGTCCCGAAGAGCCGCCGTCGTCCGCCACGGTGACGATGGCGGTCAGGTTGCGGGTGTGCTCCTTGAGGCCGCGCAGCAGGGTGGCGAGTCCGTGCCCGCCGCCGATGGCGACGATGCGCGGTCCGCGCGAGCGGCGGTTGTATTCCGCCACCTGGTCCAGCACGTTCCGCCCGGGTTTCATGAAGGGACGCAGCAGGGCGCGGTTGAGTCCCCAGATGCCGTAGGCGGTGACGCCCAGCCCGATGCCGCCGAAGATGAGCACGCGCAGCAGGCGCGGCAGAAAGCGGAGCGAGACGTAGGAAAGCACGGTCAGGAAGGTCTCGTTGGCGTATTCGACGCGGTAGAAATCGAGCAGGAGGAGGGCGAGACCGACGCCCAGAAAGGTGATGCCCGCCAGCGTGACGAGCATCCAGCGTTTGACGCCGAGTCCTGGCAGGAACCAGCCTCGCAGGGTTTGCCAGAATTTGCCCATAGGTTTTTCCGAGTTCATGGCAGGGAATATAGCAGGGTTCAAGAGGGGCGTCAACGCCTCGGTTATAATAGAAGCATGGGATATGTAATTGCCATTGACATCGGCGGGACACAGTTGCGGGCCGCCGTTTACGCTTCGGAAAGCCGCCAGCCCGTTCAAATTCAACGCATCCAGACCCACGCGCCGGGCGAGAAAGTTTTCGAGCGCTTGGCGCGCCTGACGGACTCCGTCTGGCCGAAAGACGGGACGGTGGAGGCCATCGGCGTCTCGGCCCCCGGTCCGCTCGACCCGCACACCGGCGTGATCATGACCACGCCCAACATCAAAGAATGGCAAAACTTTCCCCTCGTCGCGGAACTGACCGCGCGGTTCAAAGTCCAGACGTTCCTGGCGAACGACGCCAACCTGGCCGGCCTGGCCGAGTGGCGGTACGGCGCGGGACGCGGCCATCACAACGTGTTATACCTGACGGTCAGCACCGGCGTGGGCGGGGGCGTCATCATTGACGACCGCCTCCTCCAGGGAAGCCGGGGCCTCGCCGCCGAACTCGGACACGTCACCCTCGACGCCAGCCCCGACGCGCCGCTCTGCGGCTGCGGATTTCGCGGACATCTCGAGTCGTTCTCCTCGGGGACGGGGATCGAACGCTTCGTCGCGGACGAACTGGCGGCCGGCCGCGCCTCCAGCCTGACCGGTCGGCCCTCCGCGCGGAAGATCGCCGAGGCCGCGCTCGCCGGGGACGGCCTCGCCCGCGCCGCCTACGCGCGAGCCGGGAAATACCTCGGCATCGCCGTCGCCAACTTCCTGCACATCTTCGACCCGTCCGTCGTCGTCTTCGGCGGCGGAGTCACGATGAGCGGCCCGCTCCTGTTCGATTCGTTCGACGCCAACCTGCGGGCGCGCGTCTTCCACCCGCGTTATCTCGAAGGTCTGGAGATCAAAGCGGCCGAGCTGGGCGACGACGCCGGCCTGCTCGGCGCGCTGGCGCTGGCAAGGTTGAGGATCCAAGACTGAGTCCCGCCGCCGCGCATCGCCAAGGAGGAAACTGAGAGCAAGCAAACTCAACCCACGGCGGACGGACCTCGCCCGCCGAACCACAAAGGAGTCAGTATGCACCCAATGAAACTGCCCGGACCAAAAGCGCGCGCGCTGGTCAAGCGCGATTCCGCCGTCATCTCGCCGTCTTATCCGCGCGACTATCCCTTTGTCATGGACCACGGCAAAGGCTCCGAAGTCTGGGACGTGGACGGCAACCGCTTCCTCGATTTCATGGCCGGGATCGCGGTCGCGTCCACAGGACACGCCCACCCGAAAGTCGTGAAAGCCATCCAGCAGCAGGTCGAGAAGTTCATCCACATTTCCTCCGATTTCTATCACGAAGGCTGGATCAAACTGGCCGAGAAGTTCGCCGAGATCGCCCCGTTCGACGATTACGGCGTCTCGTTTATGACCAACTCCGGCACCGAGGCGGTCGAGACTGCCATCAAACTCGCCCGCTACCACACGGGACGCAGCAACTTCATCGGCTTCACCGGCGGCTTCCACGGACGCACCATGGGCGCGGTCACCTTCACCGCCAGCAAACCGAAATATCACAAGGGCTTCTACCCGCTGATGAACGGCGTCCTCCACGCGCCGTTCCCCGATCTCTACCGTCCCGTGCTGGAACGCCGCAAAGGCGAGGACTATGGCGAGACGGTCGTCCGCTACATCCAGGAACAGATCCTCGACCACATCCTGCCGCCCGAAGAAGTGGCGGGAATCCTCGTCGAACCGATCCAGGGCGAAGGCGGATACGTCGTGCCGCCGCCCGGATTCTTCCCTGCCCTGCGCGAACTTTGCGATAAATACGACATCCTGCTCATCGCCGACGAAGTCCAGTCGGGCATGGGGCGCACCGGAAAGTGGTGGGCCATCGAGCATTTCGACACCGAACCCGACATCGTCACCTCCGCGAAGGGAATCGCCTCCGGCATGCCGCTCGGCGCGTGCATCGCCCGCCGCGACATCATGGACTGGGAGAGGGGCGCGCACGGCAACACCTACGGCGGCAACCCCATCTCCTGCGCCGCGTCGCTCGCCACGATCGAACTGATCGAAAAGGAATATATGAAAAACGCGGCCGAAGTCGGGCAGTACACGCTCGACGCCCTCGCCGAGATCCAGGCGCGCCATCCCTCCATCGGCGACGTGCGCGGCCTCGGCCTGATGATCGGCGTCGAGTTCGTCCTCAACCGCGAAACGCGCGAGCCGGCCGAAAAGATACAAAGCCGCGTCGTGAACCTGGCCTTCGAGCGCGGCCTGCTCCTGCTGGGCTGCTCCAAGAGCGTCATCCGCATCGCGCCGCCGCTGTCCATCTCGCAGTCCGAGGTGAACGAAGGTTTGAAAA
>ERZ795060.5212-NODE-5212-length-10502-cov-3.579401_pt1 | contig 10502 bp, 7 predicted proteins | sample MGYA00375144_ERZ795060 | MGnify/ENA primary metagenome ERZ795060 (study PRJEB30189, sample SAMN05720157) | activated sludge metagenome | isolation source: anaerobic digester from wastewater treatment plant | place: Japan | collected 2015-05-15 ... | reverse complement strand
CGTAGGTTTTTCGGCGCGCCAACCGACTAAGTTTCCTCACCGATCTCCTCGGCCTCTACCGGGACGATCCTGGTCCGCCGCTCATCACCATACTTGTCTTTAAGATACTTCAGCTCGCCCTTGATTACCGCAAGGATCTTCAACGGATCGGAAAGCAAATCCTCGAGGTAAGCAATCCGCTTGATGACTTCTTTATACTCATCTTCGACCTTCTGCCGCTCGAGTGCGGTGAGTTGGCGAAGCTGCATGCTCAGGATTGCATCAGCCTGAAGCTGAGAAAGCCCGAACCGTTCCATCATCTCAGTGCGGGCAGCATCTGGGTTCTTTGAATTCCGAATAAGCCTGATAAGCTCGTCCAGAACGTCTATCGCAATACGCAGTCCTTCGAGAATATGCGCCCTGTAGCGCCTCTGCTCAAGTTCATACCGCGTCCTGCGGGTGACTATCTCAAAGCGGTGGTCAATGAACTGTTGCAGCATCTGAGCCAGGTTCAGAATCTTCGGCTGGCCGTTTACCAGCGAGAGCATTATGACTCCAAAGGTCTGCCTGAGCGAAGAATGCTTCAGCAAATAGTTCAAAACCTTCTTCGGGTGAGCGTCCCGCTTTAGCTCGATGACTATTCTCATACCGGTTCGGTCGGAGAAGTCGTTGATATCAGAGATACCATCCACTTTCTTTGCCCTGACCATACCGGCTATGTGCTCTATCAGGTTCTTCTTATTGACCTGGTATGGAAGCTCGGTAACTACTATCGCCGAGCGGTTGTTGTCCATCGGCTCAATCTGAACCTGAGCCTGCATCACGATTGACCCGCTGCCAGTCTCATAAGCCGAACGGATTCCCTTTGTGCCGAGGATAAGCCCTGCGGTCGGAAAGTCCGGGCCTTTTATGTACTCCATCAATTCAGATGGAGATGCACCGGGATGGTCAATCAGGTAAGTAGCGCCATCACAGAGTTCACTAAGATTATGCGGCGGTATATTGGCCGCCATTGCAACACCGATACCCGCTGAACCGTTAGCAAGCAGGTTCGGGAACTTGCCTGGAAGGATTGTAGGCTCGTTTCGGGTCTGGTCGTAGTTGGGCATCCAATCGACCGTATTTTTATCGAGGTCCTCCAGCATTTCCATGGCAAGCGGGGACATGCGCATTTCGGTATAACGCATAGCCGCCGGTGGGTCACCATCGATCGAACCCATATTACCCTGGCCGTCAATGAGCGGATAACGCATATTGAACGTCTGCGCCATTCTGACCATAGTCGGGTAAATGACTTGCTCGCCGTGTGGATGGTAGTTACCTGAGGTATCACCAGCGATCTTAGCGGATTTGCGGTGCTGGGAGTTTGGAGTAAGATGAAGATCGTTCATCGCAACAAGCACGCGCCGCTGCGATGGTTTGAGTCCGTCTCTTACATCAGGAAGCGCACGAGCGATATTTACGCTCATGGCATACCGGACATACGATCCGGCCATCTCGTCTTCAATGTTGATAGGGATGATTTCCCGTGCTATTGTGCTCAAGGTGTTATCCTCTCGTGCCTGTAGCACATTTGTTCTGGTACGTGGATTAATTGGCCTTGATTATTTGGCCAATTGTGGTCGGCTAATTGCCCGTACGTACAGCACGGCCCTTCGGGCCGCACGATTAATTATACCAAAATCGGGCGTTGAGGTCAAATTTCAGCAGGTGACAAGCAGCAGTATAAACCAGTTTTGCACGGTCTTTGTTCACCATAAAACAAGCTGGCAAAGTGAGCATGAGAGGCATAAAAATATCATCTGCAGGCTGCTTTTCCGCGCTATTTCCGGTGTTATGCCGGCGCCATTTCGCTGATTATCCTGTCCATAGCCTCCAGGTCTTCAGGTGCTATCTCCACGCGGCCGCCTGGGGCAATGTCTCTGGCTTGATCAGGATTTCGGACACCAACCAGGGCTGATGTTACTCCGGGACGGCTGGCAGTCCAGGCTACAGTCAACTGGGTCTGGTTCAGGCCATATTTTTCTCTAATGGGCGCAAACTGATCCAGCATTGAGTTGATCTTTACTACAGGCTCGTAGGAAAACCGTGGATTGGTTGACCGAAGGTCTCCAGGGCCGAATTCTCTGCCAGGTGTCATCTTACCGGTCAAAAGCCCCAGTGCAAGTGAGGAATATGTCAACACAGCTATATTGTGTTCTATGCAGAATGGAAGGTCTTCGTCTTCAATGGCCCTGTCCAGCATGTTGTAAAGCGGTTGGTTGGAGTCTATTTGGCCAACATCAAGATACTGCCCCATCTGGAATACATCAGCATTGCTGACACCTATCGCGCGGATTTTCCCCTCATCCTTGAGCTTGATAAGCTCTGCCATTGTATCTGCAATAGGAGTTTTTGGGTCTTGCCAATGGGTCTGATAGAGGTCTATGTAATCAACATCCAGCCGTTTAAGGCTCTGCTCCACTTCCTGGCGGATGCTGTGAGGTTTAAGGTTTCTCAACACTCGCTTGCCTGCGGATTCAAAGAAAAACTGACCTTCCGTTGTATCCCAGACCAGCCCGACTTTGGTAGCTATGACCACACTATCCCTGTCGCGGCCTTTGATAGCCTGACCTACAATCTCTTCAGCAAGTCCCAAACCATACACGGGAGCAGTGTCTATGAGATTGATCCCTTCATCCAACCCGGCCTGCAGAGCAGCAATAGAATCATTGCTTTCAGTGCCGCCCCACCAGGTTCCGCCGATAGCCCATGTCCCAAGTCCAACAGCCGATACCTTTATCCCAGATTGTCCAAGCTCCCGGTATATCATCAGTTTCTCCTATCGTAGAGTTACTAAAAATGAGGGCAAGGATTTTTTTATCAATCCTAACCCTCATTCTTGATTGTTTACTTATGCTTCCGGTATCCAAACTACCATCTTGCCGATCTTTCGATTAGCCCAGGCAAAGTATGGGATGGCAGTGAACTTATAAGGTTTAGTTTTTACCGGTTCAGTGCGGTAAAGCTGGCCTTCCCAGCCCGACTGGTCAACCACAACGGCTTCACCTGTGATAGTCACTACACCATCCAACAGGTCTTTCTGGAAGCTTGCGTTCAGTTGCGCATCTTTTGGAAGCATTACCTTGAACAGCGAATCATCGTTGTCTGCTTCTTCGAGGCAGAACACAACGGGTCCGCGCTGAAGCGCTACATGGCGCATATCCTGTCTGACTTCAGGATGTGAGTAAACCCGCTCAACAGGCATCGGCAGGTCAAGTTCGACACTGTCGCCAGACTTCCACTCACGTTCGATCCTTGCGTAGCCCTTTTCAATCTTTCCAGACAGGTCAACAGCTTCTCCGTTGACTTTCAGCGTAGCGCCTTTGCACCAGCCAGGGATGCGGAGCCTGAGTCCGAACTTGGTCGGCTGCGGTACGTCTATTCCTACCCGGACATTGCCGTCCCAGGGATATTCGGTGGTCTGAGTAAGCGTTATCTCCTGTCCGGCTACATTCATCTTGCCGGTTCCCTGGACGTAGAGATGGACAACAGCATCGGTATCGCTTGTAGAGTAGACATACTGCCCCAGCGATGCCAGAATGCGTGCTACATTAGGCGGGCAGCAGGAGCAGGCAAACCATTCCTGCCTTTGAACATCGCCCACACTGGCAAGCGGGTTTACATAGAAGAATTTCCTGCCATCGAGAGATACACCGCTTATTATGCCGTTGTAGATCGTCCGCTCCATGACATCAGCATAACGGGAGTCGCAATCTAACTGAAGAAGCCTGTGATTCCACAAGAATAGAGCTATGGAAGCGCAGGTTTCAGCGTAGGCAGACTCATTCGGCAGGTCGTAGTCGAAGGTAAAGCCCTCGTTCTTGGCAGATGGACCGATTCCGCCAGTTATATACATATTCTTCAGGCACACATTGTCCCAGAGCTTGTTGCATGCATTAAGCAGAGGTTCATCGCCGTATTCTCCGGCAAGATCAGCCATTCCGCTGTACATATAGAGTGCTCTTACGGCATGACCGACCACTCTGTCCTGCTCTCTGACCGGGATATGGCACTGGCAATACTCATAAGTCTTTGCCCAGTAGTCTTTAGGGTCTTCGCCACGTTCACGTGCTTCGATATCAAAGTAATACGGCTGTTTTCCGCGCTCATCTATGAAGAACTTGCTCAATTTGAGATACTTCTCGTTTCCGGTGGCACTGTAAAGCTTTACAAGAGCAAGCTCGATTTCCTGGTGACCGCAATAACCGGGTTTTTTGCCCTCTTCAGAGCCGAACATAGTGTCTATATGGTCTGCAAACCTGCAGGCTGCGTCAATGAGTTTGCGCTCTCCAGTGGCCATGAAATGTGCTACAGCAGCTTCAAACAAGTGGCCTGCGGTGTATAGCTCGTGATTATCTCGGAGGTTTTTCCAACGCATCTCCGGCTGAACGAATGTAAAGAAGCTGTGCAGGTAGCCATCCGGCTGCTGCGCTGACACGATCAGGTCCACTACCTCATCAACCGTAGCCTTAAGTTTAGGATCGGGATGTGTTGCCAGGCTGTAGCTTGCTGCTTCAAGCCATTTGTGTACATCCGAATCGTTGAACATATGAGTAAACTGGGTCCCTTTAGGAACGAAACCCGGCTTGAACTGATCTATTCGACCGGTAGTCTTGCACTGCTCGTATTCAAATGGCAGCGTTTGTTCGCGGTTCACCTTTATTCGCTTAGTCCAGAAGACGTCGTTTATCGTGACGTTTGTGAACTGCACTGGTGAGAACTGCCTTCTTACTTTTGGGCTCACTTCAATGTCTCCTTGCACTTAACTTATGATGCACACTGAACATGCGTTACAGCGGAGTCCAAGACTCCGCTGCCAAGAAGAGTATAGAACGAAACGGCTGAGTATGGCAAGAGTACTGCTATTGGGCCGCTTGTGATGTCTGCTGTAAACCTGAACTCATTCAGGGCATTGTGGTTGTTAGGAGATGCTGAATCAAGTTCAGCATGACGTATGACCGCCATTTTGAGACGCATAAATCGTCACCCTGAACTCGTTTCAGGGTCTTGTGCTTTCTGAGAGATGCCGAAACAAGTTCGGCATGACGTGTTAGGTTCGGCATGACGTGTTAGGTTCGGCATGACGGATTGTTGGCATAGCACAAAACTTGGCGAATAACTTACTAGAAGGATTTACTTGCACTATTTGCGAAGATAATGTAATATATAATCGAAGCGACCGGGCTTGAAGTGTCAATAAGTATGCAGGATACTTTTTCGCCTGAGTTATAAAGTCTTCATCGCGCGGGTCGGCGCAATACTGCTGCCAGACTTCATTCTGAAGCAGACCGGCCTCCCACTTCTTCTCCGCCCTGCCGGAAGCCCCGGCAGGGCAATTTTTTCAGATTTCACAGCAATTGGATTCGCCTACACTGACGGTCTATTTTGAGTCTTGCCTGATGCAATATCCACAGGAATACTCAAGCCCTTCGGCAGCAGTAAGAAGCAGTAGAACTACAACTGCTCCCTGGCCAAGAACTCCAATTATCCTATTATCATCCCGAAGCTGCATTGTGTAATACCGAACGATTGAATGCTGCGGTTTGCATCTATTAGAAAGTTTGTCAGGTTGTAGAATTGTAGTATGGTTTATACACCGTACTAAAGGTCAAAGAACTCCTTCGCGTTATCGTACATTATCATCTTCGCAACAGCCCGCGCTTCATCGATGGTAAAGTCTCCTTCGGATACTTTGGATGCCAGCACTTTGGCAATATTGTCTCTTGCAAGCACTGCATGTGCATACGCGCCTTCTACATACTGATAATCACCGCCAAAAGCGAATATTTTGCCGGTAGGAACGGTATCGAGCCACTCATCGAGAGTCCTTCTGCAAGCTGATGGTGAGATGACATGCATCCAGCAGAGGTCTGCGTAGACACCTGGGAACATCTTTGCCATTATTCCAAGCTCTCTTGTAAATGGATATCCTGCGTGGAAAAGGTCAAATCGGCCATTTCTATAGAAAACAAAGATATTGTTGAGATGCAGAGGATTTGAATGTTCCAGATAGTTGCCGTTGCCGTCTTGAAGCCCGGTATGGATCTGCATTGGCAGACCTGCGTCTATGGTCATCCTGATGAGCCGGTGCATCATATAATCCTGAAGGGGCTTTACATCTCTTGAGAAAGACTCAGTGCTGTCTGCAGCGTTGAAGTTGTGTCCAAATATCTGAGAGAACGATTTTTCTGCTTCTGCAGTAGTTGGATTATCAAACTGCAGCGTCCTGGCATAAGCAATAGCGCATTTTGTGCCCACTGCACCACTGGCTACACCAATGGAGAAGGCAGTTTCCATTGCCTCTACTAAATCATCAAGAGAATGGATTGCTACACCGCTCTGTTTTTCACAGTGAACGAGGTCTTCCAGCCTTCCTGCCATGACGAAGTCATCCAAATGGACCACTGGAGCGAAGTATTCCGGGTCTGGTGAACCGTTTTCAGTATTCAGAACGGCTTTTTCGATGCGTGCCCGGTCTTTCAGGACTTCACGGTACCATCCCGGCCTGCGTGCAGCGGCTAACCGTGCTGAAAGCTCCCGGTAAGTGTCTTTATTAAGGTCCGGAAGCTCGAAAAGGTCTTGAATGGCAATCCGCATAGATCTGCAATATGCGGTATATTTGGTTTTTTCCCAGTAAGGCTCGAACAACTGCCATTTTTCATCCAGTGGAGTCTCCGGGTTTCTAATTTTGAGCCAATCGTCATGGGAGCAGCCGGCAGATACGGTATCAGTCAGCGAATACTGCATAAAGAGATATGAGAAATCGCACAGCCCATCCTGCATCGACAACCATTGTTCTTCGCTGATCAGATGCTCGTGTGTATCAATGAACCATATCTGGTCCAGCTCTTCCCGCAGTGCATTCAGCACCGACTGTTCATCCTGCATGAGCCTACCTCCTACGGGTGTTATCTCTAATGGCTACATCATGCAACCTCATTCTTCCTTCTTTGACGCTTCAATTTAGACTTACAGAGTATACGTGCTACTTACTTTGAACCCTTCTCAGCAGGTCTTGTGCATCGGTTGCTCCGCCGCTCCAGGCACGTTCAGCCACTACAAGCAATCGGGGCTGCGGGGCGCTGTAACCTTCAGGAGACTGACCGATTCCAAGCAGCATCGGTTCTTCTCCAGCCTCTATATTCTCCCATGAGCAGATCGATACGCCTATAAGCTGCTTTGTCGGCTCGATTTTTACCATTTCATCGAGTTTTTGCAGCTTTGGAGGAATAAACCGGCCGAAATAAAGAGGATTCCATCTGGCAAGGTCTTCAGTGGAGTTGGAGATGTTTCTGACTACATACAACGGAGACCATGAAGCGTTGATTAGGTCGTGTCCGGCTGCGATATACTCTCTGGCCTGAGCGTAGGCGTTTTCAAACTGCTCGACTATTACATCTTTGTCTATCTTCGGCTCATGTGATGGGCTGAAACCTTCCCAGACGATCATTCTCCGGCCTTTGTCCTTGATGAACCGGTTCATTCTGTTGATGAAGTGCTTGTATAGCGCGTGGTTATCTGCCAGACCTTCTTTTACTTTGAGCGCTTCGCAGTCCGGGCAGCCGGTCCAGTTGCTGGAATCGACTTCATCCGCTCCGATGTGGATATAAGGCCCTGGGAATATATCCATGACCTCTGTAAGCAGTGTTTCAAGCACTTTTATACTCTTTTCTGAGCTTGGGCATATAACACCTATCCGGCCTTTGCCCTGGCAGGTGAACTCAGGGATTGCATCAACCATTGCTCCAGCATGTCCCGGACAGTCCAGTTCAGGCACTATTGTGACATGGTAATCTTCTGCAAGCCGGACAAGCTCCGTCAACTGGTCTTTTGTGTAGTGCCTGCCTTTTGTTGGGAGGTCAGGGTAGCTTTCTGACGGCAGCGTGTAACTCTGATGGTCTGTGAAGTGGATGTGGTAATAGTTCATCTTACAGGCTGCCAGAGTTTTTACCATCTTCTTGTGGAACTCGATGGAATGGAAGTTTCTGGCAGGGTCTACCATCAAAGCGCGGTATTTCAACTCAGGCTTGTCCCAAATCGTGAGTTTTGGAATGTTCTTATCAGGGCCATTAGAGAGTATTTGCAGCAGTGTCCTAGTGCCCCAGAAAAGCCCTGTCTCGGTTGGCGCGGCAATCCTAATCCCGGAGTCTATGGAAATCTTGTATCCCTCTTCACCCAGGGAATCATCTTTAATCAAATCTAGGGTTATGTTTGCTGCCTTTGGCTTATCTATTACGCTTGCTGTAAATCCTGATTCTTTGAGATCTGCTGCAAATGTGGATGCAACCTGAGCAGCCTCTTTGGCAGGCGCGAAGATTGTTATCCTCTTTGGCAGCGTGATTGCCCCGTTACCTATAGTGACATTCTTCGGCCAGGGCAGCAGGTTCGGTTTTTCAACGCCCATACAACAGCTTGCCAGAAGCAGCAGGCAGGCTGCCATCAGCAGTTCTTTCAGACCTATCATCTATCTCTCCCTTTCCAGAATCTCTATTATCTTACCAGGTTCCAGCAGGCCAGCTTGCTCCCTTAGTTTATCGTAAAGCCTCCTGCCTGGTTTGGCAAGTGTGCCGACTTTGGTAAAAAACATAATCTTCTCTTTCGTTTTATCTCCAAACGCAGCCCGAGCTACATCTGAGTAGAAGCAAAAATCAGCATAACGAGAAAGCAGCGTGTGGCCGTAGAAGAAATGTGCTCCGTCGATGAAGTCATCCACGAAATCAGCCAGCTCCGGCGCAGAGAAATCATCTACAAAAGGTTGACCGGGCTGGTTCATTTCTGTTCCGACAGATATAGGCAGGCCAAATGCCCTTGCAGCCTCCACTACTTCTCTCAGTTTCTTTAGCTTCAGCGACTTTTCTTCAAGGTCGGCGATGTTCCAGTTGCGCTCTGGAATGATGTTGATTGCTGAAACGCCTTTGGACATCATAAACTCCAGATTTGCTGTAACATCACGCTCACCTTCGCTTGTGCCGTCCAGCCATGCCGTGGTCGGAACAGCCCCAATACTGCATGCCAGCTTTACGAACGCATCTATGGATGGAAAACTGCCGCTCTCCGGCTGAACATAGCCTGCGCTGCCAAACTTAACCAGTTTTGTTCGGAGTCTTTCGTGGAACTTGGGCCGGTCTGCCATCAAACTGCGGGCTTCAGACACAGACATGTCCAACACCCTGGCCCAAAACTCATCTGACTTGCTTCCGAAGACCTCTTTGGCCTTCCGGTCATAGGCAAGCATCAAGTGCCGTTCCGTTGCATTGCCTGAAGGAGTCAAAACCTGCACATCGTGGGCGTAATCCAATGCAATGTCCGGCAGATAATCATTCAAACGCTCCATCACCTGCAGGTTTCTCGATTCAGACACCTGCCGAAGATTACTGAGCTTATCCATACAGCCATCAGCAATTCGACCGCACCCCTGGGCCATCATGTAATGCACTCCAGGCTCGTTTGGAGAGGTAATTACCTTGTCTGCAAGCTCAGGAATGAACACCCGTGTCTCAACTCCTGCTACTGTCTTCACTCCGAGCAGTTCGCCCGCTCCATGGAACTCCTCAAGGCCATCGAGAACATCGAAATCAACTATCCCAACGGTCTCCAGCCCTGTTTTATATGCTTCCCATGCAATCCTGGAAGGCGACCAGCCATTGCAGTTGTAGGAAAAGAAAGAGTGGATGTGGATATTGACCTTTAGAGAGGGACAAGATGGTTGAATCTCGCCGTTTTCGATACGCTCGATAATCTCGTGCAATGCCTGTCGGCGGACAGATAGGTCGAAGTGATTCAGCTTCTGCTCAAAACCTGAGAGCATAAAGGTACTACCTTGCAAGTGGCAACGTTGATTTCGTGGTTACAGTTCCCGTTCTATTATGAAACGGGCTATGGCCCGCAGCGGTTCGGCCTTCTCATCAAAGACAGACAGCGCTTCTACTGCTTCTTCTACAGCTTTTATGGCAAGCTCCCGAGACTGTTCTATGCCTATCACGCTGGGGTAGGTCGATTTATCCAGCTTCAAATCGCTTCCGATTGGCTTACCGAGCTTTTCTGCGTCTCCTGTTATATCCAGTATGTCGTCTGTTATCTGGAATGCAAGCCCGATGTTTCTACCGTAAATCTCGAGCGCATCGAGTTCGCTTTCAATCCCGCCGCCAAGCATTCCGCCAACTACAACCGAAGTCTTGAGAAGCGCACCGGTCTTTCTCTTATGGATTTCTTCTATTTCCGGCAAGCCGGACTGCTGCCCCTGGGCTTGCATGTCCATCACCTGCCCTCCGACCATCCCCTTTGTGCCGGTTGCATCTGCAATCTGCTGCCATACCCGAAGCACGGTGCTGCTTGGGATGTCTGAAGAAACTCCGGACATCAACTGGAACGCAAATGCGAACAAAGCATCTCCGGCGAGAAGCGCCATGGCCTCTCCATATACCTTATGCACAGTCGGGCGTCCTCTGAGGAAGTCATCATTATCCATACAGGGAAGGTCG
>ERZ795060.5208-NODE-5208-length-10510-cov-4.273649_pt1 | contig 10510 bp, 5 predicted proteins | sample MGYA00375144_ERZ795060 | MGnify/ENA primary metagenome ERZ795060 (study PRJEB30189, sample SAMN05720157) | activated sludge metagenome | isolation source: anaerobic digester from wastewater treatment plant | place: Japan | collected 2015-05-15 ... | reverse complement strand
CCCGGTCGACCCGTCGTCCACCACCTCGCTCGGGCCGCCCTGGTCCGTCACGACCACCGGCAAGCCCGTGCACTGCGCCTCCATCACGACCTGGCCGAGCGTGTCCGTCGTTGACGGGAACAGGAACAAGTCGCTGTTGGCGTACAGGCGCGAGAGTTCCTCGCCGTGCTTGAAGCCCAGGAACACTCCGCCGTGCGACGCGAGCGCGTGCTCCATCGTCGCGCGGTACGGCCCATCGCCCACGACCAGCAGCCGCGCGTCGAAGCCCCTGGCCAGCGCGATCTCCCGCACCCGCGGCCAGATGCGCGTGACCAGCGGCAGGTTCTTCTCGACGCTCACGCGCCCGACGAAGATCGCCCGCACGACCGTCCGCCCGCTCTCTCCCCGCGGCGCCGCGCCCGGGTAGGCGCTCCAGAACGCGCGCCGCGCGCCCTCATCGCCCGCCGCGAACCGCGTCGAGAACGCGTCCGTGTCGATCCCCGGGCGAAGCCGGATGATGTGCTCGCGCGGGAACCCCATCCGCACCAGCGCCTCGCCATAGTCCGCCGAGCGCGTGAACAGCCGCGCGAACGGGCGATAGAACCGCCGCATCGCGCCGGACGTCATGAGCGTGAACGTCGCGTCGCCGAAGAGGTGATCGATGTACGCCGGGAAGTCCGTGTGGTACGTGCCGAGCATCGGAACGCCCAGCGCCCTGGCCGCCGCACGCCCCACCATCCCCACCGGTCCCGGCGTCGAAACGTGAATCACGTCGGGCCTCAGCCGCTTGGCCAGCGACAGCAGCGCCCCCCGCGGCGGGACGACGATCTCCAGTTGCGGATAGCCCGGCATCGCCCGCGCATACAGCGGTCGCGGGTTGTGGATGTACGGCTCGGACTTCGAGAACGACGCGGGCGGTTCGAAGCGCGTCGACGTGACCAGGTGCATCTCGAGGCCCGCGAGCGCCGCCTGGTGCCCGACGTTGCGGATGAAGCGCGACACGCCGTTGATATCGTTGAGCGTGTCGGTGAACAGGCACAGACGCATGACGATCCTCGCGCCGGGCGATCGTGGAGTGAACCACGCAAAGCCTACCGCGTCATCGTCTTGACGGAATCTTGACACGGCACGCGTTCCCGTACGTCCCCACTCCTTACGGGCAGCCCGCGAACCACGCGTCGAGGAACAGGAACAAGTCCGCGACATTGACCGATCCCGAGCCGTCGATGTCCGCGATGCACGCGGGCGTCTGGCCGCCCCCGCCGGCGCTCCCGTCAGCACACCCGCGGCTGAAGCGCGTGCCGGCGACGACCAGCGCCATGTCGCGCTTCACGCCGCCGGAATACGCCGTGTTCGACACGCCCGTCCACGTCGGCGGAGGGAGCGGCCCCCCGGGGTACGCCGGCGCCGTCGGGACCCGCACCGCGGCCTCGCTCAGGCGCACGCCGCAGCCCGGCGACGCGCAGTCGTCCGCGAACGCCCACAGCCCGCGCTGATTGAGCGACCCGGAGCCCATGAGTCCCACGCCGATCGCGTAACTCTTCCCGCCCGGCAGGACCCACGCCAGGTCGAACGCCTCGACCCTGTACGCCTTGAGCGACTTGCCGTCGTAAGTGATCGTCGAGCCCAGGTCCGTGACGCGCGAGAAGGGCGCGGAGTAGATCGGCTCCCCCGTGGGGAACGCGCACTGCTCGTCGTACAGATCGAAGTCGCCCAGCACCGGATCGCAGTTGGTGTACACGATCGCGGAGAGGTAGCACACCAGCAGTTCCGAGAAGGGCTTGACGACCAGGTCGTCCGCCGCACGCAGGCTCGACGCCAGCGCGCTCTCGAGCACCGGCACGCCCACGCGCGTCGGCGTCGTCGGCTGCAGCGCCTGCGCGTTGCCGGTGAACGTCTCGCACCGCCGCCCCTCGACCCGGAACGCGAAGTCCGTGCACCCGCACGGCAGGCTCGCGACGCTGGTCCACTGCCCATAGCCCAGGCCCGGCGCCAGGAACGCCCCGGGCGCGCCCAGCACGTCCTGCATGCGGGACGTGGCGAAGAACCACTGCTCGTTCCCGCCCGCCTCGCCCACTCCCACCGGCACGATCCAGAACGTGCGCCCGCCCGCGCCCGCGTCGAGGTACAGGTTCGGCGTCAGCGCACTCACGTCGTACAACGTAAAACCGGTGAACGCCGTGCCGATCGGCGTCACCGTCGCGTCGTAACTCCTGATGAGCGATCCCGGCCGCCCGTTGCAGTCTTCGTACAACTCGATCCTGGCCTTCGGCCGCGCCGCGTTCGAGAACATCGTCGCGCGCAGCCGGTCGATCCGGTACACGCCCCCCGCGTCGAGCGCGAAGTCGTCGCCCGTGCGCGACTCGCCCGTCGTCGGACTCGAGAGCGACAACTGCCCATTCCGCTGGTCGAACACGCCGTTGTCCCAGATCTTCTCGCCGGTCTTGAGCGCCCCCGCGCCGCTCAGGGGCACGATGTTGTTCGCCGCGCCGTCGAAGGCCGCGACCGTCACGGCGTTGCTCCCCTGTCCGACCAGGCCCGAGGCCGCGTAGTCGATGAGCACGACGTGGCCCGTCGACGAGAGCGCGATCAGGCGCCCGAGCCCGTCGAGCGTGCCGGCGCGCAGACTCACGCCCGGAACCACGCCCGACAGCACTTTCTCCGACTTCACACTCAGCACCGGGGCCCCGGGCGTTCCCGTGTTGCTCAACTGCGTCACCCGGTCGTTGCCGATCAGGAACAGATCGCCCGTGAGCGGGTCGTTGATGAGCGTCGCGCACCGCGCGCTGGGGTCCGACGGCTGTGCCGCCGCGCTCAGGCCCGTGATCAGCCGCGTCGTCGTGAACGTCACCGGATCGATCACGCCCACGCTGCCCCCGCCCCCCCCGCTCCCCGGCGCGACGTAGTAGACCTTGCCCGACACGAAGCACACATCATGCACGATCGGGTCCGCGCCCGTCACCTGGTACGACAGCCCGGGCTGGGGCGGGTTGACCATCGGCACGATCGCGATCCGTGTGCTCCCCGCCGGGCCCGTCGCCGAGCCGCGCGACAAGGCCCACGCCTCGGTCTGCCCCGGATCCAGCCGCAGCGATCCGACCGGGCTCGGCGGCGCGGGCGTCGCCGCCGCCAGCGAGACAATCGAGTACGCGACCTTCGTCGTCGGGCTGGTCGTGATCGCGTGGATGTTGGAGGGCGCCGAGAGCGCGAAGTACGCGCCGCCGGGCGTCACGAGCACGCCGTGCCCCGATCCCGGCGTCGCTCCGGCGTATCCCTTGCTCAGCGTCGCGATCGTCACCGGCGCGGACACAACCAGCGTCGGCGGCGAGTTCGCCGGCGTCGCCGGCGCGGGGTCGTAGGTCAGCGTCGCCGAGCGCAGCAGGGGCGGAGAGGTGTTCGTCGTGTACACGATCCCGAAGTCCATCGGGTCCGCCATCGCCGCGGCACACGGCAGGATCGCCCCGAACACCGCCGCGAGTACCCGGCGCCGGCGCGCGCCCACGCCCCCGAGTGGTCTCGGGGTCTCCCTCCAACTCCCGGAGTTTGATCCCCCGTGCGGTCGCACGCTTGAGTCTTCCCGCGCAACCGCGGCCCCCCAGCACCCGCGCCCGCCAACGCCCACAAGCCCGGCAACCTGTAACGTCTGGATCGATTGCTGGGGCTGATAATCACGCGCTGCGCCGGTCCGAAACCCGCAAAAACCCATCGGCACGAACCGGACCCCTAGCAAGCACTGTAAACCGATGTAAAATCAAGGCTTACGGGAACTTGCGCCCTCCGGCAGGAACCCGATCATGAGCGCCAAGCCAAGCCGGGCTCTGCCCGGTTTGGATGCAGGGCTGGTCCTCCTGTCTTTGGCACGCCTGGTCGCGGGTGTGTGCGCCCCCCGGCTCAGGCGAACGGACCAACCGGGACCCGCTCGTCCCGTCAAGCACCCCTCGGTAACCCCGAGGGGTTCTTGTTTTTTGACAACCACAGCGCCACCGGCCAATCTCTTGCACCCATGACTCTCGCGCTCCTGGCCGTGCTTGTCATCGCGCTGCTGTGCGCGGGTTATCTCCTCTACGGCGGGCTGATCTCGCGCCGCTTCAACCTCGACGACCGGCGCGTCACGCCCGCCGTCAGCAAGAACGACGGCATCGATTTCGTCCCCACGCGCCCCTTTTACCTGCTGGGCCAGCACTTCTCCGCCATCGCCGCCGCGGGCCCCATCGTCGGACCCGTCCTCGCCGGCCTGGCCTTCGGCTGGGGGCCCTGCCTGCTCTGGATCGTCATCGGGGTCATCTTCATCGGCGCGGTCCACGACTTTGCCGCCCTCGTCGCGAGCATCCGGCACGGCGCGCACTCCATCGCCGAGGTCGCGCGCGAGCACCTCGGCAAGCGCGCCTACCTCGCGCTCGCCTCCTTCATCTGGCTCGCGCTGCTCTACGTCATCGTCGCCTTCACCGACGTCACCGCCGGCACGTTCCTCGGCCAGACCGAGGACGTCGACACGCTCCGCGGCGTCTCCTTCAACCCCGGCGGCGCCGTCGCCATGGCCAGCACGCTCTACCTCGCCGTCGCCCTCGTCCTCGGTGTCGTCCAGAAGTACCTCAAGCCGCCGATGTGGCTCGTCACACTGGTCTTTGTTCCCCTCACGCTCCTGGCGATCTACGCCGGCCAGCACTTCTCCACCGCCCTCCTCTTCCCGCAGAAGTTCTGGTACGTCGCCATCCTCGTCTACTGCTTCATCGCCAGCATGATGCCGCTGTGGCTCCTGCAGCAGCCGCGCGGCTATCTCGGCGGGTTCGTCCTCTACCTCGCGATCTTCGTCGGCGTCGTCGGCATCCTCTTCGGGCGTTTCGACATCGCCCAGCCCGCGTTCAGGCCCGTCGCCGACTACGGCGCGTTCTTCGGTCTCGGCGGCGCGCCCGGAACGCGCCCCCCCGCCATGACCGATCTCCTCTTCCCCTTCCTCTTCGTCACCATCGCCTGCGGCGCGTGCAGCGGGTTCCACGGCCTGGTCTGCGGCGGCACGACCAGCCGGCAGATCAGCCGCGAGTCGCACTGCCGCCCCGTCGCCTTCGGCGCCATGCTCCTCGAAGGCTTCGTCGCCGTCATCGCGCTCACGACCGTCATGATCGCCAGCGACGCCGCGCTCGTCGACAGCGCCGGCGTGCGCAAGAGCCCCAGCGCCGTCTACGGCGAGGGCCTGGCGCGGTTCCTGATGGTCATCCTCGGGCCCGACGCCTCGCTCTTTGCCCGCACCTTCGGCACCATGGCCGTCGCCACGTTCGTCTTCGACACCCTCGACGTCTCGACGCGCCTGGGTCGCTACCTGCTCCAGGAACTCACGGGGTGCAGGTCCCGCGCCGCGGGCCTCCTCGCCGCCGCGCTCACCGCGGGCGTCCCGCTGCTCATCCTCTTCTCCGCCGAGCCCGCGAGTTACCGCCTCTTCTGGACGCTCTTTGGCACAAGCAACCAGTTGCTCGCCGGCCTGACGCTCCTGGGCGTGGCCGTCTGGCTCCGACGCGCCGGGCGCAAGTGCTGGTACGTCGTCCTCCCCATGATCTTCGTCATGACCATCACGAGCGTCGCGCTCTGCCTGCAGATCGGCGTGGGCGTGCGCGATGCGCTCGCCGGGCGTCTCTTCACCGCCGGGCCCCACGCCGCCGCGGGCGTTTCCGGCGCCAGCGGCGCGGGCGGACTCAACCCCACCGTCCTCAACGCCGGCTTCGCGCTGATGCTCCTGGCGCTGGCGGTCCTGTTCGTGGTCGAGGCGGTCCGCCGCCGGCACGCGCCGTCACCGACCGGTGAATCCCGAACGTAATCGAACCCGAGCGACCGAACCCCGAGCGACCGAACCCCGAGCGTGAGCGAGGGGCGTGCTTCCGCGCAAACCCACCAGCCGCATCACGCCGGCATCCGCACGCGCCGCACGCGCGCCGGAGTCAGGCCCAGCCGCCGCGCCGCCTCGGCCACACGCAAAGGATGCACCCCCGCCAGCCCCAGCCTCGCCTCCATCACCCGGCGCTCGACCGACCCGGCGTCCATCCGCTCCATCGTCTCCTCCACGCCGCGGCTCAGCCCCACCAGCATCGACCAGGGGTGCATGTTCCCCAACGGGTCGGCCAGCACGCGCCGCGCGTGCTCCCGCCCGCCCGATCCCTGCGAACCCTCCGACAGCCTCGCCGCGCGTCCCGACGCGACCACCTCTCGCGCCCACGGCGTGAGGACGCGCGAGAGCGCGATCCCCACCGGCGCCGCCACGCGCCCGCCCTTGAACGGGTCGAACCGCTCCACCGCCTCGATCACCGCGGCAAGCGCCAGGCCCAACGCCTCGTCCATCAGCGGACCGGGCAAGTCCTCCAACCGCGTCATCGCGGCTCGCGCACCGCCACCTCCGGCCGCCGCGATCGCCGCGTCGGCGCTCCGCGCGATCAACCCCAACTGCCCGCGCACCAACTCGCTCTTGAGCAAGGTCGCCCAACGCAGCATGGTCTCGAGTTCGTCCAGCCGTTCCTTCACGCGCGCCGACTTCGGCGTGACCACACGCGCCAGCCGGCGCGCTTCATGCAACAGCAGTTCGTACGCGAACCCGCGCTGCGCTTCCACGCGCGCTTCCGCCGGCGTCGCCAAACTCAGGCGCGCTTCGCCGAGCAACTCCGCCGCGCCCCGCGGCCACGCGCCCCGCAATCCCTCGCGCACGCTCACCGGCGCGAGCAGCACCTCCGCCGCGTCCTCGCGCACCAGGAGCGGGTGCTCCCCCGCGTGCTCCGGGTGCGCCCGCATGAACAACTCCACCGCGCGCTTGAGCGACGCGACCCGATTTCGCACCCCCGATCGGTGAACCGACGTCCGCGACGCCGCGCCGGCCCGGTCGCCTCGACCCGTTCCCGCGCCGGCGCCCCCCGCGCCGCCCCGCAAGGGAAACAACTCCTCGCCCGTCCGCTCCTCGTGATCGCGCACGATCCGCCGGATCGTCTCGCCCGACAGCCCCGGCACCTGCTCCGCCAGCGTCGCCGCCTCGACCCGGCAGAACGCCGCGATCGACCCCGCCCCGCGCTCTCCGGCGTTGCGCCGGTGTCCCGCGCCCCGCGCACGCTCGATCACCGCCTCGACCTGCTCCGCCGACAGCGCCCGCACGCCGCGCGTCTTCCGCTGCGGCACGCCACCTTCGGTCCCCGCGCCCGGCGCCACACCCGCGCCCCGCGCACGCTCGAACGCCGCCACCACCCGCGCGCTGTACGCGAGGGTCGAGAACCCCCGCCGGCGCGCCGCGCCGGTCTTGCCCGCGCCGGCCGCCGGGGCCGCGGGTCGGACCCGCCGCGCATACAGCCCCAGCGCACGCAAACGCTCCAGCGTCCTGCGCGACACGTTCCACCGGCGGCACAACTCGCCGCTCGTCAGGACCGTCTCACGCTCGGATTCGGCCCCGCCGCCCTTGCGCGCAGGCGTACCCGTTCCACCCGGCCGCCCACGCCTCAGACCCAGCCGCCGCGCCGGCGCCGCGGCCTCCACGTCTTCGAGCACCTCGCCCGCCGTGACCTGCGCCGCCTCCGACAGATGCTCGATGTACGCGCACACATCCCCCAACAAAGCCGCGCCCGGGATCACCTCACCCTCCGCGGCCAGGCGACCGATGTCCGCGCCCGTGTACCCCGTCAGGCGAGCCACCACCCACGCGCTGGGGTAATACCGCTCGCCGACGCTTGCCGCACTCGGCACGGCGCCGCTCTCGCGCGTCGCGGACTCTCCCCGACCGCGCCCGCCGCCCGAGCCGGGCGAACGCGCCACGGGGTTCAGGTCGGCGAACACCTCGTCCGCCAAGCCCTCGGCACGTACCAGTTGCCGGCGCGCCGCCTCCGGCGGCACGAACCGCAACTGCGCGCTCAAGCGCTCGAACAGCCCCGTGCGCAGCCTCGGTAGCGCCGGCATATCGCGGTCCCCGTGCCTTTAGGCGCTTCTTCCGGTCGCTCCCGCCCCGACCGCTTCCACGCCCGCACTCAGCCGCGGCCGCGCCCAGCGCAGCACCGGACGCGACGACGACGGCTCAGCGCCCAGAAGCCCCATCTCGTGCGCCAGCGTCACGAACCGTTCCACGCTCTCGCGCTCGCGCTCCCCCAGGTCGTACCGCAGCAGCGAACCCAGGTACTCGCGCGCGTGGTCCGTGTCCCAGTGCCGCCCCGGCGCGTGCGCGGCCACGATGTGGTCCAGCCGCGTGCGGTTGTGCAGACGCGACCGCTCCAGCATCGAACACGCCGCGCGCACCGCGAGGCTCTCTTCCTCTCCCGCGCGGCAGAGCCACGCCGCGTACACCAGCGGAAGCCCGGTCAGTTCCTTCCACGCCTCCCCCAGGTCCAGTTCGTGTACGTACCCCTCGCTCCGCGCCGGCGGATCGGTCTCGACCTTGTCGCCGATCAGGAGCAGACACTCCGGCGGCTCCGATGCGCCGATCTTCGCGCCATTCGCGCCACTGTGGTGACGGGGGAGTGTTGTGATGGGAGGGGGAGGGGGGTGGGGGGGGGGGGGGGGGGGAGGGGGGGGGGGGGGGGGGGGGGGGGGGGGCGCCCAGCGTCACGCGCTCACGCGCATGGAAATCCATCACCGTGGGAGGGGGGCGCACGCCGAAGCGGTGGTACAGGATGATCTGCGCCAGCACCACGCTCGTGTGCGAGTCGGTGTCGGCGTGCAACGTCCGCACCCGCTCGAACGGCACGCGCGAGTAGACACGCACCGTCCGCGTCGGCCCGTCCGACCCGATCATCCCGACATCCAGGATCGTGACCCCACCGTCCCCGCTACCCCCGACTCCCCCACCCTCACCCGCCCCTTTGTCCGTCACCCCCGGCGCGTGCCGCGCGGCGTCAATGACGCTCGCCAGCGCGATGTCCACCTCGCCCCGGAGCAACATCGGGCACAACTTGCTCGGCACCGCCGCGACCAGTTGCGCATCCTTCCACGCGCCCAGCCCCTCGATCAGCGGCAAGGTGTTCAGGAACTTCACGCACCCGATACGAACGGTTGGCATGACCAAGGGTACGAGCCCTACGCGCCGGGCGATTCCGGATTCGACGGCGAGACGGCCTCGTCCGATCCCGCCGCCAACGCCTTGGACACCTCCCCACACTCCGGGCACGCCGCGCCCGCCGCCAGTCCGCGCCGGTCATAGCCGCATTCATTACACACGCCTCGACCGTTGTCCCTCCGCCACCATCGAACTCGGGGCGCGCACCCGCGCCACAACCAGACCGAGCATACCAGCGGCGGCAGCAGCACGAGCCAGAACGGAACTCGAAAACCGGGACTCTGAACGAGCGCCGGGACACGACCCGGACGCCACCAGGGAAACTGTTCGGAAGACTCTGGTTTCAAAACACACGCGATGTTGTGCTCGATTCCGAGACGCCGGAACTCCTCGCTCGCGTAGCGACTCTCGCTTGCGTTTCGGCGCGACCAGTCACTGAAGACGTCGACGCAACCCGGCCGCACAACGATGTGCCAGTACTCGGTAAGCGCCAATGGTCTTTGATATGGACCAAACCACGGATCGGCGCGTCGGAGACTGTCGAGCCACGCCCCAAGAACGGCCGCCGATACGAGCGTTGCCGCCGCCCAAACAAGTCTTCGACGCCATGCGGCCGGACCAAACACCCGAATCTCGCCCGGCAAGCCTCCGCACTCCGGGCACCGAGTGACTCGCGCTAATCCCCTTCGATCATGCCCGCAGTGCTCGCACAGGCCGCGCCGAACGCGTCGAGTCCGCCGCCAGAGAAAGTCGTCCTTCCGCAGCAAGCACACCGCGCACAGAACCGGCGGCAGCATCATCATCCAATAAGGAATCTGCGTGCCCGGCTTGCCGACTTCTATCGGGATCAAACCGGGCCACCACCACGGTGAGCGGTGGTAATCCTTCTCGATCGGTGAGAGGCCGCCAAAGAGCCACTCGAACCGATAGTCTGGCGACGGGTGCTGGAACACTTCCAACCGTCCCGGCTCGAAGAACACATGCACACGATCCCGGATATTGATGTAGTGCGTTCTTCCGTGCAGGCTGTCGAACCAGACGAAGGCAATGGCCAGCGAAATGAGCATCGCGGCCGCGCCGATCCCGACGCGTGCGAAATCCCAGAACCGCTTCGTCGATCCACTCTCGGATGAACACGTGCCGCCCACCACAGCCTCGTCCTGAGCGCCGGGACCGCCGCGCCCCGCATCGGTTCGCCCGCCCTTTCCGATAATCAAGAGGCACCCCGCTGCGCCGGTCAATAGCACCAGCGGCACCCACAGCGGCAAACGCCAGACAGTCGTGGCCTTCGTACGGTAATACCACGTCCCCGGGGCGGCCGCGACGACCGCATCGACATAGTCGCGCAGGTACTCTTTCGCGTCGGCACCGTTGATGCTCAGCGCCCAACCCTCCGCCCGCCACACGGACGATCGATACATCAACCAGTACTGCGATCCGCTCCGAACCAGCACGGCGTGTCGCCAACTCGCGCCCGCCGCGACACCGACAACCAGCGCCAGGAAGACCAGCGTCCACAGCCCT
>ERZ795060.5207-NODE-5207-length-10516-cov-4.098174_pt1 | contig 10516 bp, 10 predicted proteins | sample MGYA00375144_ERZ795060 | MGnify/ENA primary metagenome ERZ795060 (study PRJEB30189, sample SAMN05720157) | activated sludge metagenome | isolation source: anaerobic digester from wastewater treatment plant | place: Japan | collected 2015-05-15 ... | reverse complement strand
TTTCGTATACGCGTACAACACACCAAGCAAAGCAAGAGCGTGTGGACGCCAGCAGGTCGTACTCGCAGATGTGATGATTGCACTTTGAGTCAGCGTCGCCCTAGGCTAACCATTATCTCGTGTGCACAAACCGTATCCACGGCAATGAAAAACCCAATACCGAACATTCGCGTTGCAGAACACCCCCAACCACAAAGCCATTTCATCACGAATCCACCACATCACCAGGCTGCTCAACGCCCCGAGCCGGCCATTTGCCAGCAAAGGGCAGAGATCACAGACTCGCCGCCACCGCGTCAACTGCCGCCTCCAATGCAGCCACAATGCATTCCTCCGACATGCTCGGAGTCTCCGTCTTTCCAACTGCCTGTTCAGGGAGGTATGGAACGTGCATGAAGCCCACCTTGATCGGCAGATTGTTTGAGGCGACGAAATGGCAGGTCGAGTAGAAGACGTGATTGCACACGAAGGTTCCAGCGCTGTATGAAAGGAATGCCGGAATCCCTTTGGCCCGTACAGCCTCTACAACTCCTCGCACGGGAATAGTGGCCCAGTAAGCAACTGGCCCCTCCGGCTCAATAAGTCTGTCACTAGGCTGATTTCCTGAATTGTCTGGAATCCTGGCATCATCAAGGTTAAGGGCCACCCTCTCAACGCGTATCCCGGTCGAGCCGCCCGCCTGGCCTACGCTTATAACCGCCTGGGGCGAAAGCTCGCATATTGCATTCTGCACTGCCCTAGCTGAAGCCCCATACACCGTAGGTATTTCCTTTGTTATCACCTCAACGCCGCCTTGCTTCCACACTCCAGACGCCCCAAGATGTTGAACCGCCCTGGAGGCGGGATTCACCTCCTCGCCTCCAAAAGCGTCAAACCCTGTTATAAGAATCCTGGCCATAGCTAAGCCCCCTCAAAGGCGTCCATTCTAGCCGGTGCAGACTCCCTTTTAGCCTCAATGAACCACGCCGCCACGGGAGGCCACCCGAACACTGCCCCGGCATGCACCTACTTTGCGATGATGCACAGCACCTCGCCTGCCCCTTTGGGCAAAGATATCTCTGCAATCTCGGCAGCCCCCCGGCTCCCCCGCCTATACTCAATTGCGCCTTCGTTGCCGTCTATATCGAAGTATCGCACGCCTTCAATCCCGCCCTCCGGCAGCTCCGTTGCCAGCACGCCGCCTTCCACTCGCTCAGGGTTCGAGATGATGTACAGATCGCCACCCCCGTCAAGACGCCAATGAACCACTTCCATGCCTTCGGGCTTCTCGACTATTCCTTCATCATCAACGAATGTCCCCCTTTTGAAGAAGGGGTTGAGCCTGTTCCTCAAGGTGATCGCGGCCTTCAGGTACGCGTGGAGCTCATCTTCGAGCGTGGCAGCCTTTTCGAGGCCCACCCAGAACACAGAGCCCAAAAGCAGCGCCCTGTTGAGATCCTTGTGGAGCCTACACGCTCTGGCCTCGCCTTCCAGATGGCGCTTGGGGTTGCACATGTTCACTTGAACATACTCTGGAAACGTATACTTGAACAGGTTGTAAAACTCGTCATAATCCTCGCCGTTCCAAGTGAGGCTTCCCCAGACGTACGACCCGTATATGTCTCCGCAGTTCTCGATCATCAAAAATGAGTCTTCATTGATGCCGCGGATTCGGGCAAGAAGCTCCTTGAGAACTCTGAGATAGCCCTGGTTGAATCGGCCAATGTCGCTATGGGTGTGATCAGGATCGTAGCATGGAAACGGCTCTGCCGACCCGAGCTGGTCAAGGTAGATGCCCTTGGCACCGTAACTTCGAACCATCCAGCTTCCCATCTCTATAAGGTAATCCTGCCACTCCTTGTTCGAAGGGCAAAGCACCACGAACTCATGGGGACCGTATACCTCGTGGTACATCTCGCCTGCATGGTCCTTCATCGCCCATTTCTTGCCCAAAGTATCGAAGAAGTCGGACTTGACATGGAAGATTCGCGAGTTGATGTAGAATGTTACAAATCCCTCGTTCTCATTGACATACCGACACCCTTCAGCCAGCTGCCATGGCGTGCCGAGCTCCATGTCGGGTTGGTATTCCGGGTAATCCTGGTCGAATCCGCTCCGGTTCCATGAAGCGATGAACATGTGCCGCATGCCATAATCTAGTCGGCCCGCATCATACATCGATGGTATATCGCTAAAGCGGTTGAAGATAACACCATTTCTCTTGAAATTGTAGCACTGGTTCAGTATCGTCTCATCCTTCAGATACTCTGGATTGTCGGGCATTTCGATGATGCCGTCGATCCACTTTCTGTACCTTCGCGCACCCCAGTGCCAGTCCTTGGTGGTAATGGCCACAGCAGACGGATTCGATCTCCACGTCTCGCCCTGCTTCACCACGACGTATTTCCGGAGGCCCCATCCCATCCACGGATCATCCGGCCCGCCCGTCTCGACTCTCAGTCCTGTAACGAGGAAGTCCTTGTCATATGAAGCAAGATAGAAACCATTGCGGTCGTCATAATAGTACATCCAGTCCATTGACGCCAGACCGCAGTAGTTGATTTCCCTGCTGAACACCCCGTCCTTCCCGCGAGTGGTAGCCCCCCTCCCGAAACCGAGGTAGCGCTCGGTCGTATACTCTCTCACAGGCGCAAGTGTTCGCTCGCCTGCGTGGTGAGGGTATATGATTACATCATCTTCCCATGTCTCTCCCAAGTAAAACCCGCGGAAATAGGGGAATAGGACTTCAACCACCTTGTAACGCTCGTCCTCGTTGCGGATCTCAATCGTCCACAGGCTCTCAGGATCATCGTCTGCGGCATCAATGTTCACAGTTGCCCCGATGTTTGCAGGTGCCTCGGCTGTCCCTGCAATGCGGCCACTATCGAAAGAAATCGCAAGCGATGATCTATCCCCCGCGACGCCCTCCTCGATGTTCACCACGCTTTCCGGCAAAACCTCAACTTTCTCACCGGTCTCTTTGTCAATGCAGTATAGCTTGTACATGGGACCCGCAGCAGTACAAGACTTCAAGTAATCATCACCAGTAAAACGATTCACGAGCCGACTTGTGCAGCCCCGCTCGCCATCTATGTAGAGCTCGAAATGCCTGTTGCCCAGAGAATACTCCTTAGTCACCTCATCAGTAACCTACCTTCTCATATTCTGCCCACGCCTTGGCATTGAACTCCCCGGCGCCAGGCATGTTGTTGCTCATGTATATGTGCGGCTTCTTGCCCCGCTCGAGCATCATCTCGACTACGCGCGCCTGAACCGCCCAGATGATGTATGAGGCGGCGATGCCCGACGACGGGCAGATGCCTTGCTCGAGCTCATCCACGTAGACCAGAGTATCGCCCACATTCGAACAATTGTCGAGCACGATGTCGCACACTTCAAATAGTCTTTTCCCACTGGAATGCTTGGCCTCAAGGTTGCTGGAATATTCGACAGCCGTGAGCCCGATTACGGTCAACCCCAGTTTCTTCGCATCCATAGCCATCTGAACAGGCAGGATGTTGATGCCCGAGACTGACCCTACAAGCAGCACATCGCCGGGCAGCATATTGCTTTTCTCGACTATGAACTGGGGCAGCCCTTCTATGGAGTCCATGAAGACCCGCTTTTTTGAGACCCCCCGCTCTCTGTAGCGGACGGGGTTTTCAACGTTGAGAGAGACTCTCACCGGTCGGACCGCCATAAGGCCGCCTGTCCTTCCAATCGCCTCGTACATGAGCATGTGCCCCGTGTCCATGATATGCCACGCCCCGTCTGAAAGCAGGGATTCAGTAATGGCCTCGGCACTTTTCTCGATCGCCTCCATCTGCGTGGACTCGATCCGTTCAAGCACAGCCTTCATATTGGCAAAATACTCTGATGTAAGCATACACACGCACCTCACGATACTTGCTAGGTTAAACGCCGCGGGTATTCCTAACGCGACAGGGCGCACCTGTTGCAGGGCGCCCCGTTACGCATCTATTGGATCAAAACTAGAACTTGCCTGACAGGATATCCGCCGCCTGCTTCTCAACGGCCTTCACGGCATCTTCCACAGACCTCTGACCCAACCACATGAGGTCGAATTCCTGCTCCACCATTTTGAAGAAGTCGACGCCATACACTGGCGATGGGAACGGTTTGCTGAAGGAGAGGGACTCGATCAGGTACTTGTGATCAGGACGGATCTTCACAAAAGCGCTGATATTTGTATCCTTCCTTGCGGGAAGGCCCATGCCGCTCATGAGGGCTATCTCCTGCGCTTCCTTGCTGGCGAAGAACTTCAGCACGCGCCAGGAGAGATCCGGCCTCTTCGCTCCCGACGGGATGGCCCAGGCATTCACGAATGCAGTGGTTACGCGCTGCTTGCCCTTGGGCAGCGGTCTGATCACGTAATCAACCCCGGCGTTTTTCAGGTCGACTGTGGTAGACAGTCCGCCTTCAACCATTGCAACTCGGCCCGCGATGAACGGTGCCGTCTGAGCATTTCCGAACTGGCGAGCTTGTGTTTCTGTGGGCATCACGCCGTCAACCGCCAACTTCTGCAGGAACTTCAGAGCCTCAATGGTTTCAGGCTTCCCTATGAGGGACTTGCCTTCCTTGGTGCAAAGGCCTCCACCGTTCTGCATAAGCCAATGGGTAAACCCATCCATGTACTTTCTAAAGTAGAATCCCCACTGATCCGGCTTTCCGTCGCCATCGATGTCGCGGGTCATCTTTCTAGCTATAGCCTCGAAGTCGGCCCACGTCCAGTCCTCATCCGGTATCGCAACTCCTGCTTCCTTGAAGAGCTTCGTGTTGAAGAACATGACCTTGCTCGTGATGTCTCTCGGCATGGCATAGAAGCTGCCATTATACGTAAGGGCATCGGCCACGACCGGGAAGAGCTGCTTCATCTCGTCTTTGTAGTCCTTCTGAATGTACTTGTCGAGGTTCATGATCGCGCCCTTGGATGCGTAGACTGGGATCTTATCCATGGCAAGCATCATGACGTCAGGAAGGTCGGCGCCGCCTGCAATCATGACAAGCATCTTATCGGCGTATCCGCTTCCTACCTGTAGATACTCGAGTTCCAGGTCGGGGTTGAGTTCTTCGAACTTCGCCTTGAGCTGCTTAAGCGGCTCGCTAGATGTGAAGTCCCACCAGGATATAACCTGAACCTTGGTCCTGTTCGACTTTGCTTCCATAGGTACACACATTGAAAGCATGACTACCACAACTGCTGCTGAAAGCAACGCCCTTCTGAAAGAAGGTTTCATCTTTTCACTTCCTCCTTTTTGCTTGCGGAAAGGTAGTACTCACACGGTTCAGCAGTGATCAGATCATCGACGCTTCGTAGCCGGTCTACCGCCCCCTTAAGTTGATGCATTACCATGACAGCCTTTGTCCAAACCCTATCGTCCCCCCATTCCGGATGTGAGCGATCCAGCCATGAAATACTGCTGGAAACAGATGAATATGAGGATGACGGGGACAATAGCTATTGTAGTGCCAGCCATGAGAATATCCCAGCTTGACTGAGCATTGCTCTGCAAATATGTCAGGCCGACCTGTATTGGCATTTTCATAAAATCGTTTATTACCACATTAGGCCAGAGGAAGCTGTTCCATTCAGTCTTGAATCCTATGATCGCCAGGGCCGCCAGAGCCGGTTTGGAATTGGGCATCATAATGTTCCACCAGACGCCCCATTGCGAGCAACCATCAATCAAGGCAGCCTCCTCGAGTTCCCGGGGAATGCTCAGAAAATGCTGGCGCATAAAGAAGATCTTAAACACCAAGCTTGCGCTGAATATTGCAGGGATTATCAGGGCTATATACCTGTTGACCCATCCCAATTTAATCATCAAGGCATATCTTGGAATCAACGTTACGTGTCCCGGAAGCATCATTACTCCCAGCAGCAACATGAAGATGAAATCCCTGCCCTTAAACTCCAAGCGGGCAAAGGCATATGCCGCCATCGACGCCAGGATTATCGAGATCGCAGGAACTACTGTAGCCAGAAACATCGAGTTGAGAAGGAACCGGCCGAACGGAAGCAGTTCAAGAACCCTCTTGTAGTTGTTGAGGGTGAACGGTTTTGGAATCAGGTCGAGCGGGTTCCCTCCGTATATCTGCTGATTGGTCTTAAACGACGCTGTCACTGACCAGACAAAGGGATATATCATTATCACAGCCAGGAAGATAAGTACTATATACAAAATCACAGTGGAGATTCTCTTCTTGCGCTTCATGTTCTTTCCCCCTCCCCGGCCTAGTAGCCGATCTCCTCTTTTTTGCGACGGGCATTAAACTGAAGGATCGTTACCACAAACAAGATAGCAAAGAGTATCCACGCCATAGCCGACGCATAGCCCATCCTGTATCTCTCGAATGCTTGGGTATAGATGTAGTAGAGGATCGTGTTGGTGGTTCCGCCGGGACGCCCTTCAGTCATTACATAGATCGCTTCAAAGAGGTTGAAGGCTTCGATCGTCAACATGATGGTGGCGAATACTGTGGTATTTGCGAGAAGAGGAATCGTGATGCTCTTTATCTGCTGCCATTTGGTGGCCCCGTCTATTTCTGCCGCTTCATAGAGGTCCTTTGGGATGTTCTGAAGGCCCGTGAGATACATGATCATGTAGTAACCCGACACCTGCCAAATGCGCATGATGCTTAAGGCGGGTTTCGCCCATTTGACACTTTCCAGCCAGCGAGGGGGATTAGCAACCCCAAAGAACTGTAGGATAGTGTTGAGCACTCCCTGGTCCGGGTTGAATATCCACAGCCACACCATTCCGATAGCGACGGTAGACGTGATCGATGGCATATAGTAGGCCCCTCTGAAGAACTTGAACCCTGGCCGCTCCTTATTGAGCGCTATAGCCATAGCCATTGCCAGGATTATCCCCAAAGGAACGATGGCTACAACAAAATAGAGGGTGTTTCCCATGCATTGGATGAAATTGGGATCTTTGAACGTTCGCGCGTAATTAGCCAGTCCAACCCATTTGGGAGGGGTGAGAAGATCCCAGCTTGTAAAGGATACGTACAGTGAATAGACAAGTGAGCCGTAGACGAATATGCCGAGGCCTATCAGTGATGGCAACACAAAAGACCATGCGGTAAGCTCGCGTTTGAGGGCAGCGCGTCTCTTGTTGCTAGGCTTCGGACTTCCGGAAGTAGTGGCCAGTCCACTATCAGCTTGCTTTCCCATGTAGCCAACCTCCATTAAGAAGAGTGCACGGTAAGTATCACAACTCGCTACTGACCATATATAAGCTACAGCATCTCCGGGATAACCTCGGATTTTGCCCCAAGGCTTAATGCTGTGTTATTCGCAAGCCAACATTCCTAGTTATATTTATTATACTCTTTCTATCTATAACTCAAGATCCCTTCTTCGGATCCACGTTTACGGACGGAGCTCGTCGAACCCCTCAGCGCACGCCAGGATGCGGTTCGATCTCTCCCAATCCAGTTCAATTCCTGCCAAATCATACGCTATGAGCAACGCGCCACCTGCAGGTGAAAGCTTCGGATCGGCTATCTTGCAGCTCGGATCGATCCGCTTTATCGTAGCCGCAAACGAATCGCGCAAGGGCGCTCCAGCCTTGGATGCACCCCCTGACAGGGCGACCGGACACCCCTGACCCTTCATGCCCAAACCGGTGATTATGTGTCCCCCAAGCCTTCCCAAATCGGCTCCGGCATCAGCCAGTATCCTGCAGGCTACGTCATCTCCCTGGGCCGCCGCGGACGAAACAGCCATCGCAAATCCCGCTATTCGCTCCCGAGTCAGTCCAGCTTTGATAATGTCCCTGGCACGCTCGACACCGAACATCTCCATGGCCATATCCATGAGCACAGTAGCTTCACATCTGCCTTCCGAAGCAAGGGCAACAGCTCGAAGCCCGGCAAGTCCGATTGCATAACCACTTCCCTCGTCTCCTAGGAGAGGGCCCCAGCCACCGGCGGTCAAGGTGTGCCCGTCCGAAGAGCGTCCCATCGCAAAAGATCCAGTGCCCGCAAGGACAACGACCCCATATCCCTCCGGGAAAGCTCCGCGGAAGGTGGCATAGTCATCGCCTTCGACCTGCAGAACGTCGTAGGCCACCAAACCCGACAGGCCAGCTTCGATTATCTCCCTACTCGCCCCCGGCACACTGGCATAAACAGCCCGCACGTGCACAGGCGCATCGGCCTCGTCTGACAGCCCTGCCCGCTCCATCGCACCCTTCGCCGCATTCTGCACAGACTCGATTGCAGTATTATCAGGAACAAAGAGGGCATTCACGGGGCCGCCCTTCCCTATTCCCAGCACCTGACCGCAGCTATCCGCAATAACAAGGACAGTTTTGGTGCCGCCGCCATCGAGCGCTGCCACTAGATCTTCTTTCATCTGATGTTCCTCCCAAGATGAATCGTACCTACAACGACTTTATCATCGGCCTGTATCTTTCCAAGAGCTTCGCATTGTGTTCCATGCCCCCCGGTATGTTAGCGCTCTTGAAGATGGGCGGATCAATGCCTCTGGCAACCAGGTTTTCCACTACACCAATGGTGATGGCATTGACTATTACAGCGCCTATTACCGTGGATACGGGAGCAATCTTCTGGGCCACGCCATCTACTTCTATAGCTGCATCGCCATATGTAACAAGCGTGTCAATTACCACGTCCCCGACCTCGCACAAGCGCACGTTTCTGTCGTTCCTCAGCGGAGTGGCGCGGGAGTATTCCACAGCAGTAAGCGCTACTACCTTTACACCAGCGGCCTTTGCCTCGCAAGCCATCTCGACAGGCACCTGATTGACTCCGGAGGTGGACGCCACGATTATCACATCGCCGGACTTGACTGACGATTCGTCGAGGACGATCTTGGCCAGCCCGGGAAGACGCTCCATTTTCGAGCTCTTCCCTGCACCGTAATTGACCATCAGCGCCGGCTCGAGTATGGCATTTACGGGAGCTAACCCTCCTGCTCTGTAAAAGAGCTCCTCGCCTAGCATGTGAGAATGCCCTGGGCCGAAATAGTGCAATATGCGTCCTTCTGCCAAAGAATCAGCAGCCAATCTCTACGTTGCCGCATTGGGATTGATGGACTCTGGACAGCAAAGCCTCTACAAGCTCGAAATACTCATCCACCAACCTTCGCCTCCGCACCTCGTCAACGAGTGTTCATGTAGACATGCAGCTTGTATCTGTCTCCCCTGTATACCGATGCAGTATATTCAATGGGAGTTTCCGAAGAATCGTAGGCAATGCGTTCAACGCGAAGGACAGGGGCGCCACGCCTGATCCCCAACAGTTCGGCCTCTCTTGACTTGCACAGGGAAGCCTCGAAACTCTGCTTGGCCCATATGGGATCTATGTGATATCTCGTCCTAAGCAGTTCATACAAGGATTTATCCTCTATGTACTCATCCAAAAGTCCGGGGCAAAGGGCTGCAGGCATCCTAAATATTTCAATGGCCATTGGCTCACCTTCGGCAAGACGAACACGCTCTATCATCACCACAAGCGAACCCTCATCAAGCCTGAGCGCTCGTGCCGTCGCAACGTCAGCTTCTTCCTCGGAAGCTAGAACCACCCGGCCACCCGGGACTAGCCCCCGGGATCTCATGTCCTCAGAGAAACTGGTCAATTTGACCAGTTGCTGGCTGAACTTGCGTTGGGCAACACGAGTGCCCGTGCGAGGCCGCCTTATCACTAGGCCTTCCTGCACCAGCATTTGAATGGCCTGTCTCACAGTGATCTGGCTAACACCGTGCATCTCGCATAGTTCACGTTCAGTAGGGATCCTATCGCCCGGCCTTAACTCTCCAGTTTCGATTTTGCGTTTCCATATGTCATACACCTGCTGATAAAGGGGCGTAGGAAGATCGTGATTGAGTTCCACGCATAAGCACCACCTACAGCGGATCTGGTCCGGGGAAACTCATGTAGCGGTACGTGATATATTCTTTATACTTATTATAGATCCTTCCGTGGCAAAAAGTTTTTCTCATCCGCCTCAACATCCACTCAACAAGGCGCGGTTCGCCGTGTGCGGCCGTCTATGAGTCCTGTCCCGCTTTCGGGTAGATAGTAAACCTCACATCGACGCCGCAATCCCGCAAAACACTCACTATTGCCTCGGAAAACCCCACGGGGAACCACGTTGTCTTTTGCGCCATGGAACACCCATGTTGGCACATTGGCGAGGCTTTGGGCGTTCTTCGGATTCGCGAGCTACCCGAACACCGGTACGATCGCAGCAAATGGCAGTTCAGATACTTTGGAATCTTGGGAATCCCATGGTGCTTAACCTGATCCAGATCATCTCCTCTTTCTCCCACATCATGCAGAAACACGAACAAGGACAATCCTCGTGTTAGTTGTAATCCTTCGGCAAGTACAGAAAATAATCCGGGCAGACGTTCTTCGCAATCTCCTTCTCCAGCCTCATGTCTTTTTGTCCCATGAACAACATCACCCTTCTACGTCCAAGCATGTCTGCGCAACGCGGTTGTGCGATCCCCACATCTTCCGGAGTATACGCTTATACGAT
>ERZ795060.5198-NODE-5198-length-10532-cov-3.655722_pt1 | contig 10532 bp, 7 predicted proteins | sample MGYA00375144_ERZ795060 | MGnify/ENA primary metagenome ERZ795060 (study PRJEB30189, sample SAMN05720157) | activated sludge metagenome | isolation source: anaerobic digester from wastewater treatment plant | place: Japan | collected 2015-05-15 ... | reverse complement strand
GGTGTGTCGGGGATCAGGTCGTCCTCGTGGATGCGGTGCTCGGCGAGCACGACCACCTCGCCGCACTCCGGGCAGCGGACGCGCCCCTGCGACGGCATGAGCCCCACGAGTGAGAACTCACAGAACGGGCAGAGCGCGCGGGCGATCAGCCGGCGCATGGTGCGCAGGATCAGTTGCCGGCGCACGATCACGAAGACCGCACCGAATACCGCCAAGCCCAGGAGCGCAACGCCGCCGAGCAGCGCCAGTTCGAGCGGGCGCATGTTCGCGGCGGCGGTTGAACCCGCGACCGGGGCGAGCCCCTTGCCACCGCCAGCGCCCGCCGCCGTCAGGACCAGCAGCGCGATCATGTACCCGAACGCCACGGAAACGAGCGCCAGCAATAGGCCGGCGGCCAGCGGGATAAACCAGGCCGCGTCGCCCCGTTCCACCCGCGCCCGGATCGCCAGCGCCCGGCACTCTAACTCCGAGAGCCGATCGAACTCGGGGTACGCCCGGTAGAAGCGGGTGATGCGGATCGGGACGTGGGGCACGGTTGAGTCTAAACCTCCCGGAGCAAGAGCGGCGGTCTGCCGCAGCGCGGGCGCGTCGGGTCCGAGCGCGCGGTCACCGCGCCGAATCTGACGTCCCCGCGCAGGGAGGACACCAATGATCCGGGGTGGATGTGAAGGGCGAGAGTCAGATCGATGAAGCGAACCGGTCGGCGGGGGAGCCCGCCGGGCCCGGGCGCGTGCTGTTCATCGCCACCTGCACTTTCGGGCTCGAAAGCGTCGTGGCCCGCGAACTCGCCGGGCTGGGGTTCGACGCCCGCGCGACGACCACCGGCCGGGTGGAGTGGAGCGTGCCGGTCGAGGATTGGCCCTTGGCCGCGGTGCGGAGCAATCTGTGGCTCCGCAGCGCCGATCGCGTGCTCATCTGCGTCGGTCGTTTCGCAGCGCCCGACTTCGATGCGCTCTTCGAACAGGCCAAAGCCCTCGGATGGAGCGCCTGGATTCCCTTGGGCGCGGCGTTCCCCGTCGCCGGACGCTGCGTGCGTTCGCGGCTTTCCAGCGAGCCGGCGGTGCAGCGGGCGACGAAGCGCGCGATCGTCGAGTCGCTCCGCAAGGCCCACGGGCTGGGTCCGAACGCGATGGTGCCGGAGGCGGACGCCGCGTTCCCGGGCACGGTGCGCGTCGAGGTCTCGATCCTCCGCGATCAAGCGACACTGACGATCGATACGTCGGGAGTCGGCCTGCACAAGCGCGGCTATCGGGAGGGCGCGCCCGGCGAGGCCGCGATGAAAGAGACGCTCGCCGCCGGGCTGGTGCAGTTGAGCGTGTGGGACGGCGCGCAAGCGACGCGCCAAGGCCGCGCGCCGCGTGCGTTCATGGACCCTTTCTGCGGCAGCGGGACCATCGTGATCGAGGCGGCGATGCTCGCGCGGAACATCGCGCCGGGGCTCCACCGGTCGTTCGACTGCGAGCGGTGGGGGGCGTACGGGCCCGGACAACTGGCGAAGCGGCTCAGCGGCCCAGAGCGGGTCGGGCCGATGATCGACCCGGCGATCTGGGAGCGGGAGCGCGGAGCCGCCCGGAGCGCCGTGCGGACAGGCTTCGCGCTCCGTATCGCCGCGTCCGACGTGGACGAGCAGGCGCTGCGACTGGCGCGGAGCAATGCGCGGCGGGCGGGCGTCGACGGCGACATCCAGTTCAGCCGGCGCGACGTGCGCGAGGTCGCCAGCCCTGACGAGTTCGGCGTGATCGTCACCAACCCGCCGTACGGCGTGCGCCTCGGCGCGGATGGATCACTCCAACGCACGGGCGAGCGGCGCGAGGCGCGTCCGTCGCGCTTTCGCGGCCGGCCGGCACAACCGGATGAACCGCCCGAGGTCCGGGTGCGCGACCGGCGCTTGCTCCCGCAGGCCGACCAGCCCGAGGTCGAGGCGCTGTACCGGGCGATGCCGCTGGCGTTCCGTCGCCTGCCGACCTGGTCGTTCCACGTCTTCACCGGGCGGCTGGACCTCGAGCAGATCTTCGGCCAGGAGGCCACCCGGCGGCGCAAGATCTACAACTCGAAGATCGAGTGCTGCTTGTTCTCGTTCCTGGGGCCGCGGCCTTCCGTGAGCGGTATCGCCGGTGAGAACGCGAGTGGTGATATCCACTCGGACCGCGGCGCGGCCCCGGTGGGCGTGATCGAGGAACACGCGGACGCCGCCGACCGCGACGATCGCTGCGAGCCCGGGATCGAGCCCGAGACGTCGGCCCGCGGACCCGATTCCCACGCCGCGTTCGGCGGTCTGCGCGAGCGCGACGAGAAAGAGGCTCGCGAGTTCGGCGCCTGCCTGGGCAACAACCTGCGCCATCTGCGCAAGTATCCAGCGCGGGGCGTGACGTGCTACCGCGTGTACGAGCGCGACGTGCCCGATGTGCCGCTCATCATCGACAAGTACGAGGACTGTTTCCATGTGGCCGAGTACGAGCGCCGCCACAGCCGCACGCCTGCGCAGCAGGCCGACTGGTTCGAGCGCATGCGCCGCGTGATCGTCGAGGTGGGAGAGGTTCCCCCTGAGCGCGTGTTCATCAAGGAGAAGCACCGCCAGCGCGGCCTCACTCAGCACGAGAAGGTCGGGCAGACCGGGCACGCGATCGTCGTCCGGGAGGGAGGCCTGAAGTTCGAGGTCAATCTCGCGGACTACATCGACACGGGGCTGTTCCTCGATCACCGGCTGACCCGCGAGATGGTGCGGGAAGAGTGCGCGCGTTTCCGCGAGAAGACAGGACGCGGCCCGCGGATGCTGAACCTGTTCTGTTACACCGGCAGTTTCTCGGTATACGCCGCGAGCGCCGGCGCTTCCACGACAAGCGTCGACCTGTCGAACACGTATCTCGATTGGGCCCAGCGGAACTTCCGGCTCAACGGCCTTGGCGCCGGCCACCGATTCCTCAGGTCGGACGTCGTCGAGTTTCTTTCCCAGAACCCCGGCGGGCCCTACGACCTGGCGGTGGTGGACCCGCCGACCTTCTCGAACAGCAAGTCGACCGAGGAGGATTGGGAAGTCCTCACCGGGCATGCGCGCGTGCTGGAGTCCCTGGCCCCCGCGATGGCTCCGGGCGGAGTGGTCTACTTCTCGACCAACTTCCGCCGGTTCAAACTCAACACGGACGCCGTAACCCGGGCGGGTTATTCCTTCCGAGAGATCACCAGCCGGACCATCCCGCCGGAATATCGCAACAGGCGCATCCACGCCTGCTGGCGCCTGGTGCGGGCGGATTGAGCGACGGCGCGGGGCGGAGGGGTTCGCCGCGTTCGCGAGCGGACGGTTCCAAGGGCAGCGCGTCCCGTGTCGTGCGTTCAGATTGCGCTCAGCACGCGCCCCGCCCCCGCCGGCAAGGGCGTGCGGGCTTAGGCTGACGCATTCCCGCCGACCCGGCGCAAAGGGACGCACCATGGCCGAACTTCGTGTTGAACTGCTCCATCCCTCGCCGCAGATCGCGGTGCTCGTGCTGTCCGGCCAGGCCGACGCGCGGAACTACCCGCCGATGATGGCGAAGATCAACGCGATCTCGGCGAGCCGGCCGCAGCGCGTGGTGATCGACATGTCCGGGCTCGAGTTCCTCAGCAGCCTTCCGCTGGGCGAACTGGTGGCGATGTCGCGCGCCGTGAAACTGCACGGAGGTCGCGTCGTGATCGCCGGCGCCCGGCCGGCGGTGCGAGAGATGCTGTCGCACGTGCGCATCGATCAGATCATGCCCTGCTTCGACGGAGTCGATGCGGCGCTGAGCGCGCCGTGATCTTGCGCAGGCACCCGGCGCCGGCGCAGGCCGGATGCGCCCCGCCGGGATCACCGCCTGCGCCGGGCCGCCAGGGGCAGAAGCCCGCCGAGCACGAGCACCGACGCCGGCGACGGGATGTGGACGACGTACGCCTCGAACTCGAAGTTCGGGCTGATCGCGGCCCCACAAATGGTCAGGCCGTCGTCCGATATCGCGTTGGCCGTCAGCAGGAAGTACCCGCCTGTGTCCACCCCGACCGAGGCGAGGGAGGTGTTGAGTTCGACCATTGCGCCGTCGGTATAGATCCACGCCAGCACACCGTCGTCGGTGGTCTGATTGCCGACGATGACCGAGCCGTCGCCCGAGACGTCCTGAGCCTGTGCAAACCCGCCCGCCGGGAGCTGGCCGAGATCGATGAACTGGGTCGCGCTCGTCCACGCGAACGCGTTCGAGCCGAGCGTGCCGACGATGGTCGAGCCGTCGGCCGAGACGCCGTTGGCCTGCCCGGAGAGACCGGCCGTGTTGCCCGTGAGTTCGGTCATGCCGTCGGCCTGCGTCCAGCGGAAGGGCGCGGCGTGGTCGGCGTTGTCGGCGACGCCGACGATCACCGAGCCGTCGGACGAAACGCCGTTCGCGATCGAGTACGACCCGCCGGGCAGAGTGCCGATCTCCGTGGTCGCTCCCGAGCCGTCGCGATAGAACGCCTGGCGTGCCTCCGGGAATGGAATGTTGTCGCGCGTGGCGCCGACGATTCGCCCGCCCGAGGGCGTGCAATCGTTCACCAGGTACGAGTCAAAGTCCCGACCTTCGCTGTCCGTTCCCCCCGGAACGAACGCCGCCACGGGCGAAGTGCCCGCGTTGGTCCACACGTGCCCGTTCCGTGGCTCGTAGAAACCGTCAAAGACATTCGTGAAGCCGGTTGTGCCGCCGACAAACTCGCCGTCGTCGGAAACGCACGTCGCGCTCGTGTCGTTCGTGCCCGTGGATGAATCCGCCGGGAGCGCGACCAGCCCGGTGGCGGAAGTCCACCGGAACGCCGCGGTGTGCAACTCACCCATGTCGTCGAGATAGTTCGAGAAACCGACGACGACAGACCCGTCCGAGGAAATTCCTTGCGCGAGCGAGAAGCCGACGGCCGGGTCAGCGAACCCAAGCGGCGTGAACGAAAGCGATCCGGCATGGACAAGCCCGGCGGAGATCAGCAAAGCCGAAGCGGCGGCAAACGATTGGACGCGGGCGCAGCAGAATGCGGAAATACACACGATTCTCTCTCCTCACGGGTTGGTTGCCGCCCTCGGCGGGGCGGCCGCCACAGTGTGTCCTGAGGACAGGCCTGAATCAAGGAAACGTCTGAAATTGGGGGTTTCCTTGGTTCCGGACTCTGGCCTCAGGTACGCTCTGAAAGGCGCCCATCGTGGCACTGTGCGGCGAGTGGCGGCGGTTCCCATCTCCTCGTGGGGAATCAGTCGGAGGTCGCGCTTCATGAACTTGATGAATCGAATTGCCTGTTGTGCCGTGGTGGCTCTCCTGTCCCTTTCAGGCATCGCCCATGCGGGAGAGACCGGCAAGTGCTGCCTGCCAGACGGCCGCGGGTGCCGGACGGTGACCCAGGAACAGTGCGACGCGGCGGGCGGAGTGTTCGTTTCCGGGGAGGCCTGCACGTCCCCCGAAGACACGTGCGAGGTGGTCGTCTCAGGCGCCTGTTGCGTGGGTGGTGAGTGCAGTTTTACGTCGAGCAGTACGTGCCCGGCCGGTGCCTCTTTCTTCCCGAATACGCCGTGCACCGCCGAGCCATGCGCCGTCGCGACCGATGGTGCGTGTTGCGACGCCGGCGTGTGCTTCACGTCTACGCGAGATGTGTGCAGCGGAGATTTCTTTCTCGGTGAGGTTTGCGGCGCGGTGCCGTGCGGCCAGGTTGCGCTCGGCGCATGCTGCTTCCAGGCGCAGTGCGAAGTGACGACGCAACCGGACTGCCCGACGTCGCTGGGCGCTGAGTGGCTCGTCGGTGAGGCGTGCAGGGAGACGCTTTGCAACCTCGGCGCCTGCTGCCTGGAGCCCGAGATCTGCGTGCTGACCACTCAACTCGGGTGTGAGACCGGTTTCTGGGTGCCCGCGGGCACGTGCGCGGACCTGTTCTGCCAGCAGCCGCTGGGTTCCTGCTGTCGTCAAGAGGGATTCTGTGTCGTGACCACCGAAATCGACTGCGGCGTCGGCGGCGCCTGGGCGCCGGGCGACCTGTGCGGCATTCGCCAGTGCTTCGAGGTGCTGGGTGCGTGCTGCACCGGCGGGCCCTCGTGCACTGTCACGTCCGAAGCCCTGTGCGCGGGAACGTTCATCCCCGGTGATTCCTGCGTGGCGCACAACGCGTGCTGCCCGGCGGACTACGACGCCGACCAAGGCGTGACGGTCGCTGACTTGTTCGACTTCCTCGACGACTGGTTTGCGTTGTTCGGCACCAGCGTCGAAGGATCGCGGACCGACATCAACCACAACGGCAACGTCGGCGTCGACGACCTCTTCCTCTTCCTGGACGCGTGGTTCGCGCAGTGCGCGTGACCACGGAACTGCACCGGTTCGAGAAAGGACAACCACCGGCGGGCGCTCCTCTCGGGGCGCCCGCTGTGTCTTTGTGCGCTCCGTAGTTCTGATAAGTCAACGGTCCGAGAACTGTGGAGGATTCGAGCAAGAAGCCCGAAATGGAACAGTGGGCAACCGCGACGGGCTCTTTATTGTGCAGTTTCGATGGCCGCGCCGCATCAAATAGCGTAAGCGCATGAAATAACACGACTTGGAACTTGAAGCGGCGGTACTGAAGGGCATGATCTCCCACGCTGAGCGGCACGTTCGCCTCCGTTGTGCTTGAAGTCGCTCGGCGATGAGGAGAGTACAGATGAAGACCGGTCAGATTCTTGCCGCCGCTGTTCTGGCGTTGACCGCCGGCAGCGCGGCCCAGGCAGTCACCATCGCCACGTTTGCAGACCCGACCTCGGGCCCCGTGCCCTCGCTGTTCCAATGGGACGCGACGACACAGACGCTCACGGGCGGATGGTCGAACCCCGGCCTGCTTCTCCAGACCCCCGGCACGAGCGCGATCGACTTCGCTGACGCGACGTTTCAACTCACGCCGATGGTCGCGACCAGCACGCTGTTCGGCATCTCGTTCTTCGGGCCCGGTGCGATCCAGTTCTTCGACTCCGCCGCGAACCCGATCTTCCGCATCGAGTTCGATTCCGCGCTGCTCAACAGCTCGCTGAGTTTCGGCGCGAGCGACTTCGTGGGGTTCAACGTCCGCTTCAGCGGCTCGATCCTCGACTTCCCGACGCAGAACGAGGCCTTTGCTTTCAGTTTCGCGAACCCCGTCGCGGCGCCCGCCAACGGCGGCTTCACGGTGACTTCGAGTTTCACCTCCTCCGCCGACCGCCTGATCCCCGCGCCGGGCGCGGTGGCGTTGATGGGGTGCGGCGGGCTGGTGCTTGCCCGACGCCGCCGCTGATCCGGCACGGGTCCGCTGCCCGGTTCACTCACCCGCAACTGCAGACCGCTCTCGCCGGTCTTTCTCCCGCGGCACGGCGCCATCGACCCGTGCCGCGGTTGCTTTTGGAGTTCGAAACATCGACGCTCGCGGGGTTGTGCAGCGCCCGTCGGACCGCAACCGCCCGGCGCTCAGGCATAGCGGCGGAGCCGAAGGCTGTTCAGCACGACGCTCACGCTGCTGAAGGCCATGGCGGCGCTCGCGATGATCGGTGAGAGCAGCCAACCGGTGAACGGGTAGAGCACGCCCGCCGCGACGGGGATGCCCACGATGTTGTAGACGAAAGCCCAGAAGAGATTCTGCTTGATGGTGCGCATGGTGGCGTGCGACAGGGCGATCGACTGCGGCACGGCGCGAAGGTCTCCGCGCATGAGCGTGATGTCCGCCGACTCTATGGCCACGTCGGTGCCCGTGCCGACAGCAATGCCGACGTCCGCCTGCGCCAGCGCGGGGGCGTCGTTGATGCCGTCGCCGACCATGCCGACCACGTGCCCCTCGGCCTGGAGCGACTTGACCTTGGCGGCCTTGTCCTGGGGCAGGACTTCGGCGAAGACCTGGTCGACACCGACCTGAGAGGCAACGGCCTCGGCCGTGCGGCGGTTGTCGCCGGTCATCATGACCACGCGCAGCCCGAGGGCGTGCATCGTGGCAATTGCTTCCTTGGATTCGGGTCGGATGGTGTCGGCAACCGCGATGACGCCGGCCTCACGCCCATCCACCGCGACGAACATCGGGGTGCGCCCCCGCGCCGCCAGTTCCGCCGCCGCGACACCGAGTGTGGATGGGATTCCGGCTTGGTCCAGGAGTGCGATCTTCCCCACGAGCAACCGCCGACCTTCCACCGTCGCCTCGACCCCGTGCCCCACGACGGCGCGGAAGGCGGACGGTTCGATGAGCGTCACGCCGCGTGCGACGCCCGCACGCACGATCGCCGCGCCGAGCGGGTGCTCGCTGTGTCTTTCAGCAGAGGCGGCCAGGCGCAGAAGTTCGTGCTCATCGAAGCCCGGTGCGGGCACGATTTCGGTGACGGCGGGCTTCCCGTGGGTGATCGTTCCGGTCTTGTCCAGAATGATCGCCGTCAGCTTGTGTGCTGTCTCGAGTGCCTCCCCGCCTTTGATGAGGATGCCGCGCTCGGCGCCCAATCCCGTCCCGACCATGATCGCGGTGGGAGTGGCCAGGCCGAGGGCGCACGGGCACGCGATGATCAGAACCGAAACGGCGGTGACCAGCGCCATGCTCAGGCGAGTCTCTGCGGGCGCGGCGAACCACCACACAGCGAACGCCAGCACCGCGATGGCGATGACGATGGGGACGAAGGCGCCGCTGATCTTGTCGGCCAGGCGGGCGATCGGCGCCTTGCTTCCCTGGGCCTCCCGCACGAGACGGACAATCTGCTGCAGCGCCGTGTCCGCTCCGACCTTCACCGCGACGAGGCGCAGCGCGCCGGTGGTATTCACGGTCGCGCCGAACACGTCGTCGCCGGGTTGTTTCTCAACCGGCAGGCTCTCGCCGGTCAGCATCGATTCATCCACGGCGGACCGGCCGCTCTCGACCTTTCCGTCGACCGGGATTTTCTCGCCGGGTCGGACCAGCACACGGTCGCCGACGACCACGGCCTCGATGGGCACGTCCTGCTCCTGGCCGTCGCGCAGCACGCGGGCGGTTCTGGCCTGCAGTCCGATCAGTCGCCCGATGGCCGCGGTCGTGCGCCCGGTGGCCCTGGCCTCGAAGTACTTCCCGAGCAGGATGAGCACGATGATCACCGCCGCGGCCTCGTAATAGACCGGGACCATCGGCATCCCGTGCATCGTCCCCGCGGCAGGGGTCGTTCCGCCTGCTACTCCTGCAAAGAACGAGGGCCGGATCGTCGCCGCGAGCGAGTAGGCGTACGCCGCGCCCGTGCCCATCGCCACGAGCGTGTCCATGTTGGCGCTCAAGTGCTTGAGGCCCTTCCATGCCGAGCGGAAGAACTGCGAGCCACCCCAGACGAGCACGGGCGTAGTCAGCGCGAGCTGCAGCCAGTTGATCCAGGGAACGTTGAACGCCTCGATCCGGCCGTGCGACATGGCGATCACGAGCACCGGCACCGAGAGCACGGTTCCGACGACGATCTTGACGAGCAGACGGCGGGCCTCACCCTCGCTCACGTGCATGTGGGCGGAGTGGTCCTCGCCGGACCCCGGCTTGTGCGTGGCGCGGTTGGATTGCCCCGCAACCATCGCCGCGTGGTCGTGACCGGGTTGGCCGTGTGGGGGGTTGGCGGGGTTCGCACCGCTGCGCGCGTGAGCACTCTGCATGCCCCCAGCCGTGGGCACGATCGCCTTGTACCCGATGTCGTCCACCGCCTTGGCCAGTTTCTCGGGCCGCGTCGTCGTCGGGTCGTACTTCACGGTCGCCACCTTGGTCGCGAAGTTGACGCTCGCCGACTCGACGCCGGGCTGTTTGGCCAAGCGTTTCTCGATCCTCGCGGCGCATGAAGCGCAGGTCATCCCTTCGATGGGTAGATCGGCGCGCGCGGACTTGGCGAACGGCGGCGGTTCGAGTGACCCGTCCGATGGCCCCGTCGGTGGCGCCCCGACTCCATGATGTGGGTGTGCTTCGTTGTCCATGGTTTCGCGGGTGTTCCGCTTGCATCCGCACGCTGCAGCACGTTCAACCTCAACGCGTCAGGCGGCTCGCCAGGTCCAGCAGTTCTTCAACCATCCGGTCCCGCTCTGTGCCGGGGTTGTGAAGCGAACGAAGGGCGCAGTGCCGGAGGTGGTTCCGGTAGAGGTTCTTGGCGACCGAACGGAGGGACTCTTGTACCGCTGCACACTGCTGGATGATGTCGGCGCAGTAGCGATCCTCCTCGATCATGGCCGCGATGCCTCGCACCTGGCCTTCGATGCGTTTGAGATGCTTGAGGTTGGCCGTTTTGAGGGCGCGGTCCACGCCCGCGGCGTGTGCGCCCGGGCCGACGCCCTCGCCAGTCTCCGACGATTGCTTGTTCTTTCCGCACGTGCAGGTTGCCGTGCTCGCCGGAGCGCCCGATTTCCGCCGAGCGCCGTTCGACTTTGCTTTGTCTGTGGCCATGTCTGTTCCTTACAGGAGTTCGAGGTTGCGCAGTCACCCTCAGCAATCTCTCGTACCGCAGCAGCATTCGCCTATCCGCGGGTGCGCGGAATCCACTCCAACTTGTCCCCTCGGTCTTGCGGGGTATCGAGCGTCATCAAGGGTCGCGATCACTGCATCAGCCGCACCGGCTGCCG
>ERZ795060.5194-NODE-5194-length-10537-cov-4.298226_pt1 | contig 10537 bp, 8 predicted proteins | sample MGYA00375144_ERZ795060 | MGnify/ENA primary metagenome ERZ795060 (study PRJEB30189, sample SAMN05720157) | activated sludge metagenome | isolation source: anaerobic digester from wastewater treatment plant | place: Japan | collected 2015-05-15 ... | reverse complement strand
CTATCAAAAAGCCGCTGCGGGACCGCAAAAAGGGATGCTTGTTTTCAGCGATAAACAAAATGTCTCTTCGGATATGATCGGCTATCGTGCGGCGATCGTTATTGAGGGCAGCCAGACCCATACAAGAACGGGCTTTATCCCGGTTTACGCCAAGACCCTGCGCGATTGCGGCATTGAAACTCCTGATAATGTGAATATTCCGGTTACCCATGCTAAAATTTTCGGCTGGTATGATAATGAGCTGGGCAGCTATGTAAACTTTTTAGGCAAACTGACCATATATATTGATAAAAACATGCCCTGACCTTATATTGCCTGGTTTAACCCTGGCGTGTTTAGCAATAGGTATAAAACTGATGATTCACTGTAGCTAATGTGACACGGGAGCCGGTTTGGCTCCCGTGTAATATTTAAAAACCCCTGTTTTTCTAAATACAATCTTTGCTTGAAAAGGATTGTGCTTATCAATATATCTTTCTTATTTATCTCACCAACAAACGGGAATTTTCGTACTCAAAACCCTGGTATTTCTACACCGTAAATTTTCATAGCATCGTGCAGACCGTCTAACAACTCATCACGGGTAAAACCCTGCATTGCGAGTTCATCGTCGGAGAAAGTATTGGCCCGACGATAGAACTCTACGGCCAATGCAAGCCCTCTCTCGTCTTCCGGATTAAGAAGTTCAAAGAGCCTATTTTCTGCCGTACCCAGTTTGTGCCGGGCCAGCAACTCCCAAAGCTCTCTATGCGGCGGCTCACCTTGCCTTTCCCCTTCTTCCTCCATCAAATCATACTGCACCTCACCCTTATCAAAGACAATGCGTGCGATGAGGACGGTTAAAATGTCAATCTGGCGCATAAGCCAGTCTTGCTTTATAAACATAGCGGTGATACTCTTTTTTAGCGTTCAAGTTTTTTCATTCAAGAGGAGTATCTTCTTCAATAATACTCCGTATAGAAAAAAGGTAGTAGACGTTCTATCAAAAATCTACTACCTTATCTGGTCGGAGCGGCGAGATTTGAACTCGCGACCTCTTGGTCCCGAACCAAGCGCGCTACCAAGCTGCGCTACGCCCCGTTTCTGTAGATAGATTATAACATAAGGCTACTTGCTAAACAATAGTCCCTGTGCCGCACCCTCTCAGTAATAGTATGAACAGGGGCCAACTTTTGCATAATAACTTCTAAGTCCGGTTAAAACAAGGAGCCATTTTATTATATGGAAGGGAAAATTGTTTTTCTGCAGTCCCGTGCCGGCCTCCCCAATACAGGGGGCAGTAAAGCCTGGAATAGTATAATTGACTATGTGCAGCCCCTGTATGCGGAATCTCTGCTTTGTTTGAAAAGGGCGGCAGCAAAAACATCTCCACTTATTCGCCAGGCTGTAACTGAAATGCTTAATCAAGGGGAGCGAATTTGCCCGGCTCTTTTCCTGGCTATTGTAAAGCAACATCATGAAGATAACACCAGGATGGTCCGCTATGCCGCGTCCCTGGAGGCCCTGGACCTGGCTTTGCGGATACACCGTTCGCTCAACCGTAACCCCTCCACTAATACTGGCGCAGATACTACAGCGATCCTGGCCGGAGACTTTTTTTTCAGCCAGTCTTTAACCCTGGCCGGTGATGCTCCCATTTTTATCAAGGGTATGGCTGAAATAATTTACCGGGCAGTATCCAGCGAAATTGATGGCCTATCTGTAAACAGCGATATTAGCGTATGGCGGAAAAATTATCTCCGTAAACTTAGCGACGGTTTTGCTTCCATACTGGCCCTATCCGCCACTTTGGCTGGCTGGTGTTGCCAAATGGAACCCTGGCAAAATGAGGCGCTCGCTTACTATGGGCATTATGTAGGGATGGGGCTGCAGTTGAAACAGGAGCTGATGAGCTTTCAACAGGAGAAAGACATGGCTTTAAAAATCTATAATTTAAGCCTGCCCTTAATTTATGTCCTGGAGCATAGCCAAAATCAGAAAGATTTGTTAGCCCAGCTAATGAAAGGCAGCCTGCGATTACAAGATGAAAATTTAATCCAGGAGTATCAACAAATAAAACCGGAGCTGTATATTAAGCAAATCGCGGGCAATTGTCTCTCCAGGGCCAGAGAAAGACTCGCCTTGCTTCGCGGTAGCCTTACCCGTAATGCCGAAGCCATATTAAATTGCTTCACCATCGTTCCTGAACTTGTGTAATTTATTCAATGCTTGGGTAAAAATTAACTTTGCACACATAGGCGTAAAAGATCTGGCCAGCGGTGTAAAATAACCGGTGGCCTAACCTTTTCCATGGTGTGCCGGTGCTTGCAGGAAAAAGGATATTTTAAAAAAAATACGAAATCTAATTTAGACCTAAAGCAATACAAGAGGTGGGGTTTTGGATTACAAGTTTTATCTTGATTCATTATTAAAATACCTGGCCGAAGGCATCTTGATCGTAGACAAAGACGCCAACGTTGTTTTCTATAATGAGCCGGTTACCGATCTGGCCGGAATCAGCATGGATGAGGCTTTTGGAAAGAATATTCTTGATTTGTTTACTGATCTTACCCCGGAGACCAGTACTTTTTACCGGGTCTTGAAATCCCAAAAGGCGATGATCGATCACATCCAAACTTATACCAACCGTAAAGGGAGAACGGTTAATATTCTTACCTCCACCATACCTTTGATCCGGGATGGAGAACTGGTTGGCGCCCTGGAAGTTTACAGGGATTTAACCCAGGTAAAAGAGCTATCAGAAAGAATTTTTGAGTTGCAGGGCAGTATCTACAACAAAACAGGCCAGGGTAAACCCGCAAAGGGCAACGGAACCCGCTATACCTTTGATGATATTATTGCTGAAAGCGAAGTAATGAAAAGCACAATTGCCAGGGCGCGTAAAATTGCGGCCAGCGGGTCTCCCCTGCTGGTTTACGGTGAAACGGGAACAGGAAAAGAAATATTCATCCAGGCCATTCACAATGCCGATCCAGTGCGGCGCAAAAATATTTTTATTGCCCAGAATTGTGCCGCACTGCCCAAGGGGCTACTGGAAAGTATTCTGTTTGGAACGACGGAGGGGAGCTTCACCGGGGCCAGGGAAAGACAGGGTTTATTCGAACTGGCTGACGGAGGGACCCTTTTACTTGATGAAATTAACTCCATGGACATTGAATTGCAGGGAAAACTTTTACGCATCCTGGAGGATGGCGTGGTAAGAAGGATCGGCGGCACCAGGACAACGACGGTTGATGTGCGGACCATTGCCTCCACGAATGAGGATCCGGCCAGGGCCGTGGATCAGGGAAAACTGCGTGAAGATTTGTACTACCGCCTTAATGTTGTGACCCTGGTATTGCCTCCTTTAAGAGAGCATCCAGAAGACATTCCGCCCCTGGTTAATCATTTTATAGCCAAGTACAACCGGCGTATGCGTAAAAACGTCAAAGGAGTATCCGGGGAAGTCATGAATTTATTTATGAAATATCCCTGGTACGGTAATGTCCGCGAGCTTATGTACACTATTGAAAGTATCATGAACGAGATTGAGGTTGATGAAATTCAATTGAATCATCTGCCACCGTCAATATTGGCGGCGGAGGCCAAAGCAGACCCGGATAAGCATTCCACCCGCGGTACGGAAAACCTCCCCTCCATGCGCCAGGCCCTTCACGAGCTGGAGTGTGATTTAATCAAGCGCGCTATCCGGGCGGCAAACGGGAATCGCGCCCGCGCCGCCCGCCTGCTGGATATACCAAAACAGACTCTCCATAACAAGATCAAAAAATATAAGATCACCTGGGACACCGTAACCGGAAAAGAAGTACCAAATTAAAGACAAAGTACCATTTTTAGGACTGCAATGTATCGTTGGCGGGACGATTCTGACTTTTATTTCTCTTTGTCCTAATTATATCTTGCTTTGTGTTCATGGTACGGCATTTGCTTATATATACATTACTAGTCACGTAACGGGAGACCGCCAATGGTAACCGGAACAATTTTCAATATACAGCGCTATTCTTTGCATGACGGGCCCGGTATCAGGACAACGGTGTTTTTAAAGGGGTGTCCTTTGCAATGCTGGTGGTGTCATAACCCCGAGGGAATCAGTTTATCGCGTGAACTGATCTGGCATCGCCATAAATGCCTTGGATGCGGGGCCTGTGTACGGGCCTGTCCGCGAAAAGCGCTCTGTTTTACGCAGGCAAATTTGTCTTATGATCAGGAAAAGTGCGATTTTTGTATGCGCTGTGTGGAAGAATGCCCCGCCGAGGCGGTCGAGGTGGCCGGCCAGATCATGACCCCCCTGGAAGTAATGGCGGAAGTGGAAAAGGACAGGATTTTTTTTAAACAATCGGGGGGCGGGGTTACCATTTCCGGCGGCGAACCTCTGGCGCAGCCTCAGTTTTTGCTGGCCCTGCTCAAATTGTTCAGAAGCGAAGGAATCCATACGGCCGTCGATACTTCCGGCTACGGCCGGTGGCACGATCTGGAGCAGGTTTCCCGTCTAACGGATTTATTCTTATATGACCTGAAATTGATGGATGACAGTTTGAGCCGGAAATATACCGGCAAATCCAATGATTTAATCCTGGAAAACTTGCGCAAGCTGGCCCGCAATCACAACAATATTCAGATCAGGGTTCCTCTCATTCCCGGCGTGAATGATGATGCTGAAAATCTTAGGGCCATCGGTCAATTTATGCGCAGCCTTGGCATCAGTAAAATGAGTATCCACCCCTATCATCACTTTGGCTCGGCCAAGTATGAGAAACTTGGCCGGCACTATAAGTTGCCGCACCTCAAGCCGCCTGCTGCGGAAGATGTAGCCAGGGCCAGGGGATACCTGGAGCGGCAAGGGATAATGATTATAAATTAATAATAAAGTGAGGTGGATCGAAATGCCTGAACCAGCCCGGGGTTTAAATTCCCGCGTTCAAAAGTTGAGATTACAAAGCCTGAACACGGCTCCGGAAATTTCCATGGAGCGGGCGATCCTGGTTACCGAGGCTTACCGCAAGTACGAGGGAGCCGTATCCGTACCGGTTTTGCGGGCTTTGACCTTTAAACATGTCTTGGAAAACAAGGCCATTTGTATTAATGATGGTGAACTGATTGTCGGCGAGCGGGGGCCGGCCCCCCAGGCCACGCCGACCTATCCGGAGTTGTGCTGTCACAGCCTCGCCGATCTGCAGGTAATCAACGACCGGCCGAAAATTTCTTTTGCGGTCAGCGCCCAGGCCAGGCAGGTGCAGCAGGAAGTAATTATACCGTACTGGCAGGGCAAATCGATGCGGGACCGGATTTTCAGTTCCATGAGCCAGGAGTGGCTCGACTGCTACAACGCCGGAATCTTTACCGAATTTATGGAGCAGCGCGCTCCGGGCCATACCGTGGCCGGAGATAAGATTTATAAACAGGGCATGCTTGAAATACAGGAACAGATCCGGGCAGTGATGGGCCGGCTCGATTTTAAAAACGATCCCTCCGCTCCGGCGAAAAAAGAACAGCTTCAGGCCATGCTTATTTGCGCCGAAGCCATTATTCACTATGCACGGCGTCATGCCGATAAAGCCAGGGAAATGGCCGCAGCGGAAAGCTCGCGGCAGCGGAAGGAAGAGCTGGAGCAGATTGCCCGCGTTTGCGAACGGGTTCCGGCTTATGCGCCGCGGAATTTTTGGGAAGCGCTGCAATATTACTGGTTTGTGCACCTGGGGGTAATTATTGAATTAAATACCTGGGATTCTTTCTGCCCGGGGCGCCTCGATCAGCACCTTTACCCCTTTTACCGGGAAGGAATTGAGAACGGCAGCCTGACCAAAGAGCTGGCCCGGGAGATGCTCCAGTGCTTCTGGATCAAATTCAACAACCAGCCCGCCCCTCCCAAGGTGGGTATAACCCTTCAGGAAAGCGCCACTTATACAGATTTCTGCAACATCAATGTCGGTGGACTTACCGCGGAAGGCAGCGACGGTGTTAACGAGGTTTCATACCTGCTGCTCGATGTAATTGATGAAATGAGGCTGCTTCAGCCGAGCACCAATATCCAGGTCAGCCGGGTCACCCCGGACAGCTTTATCCGCCGTGCCGGGGAAATTATTCGCAAAGGGTGGGGCCAGCCGTCGGTATTCAACGCCGATGCGGTCGTGCAGGAGCTTTTAAACCAGGGGAAAAGCCTGGTTGATGCCCGCTGCGGCGGCACCAGCGGCTGCGTGGAAACAGGAGCCTTTGGCAAGGAAAGTTATGTCTTGACCGGTTATTTTAACCTGCCCAAAATTTTGGAGATAACTTTGCACCGGGGCGTTGATCCCCGGACCGGCAAGCAACTGGGGCCGGTTACCGATGATCCGCGGCAGTGCCAAAATTTTGATCAATTGATGAAAGCCTTTGAGCGCCAATTGAACCATTTTATCGATATAAAAATTGCCGGCAACGATATCATTGAGAAACTCTATGCCGAAACCATGCCGGCTCCGTTTTTATCCCTGATCATTGATGATTGCATCGAGCGGGGGCAGGACTACAATGCCGGCGGGGCCCGTTACAATACCAATTATATCCAGGGTGTGGGTATCGGCAGCATTACCGACAGCCTGGCGGCCATTAAATACCATCTCTATGAGCAGCGGCGTTTTACCTGGGATCAGCTTCTGGAGGCGCTCCGGGATAATTTTGACGGCGCCGAAGAGATGCGCCAGTTTCTGATCAATAAAACCCCCCGTTACGGAAACGATGACGATTTTGCGGATGAGTTGATGCAGGAAGTTTTCGGCCTGTTTTACAAGGCGGTGAACGGCCGTAAAACGGTGCGTGGCGGTGTCTACCGTATCAATATGTTGCCGACAACCTGTCATGTTTACTTCGGTTCGGTAATCGGCGCCATGCCGGACGGCCGCAAAGCGGGGCTGCCTCTTTCCGAGGGCATCTCGCCTGTCCAGGGAGCTGACCGGAAAGGCCCGACCGCAGTCATTAAATCGGCTGCTAAAATGAAGCACCTCTTAACCGGCGGCACTCTCTTAAATCTAAAATTTACACCGAAACTGCTCGAAGGTGAAAAAGGCTTGAATAGTTTGGTTGCCTTAATCCGGGCTTATTTTGAGCTTGACGGGCACCACGTTCAGTTTAATGTAGTCAACAAAGAAACCTTAATTGACGCGCAAAAACACCCGGAACGGTACCGCGATCTGATTGTGCGAGTGGCCGGATACAGCGATTATTTCAACAACCTCAATGAGCAGCTCCAAAATGAAATTATTGCCCGGACGGAACATGCGGTATTTTGATAATAGATTAGCACCGGGTATGGCCTTCAGTATTGAGCCAGGGATATATTTACCGGGCCAATATGGAGTCCGCATCGAAGATATAGTCGTAGTGACCGCTGAGGGAGCCATTCGTGTAAACAATTTTACCCGTGATGTACAAGAGTTGCAGGTATTTAGGCATATGTTTTTCCCGGCAAAAGGAATTAATAGAGGTTTGAAGAATATTGTTAAATAAAAATTACCTGTTTTCCGGGCAACCCGAATTGACTGGCAGGCTGAAAGCTGATTTTTTTATGTTCATCGATTAAGGGAAAAATTGCTGCCGTTAAGCTCTTATGAACTCTGTTACTAAGCGGAGGAAGGAGCAGATTAGCCTGGAGGTTTCAGGCAACAACCTGTTCGGGGATGCGCAAATTGGTGAGTTTTTCAGGGCTTTTGTCTCTTACGGGGTCATTGCCGTGGCCTTAGTGCTCCACGCCTGGCGTAAAGCCGTTGAAGCCAGGATCAAGAGGCTGGAAGACAAAGTGCTTGAATGATTTCTAATTCTGACAATACTGGTAATACTGATAATAGACGTGCAATTATTAAAACAGGAGTGATGAAGATGCCTTCGCCTATTGCCCCCGAACAGATTTTAAGTGATCTGATCCGGATTAACACGACCAACCCCCCGGGAAACGAGACAGCCGTGGCCCGTTATTTGAAAGGGCTGTTTGACAATGCGGGGATTGATAATGAGATTATTGAGCCGGAAGCGGGACGGGGCAGCATTATTGCCCGCCTGGGAAGCGGCCCCAAAAAAATGCTTTATCTTTCCCACTCCGACGTGGTCGCCGCGGGGGACGATTGGGATTTCGACCCGTTCGGCGGTGAAATTAAGGACGGCGTGATCCGCGGGCGGGGTGCCCTGGATTGCAAAGACTTGATGGCTGCCCAGGTGGCGGCGGCGCTTCAGCTAGCCCGGGAAGGGGTGCCATTAAACGGAGAGCTTATTATCGCTGCCACCGCTGACGAGGAAACCGGCGGTGGTTTGGGAGCCAGGTATATTATGGAGCACTGCCCGGAAAAACTGCAAGCCGACTTTGCCATTAACGAAGGGGCGGAGCAGCCCATCTTTATCAATAATCAAATGATCTACTTTTTCCAGGTTGGTGAAAAAGGAACGGCCTGGTGCCAGCTGAAAGCAAAAGGGATTTCCTGCCACGGCTCTGTGCCCACGCTGGGGGACAATGCCGTGCTAAAACTGGCGCGGGCTTTAGCCGCGCTGGGCGATTATAAGCCGGAAATTAAACTCATTCCTGAAGTGGAAACCCTTATTACAGAGCTGGCCCGGGTCCGGGGTATCCCCTTTACCCCCGGGAAGGATGACATTGACGACCTTCTCAACCGGCTTGACCTGGATAAAGGGTTTACAGAAACCGTGCGGGCGATGACCAGGATGACGGTATCGCCTAATCGCATCCAGGGCGGTGTGAAAACAAACATTGTTCCTGACCGGTGCGAAGCGGAAGTGGATATTCGCATCCTTCCCGGGCAGGATCGCGACTATGTAGCCGCGGAGCTACGCAAGGTTATCGGTGATGAAATTGAAATTGAATTTACGGAATACCGGGATCCCACGTTTTCCACTTCCCGGGCGGAATGTTATAGCCTCATGGAAACGATAACCAGGGAGCTGGCCGGCCGGGAGGTACTCTGCCTGCCCCTAATATCTACCGGCTCTACCGATTCCAAGTATCTGCGCGGCGCCGGCATTCCGGCCTACGGGATTGGCCATATGGATGCCGCTTTTGATCAATCCGCCCGCACGACCATTCACGGGCGTAATGAAAGAATTGATCTGGCCAGCCTGCAACTAAAAACCAGGTTTTTAAAGGAACTGGCTAAAAGATACCTGGCTTAAAATTTCCATTTTAGGACAGCAGGATATTTAATATTGATGTTGAATCTATAATTCACGAAAACGGTAAAGGGGTGTCATAAAAGGCATCCCTTTAAGTTGTTGCCTATTTACGTTTTTTTAAGGCCGGTGAACAGATCATGACAGCAAGAGTTGGTATTCCGCGGGCCCTTTTCTATTATACATACTTTCCAATGTGGCAGGCCTTTTTGGAAAAGCTGGGAGTGGAAGTGGTTTTTTCCCGCCCTACCAATAAAGAAATCCTGGAGGCCGGGATTAGGGAAACAGTAAACGACGCTTGCATTCCCATTAAGCTTTTTCACGGCCATGTCCTGGATTTAAAAGACCGGGTTGATTATTTGTTGATTCCGCGGCTGGTCAGCCCCGGGGGATATATCACCTACTGCCCCAAATTCCTGGGGTTGCCGGATATGATCCGGTTTTCGGGGATGAAACTGCCGGCCTTAATTAGTCACCGCCTCAGCCTGCGCGGATTGCCGGGCGGCTTAAGCCGTTTTTTACGGGCCACTGCGCTCTCCCTGGGCATAAAAAATCCATTGGCCCAGCAGAAAGCCATTTCCCATGCTCTCAAGTGCCATAAACTTTACCACCGTTTGCTTCTGGAAGGGAAGCAGCCCCTGGAGGCCTCCACACTTATACAGAAAAAAGGACGGGCCGGCAGGAATGCTGCCCTGGTCACCGCGGCAGAAGCGGGCACCGGCATGCCCAGGGTGGCCCTGCTGGGCTACCCCTATACGATCTATGACTCCTTTGTCAGCGCTGATGTTTATCATAAATTGCAAAGCATGGGCGTGTCTGTAATCACCCCCGATCAGATTTCGCCGCAGGAACTGCGCCGGATGTCCCGGGTGCTACCGCAAAATTTATTTTGGTATTACAGCAACAGGGTGTGGTGGGCTGGCCTTTCCCTCCTTCAGCGTAAGGCGGTAGACGGAATGATCCATCTTACTGCCTTTGCCTGCGGCCCTGATGCCATGGTGGACAAACTGCTGGAACTGGAAGCGAAAAAAGCAAGGATGCCATTTCTCACCCTGACTATTGATGAACACACCGGCGAAGGCGGGGTGCAGACTCGCCTCGAGGCTTTTATCGATATGCTGCAGGCAAAAATAGAAAACAACCGGAACGGGGTGTAAAGATGGATCTGTACCTGGGCATTGATGTGGGCTCAGTAAGCACAAACCTGGTTATTATTGATGAAAAAAACGAGGTTATCGCTTATGAATATCTTCGCACCAGGGGACAGCCCATCAGGGCTGTACAGGAGGGGCTAAAAGCCATAGCGCAGAAAATTCCGCAGGGAGGATCCATCTGCGGGGTGGGCACCACCGGCAGTGCACGATATCTTACCGGCGTGATTGTTGGT
>ERZ795060.5185-NODE-5185-length-10553-cov-18.581349_pt1 | contig 10553 bp, 5 predicted proteins | sample MGYA00375144_ERZ795060 | MGnify/ENA primary metagenome ERZ795060 (study PRJEB30189, sample SAMN05720157) | activated sludge metagenome | isolation source: anaerobic digester from wastewater treatment plant | place: Japan | collected 2015-05-15 ... | reverse complement strand
ACCAGTCAGTGCAGTCATACTTTGGGATACTGAAGCACTGCAACAGCTACAGGCTGCGAAATGCTATTTTTGGCCCCGACGGATGGTTTGTGCTCCAGCAGGGCGAGACCGAATGTTTTGAGGCACAGTTTCGCCACACACTTGCTTGACGCTGGCATGCCGATTGAGCTTGTGCAGTACCTGTTGGGGCATGAGTCCGTCAGGACAACCCAGGTCTATGCCAAGACTAACCCGGCAAACGTGGCTCACTACTACAAGCGGGTTTTCCCGTAGCATGGTTGAACCCATTGAGCTTCTAGCTTAGCTAGGGGCTCTTTTTTACATCCAAAACGAGAGGGGTACGAAAATGCTTAAGTGGCTAACAGGCAAGTTCAAAAAGAAGGAGAGCAAAGTAACATCTCTGGCCGATATGGCCGAGGCCGCAGCACCGGTGGTAGCCATCCCATCGTGGGACGGAGCATCGGACATTTACGTCAGATTGCGCCGGGTGTCGTTGATGGCGTTGGTGCAGTCGGGCAACCTTCCCAATGACCTTCTGACGTTCGCTACTGATATGGCCCTGAAGCAGCAGTCCGGGAAACCTGACTCGGTGGCGGAGATGGAAGTCAACTCGTTCGAGAAGTACACCCAGCTGCTGCACGCCATGGCCAGGGAAGCATTGGTGGAACCTACCTATGACCAGATCATGAAAGAAGTGGGCTGGCTGACGGATCAGCAGCTCATGGCGATACATTACTACTGCCTTGGGGGCGTAAGGGCCCTGCATTCCTTTCGCGAAGCAACCCGAGTTGCTATTGCGCATAGGAGTGACAGCCAAGACCTTCGGGGTAAGGCCCAGTGACTATCTTCCCGAGTTGGGGACCTGGGAACGGTACTGCTTCGATGAACTTGTAGCCATACAAATGGCCATCGAGGAGCAGAAACAGATCGAGGAGGCAAAGTCGAAAGCAGGGAGGGGCGATCCCAAGCCTCCGAGCCCGAAAAAGAAAGACGTTCCAGGCCCGCACATGAGGGGCGTGGATCTGATGAACCACGAAGCTTTTCGCAAGAAGAAGTAAACAGTAAGCATGGTTGAGCCCTGGCAACCCCATGGGGCAGTACCCTCTCGCTGCTCCGCCAGGGCTCAACCTTTCCTTTTGCAAAAAGGGGGTGGACAAGGTACATGGCAGAAGAGCTAGGTAGCATATGGGCCGAGGTGCGGCTCAACTACTCCAAGTACGATGAAGGCGTTGCCCATGTGGTAAGGCAGAACAAGTGGCTCGATGAAGAGATGCAGCGAACGGTGCAGAGGTTGGCGAGTCGTTGGGAGGGCCTTGGCGGGCGTATGTCTGTCGCAGCAACCGCGCCACTCACGATGTTAGGGCGACAGTGGCTCAACACGTTTGCCGACTTCCAGCAGGCCATGGCGAACACTCAGTCGGTCATGGGAGCCACCGTGGAAGAGTTGGAGGCTTTGACGGCAGCTGCTCGCAAAGCGGGCGAGGAAACCGTGTTCAAAGCCAGCCAGGCTGCCGATGCGCTGTACAACCTCGGGCAAGCTGGTATGGATGCGTCGCAGGCTATCGACGCTTTGGACGGTGTTCTGACATTGGCCGTGGCATCGCAGTCGGAACTCGCCTTCACAGCGGAAGTCGTGGTGTCCACCCTGAACCAGTTTGGCCTGGCCGCCAACGAAGCGTCAAGAGTGGCTAACGTGTTCGCAGCTGCCAACGCTGAGTCGCTCGCAGAGCTGGATATGCTCGCCGCATCGCTGAAAAACGCCGGGCCTGTGGCCGCCACGTTTGGCTACTCGCTTGAGGAGACCGTTGCTGCTCTAATGGCTCTCTACAATGCGGGTTTCCAAGGCGAGCAAGCCGGAAACATGCTCAAGCGGGCCATCTCGGATCTAGCGAACCCAGTGGGAGACGCAGTGAACGTCTTGAGCGAATTGGGTTTGACCGTCCGGGATGTTCATCCCGAGTTGAACTCTTTGGCCGACATCATCGATACCCTGAATGCCGCCGGGATCGACTCCACGCAGTCCTTACGTCTATTTGGCCAAGTGGCCGGCCCTGGAATGATAACCCTTCTCAACCAAGGTGGAGAAGCCCTTCGACAATACACGGAGAGCATCACCGGCACTAATAAAGCGGCTGAACAAGCATCCATCCAACTGGACACTCTCCAGGGAGACATCAAGATCATGCAGTCGGTATACGAGAGCATGGTCCTGGAGATGACAGGAAATTTCGAACCCGCACTACGCCAGATCACTCAGCGCATCACGGAGCTGTTTGGCTGGATCAGAGACCTAAACCCTGAAACTCAGAAGTTGATCGTGACCATAGCGGGGTTTGCTGCTGCGGCGGGCCCCACCATGCTGATCATAAGCCAGCTCCTCAAGGCCTTACCCTTGCTGTTCGGACCCGCAGGATGGATCTATGGCGGCATAGCAGCTGTTACGGCACTAGCATTTGCAATGACGGGTAGTTCCAGGGACATGCGGGAGTTCTACCAGGAGTCCATAGAGGCATCGAGAGCTGCCGAGCAGCAGGCCATGGAGCTACGTGCACTAGCAAACGAGTACAGAGAACTGGAAGGCAAGCCGAGCAAGTCCGAGGAAGAGCACCGCCGGCTCAAAGAAGTCATGGAGCGCATCGTAGAGCTGCAACCGGAGCTTGCTGTTGGCTACGAAACCATCGATGAGGCTATCAGGGCCAACATCGGTACGCTTGAAACCTACATCGAAAAGCTGGAGACGCAAAGCGAACTCCACCTGCGTCTTGCCAGCCTGGAGTACCTTCGCACAAGGAACCAACTTGAGCAAGAGCTGAACCAACTGCTGGGCGAGCGCTCTCAGAAGGAGTCCCAAGTCCAAAAGAACGTCAGCGAGGCAGAGAGACTTGTCAGACTGGCGAACGAAGCCCAAATGGCTTTCATGGACTGGTTGGAAGCCCAAGAGCTTGGCCTCGAAGATGCTGCCAAGAGAGCCGAAGAGACCATGCGGCGAGTCTTGGTCGAGTGGAAACCCGATCATGTCGCCCAGGACAGCCCCTTTGGTCTTTGGGGTAAGTGGGTATCTGAGCTTACTGCTGAAGCTGAGCGCGTCAGCAAGCAGAGCGGAGCACTGCTTCAGGATCTTGACAAGATCAACGCCAGAATCGCTGAGATCCAAGATACTCAGGCCCACGCGGCCGCTGTGATGGCTGAGCTTGAGCGGAGACAAGCAGGCATTCCACTCACCGGGGCAGCACCAACCACGGCCCCGCCTGCCGGAACCGGCGGGGGAGGCCCGGGTACTGGGTCGGAAAAGACCATCGAAGAGCTCGAGGCAGAAGTTAGGGCTGAGATGGATCTGTATCGGGCCCGGATCGAACTGGTGCGGAGTCTCCCTGAAGAGTATGAGGCAACATATGGAACTCTGGAGTCTCTGCATGAGAGGTATATCGACTTCCTGAAGCAGCGAGCGGTTGACACGGCCTTGTCTGAAGTGTTCCGTGGGAATGTAATAGCCACCGAACTCCAGAGCGTGCGGGATGAGCTGGACAAGATGCTTAGGCCGGAGAAGGGCGAAGATCCAGACACCCTGGTTGCCAAGCGCATGCAGGTATACGAAGCTGAGCTTGAACTGCTGAGGCTGGGAGTTCAGAGGTACAAGGATGAACTCGGCGGCCTGGAAGGCCATCTCCAGAAATACCGCGGCTGGTTGCAAGAACAGACCGTCGACACGGCGCTGTCAGCAGCGACTCAAGTCCGGATACAGGAGGCCATTTCCGCCGTCGAGGACGAACTCGATCGGCTTGCCCTGACCACGGAAGAGCGCTGGGCGCGGGTGTTTGACATAGTGGCACGTTACGGCCCGCAGGCCGATGCTATCCGCAAAGCCCTGGACCTCGGCGAGGTCCAAGTTGACCTTGATGATCTCGAGAAGGCAGAAAAGCACATCGAGAACTACTACCGCCACTTAGTGGAAGCCGGGCAAGTTACTCTGCATCAGCATCTGGAGGTCCTGAATTATCAGCTTGACAAGGCAGCTGTCGGGACCGACGAGTGGCTCCAGATCTGGCGTGAGATCGCCTCTGTCCAGGAGAAGATCAAGAGAGAAGAGGAACGTACTGAAGACAATGAAGCTCTTCGTGAACGGCTCCAGCTCTTCGAGCAGCTGAAGCATCTCAACGATGCGACCGTCGATAGCTACGAGAAGCAGATCGAATGGCTGCAGACCGAAGTGCTGGCCGCAGAAGGCGTTATCCGGACCACTGAAGAGCGCATGGCCATCGAGAACGAGATCTTTGCTCTGCGCATGGCCAACTACAGGCTGGCGGTCGAACGCGAAGGGTGGTCGCTTCAGCAGCAGCTGGAGAACCTCGAGCGCTATGTGGGCGCATACGCCAAGTCTTTTGACCAGATCCAAGAAGTCGAACGCATGCGCCGACAGCTATTGGATCAGCGCGATGAGAGCGAGCTGAGGCGTGTCCAGGAACTGAACTACAAGAAGCAAGAGGTCGAGATCCAGCGCCTGCGGAATGAAGGCCGGTTAGAAGAGGCTGACATAGCCGAATCCCTGTTGCGCTTGAACCGTGAGCTTGACCAGTATAAAGACAACCTGGCGATGCAGGAGTTGGCCTATCAAGCCCATCAGCAAAGGCTGACCGAGATCAGCGCAAGGTATGCCGAACAGAGGGCCCGGGAGTTGGGCCAGGAGATAGCTGACCAAATACGGGCTATGGGCGACTTGCGAGAGGCTGATCTGAGCTCTCTCAAAGCTTGGATAGACGAGCGCAAAGCTCTCTATGCTGGGATGGAGGGCGGCGGTGGCCGGTATGCTCTAGCCGAGCTCGAAGCGCTGGAGCTTCGGATACAGTCCGAGGAAGAACGACGCTTTGAAGAGTGGCAGCGGCGAGAGCAGCAGTGGCAGAGCTTCCTGATCCAGTCTCGGCAGATCGGTGCTGCGGCGGTGCTTGAGGAACAGGTCCGAACTCTTGAGGCAGAGTTGGCCGTGGTTGACGCTGGTAACGAGCGCAGACTGGAGCTGGAAAGGGAGCTGCAGCAGGCCAAGTACAACCTCGCCAAGCAGAACCTTGAGGACCAGCGAGCTCTTTTGAATGCGATGGTTATCGAAGAAGAACTCAGCGCCGAGGACAGACTCGATATCGTCCGGCGGATGCGCGAGGAGTATGAACTGCTCTACGGAGACCTGTACCGGTTCTCTCAGGAATGGCAGGAACTTCGCCGGCAGGAGAAAGAACTCGAAGGACAGATAGCACAAGAGACTGCAAAGAACCGGATCGAGTCGATCCAGTACAACAAGAGCGACCTTGCCAGCCTGCAAGCCAAATACAACCAACTGGTCAAACTCATCCAGCAGACTGACAACTACATCGAGCAGCAGGAATACCTGAACGAGCTTCTGAAGACTCGTCAAGAGATCGAGGACGTGGAAGATGCGACTGCCACGTTCTTCGCGGAAATGTCGCCCGAGTGGAGCGAGAGAACCCAGCAGATCGAGGACTTCCTGCGGTTGATCCAAGAGGCGCCGCAGGCCTTTGAGAACATGCGGTTCTCAATGCGCCAGGCGTTCGGGGAGTTCGGCGATGCCGTTGCCGGCATCTATGGAACCTTGGCTGGATACCTGGGCGCTGGGGGGACCTTCGAGAAGGGAGGCTCCAGCCTAGCTGCGATTATTGCCGGCATTACCGGAGGATTTGCGGGTCTCACAGGGGACCCTGTGCTGGCCGCAATATCAACGGGGGTCTCTTTCATCGCCAGGATCTTCGACCCCGGACCCATCCCTCAAGAAATGCAGTCCTTGAAAAAGGGCATCGAGGACCTGAACCGGGCGCTGGAGGAATATGGTGTAACCTACCGATCGGTCGAAGCTGATATCCGGAAGACCTACTTCCTCATCTGGCATACCGGATGGGAGTTCGTGAATGAGGAAGAAGCAAAAGCCGGCTATGAGATCGGCAAAGTGATGATCGAGTCCATGAACGAGACTCTGAGGACTTTGGGCTCGGCCATGGCTGCTGCTGTAGCTGGCAAGTCTACGTGGGATGAGTTCGAACAGACTCTGGGTCAGCAGCTCAGACGCATCTTGATGGAGCAGATCATGCAGGCCGCGGAGTTCGAGAAAAACGCCAAGCTGGTCGTTGGCCTGATGCAGGAGTCTGTGGCTGATGGGTTCACCGATGAAGAGATCGAGCGCATCAGGAAGGCTTGGCGCGATGCATTCGATGAGCTTCAGCGGCAGTGGGATGAATACTCAGACATCTTGGATCAGCTCCTGCCGGAAGAAGACAGGACAGTTCAGCACGAGGTCAGGGGTGTTCAGATCACAAGGCTTTCCGGTCAAGATAGAGACCTCTTCGTTGAACTGCTGCGGCCATTGGCAAATTTGGACCGCTTGCCTGGTCTGCTGGACAGCCAAGCCATGGATGTGTACCAGACCTTCCAGATGGCCGAAATAACCGCCCTCCATGCGCAGGAAGTCCTGATCCAGCAAGTGTTGATCAACCAAGTGAACGTCAACCTCAGCGGCGTAACGGATGTGCGCAGCTTCTTGGAGGAGCTGGTGAGAGAAGCATTGTCAACCGCTGATGGAGGCGGGTTGACGTATTGACGCAAAGCAAAACATCGGGGGAGGCCAATGCCTCCCCTCTTCGGTCTGTGGGAGGTGAGCTGATGGCATATGGCATACGTTAAATGCTTCGATCAAGATCTCAACCCAATTGGTGAGCCCATTCAGGATGTCACCATACGACAGGCCAGAAAGAGGATAAACACAGCCGATCAAGCGTCTTTTACCGTACCCCATGATGCCGAAGGAGTCGAACAGCTTGGTTTGGCGGCGTTCGTTGCACTGTATGACGGAACTGAGCAGTGCGCTTCGGGTCTCATACATGCCAGGGACCTGTCTGGTAACGAGTATTCTTTCACGGTTCAGGGCCACGCCCACCGACTCAAGAACTACAAGACACCTCACCGCTGGCAGGGGTGGAATGGGCGGGATCTGGCAGATGTCGTGCGGGACCATCTCAGGAAGTTCTGCATCAAGAGATGGAATACCCAAGCAGACTGGGAGACAGCCATCAAATACCAGGTGGATATTCAGACTGAACCCGGGTCTGTCATCCTGCAGTATGAACCCCATCCCGACGACCCGGACAATGAACGCCCAAAGGCCTACGGATACATCCAGTTCCGTGTGGACCTCGGCGAGAATGCCTTGAGTTCAGGGAGGATCCTGCGCTGGACGGAGATCGTGGATCCCTATGTCCGCATCACTGTTCAGAGCCGAAGCGCAGCAGAAACACCGGAACTTGACAACGCGGAATGGGGCCCCGAGATGACGGCCATCAATGTAGGGGATATCCGGGAAAACGAAGTGAATGGCGTCCCGATTGCTGGCGAAGGCCGCTGGGTAGATATTCGCATCAACCTTTACACCGAAGACCAAAACAGTCCTCGGAAGGACTCTAGCGGCAGTATTGTGGGATATGGCTTCACACCCTACCTGGCAGGCGCAGAACTCATCTGGCGCGAGCCAACATTCCTGCAGGGGGGAGACATACCGCTATCCACGGGGGTCATCGTCCAGGGTTTCGAGTTTGAACGCCTGGACTTTCTTCAGACCCTCGCCGAGCTCTGCGACCAATATGGCTGGGAATTCAGAGTTCGACATGATGAGGCACAGAGACGGCTTCTTCTCGATCTAGGCGCCAATGGTGAGCCCAAGTTCGGCACGGACCGAACGATCAGTAGCCAGGAACCTTTTGTCATCGAGCACGGTCGCAACGCGACTATCGGTGTGCTGCGTGACGACAGGAGCAAAATGGCAAACATACTGGACTGCTTTGGGGCTGGCGAGGGAACCAGTCAGCTTTACGTCCAGCTCAAGAACGACCAGTCGATCGCCGACTACGGTGAGGCTCCCGGAGACTTCTATGCACCAGAAGCCGACACCATGGCCGAACTCATCGAAGCCGGACAGCATGAACTGGAGAAGCGCAGCCAACCCGACATCGCCTTTGAGGCATCCATACCGATTGACCGATGGGAGGAGCTGGCGGGCGTAGGCCTTGGCGACACCATCACAGTTGTGCATCCGAGGAACAAGGTGCTGGTGAGTGGCCGGATCATGGACTCATCATTCCAAATGAGCCGCTCTTCACGAGCAGTTCGGTGGGGGCTGAACGACTTCTTGAGAAACCCTTTGGATGAACTGATTGGACGTCGCCCCTCGAGCAGAACCTTGGGTGACATCCCCGATCCGCCGAAAGAGGTGATCGCTCACCCTAACATTGGTTACATCGTAGTCAGATGGGTCAGCGATGCCGATTCGTGGGCTGTTCGAGCGCGGGAAGTGTCAATAACCTACGTTGAGGAAGACCCCGAAGCGCCGCCGACTGTGACATACGGGCCTTGGCTGGTATTTGACTCGCTGACCACCATCTTTACACACAACCAGCTGGCAGTTGGCAGCACATGGGAGTACCAAGTGGCCGCCATAAAGAACAACAGGATCAGCGGATGGTCCGAGGCCGTATCGGCGACCGTCGAGGACATACCGCGCGATGATCCGACGCCCCCGGAGCCGGCTACGAACTTGGATGTGACTGAGAAGTCTTTTGTGTCGGAAGACGGTTTCATGGTTTTGGTCGCTGAACTCACTTGGACCAGGAGCGTAAGCGAACATGCGCACCAGCAGTTCATCGACCGCTCCATCGGCGATGGCTTTCAGACCATAGCCACTCTGGGCAAAGACGCGGAGGTCTACCGGGACACCCAAGGCTTGGCTGCCGGTGCAACATACACCTGGCGTGTGCGCACAATCAGCAAGGCTGGCGTTTACTCTGAGAACGATCCAACAGTGACACTCACGATGGGTGGGAAACCAGGCGTCCCCGCAGCGCCGACAAACCTGATCGCAAGTGTGAATGATGATGGCGATGTGGTCCTGACATGGCGGATGGTCGACTATCCGAACCTCAAGGACTATGTGGTCCAAGTGGCTGAGAACGCCACCTTCACCCAAGGGGTGACCGAATACTTCACGCCCTCAAACGTCTTTCACCTGACGGGACTGGCAGCCGATAAGGTTCTCTATGTTAGGGTCTTCGCCAGGGATAGATCTGGACAAAGAAGCGCCCCTTCAAATACTGTGGTCATAAACATCCCGAAGCTGCTATCCGACCGTGTCTATGCCATGTACGTCGCCAAACAGACCTACGAGAAGCTGCTGAACCACCACTTCTTCGGAGATGAAGAAGGGTATTTTGACGGCTCCAACATCAAACCGAACACGGTTGAGACTCAACATCTGGCCGTGGGCGCTGGGAGTCGGAATTTCCAGCTGGTTGGCGTCAAGATGAACGCTAACACGGACAATGTGAGAGGCAAGTTTTCGAACACAAGCGGATACTTGATCCTCGCCACGGACCCGGGGGAATCAACTGGTACCTGGAGCATATCCGCAAAAACACAACAGCTGTCATTGAACAAGGAATATTTCGTTTACGTTCGTTGCCTAAAAGAGGGCTCCACCGGCGAGATAATGTTCAGCGAAACGAGGCCGACTCTTCAGGATAGCAACTACCATAATTTTCTGGTGGGAATGTACTTCACGACAGACGATCCAGCGGTTTTGGCAATGAGTTATGGGTTTACGTACATCAACGGTTCGCACATCACCACAGGCGAGATTGACTGCAACAAAGTGAGGCTCCAGGCTCGAGGGACAGGAGACAGTGCCATCGAGATCTCAGGCGACGGAATTGTCTTCAGGGACACTGCAGGGTTGATCTCCATCCAGATGAGCACGCAGACGGGAGACGCGTACTTCAGAGGGGTTGTGGAGGCTGAGGCCATAGTCTTGCCGGTGAAGCCAAACTAGGCAGAGGGGGAGGAGGTATGCCTTATAACAACAGCAACATCTGGGTCCATGGCCAGAGGCTATTTATCCTTCGTAATGGGGAAGAATGGAGCTTTTTAGGAACCGATGCAGGGGCAACTTCCTATTCCCCGGGCAGGTTTTGGATCGAGGGAAATCTGTTTTGCTATGTGGACGCCGACCAGCACAAACGGGTCATAGACACCGAGGAATACAGAGCTTCTGGGAGGCCTCCTTACTACATCGCCATTGACCCCGAACGGTGGCTGTGGTTTGCCAAACCACAAGGCGATTCGGTGGTCCAGAGACGCACGTTTCATTTGGATGCGGCAGAAGGATACTCGGACCACATAGACCAACCAGCCCATGCCGACAGTGTTCATGTCGATAAGTTGATTCGTGACGGTTGGCATGCGGACATGGAGTTCGATCATGAGAACACCATCCATGACGACACGCCGCATCAAGACTCACCTTACTCAGATCGCGCTCATGATGATCGAGCCCATTCGGACGAATCGCATACGGACGAATCCCACCTGAACACCGTGCACGAGGACATCGAACACCTGAACGCTGAACATTCGAATGTTCCCCATCAAGACGCCGAACACCAAAACGCACCACATTCCAACGTCAGCCACCTCAATACACCACATGCGGATGCAACACACCAAGACACGGC
>ERZ795060.5184-NODE-5184-length-10554-cov-4.996476_pt1 | contig 10554 bp, 9 predicted proteins | sample MGYA00375144_ERZ795060 | MGnify/ENA primary metagenome ERZ795060 (study PRJEB30189, sample SAMN05720157) | activated sludge metagenome | isolation source: anaerobic digester from wastewater treatment plant | place: Japan | collected 2015-05-15 ... | reverse complement strand
ATTCCTTCACGACGAGGTCACGCTTCGTCTCCAGGAGACTCTCCCTGAGCTCCCTTGCCTTCTCGGGGGCCAGATCCTTGGGGTCCGCGGCCTTCCTGGACTTGATCCACACGACGTACGCCTTTATCCCCGCATCGAAGGCCTTGGGTTTCGTCAGGTCGTCCACCTGGTCCATGAGGCCCTTGATCGACTCGAGGCCGGGAACCGAGGCCGCCGATCTCGTGAACTCGCCCGTTGACTGCGGGTTCATGGCCACGAGCCGGGCGGTCTCTGTCTCGCACAGCTTGCGCGCATGTTCCAGGGCCTGCCTGGCGGCCGCCTTCACCTTCGCGTCCTCGCGCACGAGCGCCGCGATGTCCTTGAGTTCGGGGATCCGGGACAGCTCCTTCCTGCTCACCTGGTACAACGCATACCCCTCGGGCGTTTCCACCACCTCGCCGAGCTCACCCGTGGCGAAGGTGAAGGCCTTCTTGACAGCCTCAGGTTCGATGAAGGCCGCCTTGAGTTCCTCCTCGGAAGCCGGGCCGACGATCCTGGGGGCAAGGCCCCGCGCCTTCGCGAAGGCCTCGACATCGGGCTTTTTACTCTCGTAGAGCTCCATGAAGGCCTTCTTGGCCTCCTCGCGTGCAACGATCTTGGCACGTTGGGTCGAGAGCTTCCCGACAATGGCCTGGGCGACCTCTTCGAAGGGTGTCTCTTTGGCGGCCTTGCGCGCCTCGAGCTTCACGATGTGAAGGCCGTTCTTCGACCTGAAGGGCCCCTTCACGTCGCCGGGTTGCATCCCGCTCACCGCCTTCGCGATCTCCTCGGGCAGCGAGCCCAGGGGCACCTCGCCGAGGTCTCCGCCCTTGGGACCGCTCGTGGGGTCTTCGGAATAGGTCTTGGCCAGGGCCGCGAAATCCTTGCCGGCCTTGATCTCCGCCATGATCCTCTCTGCGAGCGCCGTCTTTTCTCCCTGGGTCTTCGCATCGGACCCTTCGGGGACCGTGATCAGGATGTTCCTGAGCTGCACCGCTTCAGGACGGCTGAACTCGCCCTTGTGGGACTCGAAGTAATCCCGGGCCTCCTCCTCGCTCACCCGCGCCTGGTCGAGGTAGCGGGAGGTCGGGAAATCCACGAGCGTGACCGTGATCCTGGCGGGCACCCGGTATCTTTCCTTGTTCTCCTCGAAGAACTTCTTGACCTCGTCATCCCCGACCTGGACCGAGGCAAGGAAGTCCTGGGGGCTGACGACGAGATAGTTGAGGTCGTAGGTGTCGTTCATGAGGTGGTACAGGGCCTCGATCTCGTCGGAGGTGACCGTCACGTTCTCGCTGATGAGCGAGAAGAAGAGCTTCTTCAGGAAGTTCTTCCTGGTCTTGTCCTCGAACTGCGCGGGCGTCATCCCCTCGTACTCGAGGTATCTCCGGTACAGGGTCTCGTCGAAGGCGCCGTCACGCCGAAAGATGTCCACCTGGCTGATGAAGTGCTGGAGGTCCTCTTCCTTCACCACGATCCCCATCTTCTTCGCGTCCGCCTCGATGATGTACTGATCCACGAGATCGTCCAGGACCTTCTCCCTGAGGTTGAGCCCCTCGATGAGCTCGGGCGTGAGCGCTTGGCCGAACTGCTTCTGGAATGCCTTGAGCGTCTCCGTGTAGGCCTTGGAGTACTGCTCCACGGAAATGATCGTCCGGTCCACCTTTGCGACCTTGTTCGCCTCTCGGGACATGTACGAGCTGCCGCCCCAGAGGACGAACACGAAGATGATGGCCCCGAAGGCCACGTAGGCGAGGATACCCTTCGAATGTCTACGGAGATAGGTAAGCATTCAGCACCCCTTCGCTGAAGATGACATGTTGCAGGGCACGATAGACGAAGAGGACGATTTATGCAAGGATTTCATCGCCGAAAGACCGGTTAGGGCGCCTCCTGCACGCATCGCTCACCGGCCCCGCGAGGCCCTGGACGCGACGCCCGTGGGCGAGGCCGTCGTGTCGAGGCCGAAACCCTTGGGCGGCTTGAGCCGACGGAAACCATCACGAGCGATCAAAGCCCCTTGTCGGCCCTGCCGGTTCTGCATATACTCGTGATCGTGCAAGACATCGCGAACGACACCGATCCACATTCTCATGGGGAGGTTTCATGGACAAGGTGTTCTTCCTGGGCGGCTTGTCGGGGGTTCTCGCAGGGTTTGTGGTGATCTTCTACCAGGCACTCACGTTCCTCCAGCACAACGTGTGGAGACCGTACACCCTCATGGCGGCTCTCGACGCCGTGGCGCCGTCCGCGAACGCGGCCCTGTCCTCCTCGCCCGGCCTCAGGAGCGCGATCGAGGCGTGTCCTCTCTCCGCCTCCCTCATCGTGATCGGCCTCGTGCTCCTCTGGGTGGCGTCGAGGCTCAGGAACAGGTATGCCTGAGGTGTCCGCCTCACCGGGGGTCATTGGGCAAGACCCCCGGTGCCTGCACCGCGCAAGACGCCGCCGGGGCCGGCCTTCTGCTTCGCGCGCCTGCCGGCCCATATCCCGAGACCCTTCGACCTCGCCTCCCTCTCGTAGGCCACGAAGAGGTCCCTCATGGGATGCGGGAATCTCCTGTACGCCTCGGCCCACCCCTCGCGGATGATCCGCCCGTTGACGAGGACATTGCCCACGTAGACGTAGGCCAACGTCCTGCCGTACCTGTCCACCGGGGGGTCTCCTATGGTCAGGGACACCTTCCTGCCCTCGACGAGAGAGGCGAGGAACTTCCTGCTCTCCTCGCCGTAGGGTTCACCCCTCCCGTAGGGGGACTCGACCTCGGGCGCATCCACACCTATGAGGCGGACCTTCGTCCCGTCTGCAAGACGCAGGGTGTCCCCGTCGTACACGTGGCTGACGAGACGGGCCCTCGACGCGCCTGCGAACACGTATGCGCCGACGCACAGCGCGAGGACGACTGCCGCTCCCGCCGCGAGGGTGCGCCTGGCGGACCGCCCCATCACCTCCCACCCCCAGCTTCACCCACCTTTCCCGGACCTTCACCGATCCCCTCGAGGACCGCATCCGCGTAGGTCTCCGCGTGGGTGACCGGCGCCGCGTGGGTGCCGGGCAGGATCCCGAGACGTATCGTGGCCGAATCCGGCACGTCCGCGAAGAACCTCCGCCTGAAGCGCTCGAGGTCTTCCTTGCAGGGATCCCCCACCTCGGCCGTGCCCAGGAGGCGTATCGGGTCCATGAGGGTGTCCGAGGCCCCGAAGAAGACGGCGATGCGCCTGAGGTGCGAGGCCTTGAACCGCGTGCTGTCGCACAGGGTGGTACAATCATGTATGTCCCTGAAGACCCTGAGCACCTTCGAGGGATCCAGGGAGGTTCCCGCAAGCGCGATTGACCTCGCGAAATCCCCGCACAGGCCCTTCGTGAACCCCCATGCAGACCGGGCGAGCTTGCCCATGCGGCCCTCACCCCCGGCCCGGGCGACCATGGATGCCGACTCCCGGACGAACCTCGCCGTGAGCTTCCCCGGGGTGGTGGCCTCGTAGCCGGCCGGGCACACCTGTGCGAGCGACACCACGGTACCCGGGTACGCGTGCGCGACCCTCCTCGCCAGTATCGCACCGTGGGACCACCCCACCACGGCGAGCATCACGCGTGGGGATCCGGGGGGGAGCGGGGGAGCGGGCGGGCCCAGGGCGACGGCCATGGCGCCGGTCTGCGGCGCCTGCCCGTGGATCCCGAGCCCCAGGCCGGCGCGGGCGTGCCTGACGAGTTCCACGAGCACCGTGACCTTCCCGTCGTCGCCCCTCAGGGAAGGGTCGTCACCGTGGGGCGTGTCGCACACCGGGACAATCACGATGCCCGACCTGCTCTTCCAGGCGAGCCTTCCCGTGAACTCGAAGGCGTCATCGGGCCTCTGCGCGTGCCCGGGGAAGAAGACGATCACCGGGGGCGGCTGGGCGTTGCCCGAGGACGCGGCCTCCTTCTCCCGGCCGGTCCTTGCGTCGATGGCGAGCACGTACCCCCTGACGGTCTCGCCGTTGAACGTGACAAAGAGCTTCTCGACAGGGGTCTTAGCCGGTCTTGACCGAGACCCGGCCTGGGCCGGGTGCACGTCTTTTCTCGTCTTCATGCATCTCCCCGTATCGCCGATATCCCGTGGGCCCGTCGGGTAGGTCCGACGCCAGGGAACCGCACGGGGGTTCATGACGCACGAATATCGTGGTCATCGAAGCCCCGGCGTCCGGGAGTCATTATAACCCCCGACGGTCTCCTTCCGCAAAGGGTACGAGGCGTCGGCCCCCGTGAACGAGGCGCCTGCGCATGCCGCCGCATGGCCGGTGCATGCCCGTGATCCCCGGATGCAGCCTGCCTGCATGGACACGGCCGTGCATAGGAGAGCTCCCCCAGGGCCGGGGGAAAAGCATGCCGAGGGCGCCTGCGCCTCGACGTGAAGCGGGTCGACCGCCGTCTCCCCTGCCCCGCTCGAGGCGCTGGATGCAGGGCCTCGCTGACGGCCGGCCCGGTTTCGCCCGGCTCGTGGGGCACTGAGAGGTATCGCCCGCACCGAGCGGGACCGAGGCGGAGTACGGCCTGCCCCTCGGGAGATCCCTAGCCCGAGGACGACCCCTTGTCGATGTCCAGGATCGTGTGCCCGCCAGGAAAGGTCTTGGTCACGTAGTCGCTCAGGCCTTCCAGCTTCCTCACGATGTCCCTGTTCTTTCTGGCCTCCGCGAGGATGGTGCCTGCCATCTCCCTCTGCTCTGAACCCTCCTCAGAGCCCTTCAGGATGGCGTTGGCCTCCCCGATGATGACCGTCAGCGGCTGGAAGACCTCGTGGGCCGTTGCCGAGGCGAGGGTCGCGAGCTTGTCCACGTACATCAGCCGTTCCTGCTCGTCCCGCATGGCGATGTAGTCGAAGGCCTTCCTGATCGTGAACAGGAGCAGCTCGGAGCTGAAAGGCTTGATGATGTAGTCGTACGCCCCTGCGCGCAGCGCGTCGATGACGTTGTCTATGGTGACGTACCCCGTGATCACCACGATGAGCGACCTCATGCACCGCTTGCGGATGAAGTCTATCACGGCCATGCCGTCGATGTCCGGCATCCTCAGGTCTGTGATCACCACGGGGTATGGTCTTTCGGAAAGGCGCCTTATGGCCTGCTCGCCGCCTATGGCTATGTCCACCTTGATGCCGGCCTCGGCGAGGATGTCCTCGACTAGGTAACACTCCCCCTCGTCGTCGTCGATGACCAGGACGGTCATGTCCTGCGCTGGTTTCTCGTTGTCCATTTCTATTCGAAAATAAACGAGGTGCGGCCCCGAATCAAGAGCCCCGCTCGAGCAATGGCGGGAATCGGGAGATGCACAGGGCTTGGGGTGCGGCGAGGCGTCAGGAGATGTACGGGGTCAGGGATGCCATGAGGTTTCGCGGAAACAGGATGTCCGGGCCTTCAGCCTGTGCGGGGCGTGCCCGGTCAGTTGTCGGTCCTCGTGAGCTCGATGTTCCCGAGGTACGAGTGTACGAGCGCGACGGCGGGGCTGAGGAGCGGGTTTGTATGCTCGTCGTACTCGACCACGAACCGTTCCCCGGCGAAGTAGATCACCACGGGTCTCACGTCTTCCCAGCGCTGCAAGAGTCTCTCCCTGTACTCTTCCACTCTCATGCGTGTCCGACCCTTTCTCGGTCTCTCTTGTTCTTATCTATCGGATAAGACCCTGTTTCCTTGAGGATTACAGGTTTGAGATCAGCCCATCCCGAAGATCATGGCGAACCTTCCGAGACCCCCCTTCATCTCCTGGCTGTAGGATCTCAGCTCCGGGGGTTCCATGATCATCCTCCCGAGGTAGTCGATACACTGGGAAGGGCGGCTCTTGGGGTTCACGAGGGTGAAGGGTTTCCTCTGCGTCTCGGCGTTCTTGACCACTTCCTTGTCGTACACCACCCCGCCGAGATACTGCGGCTTCACGGAGAAATATTCCTCCAGGCTGTTTATCCGCTCGTCAGCCGTCTGGCATATCCTGTTGAAGATGAACACTCCCTGGTTGAGGTCGGAGATCTGGTTCATGACCACCCACGGCGCGAAGACCCTTCGCGGCTTGTAGAACTCGACCTTCGCCATGAGCTTTTCCTCGATCGCCTTGAAGTGCTGGAAGGCGGCCTTGATGCAGGCGTACCCGGCGATGATGTCCTGGGGCGTGGTGACGATCACGATGTCGTCGGACGCCAGGGCGAACTCGAGCACCGTGGAACTGATGCCCGCACTCAAATCGAAGACGGCGAACTCGTAAGGGGCGCTGACCTTTCTGAATCCCCGTATGAACTTGGTACGCTGGACATAGTTGATGTTGGCGAGCTTGAACTCTCCCGAGCTGCTCGCGATGAGATCGAACCCGTAAGGGGTCTTCTCGATCATGCTCGCGAGGTCGATGTCACCGAGCATGAAGTCGTAGAGGGTGTATTCCGGGAACAGGGCGAGCTTGTTGGATATGTCCGCATTCCCGAGATCGGCGTCGATGAGCAGTACCTTCTTCCTGAACGAGGCCAGGACCCTGGCGATGTTGATGGATATGTGGGTCTTCCCTACCCCGCCCTTGTTGGAGATGACCGACACGATCCTGCTCGAGGACGCCTCCCCCGGTTCCCTCTCTTCAAGGGTCGAGCCCCCGTTTGCATAGAACCGATCGATGGCGGCCTCTATGGCCGCCCTATCCGCCAGTGCGGGGTATACCTTCCTCCCGATGCATGCGCTCAACTGTTCGACCGCATCCTTGAAATCCGGGTCGCCGAGGGCGATGAGCACACCGTCGCCCAGGAAACGCACCGGGATGCTCGCGTGTTGGCGTGCGAAACTCTCCTTCAAGAGCTTCATGCACCTGGGATCAGGGGCCTCCCTGAACAGGTCGATGAATGGGATCCCTATCTTGCGTGCAAGTGTCCTGATATCCATGGAACTCGACATGTCAGCCTCGCTGATAGACGTTTTCGGCCGAAGATCTGAAAAGCTTTAACCTTTCTTCATGGCGGGGTTCCCGGGTCGCCTGCCGCCCTCGGGCGGGCCCTGGCGTGAGGAGGGGACCGGCGGTCTCGATGTGGCCACGGGCGGGCGACCAAGGCTGCAGCACGCCCTCACGGTCGATCCCATCGCATCCGCACGGGGGCCTGGCCTTCAACGCTCGGCCGGTACGGACACCTTCTCCTTGAGGCGGTGGAGGAAATTGAGGGCCTCGATGGGGGTCATGCGCTCGAGGTCGACCGAGAGGATCTCTTGGAGGAGCGCGGACTCGGACGGTTCGAAGAGGCTGGCCTGGACCGGCGCCTGGCGGGCCTGCGACGGTACGGCCCTGGCACGCGAGCTCACCGCTTCCAGCAGGTTCCTCGCGCGCTCGATCACCTCCCTGGGGATACCGGCGAGGCGGGCCACGTAGATACCGAAGCTTCGTCCTATGGCCCCTCTCCTCAAGGTCCTGAGGAAGACCACCTCGGCCCCGCTCTCCTCCACCGCCAGGTGGAAGTTCTTCACCCCCTTGTGGCGCCTGGAGAGGTCTGCGAGCTCGTGGTAGTGCGTGGCGAAGAAGGTCCTGGCCCTGCGCTCGTTCAGGTACTCGGCGACGGCCCAGGCGAGCGCCATCCCGTCGTACGTGGATGTCCCGCGGCCGATCTCGTCGAGGATCACGAGGCTCTTCTCGGTCGCGTTGTTGAGGATGTCGGCCGTCTCGGTCATCTCGACGAGGAAGGTGCTCTGGCCCGCCGACAGGTTGTCCAACGCCCCTATCCTCGTGAAGATCCTGTCCACCACGCCGATGCGGGCGCTTTCCGCGCTCACGAACGAGCCGATCTGCGCCATGATGCAGATGAGCGCCACCTGGCGCATGTAGGTGGACTTTCCCGACATGTTGGGCCCGGTTATGAGGTGGATGGTGTCCTTGTCGGGGTCGAAGGCGCACGGGTTCGGGACGTACTCCCCTGGCTTGAGAACGCGTTCCACAACGGGGTGACGCCCCCCGACTACCTCTATCCTCCTGTCCCGACAGATCGAGGGCCTGCAGTAACCGTACTTGAGCGCCGCCCAGGCCAGAGACGCCAGGGCGTCCACGAGCGCGAGGGAGGAGGCGGCCGCCTTCAGCGCGGGGACATGGGGGATCACCGACTGCCTGAGCTCCTCGAATATGCGCTGCTCGATGGCGGCGATGGCGTCCTGCGCCCCCAGGAGTTTCGCCTCGTACTCCTTGAGCTCCGGCGTGATGAAACGCTCGGCGTTCACCAGGGTCTGCCGCCTGGCGTACCTATCGGGCGCCTTTGCCGCCTGCGACTTCCCGATCTCGATGTAGTAACCGAACACCCTGTTGTACCCCACCTTGAGCGAGGGTATCCCTGTGGACTCGCGTTCCCGTGCCTCCAGCTCGGCGAGGAACCTGCGCGAGTCCCTCCGGATGTCCCTGAGTTCGTCGAGCTCCCGGTCCACCCCGGACGCGACGGCCGAGCCGTCGCCGAGGCGCTGGGGCGGTGCTTCTACCAGGGTCCTCTCTATCCTGGCCCTCAGGTCTTCCAGGTTGTCGAGGCCGGCCAGGGCATTTTCCAGGAGGGGGGCCCCGGTTTCGGCGACAATCTCGCGGACGCGGGGGACCAGCGAGAGCCCGTCCGCGAGGGCGCGCACGTCCCTGGGGCCCGCCGTCTTCGTGCAGATGCGCCCCACGATCCGCTCCATGTCCGGGACATCTCCCAGGACATCCCTGAGGGCGGTGAGCCTTGACCTGGAAGACAGGAGGGAACCCACGGCATCGAGCCGTTCCTCGATCCGCTCGACATCCACGAGGGGGAAGGCGATCCAGTCCGCGAGCATGCGCGCGCCCATGGGTGTCCTCGTGTGGTTCAGGACGGCGTACAGGGTGTTGTCACGGGAAGAGCCTATGGTCTCGAAGAGCTCCAGGTTCCGTATCGTGGTCCGGCCGAGTGCCATGGAGAAGCCCTGGCTGTAGAACCTCAGGGTGGTGATGTGCTCTATGGCCGTCCCGCACGTCTTCCTCACGTAGGAAAGGGCCATCCCCGAGGCCACCGTCGCAAGCGGCGCATCTTTGAGGCCGAAGCCGTCCAGGGTGACCGTACGGAAGTGCTGGTTCAGGAGGTCCCGGGCTCTCTCCAGGGTCATGGGCTCGTCGATCCTGGTCACGGCGAGCCCCTCGGGCAGGTCGAAGTCCTGTGCTATCAAGACCTCGCTGGGCGCCACCCTCGCGATCTCTGATAAAAGCCTGTCCTCTCCGTCGAGCTCCGTCGCCCGGAAGGCCCCCGTGGAGACGTCGATGAAGGCCAGGCCCACGGTTCGGCTTTTCGGGTCACGCCAGAGGGACATGAGGTAGTTCGCCCTGTCCCTCTCGAGGTGGTCGTCCTCGAGCGCTATGGCAGGGGTCACCACGCGGACGATCTCCCTGCGCATGAGCCCCCTCGACCCTGCCTCGGGTTCGGACTGCTCGCAGACCGCGACCTTCCGGCCGGCCTTGATGAGCCTGTGGATGTACGCCTGGGCGCTGTGGAACGGCACACCGCACATGGGGACGGGATGTTCCTTCCCCTTGTCCCTCGTCGTGAGCGCGAGGCCCAGGATCCTCGAGGCCTCCACGGCGTCGTCGTAGAACATCTCGTAGAAGTCACCCATCCGGTAGAACAGGACCGCGTCCGGGCACTCCCTCTTGATCTCGAGATACTGGCGCATCATGGGGGTCAGCGAGGCGTCACTCTTCATGACCGGCCATCCTCCTGGCCTTCTCCTCCTGCTCCTTGAATCTCTCGAGGCTCGTCTTCTTGAACCTCTCGACGAAGCGGGGGTGAACCATGTAGGCCTTGTTCGTGGCGATGAACGATTCGACGAGTTCGGTCTTGACCCGCTCGAGGTCGTCCTTGTGGACGCCCGGCCTGTTGAGAACCCTCGTGATCGCGAGCCTGCCGGACGGGCAGTACGCGAGAAGCTCTAAGTCTTTGTCACCGAGTTCCACCGAGAAGGTTACCGCCATGTGCACCATGTAGAGATCGCCCGAGAGGTGTTTCGTCTTGTCCTCGACCTCTATGAGCACCCCGCTTTCGAGCTCGATCCTCTTGAACGGTGTATCCATGTTCCCAGGGATAATACGAGGCGCGCATCGAATGCAAGGGGAGCGCTTGCATCGTTTTGGCAGGCGACCTTCCCGCATGTTCTCGTGAAAGACCCCTCGGGAGGCGTCCGGAAGGGCACCATCGCCGCGCTCTTGTTGATACACCGGAGAAACGCGCCAGTTACGGGTGGGCCTGGAGCCCCCGCCTGGTCCCCCGAGATCGGCCCGGGGGCCCGAGCGGTCCCGGCCCGCTGTCACCCCGGCACGCCCAGGCCCATGCGGGGACAGGGGGAACTACCCCATGTCCCCCTGGCGTGACCCGGGAAGCAAGACCGTGGGCCTTGCCTTCATCGACGTCTCCACGGGGGCGTGGTGCGCGGCGGAACCCGACGGAGAGGACTGGCTCCCACCCGGGATCGCGAGGGCGGCGCCCATGCGGGTCGTCCATTCCACACAGTACAGCCCCTCAAGGCGACCACCCGGGGCGCGGGGCGACCCAGGCCGGATCGCCCT
>ERZ795060.5183-NODE-5183-length-10554-cov-37.703305_pt1 | contig 10554 bp, 9 predicted proteins | sample MGYA00375144_ERZ795060 | MGnify/ENA primary metagenome ERZ795060 (study PRJEB30189, sample SAMN05720157) | activated sludge metagenome | isolation source: anaerobic digester from wastewater treatment plant | place: Japan | collected 2015-05-15 ... | reverse complement strand
AGATCAATGGTATAAGATATCATATGATATTATTGTTAAATATTTCTTAAATAAAAATGTATTCCTTCCAGTACAAGAAGCTGAAGAATATGCTGCGTATGTGATTAAACATGCTCAATATTATGATTTAGATCCTTTTATTGTAGCAGCTATTATAGGGAAGGAATCTACAGTTGATTTTATGGCTAGATCAAAAGTAGCACATGGCTTAATGCAGATTAATTGGAATGTGCATAAAGATAATATATTAAAATCATTTGGCAGTAGAGTAAAGACTTTACGTGATCTTTATTATCCTTCTACTAACATTTTGATAGGTTGCTGGATATTCTCAGATTGTATGAATAAAGCTAATTATAAAGTACCAGCTGCATTAAGTAAGTATTATGGTGCCAAAAGTAATGGATATATAAACACTATCTTATCAGATTACTCAGAAATGGTTTCTTTATTTTATAGGGAAGTCAGCAATATAATAGAACACACATCTTAAATAAAATTAATAATAGGAGGTAAATTATTATGATTAAAGATTATGATTTTGATGTTAAGTTAATTCCTGCATTTATTAAGAATGCAGAAGGGAAGTTTGTACAAATTTCCAATAGGCAATTCGTGTATTCTGATATACTTGATAATGAAGTATATGATTGTGTATCGCCACAGTATGAATTAATCCATCATAAGGATGTTGTAGATATTGTTAAAAATGAATTGATCCCTGCGCTTGGATGGAAGATAAGTAAAGAGACCTTATATCTTTATGATAAAGGTGCTATTCTCTTTAATATGCTTACAATAGATAAAACCTATAATCTTGATGATCTTGTATTGCATCCTGTAGTAACTGCAGTTAATTCATACAATAGAGTTACAAGAGCAGGTGTACATGTATCACTTGTTGATTCCAACAATAACTTATTAGTTCCACTTTCTAAGAAGGTTATTTATGTATTCTCTGGATTGGTGCATAAACATGGTACTGCAAGTATATCTAATTTTAAAAACTTAGCTAACACCATTCCAACAGTAATTAACAATGCTATTGAGCAATGGTCTAAATGGTCAAAAGATTATATTCAGATTGACAGATTGAGAATAATGTTGCAATTGTTTAATGTTAGGTTAGCTAAGAATATATTATCTACAGCAGAGTATAAAAATATTACTAGATTTGGTTTGTATCAGTTGGTTTGTAATTATATGTTAAATCATGAGAACATGTCTAAGAGTGGATTTTACTATATGATGCAGATAAATAAAATATTAAACTTCATTCAAAATGATAATCTCTTTACATGTTCATTATCTGAATTGTCAAATTATGTTAAGAAACATTCTAAATTTGATTGGGATCAGCAGAATGCTAAAAGCAAAGATGGTAACGATATAATCATCAATACAAAGGAGAATGATAAAGATAATAAACCAGCATTGGAGGACATACTATCAGTATTGAATATTTAAAAAGTTTATAGATAAATACCATCAATCTATGATAATTATTCTAGTATAATATTTGATATCTGGGACAAGATGGGTGTATAACATTACTCATCTTGTCCCAGGTTATATTATTTGATGAACATCATTGGAGGTAAGATACTATGATCATTCATTTATCACATAATGATTTGGATGGTATAACATCAATTCTCTTATCAAGACAGTTTAACATAAGGCATTATTTCCCTTGTTCATATGATAAAAGTACTAAAACATATTTTTTAAATATTATGAATTATTTTATATCCAAATATGGTTCCAAGATCACACATATCATCATTACAGACATTAATCTCTCAAAGGAAATGTTAACCTACTTGGATAATAGTATGAATTCTATAAACCCATCATATAAATGTTTATATATTGATCATCATAGTAATACAATAAAAGATTTAATAGAAACTAAAACAAATTATATTTGTGTAATAAATAAAGACTATTCTGCTACAAAGTTATATGCAGATATGCTTTCTTCTATTAATGATGAAAGAATCTTTAAATATAAAGATCTAATTAATGCAGTTGATGGATGGGATACATGGGATTTTAGTAGATCCCCATTCTCTTTAGATTTACAGAGAGCATTTTATTATCATGTTTTTAGTAGAAATACATATGAGAAGTTTCATGAACGTCTTTATTCTTTTATAAAATTACTTGAGAAAGACCCACCAACAAACGATTATAAACCAAATTGGTATAATAAGTTATTAGATTTATATAATGTCGCTTATCAATATACAATTGACAAAGCCATGGAACACGTATATAATATTGATAATATATATTGTCTCGAGTTTTTTAATGAGATGAAGTATATCCCAGCATTCGAAATAACATTGAGATTACAACAAATGAATCCAAATATAAAATATTTCATTTATGCATTTGAGTCAAATAACGATCATATAAAAATCTCTTTGAGAACAAATAATAGTAATAACAGTGCTTTAAACCTATCCTCTATTGCTGAAGTTTATGGTGGGGGTGGGCATGAGGACGCAGCTTCTTTTGTTATCTTAAAATCAGATTTTCGTTTAACATTAGAAAAGATAATAAAAGAGCTGGAATCCACCAATGTTTAGTGCGTTATTATTAATAGGATTGATCTTTATACTATATATGAGTTTAAGATCTAAAACATATGATGGACTATCATTATTTGATATTGGAAAGAAACATCAGAAGTTTGTTTATGGATATTATATAAATTCTTTTTGTTCTTCATGTGTTAGTTTTATATCTAAACGTTCCTCTCCACCATATGAGCTCAATGGGATACAGCATGAAGGAATTGGTATTATAGTATATGTGTATGAAATGCGAGATGGGTTATATAAACACGTTGTTAAAATATATGCCAATCAAGAATATATTGATTATCTTCCAGCTATATGTGAATATATTTCGTCTTTATATTTATATTAAGAGAAATAATTTATCATTAATATTTAAAAGGAGAGAAAACTTATGATCATTAAGACGTTTTTCGATAATAGTGGAGCAATACAGATGAAATTTGATGTTCTTGAAGAGCGTATTTATATTGCAGTTGCAAGACCATTACCCAATCAATCTGCCAAATCTAAGTATGATTGGAAGAATAGTTTAGTATTTACATTATCTACAGAAAACTATATTCCTTTCCTTGCTGAGATTAAACAAGTGCTTGATGGTAAAATGAAAAATACTTCTGTATTAAGTTATAATACACCAAATGCTAAGAAGGGTATGGCATTTGGTGAACGTCAAGCATCATATTCGCTATTAATATTTAAGGACAAAGATAAAATAATGGTTAATATAACCAAACCAAATGTTATTCAAATGTGTCACTATATACAGACATTCTTTCAAAATAATCTAATAGTTAGATTGATCATTGATGCCTTATCTACATCCAAATCATCTCAACAAACAAATCCTTCTCAGCAAACTTCTACTGCTGAAGTAGAAGAAGAGCCTAGACCTAATGCTGATCAAGATACGAATGTATTATCATTATTTGAAGATAATGGGACAAATAATGTAGTACCACCAGAATTATTCTAAAAGATAAAGTGAGCAGTAGATTTAAATGTCTACTGCTCACTTGTCTGGAGGTTAAATGATAACAATGAATGTAGAGAATATGTATGTAAAATATCGACATGTTGTACCAATGCCAGATGTGATCAAAACTGGTGCAGAGTTCAAAGAGAGCATATTTAAGAAGCATATTGATGAGATTATGGAAGGAAAATCCCAGGTATTATTATCTCCTGTATATGTAGATAAAGATAAGCGTAAGAAATACCTACAACCTATATTTGACTTTGATGGTAAAAAAGCGTCTTTATTAAAAGCATTTGAAGAAGCTAAATTGGTAAAATCAAAGATACACTTTGATAGTATCTTTGAACAGACCAACAATGGTGTACATCTTGTATTTTTAATAGCATTAGATATAGAACCAGAAGATATGAGAAAAGAATTAACTGGATTATTTAATTCATTGGATGTATCATCATCATTTAGAGATATGCCTATTTTCAGATCTGGAAGTTATAGAGAAGAAAACTATACTATGGTACCTAGAAATACTATAAGTAAAGATTATATTAAGGAGATTAGAGGTAAGAAACCTGGAGAAATATATTCTCCAGAGAAATGGATTGAACTGTGGAATAAATATTTATTCCCAAAACGTATTGTGGATGCAGAGTCTTTCATTAGACAACTTAAAAATATAGTACATCATGGAGGGTAATATATGTGTTTGAATTAGTTAAAAATAAAAAACAATATTCTATAATATATCATAATAAGACATATAACAACAAACAGGTATTTACAGTCAATATAGCTGCTATTTATAATAAGTTTAATGATGTGTTTGATATAGTTAATTTTATACTTGACTCTAATTCAGAATTGCAACAAATATATGACGATCTCTTATCTCTTATTTTTAATAAATCAGTATCATCTAATCAAAAGTTTCCCTTTATTTTGGAAAAAACTCCACTTATCATTAAACATATTGATACCTTTATAGATGAACATAATCTGCTAGATGGTATTAATATAGTGGAAGATAGTTCCTATAGTCTTAATATAAATGCAGCAGAGACAAAGTTAATATATAAAGCATCTATACGTACAAGATTCTTCATACCTGTGTATTTGACAAATGAATATTCGCTTTCTGATTTACAGATGAAAGAGATACATACTATTATATGCAATGAATTATTAACATCAGGCATTATAGATAAATTATTTAGAATAATAGATTCCATGATTCTTCAAACTAGTCCAGAACGAAAAGGCAAACGTTTATGGGATATGTTATCAGCATCACAAGGATATGCTAGTGATACTCATAATCTGGAATTAATCAACTCACTATTTTATAAAGCATTACCTTCATTAAAATTACCTTTTCTGGATACAACAGATGAGGTTATTAATCCAATTGCATATCTCATCTCAGTTGCAAAGAATGAATTACAGTGGTTATTACAGACATCATTCTCTTATATTTGCATACCATCTTCTTTAAACTTAATAAATAACATTCCATCACCTAAAAGTAATATTATTGAACAGGAAGTGTTTTATAGAACAGTAACTAAGAATATATTTAGTTATATTGCTAAGAACTATTCTAATTTCTCTGATATTTATCATTATAATGTATATCCAATACTATATAACATATCGCAACCTTTTATAATTAGAGTATTTTCTTTACCTATAAAATACTTTTATACTACACCTCATTTGATGAATCTATTTGTTTATGATTGTATAAATAAAGTAGATCCACAAAAAGAGACATTACTAACGATGTTAAGATCAGGTGTAGTATTTGATAAGCAGAAAACACGATCAGACTATCCAACATTACCTAATACGCTCATGAAATCATTATATAAAACAGTTATGAATAAGAAGTTTGATAAACACATATCTGATAAAACACAAAACACAATTAGAAAATTGTTTGCTAAAAGCATACTAAACTTATACAGATATAAATACATTGATCCTAGAAATGGGTCAACGTATAATATCAAGTGGAAAAACTTCATTGAGGATGAATATGTTGACTATATATATAACTTAGTAACAACGAAATATGATGATATCATCAATGAGAAAAAAGAAGAGCTAAAAACTCTTATTCATTAATTATAACATTTGATTTAATATATACTTTTAATAATGGAGTGAGGTTAAATATGCTGGCATTCCCAGTATCTATGACAAAAAAGATACAAAAGAGATCAGTGTATACACCATATTTGGATATATTGGATATTAGTCCATTGATTGATATATTTAGGTCTATTGGTTCTGATGTTATATGTTGTTATGATAAGGAAAATGGATACATATTTCCTTATTGCAGTGAATTGGAATATAGTGCTGGAGAAGTGTATGATGATTCAGAAGAAGATGAAAGAACTAAGATTACTATATATAAAACACCCTTGGTTGAAGATCTCCTATATGGTTTGTCCACTATAATAAAAGTAGTGGACATAGAATATAATAATGATTTTGTAATATGTTCAGCTAGTTCAAGTATAAAAATTCCATTTGGTAAAATAGATACTATTACTCTAGTTGCTGAAAAAATGAATATTATGGATATTACTGAGTTATTAGAAGTAATTTTAGAAAACACTGATATAAAGGACCAGGTTACTAAAGAGATAATGAATAATCAATTCTTTGCAGATCAATTTGGTTATATTGTAAGCATGCCTAATATTGTTTCTAATGTATATGATGAAGCAATTGAAAATACATTAAAAGAAATAACATTTATGAACTAACCAACAACATATAATATGTATAATTGGAGATGATATTTATGCCTGCAGTTGTTGTTAAGTTATTGGCTGTAGTAAGCAAAGGTGAAGAAGAATACTTAAAGATGTTTCTTGAAAAACATGGTTTCAATATAGAGAATGAATATTATCAGAAGATAAATGAATATATTAATAATTTCTTAGATTTATTGATAACTAAACAAAATAACTTAAAAAGAGAAGAAGTTGCATCAACTGTTTATTCGTTTATAGCAGTTGCTATTGAAAATACTTTTCATAAATATGGTATTACATTAAATAAACCTATGTCATGGACAGTACGAAAAATAAGACGACATCAACCAGAAGCAACAGATGTACTTATAAATAATATGCAAAATGCATTCAAAGAATTAGATGAAATGTATAAAAATATGCAAGATAGTATGACTATTAAAGAGGAGACGTCAAATGCTTCTTAATATAAACAAATTTATAGAAGAGAATGAATTAAAGGAGGTTACATCTCCTCAGCTGGTAATTTCTAACAAATTTGCTGATGATGGATTATATAGTACAAAGATATTTGGACAACCTGGATCAAGATTATGGCGTAATACATATGCTTATATAAATCTACATTGTGTTATATTGCATCCTATATTATATGAAATTGCAACGAGACGTTGTTCTGCTCTAATTAAATTATTTGAAGGTTCACTATCAATAGATCCTAATACCAAAGAAGTATTAGATGACAATTCAGGGAATTGGGGCATTGATTATTTTGCTCAAGATACAGATACTGCAGTAAAAGCACTTTATACTGTAAAAACACTTACTGAGTCAGCTAAAAGATTGTTATCTTATATACTACGTCATAAGACACTTGCATTTATAGATAAATTTATAGTCCTGCCTCCAGCATATAGACCTGTTATAATTAAAAATCAACGAATACAGACACCTCCTATTACTGATATGTATGTTGATATAATAAATACATCTAAATTAATTTTAACTATCCCTAATGAGACTGGTAGCATTTACAAACGTGCATTAAATGATATGCAAGTTAAAATGTACAATATGTTTAAAGAACTTAGAAATAAAATTAAAGGTAAAGGTGGTCTTATAAGACAATCCTTATTAGGCAAAACATTAGATTTCTCAGGTAGAGCAGTTATAGTTGGCGATCCACATATTAAACCAAATGAAATTGGTGTACCTTATACAATGGCAGTTACATTATTTAAACCCTTTATAATATACCGTGCTCTACATACTTATAATAAACAATTTCAAGAGAAAAATATAGAGCCATCTATAATGAGCATAAACAAATTATTACAGGATATTGCAGATGGTAAAAACATAGATCCAGAAGTTAATAAAATAATTAGAGATATAGTTGAGCAAATAGCAGAAGAAAAAGTAGTATTAGCTAAAAGAGATCCTGCATTACATAAACTTAATGTTAGAGCATTTAAACCTGTTATAGTTGATGATAGTTCTATTCATATTCATCCAACTGTAACTAAAGGATTTGGAGCAGACTTTGATGGAGATCAAATGGCCATCTATTTACCAATTACTGAAGCTGCACAAAAAGAAGCAAAAAAGAAAATGATGGTTGGAGAATCATTAATTGCTCCAAATGGTGAAATGAATTTGATATTACAAAATGATCTGGTATTTGGTATATATTATCTTTCACAACCACCTAATGATGATAAACCAATAACTGCAACTGATGATTTAAACGCATTAAGAAAGATACTTATATCATCTAGCAATACACGAACACCTGTCAAGATTAATAATAAGATAACAAGCGTTGGCAGAGCTATTCTATCTAATATACTAAAAATAGATATTAATGATGTCATAACTAAAAAGAATCTAAATAGCATATTGCAGAATATATATAAACAATATGGCGATAAACAGACCATGGATGTTATAGATCAACTCACTAAAATCAGCATTATTGTACCAACCATAATAGGTGGTCATATGACTCCAATGGATTTCAAATTACCTGATGATTTGAAAGCTAAAAAAGAAGAAGCCTTTACCAAACCAAATGCTGCAGAAGAGTTGGAAAAGATTACAGATGAAGTATTAAAACGTATGCAGGAGGCTGAATCTATCATTGCAGATATGATAGTATCTGGGGCTAGGGGTAATAAATCTCAATTACAAAATATGACTGTAGCTAAAGGATATGTAGAGGATCCTGAAGGCAAGATAATTGAGACACCTGTTAAGAATGCAGTAAATGATGGTATGACTCCAGATGAATACTTTTTGGGTGCAGTAGGAGCAAGAAAAGGTATTATAGATAGAAGTCAAAACACAAGCATATCTGGATATTTACAACGACAGTATATATACGCCCTTTCAGCTATTAAATTTGATCCTGAATTGAAATCATGTGGCACCAAACGTTTTCTTACTATTACTATAGATAATGAAGATTTGGCCAAAGCATTTGTTGGAAGATATCTATCTAATGGTCAAGAGATAACTGATTATAAATCTATTATGGACAAACAGATAGAAGTATATAGTCCACTTTATTGTACATCATTAAAACTATGTAGAAGATGCATAGGAGAAAAAGCCATAAAAGAATTGTCTGGAGCAACTAACGTTGGGATATTGGCAGCACAAACACTTGGAGAACGTGGAACGCAATTAACACTTTCTACTATGCATAAGGGTGGATTGGCTGAAATAAAGAAATTTGTAGATGAAGATGCAGATTTAGTTAAGATTGTCAAACAAGATGGTACTGATATTATAGCGTTGACTGATCTTCAAATAGAATTTGACAATGATTCTATATTTGGTAATGATGCTAATGAATATCTTGTCAGTACATTTACAATTAAAAGTAAAGATATAACTATTGATCTCAATTTAGATTATCTATTCACAATTATTCTTCCTGCTACTGATGCTTTGTCATATGATGAAGATACAGAGAAATATACTATTTATTTTGATAAAGATATGGTTATAGGATCTGTTAAAAATGCTACCACATCTTTTACAGGTGCATCAGCAAGACTGGAAAAGACATTAAACAACAAAAAACTAAGAAACGAAGATTTAGTTTTGGCTGTTTTCAACATATATAATTCAGCTGGTGCAATATCTGAGATGTGGCCAATAGAAGTATTATGTTCTCAATTACAAAGAGATCCATCTAATCCAGCATTACCATGGAGACTATCTGGAATGAAAAGAGAACCATTGAGAGTAAGCTTAAAACAAGTAGCATTGCTTGAGAGCTGGAAACGTGGAGCACAATTTGAAAATGTTTCTAACGCATTACATTACAGTATATTGTATGGTGATGATACGCATATAGAATCAGATTTAGATAATTTGATGTCATTATAAGAGGTGGAATACATGCTAGAATTATTAGATGATGAATCTTTATTAGATGGAGGTTATTATGAATATTTAGAAGAAGATTACTTATTACAGAACATGAGAGAGGGTATATCTTTCCTAAATGAGGTAAGGCATGTTGATAAGTTTAAATTATATACCACTAGGGATACGAAGATATATATTCCTATAAAAGGGTATAATACATTTATTTTAGTAGAGCAAGGGGAAATTGGATCCACTTATGCACAAATGTTACCCTTGATGCGACGTCTTTTATACGCATATACACCTAAAGTAAAAAGAGTGTATAATCGTTTACTTAAGTCAGATATCAAAAAAATTAAATCAGATTATGGAAATAAAGTTACTGTAAATTTTAATCCTAATCTATTAAAGAATAAAAGTATTTACTATGACATAACACCATATATTAATTATCTCCATTCTAAATTAAGTTATATCAGGTTTGTAGATGTAGGATCTAATTTTCTAAAATCATGCATAAATGAATTGAAAGATGTCAATCCACATAATATATTATTGTACCTTATTGATCCTACTATTTTACCTTCTAAATTGAGAGAACGTGAAATGTATGCCTATTTGTTCTCTCGTCGTCTTATGAAGGGAGAATATAATCTAGAATTTGAAAAGATATTTATGGTTGTTATGAATCCTGAACAATATGTTAGATTGATATATGACAGATCTTTAGCTGAAAAAAATAAATACAATGTATTTATGAGATATATCAAACAAGCAATTAAATTTAAAACTGAATTAGTTACAGATGAGGAAATAGCAGAAGAAGAACCAGAAGCTCTTGAAGAACCAG
>ERZ795060.5179-NODE-5179-length-10561-cov-4.423567_pt1 | contig 10561 bp, 8 predicted proteins | sample MGYA00375144_ERZ795060 | MGnify/ENA primary metagenome ERZ795060 (study PRJEB30189, sample SAMN05720157) | activated sludge metagenome | isolation source: anaerobic digester from wastewater treatment plant | place: Japan | collected 2015-05-15 ... | reverse complement strand
CCACCGTGCCGAGTCAGTATGGACCGATGGGTGTGGGATTGATCAGACGTTCCGATGGCATTGAACGTGGCGTCACAGACGTGGTGGCGGATTTGGTCAAGTACGTTCGTCAGGTGGCTCTGACGAGCCCGGGCCGCGAACTGAAGGACATCGACGCCGCCGTCGTGACGATTCCGGTCAACTTCGATGGCAGCCGTAGGGCAGCTCTGCGCGACGCGTTCCGCCGGGCAGGCCTTCGCATCACGCAGTTCGTCCACGAGCCGCTTGCGGCTCTTTACGGGCATTTGCGAGCGGGAGGCGATCGCGATGAAACGATGAGGAAGTATGATCGTCAACTGGTGCTCGTGTTCGATTGGGGTGGTGGCACCTTGGATCTCACGCTTTGCCGAGTTCAGCAGGGCACGCTGCTGCAGGTTGCCAACGACGGCACTGACGAGGTAGGCGGGGACAGGTTTGACGAGACGCTCAAGAACGAAGTGATTCGGTCCGTGCGGAAGGCGCGGAAGCTTGATGACGCCGTGCAGGCGCACCCGGACGCCGCAGCGCGACTGCTCCATTTGTGCGAGCAGGCCAAAATCGACCTGTCTGCGCGCGACAGCGTCCAGTTCTACTTGAACGACTACTTCCGCGGCCTCTCTGACGGCTCCCTCGAACACGCTTTGCCGAGGATCGAACTGGAGCGCATTTGCACCCCGCTTGTAGATGCTGGATTGGATCGGATCAGGACGCTCCTGGAGGCAGCCCGCGTGTCGCCAGCGCAGATTGCATTGTGCCTTGCGACGGGCGGCATGGTCAACATGCCGGTGATCAAGTCTCGCCTGCACGAGCTTTTCGGTGCGCAACGAGTCTGTGTCGCGGCTGGAGGCGGTGCCGCGATCGCGGAAGGCGCTGCATGGATAGCGCACGACCGAGCGGGCTTGCGCCTGTCGAAGAGCGTCGAACTGCAGCTTGCACGAAACTCCCACTTGACGCTGATTCCAGCGGGTTCCGAGATGCCCGCGGAGCGAGAGGTGCGTCACGAGAAGTGCCAGTTGTACTGCGTGGACCCGCGCGATGGTTTCGCCAAGATGCAGATTCTGACACCCGTCAAGCCGGGTCGCCAGGCCATGCCGAATGACCCTCGCCTAGTGCTCGGAACGATGGTCGTCCGAGTGCACCCTGAAGCCAGGCCTTTCTTTGAGCGGATCGAGTTGGAGGTCGGAATCGACGACAACCTCATACTGCGTGGACAAGCGCGGTCGATGATGGGAGGTGAAGTCGCCCGCGTCGAAGTCCACAACCTCGATTTTGGCGTTGCGGTGGGCGGTGCGACGACAGACGAAGCGCCATCGAAGAACGATACGAGTGTGCCCGAGCACGCACATCACAGGCACGAGCCGGGGGCGGTGACCGTGCGTGCCAATGTCGCGGATCAGATCGAGCACTCCCTGGTGCCGGGAGAACTTTGGTACAAGCATCACCCCGAAGAATTTGATACAAGGCGCAACCCGCCTCGCATTCAGGTTGAGGAGCGTTTGTACTACGAACCCTGTGCCAAGTGCGGCAAGGCGATCAACGACCCCCTTTGCCGGTGCGGCAGCGCGTCGAAGTTCCCTGCCCGTTGATGCTTGGGTTGCTCTTGCCCTCCTTGATCTTGCCCAGGTCCGGTGGACGGGTCCAATCGATGGGATACAACCCATCGGAAGGAGCACGCTCCCATGGGCAGGAAGCAAAGGTACACGCAGGAGTACCGTGAGTCGGCGGTGACGCTGGTGATCTCAGAGGGGCGAACGGCGGACGAGGCCGCGGCCAACCTGGGCATGTCTGTCGGTCCACACGCTGATGGCGTGGGTGAGTCAGTCGCGGCGGAACCTGCTGGGCGGGAGCGACCCGTTTACACCGCCCACCGAGCAGCAGATGCAGGCGCGGGTTCGCGAGCTGGAGGCGGAGAACCGCCGGCTCAGGCTCGAGCGGGACATTCTCAAAAAAGCGACGGCTTTCTTCGTGAAGCAAGGAGACCGCCCATGATCGTCCAGGTCATCCGCGATCATCTGGTCCCCGAGTTCAAGGTCCGCGACTGCTGCCGCGTGCTGCGGGTGAGCCTCGCGGGCTATTACCGCTGGCTCAGGCACCCCGTGGGCAAGCGTGCGGCGGCCGAGGCCGAACTGGTCGGGAAGATCCGGGCCGTGCACGAGCAGAGCCGATGCACGTACGGCTCGCCGCGGGTGCAGCACGAGCTGCGGCACCGGGGCGTGAACCGCAACCGCAAGACGATCGCGCGGCTCATGCGCAAGCACCAGATCCGCTCGAAGGCGAAGCGGACGTTCCGCGTGCGCACCACCGACTCGGATCACCACCACCCGATCGCGCCGAACCTGCTGGACCGCCACTTCACCGTCACGACGCTCGACACGGTCTGGCTCTGCGACATCACGTACATCCACACCGGCGAGGGCTTCTTGTACCTCGCGGGAGTGATGGACTTGTGCAGCCGCAGGATCGTGGGCTGGTCCATGGCCGGGCACCTGCGGGCGAGCCTGGTGATGGACGCGCTGGAGATGGCGAGGGCGAGGCGTGACCCGCCCACGGGTCTGATGCTGCACTCGGACCGGGGCCTGCAGTACGCCGGCGCCGAGTTCCGCGCGCTGCCGGAGCAGCTCGGCGCCGTGGCGAGCATGAGCCGGCGCGGCGACTGCTACGACAACGCCCCGAAAGAGTCCTTCTGGGCCACGCTCAAGAATGAGCTGGTCCACCACGAAAAGTTCGCCACCCGCGAAGAGGCCCGGGCTGCCATCTTCGACTACATCGAGGCCTTCTACAACCGCAAGCGTCTGCACAGCTCTCTCGGCTATCTCAGCCCCGAACAGTTCGAGGCGAGCATGAGAGCCTGATACACTCAACCCGTCCACCGGACCTGGGCAAGCTCAGTTTCGTGCAGGTCGGCGATGCGCTCGTGCGTCAGGACCTGAGCGAGGAAATCGTCGAGACGGTCCAGCGGTCGGGCGAGCGCGTGACGACCGTGGCGGTGCATGTGCCCGGGCTCAACATATTCCTTGCCGATGGCGTGTGGATTCACAACGACATGCCCGCCACGCAGCAGAGCGGGTCCGGATCGTCGTCGGGTTCAGGGTCGAGTTCTGGCTCCGGGTCCGGCTCCTCGAGCGGGAGCGGCTCCGGCAGCGGCAAGTCCAGCGGCTCGTCGATGTCCAGTTCAGGGTCGAGCTCAGGTTCCAATTCCGGATCGAGTTCCGGCAGTTCGTCAGGCTCATCGAGCGACAGCGACAGTGGCTCCGGCCCGCCCGGCTCCGGCTCGGGCTCCGGCAGCGCCCAGCAGTCGGTGGCGCTCGGCGCGGGCGCATCGTCGTTCATCGAGGGCGGCATGGAGGGCGTGCCTCCGGCGAAGTGGCAGCAGAGCGGCGTGGGCAGTCTCAGCAGCGGCATCGAAGAGGAGGCAAAGGCGTGATTCCGAAGGTCATCTACACGGCGGACCTCAGCGAGACTCCCGACAAGCAGCGGCTCACGGCCTGGCGGCACGCGTGGCAGACCACGCACCCCGAGTGGGACGTGGTGACGCTCACACTCGACACCAAGCCGCCGATCCTGAACTACGACCAGTGGCAGCAGACCTTCGGACTCGCCGAGCCCGCGGCGTCGGCGGCGCGGCTGAACCTGCTGCGCTACGAGGTGCTGGCCCGCGAGGGCGGCGTCTTCGTCGATCCGGACCGACTGCCGCAGTGCCCGCTCGATGAACTCGTCGCCGGGGTCGGCGCGTTCTGCTCGACCATCGCCAGCCACGGCGCGAGCAGCCCGCACATGCTCTCGCCGTCTGTGCTCGGCGCGACTTTGGGGGGGCGGAACCACCCAATGCTCTGGCACGCGATCCGCGACCTGCCGCACTCGGTGCTGGTCTATCGCGGCGTGTGGGACCAGAGCGGGGGGGGCGGGCCGGGGTTCCTCACCCGCGTCGTCCGCGACCACGGACACTTCCGCGACGTGGTGCCGTTCCACTGGGCGCTGTTCGAACAGGCCGAGGAGGCCGCCAAGGCCCACGGCGGCGCGTTCGCCTTCGTGCAGGCCAAGCCCGCGGAGGTGGTGGCGTGAGCACGGCCGCACGCACCACCTCGATCCCGCGGGTCCTGCACCAGATCTGGCTGGGCAAGGGCGAGATGCCGCTCAACCAGCGGCGCTGGCGACGGCGCTTCGCCGAGATGAACCCGCACTGGGAGATGCGGCTGTGGACCGACGACAACCTGCCGCCGATCCTCAACCGCAACGCATGGGCGGCCTGCGGCAACGTCGGAGGCACGCCCGGCTGCGTGATGCGCTCGGACATCCTGCGGCTGGAGATCCTTGCCCGGTTCGGCGGGGTCTATCTCGACACCGACGTGAAGCCCGTGCGGCCGCTGGACGAGATGTGCCCGCCCGAGGTGGTCGCGTGGGCGGCGTGCGAACAACTCGACATCGTGTCCAACACGGCGATGGGGTTCCCGCCCAACCACCCGGCGATGTGGAACGCGGTGGCGATGGTGGAGGAGTCGTTCTTCGAGCGCCGGTACGTTGGCGATCAGGCGGGGCCGGGGCTCATTGCTCGGGTGGTAACCCAATACGACGACGTGGCGATGTACCCACCGGCGTACTTCCACCCGACGGTCGGAGAGTCGCAGTCTAATCCCGACGCACCCGTGTTCCTCAAGGCATCGCATCTCTTTGCGGGGACGTGGGTTGAAGGCAATCGTCCACGGCACCACGGGCTGTGGGCGGCCAACGCCTGATTCCCTGTTCGGTACTCCACGAACGGCTAACAACGGATACACTGGCCGCATGGCTCGAACCCTCCGAGCGCCCGGTCGTCCTGCGCCTCCGCCCGAGGTCATGACCATTTCTGACCTTGCGGAATACCTCCAGGTGTCCAAGTCGTCGCTCTACAAACTGGTGCAGCAAGGCAAAGTGCCCGGTCAGAAGGTCGGGAAGCACTGGCGGTTCCACAAGGATGTGATCGATCGGTGGTTGGCTCGATCGACAGACGCCGCTGCGGCAGTGGTCTCCGCAGGGCGCAAAGGCGTTACCTCGATCTGAAGCGAATGCAGGCGAAATCGACCCATGGCACGACTTGAAGAGATCATCGCGGGCGCAACGGTCCAAGGCCTCGTGCCCAACGAGCCCGTGACAGTTGTCAGCACGCAGTGGCACGGGACGACGGTGCTTCAGGTGACGTTCCGCCTCCTCAGCGGTCGAGTGGAAGAGTCGATGCTCTATCGCACCGACGAACCACGTCTGGGCGTGTCCTCCAAGACCCGCCCATGGGCGTTTGATGCACCCGGTGATCAGTTCCGACTGGTCTCCGAGGCACACCGAATCAGCCTTGCGGCGCTATTCGACCCGCTCCTGGCCGTTCACACGTCTCTGGTGCAGCCCCTCCCGCACCAGATAATGGCCGTCTACGAGAGCATGCTCTCCCGCCAACCCCTGCGGTTTCTCCTTGCTGACGACCCCGGCGCAGGAAAGACCATCATGGCGGGGCTCCTCATCAAGGAGTTGATCGCGCGAGCCGACCTCGAACGATGTCTCATCGTCGCTCCGGGGAGCCTCGTCGAGCAGTGGCAGGACGAGCTCGGCGAGAAGTTCCAGTTGGACTTCCAGATTGCGACGAACGATAACCTTGTGGCTGCCCGAAGCGGCAACTGGTTCCTTGAGCACCCGCTCGCCATCGCGCGGTTGGACAAGCTCAGCCGCAACGAAGACGTGCAGAAGAAGCTCGCGCTCACGCAGTGGGACCTCGTGATCGTGGACGAGGCCCACAAGATGTCCGCCACATTCTTCGGCGGCGAAGCGAAGTACACAAAACGCTACCACCTGGGCCGGTTCCTCTCCGGGCTCTGTCGTCACTTCCTGTTGTTGACGGCGACGCCGCACAACGGAAAGGAAGAGGATTTCCAGCTCTTCATGGCGCTGCTGGACGGCGATCGCTTCGAGGGCAAGCCGAGGGACGCCGCGCACACCATCGATTGTTCGGACATGATGCGGCGACTCGTCAAAGAGCAACTTCTCAAGTTCGACGGCACGCCTCTGTTTCCGGAGCGTCGGGCATCTACTGCGGCATACAAGCTCTCGCAGGCAGAAGCTCAGTTCTACAAAGATGTGACGGAGTACGTGCGTGAGGAGTTCAATCGCGCCGAACAACTGGACGGCGACGGCAGGAAGGGCACAGTCGGATTCGCCCTGACCGTGCTGCAACGGCGGCTCGCGTCGTCGCCCGAGGCCATCTACCAGAGCCTGCGGCGCAGGCGCGAGCGCCTCGAATCGCACCTTCGAGAGGCGAAGCTCCTGCAACGCGGCGGAAAGTCGGTGCTGCTCGAACAACTCCGCGCCCGCGCGGTGTCCGCTGAAGACCTGGAAGATCTCGAAGAGCGTGACGAGATACCGGGTGAGGAACTCGAAGCGGCCGAAGAGCAAATCGTCACAGACGCCAGCGCGGCGCGAACCATTGAGGAACTTCAGCTTGAGATCGACATCCTCAAGCACCTCGAGGCGCAGGCGCTCGCGGTGCGTCGCAGTGGCGTGGACCGCAAATGGGACGAGCTTTCCAAACTCCTTCAAGACACGCCGGAGATGTTCGACCCCGACGGCCATCGCCGCAAACTGATCATCTTTACCGAACACCGGGACACGCTGGCCTACCTGAAAGAGCGCATCACCGCGCTTCTCGGCAAGCCCGAGGCCATCGTGATTATTCAGGGCGGAATGGGGCGAGATCAGCGCCGGGCCGCAGAGGAGTCGTTCAAGCAGGACAAGGAAACTCAAATCCTGATCGCCACCGATGCGGCGGGCGAAGGCATCAACCTTCAGCGTGCGCATCTGATGGTCAACTACGACCTTCCGTGGAATCCAAACCGCATCGAGCAGCGCTTCGGTCGCATCCACCGCATCGGGCAGACTGAGGTGTGTCACCTCTGGAACATGGTCGCCTTGGAGACACGCGAAGGCGACGTTTACTACAAACTGCTCGAGAAACTGGAATCGCAGCGTGCTGCCCTCGGTGGACGCGTCTTCGATGTGCTCGGTCGCCTGTTCGACATGCAGCCGACGGCGGATGGTGACGGCACGATGAAGTCGATTTCGCTGCGATCACTGATGATTGAGGCGATCCGGTACGGCGATCAGCCCGAGGTGCGTGCCAAGCTCCAAAAGGCCATCGAGAATGCAACGGACCAGGAGCATGTTCGCGACCTCCTTGAAAACGATGCACTCGCGCGAGACTCTCTCGACGCTCGCAAGGTTCAGGCGATCCGTGAGGACATGGAGCGTGCTGAAGTGCGTCGCCTCCAGCCGCACTACATCCAGTCCTTCTTCATGGAGGCGTTCCGGCGGCTGGGCGGACAGATCAGCGAACGGGAGAAGGGCCGCTTCGAGATCACGCGGGTGCCCGGTCTCCTCCGTCAGCGCAACCGGCAGATCGGAAGCGGTCCGCCCGTCCTGACCCGGTACGAGCGGGTGACGTTCGAGAAGGATCTGATCAACCAGCAGGGAAAGCCGACGGCGGCTTTCATTTGCCCCGGCCACGCCCTTCTCGATGCCGTGCTCGATGTCGTGCTGGAGCAGAACAGGCCGATGCTGCGTCGTGGGTCGCTGCTGATCGATCCGACCGACCGGACAGATGCACCCCGCGTGCTGTTCTACCTCGAACACAGCATCCGAGATTCCGTCCGGTCGGGTGCCGGAGAGCCGCGAGTCATCTCACGCGAGATGGAGTTTGTGGAGATCGACGAAGCCGGACGCACGATGTCCCCGGGCTACGCCCCGTACCTCGACTACCGACCTGCTACCGAAGAAGAGTCGCAGGCCATCGCCGGGGAACTCCTTCGCCCCTGGCTCGTCGATGGGATTGAGCAGCGGGCGCTGACGCACGCCGTCGAGCGGCTTGTGCCAGAGCACCTCGCCCGCGTTCGCATGGGACGCGACGAACGCATCGAGAAGACCGCCCGTGCGGTCAAGCAGCGCCTGACCCGAGAGATCGCCTACTGGGATCATCGCGCCCAAGAACTGCTTGCAAAGGAACAGGCAGGGCAGACACCCAAGATCAACAGCACGATGGCCCGCCAGCGGGCCGACGATCTCGAAGGCAGGCTCCAACGACGGCTCGCCCTGCTGGAACAAGAACGTCACCTGTCGCCGTCGCCGCCGGTGGTCGTTGGCGGCTGCCTCGTCGTGCCATTACGCATGATCGCGGCGGCGCTCGGCCACCCAACCCCCGTGGGCGCGCCCGCCGTGGATCGTGACCGGATCGATAAGTTGGCCATTGCAGCCGTGGTTGAAGCCGAGAAGGCTCTGGGTCGCCATCCCAAGGTCATGGACCACAGCAACCCGGGCTACGACATCGAGTCGGCCGATCCGCGCGAGCCCGGTCGATTGCGCTTCATTGAGGTCAAGGGAAAGGCGGTCGGGCGCGACACGGTGACGGTCTCCGCGACGCAGATCCGCTGCTGCCTGAATCAGCCCGACAACTGGATTCTGGCGATCGTGCCCGTGGACGGCGAACTCGCCAAGGAACCCCGATACGTTCGACGGCCGTTCACGACCCCTCCGGACTTCGCCGAGGTCAGCAAGAACCTTGATCTGCTGCAGTTGTTTGACCGTTCGGAAGAGCCGTCATGACTGCGGGATCGTGGCTATTCGAAGCCAACTTCCTTCGCGTGCTAGAGCGACAAGAGTACCGTCGATCGACCTTGGCAGTGGACTGAGATTGACGAGCATGATGACGACCGCTCCATCCAGGCTCAGCACCGAACAACGAACGGTCGCGCAGGTGGCAATCCGACGCGAGCTCGAAGAATGTCGCAAAGCCGATGTATTTGTGGTGAAGGAGAGCTTTTGGGATGGCGACGTCTTGATCGTCCATATCGACGAACAGCGCAGTAAGGCAGCATTGAACGAGACGCTGGAGGAGTCGGCTGCCCTCTGGAGTGAGCCGGCGATTGGACACGCGCGAGTCCTCTCGGCCCAGCCGGCGACGGGGCGCCTGTGTCTGGTTTATGCGCAAGGTCCGATCCCCAAGCCAGAGTCTGTCATCTCCGTGTTGGCGCCGGAGTACTTGAAAGGTCTTCAGGAGGTGTGGCGGAATGACTCTTGGTTTCCGACGATGCAGCACTGGTTTGACTCGGAGCGAGCCCGACCGGAGTTCCGGCGAGGGGCTGGTTGCGATCCGAGTCTCTTTCGCGGACTCAGAGAACGACAGCGGCTGGCGCTCACGCTTCCCGGATGGTCGTGCTCATATCTATGGGGGCCACCAGGCACCGGCAAGACTCACACGGTGGGCGAGCTGCTCGCATCCATGCTCGTTGGTCGTGTGAATGCCCGTTGCCTGCTGTTGGCGCCGACCCATGCTGCCGTGGACCAGGCCATCCTTGCCGTGGACCACGCCTTCGACGAGCTGTCAAGCCGGCACGGCCGTGTCGCACCGGCACGCGCCGACTGCGTTCGCGTCGGTACAAGGATTCGCGCGTCACGGTTCGTTGGACGCGAGTATCTCCTCGCAGCTCCTGATCCTGAGACCGTCCAGGCGCTCGATGCGTTGGAGGCGCAGACTCCCGACCGTGAAGACCATCAGGCGTTCAAGAAGTGGAAAGAAGCTCGTGATGCGCTGCGTGCAAGATTACGAGCCCAGGTGCGCGACATCCTAAAGTCCAGACGCCTGATTGCGATGACGACCACATCGGCAGCCTATCACCTGGATGTGCTTCGCGAGTCGGGGCGTTTTGATCTGGCGCTGTTCGACGAGGCGAGCCAGATCGGGCTGGCATCGGCAACAGCGCTTGCGCCGCTGGCGACGTCGGCCATGTTTGCGGGCGATCCGAAGCAGCTTGCTCCGATCACGCTGGCGCGTGACGCGTCTGTGCGCTCCTGGCTGGGTCATTCAATCTTTGATCTCATGGAGCTCGGCCGGGCGAACTGCGTCCGCCTCAATGAGCAGTCTCGCATGACGCACGACATTTGCAAAGTGGTGTCGAGCACCTTCTACGATGGAGACTTGTGCGTTGCCCGCGATGCTGAAGCCGATCCCGAGTGGCGTGCGCGGCGCCGCCCGCCCTTGACGGCAAGCCTATCTGACCGCGAGACGATCGTCGTGCCCGTGCAGGCTGATGGAGACTTCAACTACTACCGAAAGGGACCTTTTCGTGCCGAGTCGGCCGACCGGATCTGTCAACTCGTGGAGGAGTGTCTCAGCGCCGGTCAGAGTCCCGACGACATCTTGATCACAACCCCGTTCCACGCCCAGCGGCAAGGAATTCGCGAGGGCCTAGTTCGCAGGAAGTGCTCGCGCGTCACGGTGGCCACTGTGCACAGCGTTCAGGGTTCCGAGCGGCACACAGTGTTCTTTGATCCTGTGCAAGCGTCCGCTGAGTTTTTTCGTGACGAGATGGGCGGCGATCGATTGATCAACGTTGCTATATCGCGGGCCCAGGCGAGACTGGTGCTTCTGCTCTCCGCGGGTGACCGCAAGAACCCGACGATCGACCGGATCGCAAACATCGTCGACCCGTTCGCGCCGGATCAGAGCATCCCGACGGTTCTAGCGTGGAAGGAT
>ERZ795060.5176-NODE-5176-length-10563-cov-5.577750_pt1 | contig 10563 bp, 7 predicted proteins | sample MGYA00375144_ERZ795060 | MGnify/ENA primary metagenome ERZ795060 (study PRJEB30189, sample SAMN05720157) | activated sludge metagenome | isolation source: anaerobic digester from wastewater treatment plant | place: Japan | collected 2015-05-15 ... | reverse complement strand
AAATCCAGAAAAAATCAAAATTGAAATCGATTACAATGGGCTATGGTGACAAGCCTATTCATCAGGATCTCGGACGTGAACCTACTGAATTAACAGTGACATGTAGTCTGGAAAACGGCAGCACATGTGATTCTTTAAGAAGTTTTGTAAATACTCTGAATATTCCAAAGAAAAAGGTTCATAATGTATTTTTACCCGGTCAGATTCTTTACGTTATCAGTAACAGTGGTATAATTGCAGATATCCCGTTGCATAGTGCATGGAGAATAGACAAAGCAAGTATAGAACAGAGCAATATTAACAGATGCACATTTACCCTCAATCTTCTTCGTGATGAACGTGCAGAAAAGGAGTTCTGATTATGGCTGGACTAATCTTCAATTATTATCAGGAAAAGGTTCAGAACGATGGGACCATCACTTACATTTTAAAAAAGGAACTTCCGGAAATTAAAGCAGTAAATGTCTGTAAAGTAGATATTGAATTTAACAAGTTTGTTGTACAGGCTACAGAACCCCCGGAGATATTTCCATTAGGAGTTCAGGGAAAGACAGCTTCGATATCCGGTTCTTTTGGTTCACCAATCGACTCAATTCTTACATTACCAAGCATTCTGGATGACTATGCAATACAACCGGGTTATGTTCTTTCTGTCAAAACAGATCCGAATAATACTGCATGGTTATTACATGATGGACTTTGGAAAATTGAAAACTTTGCATTTGATAGAGAAGGTTTAAAACAGGGTAAGATAGACTTCAATGCCAGTCTTATCTACATATGGGAAGATAACGAATCGATGTATAAATATTTTGGAGAAGGTAATCCGGTGAATCCATGACATCAGAATGGGAACTCGTAATATATAAATTTAATAATAATACAAAAAAATGGACCACTTCCCAGAATGACAACATAAAATTACAAAGCAGTCCATATATTTCGGTTAAATCAGGCTCAAAATGTTATGCAATTATCGAATCACCGGTAAAGATTGATCCATTCAAGCATCTTGTTCAGTTACGTTATAATAATCAGGAACTCAAATTTTTTAAAGTAGGCATTGTAAAAACATGTGAACAGAAAACCAATTCAAATCTGTACAGAATTCAGATAAATGATATTCTGGAGTTCCTGACTCATATCAGATTAACTTCAGAAATAAAAGGGATATTCCGATCAGGAAACATGATCCGGAATCCGGATCAGACTACCAGACAATACAGGACTTTGTCAGAAATCCTCGATATAATCTTAAAGAAATGGTGTAAAGATCTGCAGAGTGATGCTGAAATCTATGATCCGTATGTTACTCTGATCCCAACCGAAGCAGTTGATAAAAGCAATACTTGGGGTACATCCGTATTTATTCCGAATACACAAAATTACTATCCAACTTTGATGTTTTCAGATATCAGTGTTATTGATGCCTGTAAAAAGGTTATCTGTGATACTGCAAATCTCACCATGTGGATCGACATAGACCTGACCAAGACAAGTCCCGTTAAATTGGAATACGGTTATACACGAGATCCTATTGTTTTTGAACCAAAGGAATTTTTTGTAGAGAATAAAGTAATCGATCCTTCATTAGTTGGCCCTCCGGTTCAGGCTATCAAATTATTAAGCAACAATGATGAAATTTTTGGTTATGCTGATATCTATAACAATGACATTAAAAATTCATTTGAAATGTCATCCACCGTCAGAACAATTGCTATTTACCGGGTGGATGGAAACTTTTCCCAGCAGGAGTTGAATGCATTATCTGCACGAATGCTTTATGAACGTAATCATCAGGAAAATACCGGTTATCAACTTACATTTCCTGAAGTAATCCCAAGATTCAAAGAAGGTGATTATTTTGACGGTCTTGGAGATTCAACCATCGATCCTCCGATGAATTACAAAAGCGGTAATGACGTTGATCCAGCAACAGATCCCCGTGACAGTGTCTGGAAGATCACGGAAATCGAAGTCAAAAACAACACCATGTATGTCACCGTAAACTCAACATACAAAACAATATTTGAGATGTTTCAGAGCAAGATTCAGGAAGTCAAGTCAAGCAATCCGCCAATCGAATCAACTGATCATAAATCCGGGATTATTCAGTTACAAAAAGGAATGAACAATGACATTTTCAAATATGATCCATTATATATTGATGCTTCATGTACCGGTGACATCACATTCGACATCACACTAAATGATGCAATTCAGGAAACCGTTGGAAAATCAGAAAATGAAGGAAGATTTGTAGAATATGCAACTCAATCTCATTGTATTGAGATACTTCCAAGCATGATGCATACTATCAGTCTGTATCATCTTGATAACATTCCTGCAAAATACCAGTATGGTGAAATAGATATTGAATATACATTCGACTGCATGGAAAACTGTGGCAATGATTGTCTGGATGGCTGTGAACGTATTTATGGTTCAGTTTTCAAAACACGTGAAGAAGTTGCCACCCTTAAATTTTACTTAACCAGTGCCATTTACTGTACAATTGGCAAACATAATTCATATGTGGATTGTGAAGCATGTGTTGCTGCTTGTGGAAGTGACACTGTATGTCAGAGTACAAATTGTTTCGATGGTGGTCCCGTTACTACCTGTGCAGAATGGATAGAAGCATTATATGAAGATTGTAATCTGACATTTGATCGTGCATTAAATTCATTGGATATAATAGAATCAAAATTTGCAACATTAAAAAATAAAACCAAACATTGCTTGGACAGATTTGAAGATTTAAATGAAGATGCATCTGATATAGTCAAAGTATATGATGAATTTGCAACAAAGTATATCGAAGATTTAAAGTGGAATTCATATCAGTATTGTCATCTTGAAGATTGTGCATCATCAGTTCTTGATGCACAAAATTGCTTTGCCACGTATACAAATGTCAAAAATGACGCACAAACACTTCAAACAAAGTTAACCCAATATTTGACAACAGCCACAGATGCTATCACACCATGCAGTTCAACAAATCCAACACACTGTTTCGAATGTGAATATCTTAACTTCGTTCATGATGAAATCAAATACATTTATACAGTGTACTCCAGTTATTATAATGAACTGATAAATGGAGTCAATGCATTCGGAACCTCCATTACAGCATTATCATCATCATGTAATAATTGCAAAAACGCCGAAAATACGTGTATAGCACAATGTACAAGTGAATGTTCTTCATGTCTCGGAAATTGCAGTGAATTCAGCGGATATGAAGAATGTTTAGAGAACGCAACAACGCAGGCACAGCGAGCAGCATGTCTCGATATGTATTCCAAATACAAACAATGTTTATGCGAATGTTCAGACTGTTCTGATTCATGTACAGACTATTGTGAATTCATGTGCAAGGACTTTGAATATTACGAATGCCTCAAGCCTTTGAGTATTTGTAATGGTCAGTTAAATGTCAATTACCTTAAAATTAAAGAAGCGTATGCCAATATAATCCAGCATATAACATCGAGATTACATGCAAGTCATGAACGTGTAAAATTCAGACATGAAACTGTATATAAGCCAATGTATGATGAACTTAATTACATCATCAATATATTAATTCCAAATCTCCGGAATAAAATTAATGAAGCCAGAGCATGTGCCAGTAATCCACAAAATGACTGCAGTGGTTACAAAACTCCCTTGGATAATCTCATCGAAGAACTATACAATAGGATCGGGTTGTTATATGCGAACTTAATAGATTCCTGCAGCAATTCATGTGATGCAGATTGCGAAGAATTTGATTTAGGTGTTAATTCATCATTTAAACCAGATCCAAATCAGTTTCCGACTTGGTACAAAGAAGATGTTGTGTCCATGAATCTGGTAGAAAATTCAGAGTCCAATCTGTATTTCAAGAGTGTGGAAAACTTCACAACACGAACACAGACAATTAAAATCAGATCATGGCCCGGAGCACCACCGGTAGTCTCGAATGGAATGCTCCCACCAATGAACATTGATGTAAATTTTGTCAATAACAAACGGTATTCATCAATGCTTTTAAATAATGTAACAGTTATATGCAGATTCCATTATCTTGATGACACACCATTTTTATCAAACAAACGAGAATATTCAGAGTTATACATTGGAGACACCTTTGATACTACATATGAACCGGCAACCAACGGATATCCATTATATGCGTATGTTTCAGGTATAAAAACATCCGATATTATCAAGGTATATGGATACTATTTAAGTGATTTTACTGAATTAGGAAACAAAGGATATCAGGATGTCATACCAATGCAACTAGTACAGGATTATAATACTGTAAAAATTTATAAGAGTCTGTGGGGTATCAATTCACAGGATCATGATTATTATACACAGAATAAAACTGACAGAAGGTACCATGCCCGGATTTTAACACCACGTGCAATTGTTGAAGATCCAAAGTTATATAATATAAATGTGATTCCGCTTGGAAATATAAATGCTCCGGACACAAAAATAGAGATTAAATTAACCCCGACTAACAGAATCGATGGGATTAATGAAGAAGAGCTTGCATCCGCAGCAAGTAAAATCAGGTATTTTAATGATGTCCAGCCGCTTGAAAATCTGACAGCAACATTTGAACGAAAATATCTGAATCCGATTTATCTGGAAACTTTGAATAGAACATATAAAAATAATGTAACCGTTATTCCAAAGGGTTTTGATGAATCCGATTTTATCAGATATGCAAAAATCTATATAAATGATTATGAAACACCGTTAGATATTTATAACGGTGGAAATATTACATTTACAGAAAACCTCGTAAATTCAACAGATGGCGTCAGATGTTCCGATGTGTTCGAATTTGGAACAAAACGCCCGAATATTATCAACGTTTATGTTGGGAAACGATATGATCTTGAAATGAACATTACTTATAATAAGTTTAAAAATATATATCCTTACGGTGAATATGATGATTCAGCAACCTAAAGGGCTTACCAATTTAAAATCAGATAACTGGCAACGAAGAAAGGGAAAATTAAAACAAGGTTGTAAAGCATGCAGTGGATGTACATTAGATATCTTTGTATATGATGATATTAATAGAGACAGGGCATATGGAAGTCTAATAGACGGGGCTGGATTTGATCTGCCGTTAAGAAATGTATTGATCGATCTATATAAAAGAGATGGAACATATGTAAAAAGTGCGCGAACTGATAATGGAAAAACATTCCCACAACGTGCGGGTCACGTAATCTTTAAACGAGTTCCAGAGGGAGAATTTTATATACGAATTAATCCATCAAACGATGAAGTAGATATCCAGTCAGCATTATATAATCATATATTGCCAACAGATCCGGGATATTTTATAAATACAGTTGGATGTGATGGTGGGGAAACGATTAATGTATCATACGGATTTTATCTGGATGAAACTCCATTAATTTTATCAGATTTAAATGCATGTGCTGCCACACCTTCTTCATGCTATCATCGATCCGGTGCATGCAATATTACATCCGGAACAATTGATGGGAATGGTGCTGCCGCTGGTGGAATCTTTAAATTTTATCTATATGTTTATGGAACAAATCCAATATGTAATGTTTCATTTCATCCCGTGAAACATTGGGATATCTCAAAAGAATTAACAAATCACATTTTTTATCTTGATACATATTCTGAATGCTACTTAAGTAATCCAAATATGAATGTTTTTAATAATTGTACTCATAAACATTACAATCCGATTACCAAGATATGCAATACACTGTATAACCAACATTGTAGATATACTGATTTTTACTCTATTATCAACTACTATTCATCACCTGAAGAGATATGTGGTGTTATTCATATCGATTACTCAGGATATTCATTATATACTCAGGCGTATGGACTACTAAAATGGGATGGTGAAACGCCAGACCTTATGCAACTTGCGTTTTATGGTAGAATCAAATTCTTCCCATCGAGAATCGGAAATTATTATATTGAGGCATATGTACGCATACCAACTGGCTACAGAAAATTCAGATTCAGTATCCAAAGATACACAATGACTTAATTTAAAATAGACTTAAGATACAAATACGAGTCAAGCCCCTCTAACAAAGAAGGAAGAAAGGAAGTCTTCACTTTCTCTGTTATTTGGTGTGCACATACCTGTTGGTTATTTAATATATTTAATATTTTTGATCCTTATTTTATTTCACTTTCTTTATATACGGCAAACTGTATAATATTTTAATTAGTGGTAATCATGGCAGGTTATTTAGGCAGTGTCAATCTTCGATCAATCACTCGTATTGCCGAGAGGAATAAATCTGTAATTGCAAATACTTCAATATTCCCACAGGACATCAAAGGAGAAATGATCGGTTCGAGTATCTGGACTATTCAATGCTCATTTGCTAATTCTGGCAAACTTGAAGTTATTACAAAACAACCGGGCTCTACTGATATTTCGGAAATTCTAAACTCTTCAATCATAGCAAATCAGGATTATCTGTATACCTTTATCACGTCAGACAAAGAATCAATAAATTTCAAGTTTTCAGTGAATTCTACTTGTAAACGATTTATATTAATGGAGAGTGGAGGGATCTACTAATGGCATACCCTCCAAATCCAAATGGCGGTGGAAATGGAAATGGGATATATGCAGGTATGTCCCCACCAGAAAATCCGGAAGTAAACAGATATTGGTTAAACACTTCTACTTATAAATTGTTTTATTGGGAAATAGATCCGGTAAATAGTCAGAATAACAGATGGGTAGAGATCAGTGAATATGATATCCCTGATATTCCAGATATTCCTGATGTATCAAATTTTTTAACTGCCCCTAATGTTGAGGAATCAAGATTATATCATGTAATATTTAGTGACGGGGACAAAGGAACATTCACCAATGGAATAAAAACAAATCAGTATAATCAGTTTGATTTGCATTATAATCAGATCAAGAATGCAATAATTGATTGTGGTGCATTTTATGACTAGCACTAAGCAAATAAGTTATGTTATCCATATCCATCCAAGTGGGAAAATAAGAAGGCAGAAAATAGAATGGGCATGTATTGATAATTGTCAAGACTTTCAAAAGAATATTAAAATTCCTGTTTTTATTCCATGGATTGTAAAGGATGCCAAAGAAGGTGCACATAATGGATTAGAAGCATACCCGGTATATATTAATGGTAGAAAAATAGATCCATTTAGTAGTAAAGTTTATATAGAAGGGAAATGTGGTAGTTCATATACTGTTATATATGATTATCTTAAGCTAAGATATAAACTAACAGGGATCGGACCTTATAAATACGATGAAGAAGATCATTTTGGATATACATCAAATTACAAACCATGGTATTGTTGTGAAGACTGTGCCAAAGTACGCCCCGATCCAGCATGGTGTAAACATTGGTTCTCCCAATCAATAGGTATTTTTAAAAATGGTTATTTAGGAATGACCATTCCTAAATATTTAGAGGATTCAAACTGGTATCTTGATATAAAATATTCATTAAATACAAAATCTCTGATAGAAATATCCGAACAATATATTGATATTGATTCATATCAGTTCAATCATGATAACGGAAAGATTTTTAGAGTTAATAAAATTGTATCTGATATTTCTACAGTATGGGAATTTAAGTATGGTGGCAAGCCAGGTAAGTATCGTCCTAGAAAAGGTACTATATCTGTTTATTGTTTTTATGAAGGAAATCAAGTAGTTGATGATTTACTTGTTATTGTATGGCCCAGAGATGGAACCGAACCAGTGACTGGTGGTGCAAACTTTAGTGGGGTTTTTCATGCACCACAGACACTTTTTGTTTCTGCATATTACATTGATCATGGAAAGTTGTTCTTTGGGGAGAAAGATGTAAATGTTACTCCTGATGATGATCCAAATTGGCAAGGGCCCGATGCCTGTGTAATCCATTTACAGGAAGCAGAAGTTGGAGATTGTACATTCACCCTTGGTGTAAAGGGGAAAACAGATGATACAGGTGAAGATGTATGGCTTGATGCATCTCTTTATCCGGGTGTTGAAGTAAAATTCCCGAAGTTATATATAAATCCGGATGATCCCCAGTTAGAAAAAACTATAAATATGGGGATAGTTGGTATTGGTACCGTAATATGTACATCAGTTGCTGTATTATTAGGTTTTATTGGATTTTCCAAGGCAATGTACAGTGTAGCAATAGGTAAATGGAAAGGTACATCAGCACAAATGGCTTTTAATCACGACAAAGTGATGAAGATTATAAGTGATAAAGCCAGAAAAGCAGATTGGTTAAGTGTTCCGATAGAAAGATCCAGCGATGTGTTAAGCACTGTAAAGGCAATGAACCAGTTAAGATATGCCGATATTATGGCAAAATCTGCAAAAAAAGTTAGTGTAGTGAGTGGAATTTTTCCAAATTCTGCAAATCTTTTGACATGGGCTGGTCTTTTCGGTGCTCTTACTGTTTCATTGGTAGAAGAATCAGCAACTGACAAACCTAAATCCGAACAACCTTTCTCTCCTCCAAATGATGATGGAGAAGAAGAAGGAGAAGGAGGAGGAGGAGGAGGAGGAAATAATTATCCTCCTTGGATTCCTGCTCAAGAATGTTTTTATTCATCATATTATAATTTTGGGGAAACTGATGAATACTGGCCAAAACCAGCAGAAGGATCAGTAGGTGAGGAGCCCCCAACCAATCCGGTTAATAACGATCCGGTTAATAACGATCCGGTTAATAACGATCCGGTTAATAAACTTGGGATTTTTGTAATGTCTGAAAGTCAGGCAGTTGCTAAAGACAGTGAATATGTACAGATAGCTCCGCTGTATATATTATCACAGAATCTGTATTATCTTGGAAATGATCAGCATAATGGGATTGGTATCATTTCATACGTTAGAAATTCATTAACTATCAACAATATAATTTATACTGCAACAGAACCACAGCGATGGTGGGGATTTGATATTATATCATACATTCCAAGATCTGTAAAACTGGATCATGATCCAGTAAATAACAAATTGTTTTTTGATGCATCGTCAATCAAGGATGGGACTGTTATCGTTATCGGTGGAGACTGGGAAGAGAAAAATCCGGAAGATTTGCCCCCTACCGAAACTGGTATTTTAATTGTAGAGACAGATATTAAAACACCTTCGATAATACAGGTTATGAATGATTTTTATAATGCAACCGGAGAAGGTCCTTATTATATCTCATCTCCACCTGTCGGAACATACAATGTATTTCTTGCATCAGAAGGATTCAATACAGAAAAACAAACAGCTATTATTGTAAAAGATCAGGTAACCAGAATTATGTTCAAACTAACACGTGCATATTATTCTATTACTATTAAGTTTGTTTGTATAGGAGCTGCTGTTCCCGGTCTTACTATATATAGAGATACAACTCCATTAGGAACTATCGGAAATGACAAGACATTAACATGGTCGACAAAAATATATGATTTTACAATATTTTTATTCAACATTAATCAGGATATTGGAAATATCCATTACTATGGCATAAAACATATTTCTATACGTCCAGAAAAGAGTAGTACAAATTATGAAATAATGATTACTGTTCATTCCAGTAAAAGAGAAACAAATCCCGTTCCGGATGTGATAAATAATGGATGATATTGTAATAAATGGTCCATTTATTCATACAGTAAGTTATCTTGAGAATTACAGTATAAGAATGGGACCAGATATAAATAAAATAAGAATTGTAATTAAAGATCAGAATTTGAAATTATACAAATTTATTTCGTTTAAAGTAAGACAGACACTAAAGAAGTTTCCATGGGATACCGTAATGGTATATGCAGAAGGAAATTCCTATCGTGAAATGTTGCCATTCAAAGGTTCGCCTTCACAAGTTTACGAATTCATGGAATACAGAATCCGGATACCCGTTACGATCACCGATACATTTATTTTAAATTTCTTTTACAACTCAAATTCTTACCTTATTTTGGATATAACTGATTTAAAATTTGGTCCGTTAATTACAGATCCGGATCTGTTCGATCTTCCTGTTGAAGTCAGATTATCTGCTGAAGGACCCGGTGAAGTTTCTCCATTTCCGGGAAGTATACCATCATATGAAGGAGAAATTGTAGAAATCAAAGCACGGGCATATAATAACTGTATGGTGGATTGTATTGAATTTAATGGTATTGTTCTGGATGAGAATGGAAACAGATATCCTCCTGTAAAATATGGTAATACCTTACAGACAATCAGACCAATTAAAGTAAGAGCATCGTTTATAAACTGGGGTGCTATTCATGTTATTTTTAAGGAGAGAAACATATGACATCGGATAGTTATGTTCGTGTTATTCAACTATTATCTGCTGGAGATCCCGTTTCTGTTGGACCGTATGATCTCGCATTTTATGAAAGCGGACCCGCTGGCCACTCATTTGTTTGGGATGATGATGATGGTGCACGAATCTATTTATCAAGGGTTCCAAATTCTGTTGCCAAAGTAAATTCAGGAACCGGAGTATATAATTTAAATGCGGGAAA
>ERZ795060.5175-NODE-5175-length-10563-cov-11.291112_pt1 | contig 10563 bp, 12 predicted proteins | sample MGYA00375144_ERZ795060 | MGnify/ENA primary metagenome ERZ795060 (study PRJEB30189, sample SAMN05720157) | activated sludge metagenome | isolation source: anaerobic digester from wastewater treatment plant | place: Japan | collected 2015-05-15 ... | reverse complement strand
GTAGCGGCCCGCGAAAAAATGAGCGGTGAGCGAATTTTATTTGCGGGAGAATCCCCTTGAGGGCGTTCTTCTTGCTAATCTTCCTTACATCTTGCCAATATAGTTAAATGTTTGAAGTTTAAAGTTCAAAGTTTAATGTTCAATGTCGCATGTTTAAAGTTGAAAGTTGTACGACAGGAACAAAAAGTCGCAAGTTCAATGTTTAATGTCTAAAGTTTCCTCTATACATCTACACATCTATACCTCTAATTCCCTCCAACCCATCCGATGCTTCCACCATAAATCTGTTTGAGATCCTTATGCCCGCTTACAAAAAGATATTGACTTATATCGTAAATATTGATTTAATTATTATTATAAGCGACTTTATGCGTTTTTTAAATAAAATTATAAAAAGCCTTTTCAGGCATAAAATATATATAAGTTTTAACCCGACTTCCTATCTTCCTTCTTTTACTTTTAATTTAAGCTTTTTTAGCTTTATAGTCATATTTATATCTTTAACCATATTTATAAGTTTTTCGATGTTTAATTATCTTAAAAACGTAGATTATTACGCGTTAAAAATAGAAAACAAGATACTTAGACAAAAGATAAAAAATATTATGATCGTAGCAAACGAAAGTTTAGATTATTTGGATTCGGTTAAAAGAACTCAGATTCAAATATCAAAAATAATAGGAGATAATAAATTAAAAGAAGAATTCGGGAGCGTTTCCGTAGGGATTGGCGGACCTCAAAGTTCGGATTCTTTAAGATTAAGAAAGGCTTTTGAAAACCTGGATTATTCCAAACTAAACGAAAAAGAAGTGATAGAGAGTTATAAAAACATAAAATCCGAATCCGAAAAAAGATTGGGTTCTTACGATAGCGTTATAAACTACATAACCACGAGATTTAATCATTCCAAATCTCTTCCAAAAGGTTGGCCGGTTAACGGCAACATAACATCGGGCTACGGCTATAGAATACATCCTTTTACTCTTTCATACGATTTCCATAGCGGCATAGATATATCCAACTCTCCCGGAACGGATATAAAATCTACCGCGGACGGTGTGGTAAGATATACCGGTTGGGCGATGGGTTACGGCTTATGCGTCATAATCGATCACGGTTTCGGTTATTCCACATTGTACGGACACCTAAGCCAATCGCTTGTCAATCAGGGGGATGTGGTTAAAAGAGGTCAGGTTATAGCCAGGCTCGGCTCCACCGGAACTTCGACGGGGCCTCATCTTCATTACGAGGTCTGGGAATACGGAGTGACCAGAAATCCCATAAAATATATGGATAATTACAAACTGGCCAAGGATTTTTAATTATGGCTTTAATAAAGGAAAAAATATCGGAGCTTACTTCTTCCGAAAGCGTGATATCGGCGGATTGTATTTTTACCGGCAACATAGTTACCAAAGGCTCTATAAAAATAGAAGGGACGGTGGATGGATCGGTAAGCGAAGCTAAAGAAGTTTTTATATCTAAAACGGCGAAAATTACCGGCGACATATCTGGAGAAAAATGCGTAATTTACGGAAACGTGAAGGGCAATATACTCGCAAGCGATATGGTCGAGATAATGTCGAGCGCAAGCGTGGAAGGGGATGTTACGGCTTTAAGGATAATGATAGAGGAAGGCGCAAATTTTAACGGTAAAATAACTATGAGGTCCAAGAAATAGTTTAAAGGAGAATTTATGGTTACATTTTTGAATAAAAATAAGAAGATAATATTCACGATAACGGTTGGGGTTTTTGTTGTGGGGATATTTTTCGGCATGGGAGCTCTGATAGGCAACATATCTTTAGGCAATGTGGTCGCCAAAGTGGGTAGCGGAAAGATATCTTACGAGAAATACCAGATGCAGGTTAGAATGGCTTACGATAATTTGATGAAAACTCAGAATCTGCCCGAAGCCAACGATATGATAGAGAAAATGGTAAAACAGGAAGTTTTTAAAGAAATGATAGTACAGGAGCTTTTATATCAACAGGCGGAAAAATTGAAAATGGGAGTTTCCAATTTCGAAGTGGCGGTTGAAATACAAAATACCCCTATGTTTTTCTATGAGGGAAGATTCGACCCGAGAGTTTACGTGTCTTCCATATGGTCCAATTACAGAATGACTCCGAAAGAATACGAGGATTGGCGAAAAAAGGAAAGAACGGCGATGAGGTTTAAGCAGTTTTTATATTCCGAAATAAAGCTTACTCCGGACGATATAAAATTTTATTCCGATATGATAGGCCCTAAAGCCAAAGAGATGGAAAAAGACAAAAACAAATTCGCTTCTCAATTGAAACAGGAAAAGTTTTTAGACGTAGCCAACTACTATTTAAGACAGCTTACCAACAAAGTCGAGATAAAAGATTACAGACAAAAATTCGAAAAAAATCAAGCAAGCTAAAGTGTTAAAAATAGAAAATCTTACAAAAAAATTCGGAAACTTTACCGCGGTGGATTCGGTTAACCTGGATATAAAAGAGGGAGAGGTTTTCGGTTTTTTGGGTCCAAACGGCGCCGGAAAAACTACCACCGTAAAGATAATATCCGGAATACTAAAACCGACCTCTGGTTCTGTTTCGATAGACGGCGTCGATGTTATAAATAATCCGATAGAATCCAAAAAAATGATATCTTATATACCGGACGAGCCTTTTGTCTATCCTTATCTTACGGCGAGGGAGTTTTTAAGGTTTATATCAGAGGTTTATAAAATAGAAAACTATAACGACAAAATAGACGAGCTTTTGAGTTTTTTCGGGCTTTTAGATTATGCGGATTTGCTTCTTTCTTCTTACTCTCACGGCATGAAACAGAAACTCCTTATAGCCAGCGTCGTTTTAAGAAATCCAAAGGTTATGCTTTTCGACGAGCCTACCGTGGGGCTTGATCCTTTAAGCGTAAAGAAGTTTAAAGAACTCATTAAAAGGCTTACTCTGGCCGGAACCAGCGTTTTTATGTGCACTCACATACTTGAAATGGCCGAAAAGATATGCGATCAAGTCGCGGTGATAAATAAAGGCAAAATAATAGCCAGCGGCAAAGTTAAAGACATAATAGGCCACGATAAAGACAAAAATCTGGAAGATGTTTTTTTAGAATTAACGTCGTAGTATGCTTCTAATATTAAGATACCGATTTGTTTCTTTTATAAACAAAATCAAAAACTTAAAAGGCTGGAAAAGATTAAAAACTTTAATTTTTTCTCTCGTTTCTTTTTTCTTGCTAATTCTTTTATATCTTTCTTTTTTGAGAATATTAAAATATCTCAAAGGGGTGGAACTTATAGGAGACCTTTTGATATGGAAGTTGTCTTCGATGGTTTTCGTCATCAGTTTCTCCATGATAGTAGTATCCTCGCTTATAATATCCATGACCACTCTTTTTTATTCTTACGACCTTAAATTTCTTTTTTCTCTCCCGGTAAGAGAAGATAAGATTTTCGGAGACAAAACAATTTCGACGGTTTTTTACTCTTCTTGGAGTCTTGTGGTTATAATAATGCCTTATGTTTTAGCTTTGATGAAAGTTAACGGGTTTGGATTAGGCTTTTTGTTTTCTTTTATTTTTCTAGTCGTTCCATACGCTTTTTTGGCGGCGGTTATAGGGGTTATTTTCAGTCTTTTGCTTATGTATTTCTTTCCCAATTCAAAAACCAGAGACGCGGTCTGGATTTTGTCGAGTCTTTCTTTTTCGCTTGTTTATGTGGCTTTGAGATTTTCAAAACCCGAAAAACTTTTAAGGCCGGATATGCTCGGAGTTATAGCTAATTACCTTTCTTATCTTCAGGCTCCAACGGCACCGTATCTTCCGAGCTGGTGGTTTACTAAAGCCTTGATTTCATGGTCGGGTTCCAATTACTCTAATTTTTTATTTTATTCTTTCCTTTTATACGTGGTGTCGGGAGTTTTGTTTTGGCTATTGTTAAAATTGAGTTTAAAAACTTATCTTAAAGCTTTTAGCGGTTCGCAGTCCGCAAACCAAAAAAAATATTTTTATAAAAACCCGTTTGAATTCAAATTTTTAAAATTTTCCGAGATCAAGGATTTATTGGCTTTTTTTTATAAGGAAAGAATTACGGTTAAAAGGGATATAAGGTATTTTTCTCAGATAATACTAATAATAGCTCTCAGCATGGTTTATGTTTTTAGCGTAAAAAGCCTTCCTCTCGATAATTACGAAGCGAAAAACTTCGTTTCGTTTCTAAATATTACTGTAGCGGGGTTTGTGGTCTCGGCCATATCTTTAAGGTTCGTTTTTACATCCATAAGTTCGGAAGGGGGAGCCTGGTGGATAGTAAAAACCGCCCCGGTTAAAATGGAAAATTTCCTTTTTGCCAAATTGATATTTTATTTTATTCCGATATATCTGTTTTCCATGGTGCTCGTATCGGTTTCCAATTATTATCTGGAAGCCGATTTGTTTATGTTCAGGCTTTCCGTTTTTGTTATTACCGTTATGAGTTTTGTTATATCCGTTTTCGCCGTAGGTTTCGGTTCGATTTTTCCCGATTTTAATATAGAAAATATACATCAAGTGGAGTCCTCTTACGGAGGTTTTATATTTATGGCGGCTTCGGTTTTTTACTGCGTTGTTACCGCCACTATTTTTTCATATCCGGTCAGGAACTATTTTTTCTGCCTCTATAATCCGAATTATACTTTTGAAAAAACTCTTCTTTATTCGGCATTACTCGTTTTTTTGATTATAAGCTTTTTATCTTCGTTTTTTATTTTTTCAAGAGCGGTTAAGTCTCTAAAATCTCACGAATCATAATGTATAATATTATTATGAAAATATGTATTATTCTCTTTGCTTTGTTTTTTTCGTCTAATTTAAACGCCGAAAATTTTTATTCATACGGAGATCCTTCGAAAAACGAGGTCGCCCTTACTTACGACGACGGCCCTTCCCCGGACACTCTCGCTTTGTGCGATATTCTTAAAAAATACAACGTTAAAGCCACATTTTTCGTTTTGGGAGAAAACGTTAAAAGATATCCAGGTTATTTAAAAAGAATAAAAGAGGACGGACATCTTATAGGAAGCCACACTTATTCTCATAAAAATTTTTATAAGTTTAAAAACAATCCCGATATGGCAAAGATAATAGAAGATGAGATAATCAGAACGGAAAACGAGATAAAAAAGATAACCGGAGAAAAACCGGTTTATCTCAGATACCCTTACGGATATAACGCCAAAATCGGAATAGATATGGCGAAAAAAATGGGCTATAAGGTTTATAATTGGAGTTTCGGTTACGATTGGAACAAGATAGACGACGAAGATCTTGTAAACAAATATATTTCAAACATAAAGCCGGGAGCGATATTTTTAATGCACGACAGGAAATACAAAACCGATAGAGTTTTAAATTTAACTCAAAAACTTATAGAGGAACTTAATAAAAGGGAATATAAAACGGTAAGGCTCGACGAGATGAGTTTTAAATGAGTTTGGATTTGTTTGAAGCGGTTAAAAGAAAGATAGAAGAAGTCTATCCTTTCTTGAAGGTAAATAAAAAAAGGGAAGTCGTAAGATTGGTTTATGAAATATTAAAATCGGGAATAAAACCGGATTTTCTTTTTCTTCCCAAGTATAAAAATTACGAACAGCTTAAAAAAAATTTGATAGCCGTAAGATATCCTAAAAGTTTTAATGAATATCCTTTAAACAGATTCTATCTTCCCGAATTGAATTTAAAAAAAGAAGACTCTTTTACGGAAAAGAGCGATTTTATAAAAATAGAAGAGGTTGTAGCCGAAAAATCGTTGAAAGACTCCAAAATAGTTTCAAACATAATAAAGAAATATCCCGATGTTAAAATCGATTATATAGAAAACTTTAAAAGCGTGAAAAAAAGTTTAGACATAGCCGGCTATAATAAACGTTCAAAAAGGTTATACGTGATTAAAGAAAATTTCGATTTCTTAAAAAGATGTCCCTGTACAAAAAAATGCTTGAGTTGCGATTATTTCGTATTAAATTTAGGGTTTGGATGCCCGATGGAATGCGAGTATTGCTTTTTGCAGGGTTATCAAAACTTCGAAGGTATCGTTTTGCAGTCGAATATTGAAGATTATCTTAAAAAAACGATAGATTTTTTTAGAAACATAAAGAAACCGATAAGAGTCGGAACCGGCGAATTTACCGATTCTCTGGTATACGACGATATAACCGAATATTCAGTCGATATAATAAAAGAATTTTCAAAACATAAAAATATCATATTCGAGTTTAAAACAAAAACTCTAAACATAGATAATATTTTTAATCTCCCGCCAGCTTCCAATATCGCTTTTTCATACTCCTTAAATCCGGATAAAATCATAAAGAATTCTGAACACTATACGCCGCCTTTTAAAGAAAGAATATCCGCCCTTAAAAAAATATCCGATTACGGTTATTCAGTAGGTTTCCATTTAGACCCCATAATATGCGCTCAAGGATGGAAGGATTTATATCGCGATATGATAAACGAAATATTTTCGTTGATGTCGCCTTCAAAAATAAGATGGATAAGTCTCGGGACGTTCAGATTTAAGCCCGATACCAAAAAAGTTATAGAAAACAGGTTCAAAGAAAACATAATTTTGGACGAAGAAATGATAATAGATTTCGACGGTAAGTTGAGATATCCTTATTCTTTAAGAAAAGAAGCGTATCTTTATATTTTAAATTTACTTAAAAGAAAAAAAATGGATATTAACAAAGTTTATCTTTGCATGGAAGAATCAGATATGTGGAAAGAGGTAGGGTTGGCTCCGATTTTAAAATGGTAGTTTTTTTTATGTATAATATGTATAATTAAATATTGTATACGGAGGGCATATGAGCATAGTTCTTTCTACCTGCGCTATCATAATTACGGTTATAATAATACTTGTCGGTCTTGAGCTCATAGACACTTTGAAAAAAATAAAAGCCGCATCCGAAGCGGTTGAAAAACTTTCAAAAGACATAGACGATAGGGTTATGGACGTAGAGCCGGCTTTTAAAATGGTTAACGGAGTATCCAGCCAGATAAACAATCTGGTTTCCAATTTGATAAATTCCATCCCCTATAATATAGCCCATAACTATATAGGGGGTAAGGGGATAAACAATCTGGTTTCCATGGTTTCCAATTTGATAAATTCCATCCCCTATATAGCCCATATATTTAAAAAACAATGATACTGGATAGATTTTTTAACAAAGCATACGATCATGCGGTTTTGGAGAAGATAAAATTTCTCTCCCAGATTTCTCTCTTTAAGAACATAAGAAGAAAGGATCTTTTGTATATACTCGAAAATCTTTACGAAAAAAAATATCTTAAAAACGAGGTTCTTTTCAACGAAGGAGATATAGGCAGGGCTTTATTCATAATATACTCCGGGAATATCGGTTTGTACAAAAAAAACGGGGATCAAAACATATTGTTTTCCGAGGTAAAGGCCGGAGATTTTATAGGCGAGATGGCTCTTTTGGAAGAAATGCCGAGAAGCTTAAGCGCCATATGCTTGGAAGATTCTTTTGTTTTTTTGCTTTATAAAACCAACATAGAAAACATGATAAACTCAAAACCTAAAATAGCGGCTCGAATCAATTATAATTTAGCCAAAATTCTTTCCTCCAGGCTCAGAAATACCTTAAGGTCAAATGAAAAATAATATAAGGATAAGAGAAATTATCTTTCCCGCGATTTTGTTGTTGTTGGCGGTTGCGGTCTTTTATTACGCGAGGAAAACTTTTTTTACTCTTATTTTAAGCGTGGCTTTTTCGTATCTTTTAAATCCTCTCGTAAGGTTTTTTGAGGTTAGAGGAATAAAAAGGATATATACGGTAAGCGTGATATACGGAGTAGCCGGAATGTTGTTCGCTCTTCTCGTTTTTATAGTTATGAATCTGGCTACGATAGACTTGGATTCTTTCATAAACAACTGGCCGAGCTATTATTCTAAGTTCGAGAGCATTTTTACGTCTTTTGTAAACAAACTCGTTTCGGTTTTTCCTTTTTTATCCCAATTTAAGTTAAACGATAAGATTCTCGGCTTTATGGTATCGGTTCCGAGTTACGTTCTTTCTTTTATACCTTCTCTTATGCTCGTTTTTATAATACCTTTTATTTCATTTTTTATACTTATAAAAGGCGACGGGATACTGGACATAGTTTCGGATAATGTTCCTTCGAGATACGTGGAAGTCATTTATCATATAGTTTCCAGAATAGATTCGAGTTTGGGAAGTTATTTGAGAGGGATACTAACGGAGGCTTTTATTCTTTTCATTTTATCTTTTTTCGGATTGTTTTTTTTAAACATAGACTATTTTTCGATAATAGCTGCCATAGTAGGGTTATCTTCCATAGTTCCGTATTTGGGAGCGATAATAGGCGGTTTTGTGGCTTCAATAATAGCGTATCTTCAATACAACGAGATATACTCGGTAATTAAGGTTATTATCTTTTTCATATCCATAAGATTTATAGACGATTGGTTTTTGCAACCGTATATAATGAAAAGAAGCGTTAATCTGAGTCCGGCGGTGGTCGTTCTTTCTCTTATGGCCGGGGGGGAGATAGCCGGTTTTTGGGGAATAGTGTTCGCCGTTCCGGTTGTTTGCATAATAAGGGAAACGGTTTCAATAATAATAGAGCTTCAGAAAACCGAGTTCGGCTGGAAACCGGAGCCCGAGCCGGCTAAAATTAACATTCCTTACACATAAGATATATGGAAACAATAAAAATAAAAACGAATAAATCTCAGGAGATAATAGACATAACCCATACTATAGCCGAAAAAATAAAAGAATTGAAAGTTAAAGACGGAGTTTGTTTTATTTATTCTCCTCATACGACATGCGGAGTGGCCATAAACGAAGGGGCCGACCCGACGGTTAAAAAAGATATTATAAATAAGCTAAACAAATTTATAGAACCTGAGGATAATTATCTTCATCTGGAAGGTAATTCTCACGCTCATATAAAATCGGTTATATGCGGAAATTCGGTATCGGTGTTCGTAGAGAATTACGAAATTATGCTCGGTAGATGGCAGTCTGTTTATCTTATGGAGTTTGACGGTCCGAGAAACAGAGAGTTGTGGATTAAAATAATAAATTAGTCTTTAGCAAACTCCTTATTTGAAGATAAATTTTTTTAAAAAATTTTAGATAAATTAGTGTTAGATAAAAATACTATGTCATCGTAATAATAACCATTATATAAAAATTATGTCATCAAGCATAAACTTCGACCTTTAGCTTTTTTGAAAGAACGCTTTTGCTTTGCTTTATCTCAAAAAGCTCGTTTATTAACTCTGTTTGCTTTTTCTTTAACTCCACCAGATTAAGCAAATTAAAAGTCTTGGTTAAATAGCTTTTTAGCTCCTTAGGTATATCTTTTGATTCTATAAGCCTCTGATAAGGCGTCTTAGGCTTATCGTAAATCTTTTTTATAATCCTGCCTTTATCATCCCTTATTTTAGAACTTAGCTTGTGCGAGGGAATAAAGAAATTATCAATTAAGTCGGATACTTCCCATATCTTATTTAAAAGATTTAACTCATACTCTGTGTCATACCTGAAATAACCTACAATGTTTCTGACTTTATCCCCGTTTTTCTGCTCTACTATACAGTTATCGTTAGAATGATAACTTCTTGAACGCGATAATTCTAAGTTAGTATTGTAGTATAGATAAGAAAGTAAAGATTTTTCATTATCCTGATGCGACTTTTTGATTATATTAAATCTATAAAGCGGATTGATATTATTTAGTTTAATGTTTATATCTTTTACAGCCATACCGTCCTTGCCTAAAGCCGATATCCTTGAAATCCACTGTGAATAATAATGGACATTAGTATATGTAATGATATATGGACCCGAACTATTTTCACCCTTATGCTCAACAAAATCACATCCCGATGCGGTTATATCATACTTATACCTGTGGTAAGAATCAGTTATGACAGGAATATTCTTGTATATGGCTGATTTTGATAAACAAACCCTTTTCTTCTTAGGTTTATCTAAGCTTAAGATAATCTTTTTTAAACTGCCTAAAGATATGTTTAAAACTTTATCTACTACATAATCCGGGTATTTAGCGCTAAAATTAAGGTCATTATTAATTAACTGAGCTAAAAATAAGCTAATTACAGGATGAAGCCTTTCAGCGCAGATAAAACCAGAAATATAAAATAATGATTTAATAAGTTCTTTTTCTAAACTGCCATATTTTTGGGGTCTTCCCGGTTTCTTAAGATATTCCTTCTTGCCATTAACAGCTTTATGCCTCTCAAATCGTTTAATGGCAGTATTACGTTTAACTTGAGTAAGTTTAACATATTCATCTATTAACTTACTTTTGACATCTTTAGACGCATTAAGATAAGAAGGCAATAACTTATTTAATAGTTCCATATCAAAACCCTTGAGCATAAAATACCTCCTAAGATTGATATACAAACTTAAGAGGTTTCAATGACATATTTTTTATCTAACGACTTTATCTTCGATGACATTTTTTATTATCTTGTGTGTTAAAATAAGAAGTGTAAGTAGAGTAAGT
>ERZ795060.5170-NODE-5170-length-10569-cov-3.641811_pt1 | contig 10569 bp, 12 predicted proteins | sample MGYA00375144_ERZ795060 | MGnify/ENA primary metagenome ERZ795060 (study PRJEB30189, sample SAMN05720157) | activated sludge metagenome | isolation source: anaerobic digester from wastewater treatment plant | place: Japan | collected 2015-05-15 ... | reverse complement strand
TCTACACGGCTCAATACACTCTTTCCCTACACGACGCTCTTCCGATCTCTGGCCGACCAAAGGCCGAGCAGAGGTTGCCATTCTCGATTGCGGCATAGGCCTCCGCGACAGCATCAAGAGCAACCCGCACATCGATGCTAGCGACGATCGCAAGGCCATTCACTACGCGCTGATGCCTGCTGTCTCTGGCAAAGCTTTCAAGGGGGCGCCTGCTCAGCGTGGGGCGCGACAGTGGAAGAACTCAGGATTCGGCCTGTACATGACCAGTCGTCTCTGTCGAAACGGCGGGAACTTCTTCATCGCCAGCGGTGAGAAGGGCGTTCTCTTGACGGCTGGAACTGGCGGCAAGCGCGTGTTTGACACATCGTTCTCGGGTACTGCTATTCGCATGACGATTCGCACCGATCAGATCGCGAACCTGAAGGACGCACTTACCAAATACCGTGAAGAGGGCTTCGAGATTCAGAAGAAGTACCAAGAGATCGTAAGCATCGATCCTTCGTCAGCGTCGCTGATGCTTTCTCACGACTTCAACCTGTCAACCTGGGACAGGTTGCGGAGCAGGTTCAAGACCTCTTGAAATGTCCTGGGCACGCCTAGTCAGCGAGGCGGAAGTGTCCTTCCAACTTGCCACGGCCACGTTCAGCAATGCCACGTTGCGATAGGCGATTGCACGCAGACAGGACTGCCCAAGGAACCACAGCCAACTGATCCGCAATCCCGACAAATGACGCGAACTCGTCTGTCAGTGCCTTCTCAACTTGCTCCACAAGTGTGGCCAGAGGTGCGTCCAGATCATCGTGCCGGTCGCACCAGTAAATCTTCGACCGCCAAACAATGAAGTGGCTCTTGCAGCCAGTTTCTCGCCAGACCGAAGGGAAGAGCGAGAGGTCTTCGCCGTCCGTGTAGTAGCGCCATGCGGGGCCCGCACGACTGTCGAGGTTGACAGTCAGTTGCTCGCCACAGCCGTCTGGACAAGCCATCGCTATAGAGCGAGCGACGCCGCGAAAGACGAGCGCCGCGGCCCCCGGTGCTGTGAGCAGCGCATTCGCTTCGTGTCGATGAGCGACCTGCCCCTTGAGGCCGACCCTCTTGGCCCGGGATTTCATGCTGTCTCCAGCTGTGGTTCCTGCGCTGCGCAGAGCGTGAGCACAAGTTGATTGGCCAGCCAGTAGGCATAGGTGCGGCGGAACTCATCCTCCGCAGCGCACTCGGCATCTGCCGGAAAGGTAGCCTGGCGCATCAGATAGACGGCCAAGACTCGCTTGTACTCGTCCGGCGAGTGCACAGACTCATTCGCAACGCGGCGCAACTCGTCAACGCATGCTGCGATGGGGTCGTCGTCGACGGCGAGCGGAACGCCGGCAAGGGAGCGCTCGATAGCGCACGGTGCGTACAGTGCTTCGGTGCGCTGGCGCCACTCTTCTTGCGACAGCGTCACGCCAGGCGCAACTTTGAACGCGAGCCAGACCTCCAGGCTTGCCACGTCAGAACTCATTGGTCCAGTGCATGCTTGCGCAAAGTCGATAACGATGGCGTCACCTTTGCGCGTACGCACGTTCTCGCCGTGCATGTCGCCATGGGTCGCTGAGCGCCGCCAAAGCTGATCCGAAAGATCCAGCAGCTTTCGCCAGAGGGAGCGGGGCGGGTGAACCACGCCGCCTAACGCGCGGGCTGCTTCGACTCTCGCGCTGGGGACGCGATCGCGCTTGCAGAACTTGTCGAGCGGCTCGACGACCGAACCTCGCGCCTCTGCCAGCGGCCGTTCGGGCTCCTGTCGCAGCCCGCCAAGCGTGTCCTGGAAGAGCGAGCGAATGTGCGTTGGGCCATCGCCGTCGAGGATCACTTCCCACAACGACCGCGAGTCGCGGACAAAAGCTCCTACGAGAACACCTTGTTGCACGCCGTAGATGCTGCGCTCGATCGCGAAGTTGGGTCGCAGGTTCCAGTCGATGTGGTGCTCCGCGAACTCGCGGAAGCGCTTCATCTCTTCGCGCAGCTTCACCGGCGCATCCATCTTGACGAAGAAGGAGGATGGCCGCAGCCCTGCATTGGAAGCGCGCAGCTTCGCGTCGACCAGAAAAGTCTGCGCGCCAGAGAGGCCTCCGGAGATGCGCTGAAGCGCGATGGAGTGGCAGTCGCAAAAGGCGCGCTGGAGAAGGAGAAGCCGGTCGCCAGTGAGCTCAAAGTCGTCGACAGAGATGCTGAGGTCGCTGCGTGCCGGCGGGCCTGGGTTGTGCATCAACGCCGCTTGGGGTCCTTCGTGCGGCTGCACCGGCTCGATTCGCAGTCGATAGTGTTCCTCGGCGCCACCATTGGGCAGAGCAGCGGCAAGCACTGCCGCGATGTCGCTGCGCTGCGCTTCACTGCTGACGACAATGTGCAGATAAAGGCCGTGGTCAATCGCCACAGGAAGACTCGCCTCGAGCGCATCGGCAGTCGCTTCGAAGTGCGGCGGAGTCGCCCAGAAGACGATGCCGCGCGCAAACACGTAGTCGGGTGAGGTCCCAGGCAGAACCTCCTCGATCTCGAGACCGCGGTTCTTCGCCTCAGCGCGGTCGGCCGCGGTCGGTGGCTTGCCCAACCAGAGAAGTTTGGAGCGCTCAGTCAAGGTCAGCCGCCCGTTCCGGTAGCAGCCAGCTTGACCCGCGCGCGAGCGCGCCTTCGTACGAGCATGCAATACAGTGAGGCCGAGGTGGCATGGCCGCGGGGCGCAGCGAGCCGCGTGTGCCGTCGTAGATGACCATGCGAGCGTCCGAGGGCGTTCCCACCACGGCCGCCAAGAACATCGTGATCGCGGCCGACGCCATCGTTGAATTCAGCGAGATAACCGCAGGCTGGGGTACAGCGGCACCGACGATGTACGGGTCGCGCTTGCGCTGCCGCTCGGTCATCAGGTCGCGGCGTATCTGCTCGGCATCGAGTTTGTCCGTACACACCAGGCAGGGCAAACCTGGGCTGAGCATCTGCGTGCGACCGGTCACGTACTGAACTTTGCCGCCCTGGGTGCCGATGGCCACACCCATGTCGATGCAGGGCACCAGGTACTGATGGGCGAATTGGTTGAGCACGGCGCGGCTGCCCATCGAGTCGGTGCAGCCGAAGACAAAATCCACGGTCGCTAGGACGGCGGCAACCGGTCGGTCGAGGATGTCGCCTTCGATGGCGGTGCAGCGAGCCTCGGGGTTGATCGAGGTGATGTGGCGAGTGGCCACGTCGACCTTCAGCGAGCCGACATCCTCGAGGCGCGCGCCAACCAGGCGGTTGAGGTTCGTGGTCTCGAGGCGGTCGGGATCGATGAGCACAAAGTCCAGTGCGCCCAGGTGTGCCAGTTGCTGGGCAACCACGGACCCGGTGCCTCCCAGGCCGACGATGGCAATCGTGAGTCGCTGAATGGCCTGCTGGCCCTGCGCGCCGAACGCGCGGATCTGGCGGTCGTACTGCGGTTGTAGTTCACACGCGGAAAGCGGCGGCAACGCCAGCGTGCGACCGACGCCGATGGCAGGCACGAGTCCGGCCTGACCAAGTCGGCGCGCGTACGCAGCCTGGCCCGTCACGACCGCGGCAAAGTGGGGCGCCCCGGCGACCCTGCGATCGAAATACTTGGCCAAGTCCCGCTCGCCCACGTCGTCAACCGCGGAAAAGCCTTCAAGCCTGTTGCGCCCGACGTGGGTGTGCGCCAGCAGTACGCCGCCGCCCGCTGCGCGTGCCCGGTTGGCGATGTCGATGCAGTACTCGGGGCGCAGAATCGCCTCGATCGCAGAACGGCTGAGGTACGCACCTTCCGGCACCTCCTCGAGCTGCCGCACGACGTGGCGTTCGACACCGCCTTTCGCGCCGGCAGGCAAGACCAATCCAACCGCGCAGGTTTCGACCGTGCGCTCAAGCGCGGCTCTCTGGAACGTCTGCAGCTCTGGGAGTGGGATCTTGAGCATCAGACCGCCTGCGCGAAGCGGTGCTTGATGGTCGCGATCCACGTCAGCAGATCATCGCGCGAGGCATTCCAGTGCTCGGTGTGCCACGAAAACCAGAGCGCCCCCCTGCCGAGTCCAGGCATGGGGTTGGCGCCTGTGTTTTGCGGCGTACCGCCAGAGGCCAAGCGAAGGTCTTCGTCGGCCCAAAAGCAATCCGGTTTGGCGTACGGGTAGCCCGGCGGCGCGAAGAAGTGGACAGCAGTTTGCGCCTTGTTCCAACCCGAGGGGAGCCCAACCGGGGGCAGCGAGATCATCGTGCCGGAGCCATTGACCTCGCGCACGGTCGCGCCCGCGTAGCGGGCGAGCAGGCGCCGAACATGGACGTCGATCGGCCCCATGTTCACTTCTCAGCCGAACGTCGCCGGCGGCACGACCGTGAAGTGGCGCGGGCCGCCGTGGCCGTGGCCGATCTCGAGCGACACCTTGTCGTTGTCGCCGAACGGCATGTCGGGTTCGTTGCCGTGGCCGTCGAGTTGGAGACCGGATCCCGGGGGCAGGTTTGGGATGCGAGATTTCACGTAGGCGCCGGTCACGACCTCGAGTTCAGTCGTGTACCGATCGTCGCCAACGAAGAAGAAGTACAGCTTCGGGTGCTTGTCGTGTTCGCTCATATCTAACTCCGCGCCGCCCAGTCGGCATGGAAGGAACGATACGCCAGCACCTTAGAAATGTCAACAAAGCACACTATGTCAAGATAGATGACGTTTCTGGCCAACATAGGTGAACTTGTCAGCCACGTTGACATTCATGTTAGTGGCTACTAAACTACACGCAGGCTCAGGAGGCGCGGATGATTGACGAAGGGCGCCTGTATAAGGCGCTAGGAGAGCGCATCCGATCGCAGCGCGAAGGCGTTGCGGGATCGCGCAAGAAGTTGACTCAAGCCGAACTCGCCCAAGAGGTCGGGCTTGAAAGAACGTCAATCACGAACATCGAACGCGGGAACCAGAAGGTTCCGCTGCACGTTCTCTACCGGATCTGCGATGCGTTGCAGGTACCGGTCGAGGCCATTCTTCCGCCACTGCCCGACATCACTACATCGGCCGCGTCACCAAGCCTCGACTCATTGCTTGAGGCTCAGGCACACGACGTGCCGCCGTTAGTTAAGCAAAAGCTGGCAGCGCTACTTGGCAACACAGGAGACAGTGATGAACGACGCAATTGATCGCGCCGAGATTGAGCGGCGTGCAACGGAGCTACTTCATCAGGCCGCTGCATATGACGTCCCTGTCGATCTGACCAAAGTGGCCCGGCACTTGCACGTGTCGGTTCACTACGACCCGCTTGAGGACAAGGTTTCCGGGGTTCTCGTCATCAAAGGTGGAGAGCGGCACGCTCTCATCAATGGGACACACCACTCGAATCGTCAGAGATTTTCCCTGGCGCATGAGGTCGGTCACCTCGCACTGCATGACTCGAAAGAGGATCGACTTTTCATAGACACCAACATGCGTGTGTACCAGCGAGTTGGCGCTTCGACCGACGCTGCGTACTCCCAATCGGACTCTGCGACGAAGCCGCACGAAGAGCGGGAGGCCAATCAGTTTGCTTCGTCGCTCTTGATGCCAGAGGATTTGATTCGCAGGGAGTCAATGAACTTGGACCTGGCGGACGAATATGACGTCGCCCACCTTGCGAGGCGCTTCGGTGTGAGCGATCAAGCGATGTCCATTCGGCTGCAGCAGCTTGACCTCATCACCGGCATCTAGGTACTCGACGAGGAGGTTCCTATGCCTCTGTGCTGCGGCTTAGCTCCACCAACCTACCGCTCGCTTCCTCGAAAGGATCAAGGTAGCGTCCGCCCGCGAGTAGCCCGCCGCGTGTTCGGAGCTTATCCGCTTTCGAGAGAGGCAACGGCACATCGAGGGTCGCTCCTACAGTCCTCGCGCTGAGTGACGCCGATATCCGTACCTCGGTCGTTCAGCGCGGCATCCGTCAGCGACCGCAACCACTGCGCAGTGAACACTCGCGACGCCGAATCAGCCGTCGCCTTTGCGGTACGGGCGGACGCTGAAGCGAACGCTGACGGCGCCCCCCGCCGCAAAGGCGATCTCAGCCTCGCCTCCGCGCGACATGCACTCACGGTACCGAGGCGTCATTCCTTCAATGCGGGTTCGAACAGGCCGTTCGTCAGCTCGGCTGCCGGCGAAGGCACTGTCGGCACGACGATGCTTCCACTTTGTTGCGTGAATACACCGTACTGTGCCAGCAAGCCGTCGTAGGCAAGTACCCGAAGCCGATTCACACGCTTCACGCCCTGCGGGAACTGCACCAGTTCATCGAACAGCCGCGGGTTGTCAGCGCGGGACAGCTCGAACACCAGACGTACCGCCTTCTGCGGCGCCTTGTCGCGGACATTCATGCTGCATCTCCTTGCGCACGCTCGCGCGCCGCCATCGCAGTGGCAGCAAAGTTCTGCCCCGCCAGCTGAAACCCTCGCACGTTTGCGAACAGCGGCTCCTTGACCTCGTGGATCCGATGCTTCGGGAAGGCCGCCTTCACCGCCTTCTTGAACAGAAACGCCCCACCACCGACGAGGACGATGTTCTGCAGGCTCTCCGGCGTCTCGATCCACTGTCGCATCGTCGACACCGCCTGCTGCGCCACGCTCTCGGCGAGCGGCAGGTGGCGCTTCATGTCGTAAGGCTTCTGGAAGATGATCGGCGCCTTACCGGTGCGCAGCCCCAGGTCGATGGCGTCGTAGTCCCGGTACGGGGTGCCGATGTCCTTGGAGATTTCCGCGGCCAACAGCCGCAGCACGTCGGACATGCCGCGATTGATCGAACTCGACTGCTTCTGCACCAGGCGCATGCCGCGGCAGACCAGCCAGTCGAAGGTCCGCGAGCCCGGGTCGATCACCAGGCTCTGCTCGTTGCCGATCGTCGCCATCTTCTCGTGCTCGGCCGCGAAGTGCACGAGCGCGCCCTGGGGCTGCGCGACGGCGAGCGCCTTGTGGACGGTGATGGCGCGGCCGCCGCCGACCTGATGCGTGCCGACCATCGCCTTCTCCAACGCAGCCTTCTTCAGGGCCAGCAAGGCGACCGGCAAGCCGACGACGAGCAGGTCGATGTGCGGCACCTTCATCATTGACAACGCCCCGCGCAGCAGCGCCATGTACTCCGGCGACTCGGTGTACTCGTCGTGCAGTTGCTTGGCCCTGAAGGTGTCGGCCGCCAGCCCGACGTCTGGCCCGACCTCGTAGAAGAGCGGCCCGACCGGGATGCACACCGTCTTGCGCCGCTCGGTCACCGGCCAGGTCGGCGTGTCGCGGCTGGACGGATAAGCGATGGAGGGGAACATCGCACAGCGAATCTCCGCCCCGGCCACGCCGGTGACGAACTTGGTGTTGCCGGAACCGACATCCACCGCCCTGACGATCGAATCCATGAACTGGCTCCTGGTGAGGTTGAAGTAGGGGTCAGCATTGCCCACGCGACGCACCCCGGCCACACGCAAATCCCGCCAAACGGCCACGATTTCGACTGCAAGCACGCTGTAGGTGCAGTCGGCACCCACTGCGGTACGAGATGCGCGGGCTGGTTGCCGTCGTAAGGGGCGATGATGTGAATGCGTGACACCACGATCTCACTGGGCCGAGGGTTTTCAACCCTGCTCGGCTCGCCGCCGATGTGGCGGAGCCCTCTGAGGAATGCCGGCCTCCAGCGCCCCAGCCGAGGCCAGAGGCGGGCGAAGTGCTTGTCAACTCCCTCGTGGATTTACTTTCCAGAGCCGTTTGCGACACAAAACGGCCCTCACCGCCCGCTCGCTAGCACGTCGTCCGCCACCGTCAAGCCCCGCGTCATCGCGTCGCTTGCGGGCCTGCGCATTGACGGCGACCAGCCATCCATCGTCAACTACCCACTCCCGAGGGCACCCTCAGCCCCCTGCCCTGTGCAGCAAAGAGGCGTCGCAGTCGTCACCTGCCCTTGAAGCCCCGGCCCCGAGCCGGTGCGGCCATCACCCCGGAGGTGATGGCGCCGAGGTTCCCTTCTCGTAGTGCATGCGCCATCGACCCAGCCAGCCTCCGGCTGGGCGCTCCTGAAGCGCGTCGTGGCCGTCGTCACCGGGCCGGCACTGGATGCCGCGTTCCCGATCCCGTCATCACCCGAGCATGCGTTGTTCAACGCCGCGCGCAGTCGTGCTTGCCCTATGGGCTCCCTGCTCGCTCTCGCTCAAACGCTCGCGCCGCCCTGGACTTTCGGTCAGGGGTGGACCCATGCCAGCGGATGACGCTACGAATCCAGGATTGATCCACCAGTCGGCGGGAGGCCAGACCTCCTCGCTCGATGCCGATCTGCCCCAGAGGCGATCAGCGTCACCCATCTCCGTGGTCGCAGAAATGCGCGGACGGAGCCGGATCACGTGTTCATTTTTAAGACCGACCGAGCGGCGTTTGGCTGCCCTGCCGCAAATCCCTTGGGTCGTCGTCGCGCCTCCTCTGGTCGGGCGCGGCGACGTGATCACAGACCACCACCGGCACGCCGCGATGGCATCCGCGGCGTGCCAGCAACGACGATGCCTGTTCATCTACGAGTGCGCCGGACGGGAGGCGCATTCAAACCTTGAGGAAGCCCTACATGTTCACGCCATCAGAGTTCCCAGCATCAACCCACCTGGTCCACGGACCGACACCCGCAAGACGCATCCGCTCGCAGCAGCCGTTGCGCCGCCAGGACTGGAGTGGCCGGTCGCCGCAGGAGATTCTCGACAGCCACCACCCCGGCAAGACCGACCCGCTCAGGGTGCTGGACGTGCTGCTCGCGCTGCACAACGGCCGGCACACCATCTTCGAGAAGAGCGTCTCGCACAAGACCCGGCAGGAGCGCGCGCGCTTCCTGCGTCGGTTCTTCCGCGACCTGAAGCTCAAGGCCGGCTTCCACAAGCCGCCCGACCCGCGCAACCTCGGTCAGAAGCACATCCATGCGATGGTGCAGGTCTGGCAGCGGGAACAGCTGGCGCCGGCCACCATCCAGACCTACCTGAGCTTCCTGCGGGGGTTGGCCTCCTGGATGGGCAAGCACGGCTTCGTGCGCAAGCCCGAGCGCTACGGGCTGAGCCTGGAGGAATACGAACGTCACGAGTACGCACAGCGCGACAAGAGCTGGCGCGGCAACGGCGTCGACGTGGAGGCGGCGTTGGCCGAGGTTGCCCGTTTCGATCCGCGCATCGCGGCTTCGATGCGGCTGATGGACGCGTTGGGGCTGCGCCGCAAGGAGTCGGTCATGCACAAGCCCTATGCCCACGTCTTCCCGTTCGACCAGACCGGGCTGGCGAACGAGCAGCGACGGGCGGATGAGTATGTGTGGGTCAAAGGCAAGGGCGGGCGTGAGCGCTGGATTGCGCTGGAGAGCGAGGCGCAGCGCGAGGCGGTGGCGCATGCCCGATCCGTCGTCGAAGGGCGCGACGCCCACATGGGCAACCCGGCGCAAGGCCTGAAGCGCAACCTACGGCGCCTGGACTATGCGCTGGAGAAGTTCGGCTTCACGAAGGCGCAGCGCGGTGTCACGGCGCACGGCCTGCGGCACGGCAACCTGCAGGGCTTCTACGAGGATCTGACCGGCGTGGCGGCCCCGGTATGCGGCGGCGGGACCGTGCTGGCCGACCTGGACAGGCAAGCCCGGCAGGCCGTCTCGGAGCGAGCCGGGCATTCGCGCCTGCGCGCGGCCGGAGCGTATTTAGGCCAGTCCACGGTTATGCGCAGCAAGGGCCGGAAGGCACCGTGATCGCAGCCTGCCCAGCATCAACTCGTCGACAGCGCGAGCCACGTCTCACGCGTCGATCAATTGGCCGGGGAAACCTCGAAGTCGTCGTCGGCACGGATGGCCATGCCATCCCTTCCCCCCTCCCCCGCTACCAACTCGTCGTCGCCGACGCCGAACTTGTAGAGCGCCGCGCAACGGGCCAAGGCCTCGTTGCGTTCGCTGACCTGCCCGAGCATCACCGGGCGCCCCTCCCGAAACACCCGCACGTTCCAATCTTTCATTCACCGCCCTCCTTGGCTCCCTCCGCTTCGAGGCTCCGGTCCTCCATCCGCCGAACGCCGAACCGCGCCCAGGTGCCCGGATCGACCTCAATCGGTCCGCTGCGCTTGCTGTCCAGATTGACGACGACGCCGTGCGCGGCAATGTGGCCCTTCGAGAAAAGCTCGTACAGCAGCTGCGCCGCAAAGCGCACCGCCACGTCGTTGACGAACAGCCCCTGCGACGCCAGCGACATGCGCACCGAGCACGATGGCCGATCGTCATCCGGCACGTCAGCGTCCAGCAGCTCGGGGAACAGTTCGGTCACGCACGGCAGGCGCTCTGCACCCAAGCTGTCCGTGTTCCGGTTCCACGGCTGGCCGAGCACCACCTGCGCGGTCGACTCCGTGTTGCCGAGGTCGAGCCAGTACCGGAAGCCGGAGAAGCGGTCGAACGCAATGCGGTGCAGTTGCCGCCGCGCCGCCCGGCTGTCGACGCAGCTGATCAGGATGTCGGCGCCACGGCCGTAGGGCCGTGCCTCCTGAGCCGCCTCGTATCGCCGCGGGACGGCCGACCAGTCCAGCCCGTAGAACTGGTTCAGTCGGTGGACGGTCACGATGGACTTGTGCCGGCCG
>ERZ795060.5166-NODE-5166-length-10576-cov-3.299116_pt1 | contig 10576 bp, 8 predicted proteins | sample MGYA00375144_ERZ795060 | MGnify/ENA primary metagenome ERZ795060 (study PRJEB30189, sample SAMN05720157) | activated sludge metagenome | isolation source: anaerobic digester from wastewater treatment plant | place: Japan | collected 2015-05-15 ... | reverse complement strand
ATAAGCGCCTGCGATTGCTTTTAAGTCATCTTCAGCAGTAGCCCTCTCGAGAGACATGCTGACCACACGCCGCTCAACTGCATCATCAACAACAATATTAAGCCCGGATGCCTTGGCAATCTCACCGAATACATCCAGCATACCAGCTTTCAGTGCATTTACACTCAGCAGACCATCTTCACATGTGCAGACCAGTTCAGTTTTCTGGTCACTGTTATTGTCCGAAGCGCTGCGGTCAAAAGTTTCCAGCGTCCGGTCGCTGTTGACAGTGATTATAACGCTCTGCCTGTCCTGGCTTTCACTTATATTGTAGCTTGCAGAAGTAAACAACCCGACAGTTAGATTAATCCCTATACCATTTTTAGCTCCCTGAGGAACTGAAGTCTGAATGTAACTTACGGGATATGTGCTTACATCGATGAAATTCTTGACTGTAGATTTTGCACCCGGAAATGTCAGCTTAATGCGCTTACCTGGCTGTTCGTCATCATATGCATAATATGAGTATTGACACTCCAGTATTCCATCAGCTTTAACGGTAATCTGCACGGCATTGCTCATCTGAGATGTGCTGATATCGGTTATGGTAGCATAAGTTGCGCCGTAGGATACTGCCGGCAGCAGGCTGCATAAAATTATAAACAGACTGATAACTGGTCTTTTATTCAAAATGCACCTCAAGCCTGGGTTAATGCTCATTTTCACTCTCATCCCTTCAGTATGTCTCTGCAGTCAGCAAAAGCGCCAGATCGGATGTTACCTGCTGTTTTATTTTCTTACAGAAAAGTCCGCCAACGATTGGAATGTCACCTAGCAGCGGGATTTTTCTTGTGGTATTGTAGTTTTGCGTCTGCGTAAGCCCGCCGATCAAAATAGACTCACCTTGACTAATCCGAAATGTCCCTTCCAGACTCCTTGTATTGACAACAGGAAGCCTGCTCATTGGGTCAATTTCTCCAATGTTGGTAACTACCGTAGTCAGAGACATAAAAATATCGTTTCCGCCGGTCCATGGAGTAACTTTTATTCGGGTTCCTGCTGCGACTGGCTCAATCACATATTCCTTGTAGTAACCGTCTGTAGTTTCAAACTGCACATACTTGTTAAGCCCTGCAAATAACTCTGCAGTCTGCCCGCTTATTACTGCCGCTTCCGAGTCAGCAGTTATTTTCACATCCTGGTTTGCCACAAGCGCTGCGAGCCTTGCGTCAATATCAGATACAGGTGATTCCAGCTTTCCCCAAAATATGTCGCTGGAAGCCGTATTGAATGATATCTCTCTGTCATCCCCTATCCATCTGACTGAAAGCTCTCTGGCAAGGTCTTCAGTTGAAGAACACTCAAAAAGCCTCACGCGAAGCCGTACAGTCCTGCCTGGAATATCTACCTTAGCTAAATCTTCTGTGACCTTCTTCACCAGCGATTGTGACCCAGTGACAATCAACATATTGCGTTCTTCATCTACACGAATGTAATCCAGAAGGAAAGCAGGCAGCAGGTTTCGTGCTTTTTCCGCGCTCAACCACCTGACAGGAATTTCAAACGAAGAGCCTGCTACATAGGCACTGGTAGTACCAGCAAGCATATCGCTCAAAACAAGCTGATCATCCGTTCCGCTAATGACAAGCCCATAACCTTCTGCTAACCGTAAAAGCAGCTCATCGAGTGTGATGTTGAACAGCTCTGCGGTTATTAGCCGGTCTGTGGAACTGTCTACAAGAATCCTTCGGCCTGTAGAACGGCTGACTGAATCTATCAGGTCAGCAAGTCTTGCATTTCTTGCGTGTATGTTTAGTTCTCCATTGGAGCAACTGACTTTAAGCTCACGGTTTGATTCCGCAACATTATCAATACTGCGGCGAACAGTTTTGTTTGGACGTCTATCGCTGGAAATTATGATTATCAAACTCCGCCGGTTACTGCTTGTTTTTATCTGAAATGTTCTGGAATTGCTCGTATCGACCTCAAATTGGCTCGGCACCCAATTTACCAGTATGCTGTTATGAAGCTTGATCGGGGCATACATTGAAATATCGATATCCAGAGAAAAACTGCTGCTACTACCTGGAGGAACCGAGAGTTCTACGTGACTGACAGGATATTTGCCCACATTTGCAAAACTGCCCACCTGTGAACGCGCATTGTAAAGACGGAGTCTCAGCTTACGAGTCGATTTCAATATGTCTGGAGTGTATCGCCAGCCATTCTTTTCGTAGGCATCCCAATCTATATAATCAAGATTGTTAAAATAGTAAGATATGACTCCATCAGCAGTTATGGTAATGCGAACGGCATTGCTCAACTGCTCACTTTTGATTGAGACGATGTTATAGTAAGCGCTGCCTTGCTGTGCCTGTACAGACGTATTAGCAGAGATTATTAAAACCAGCGTAAAAGCCCAGACTCCACAAACAGCTATCCGTAAAATCAGCGTATCACTCCATTAAGCTGAGTTTCGCCATCCAGCTTCTGCAACAGATTCTGCTCATAGGAGTCCGGCAGGTGTCCAGTCTGGCTCAAGATGTGTGGCGTAATGAATATGACGAGCTCAGTATTTACAGTTGTCTGGCTTACACCGGTAAATAACCCTCCAATGAGTGGAAGATCACCTAAAACAGGGATTTTGGTCCTTGTTGACTGCAATTCACTTTGCAATAAGCCGCCGATTATTACCGTATCGCCATCGCGGACTCTGACTATAGTATCTGCACGCCTGCTGCTCTTCTCGGGCAATCCGGTTTTTGGATCAGGTGCGCTCATAACGCTGACTTCAGGGCTTACCTCAGCAATGATAGCGCCGTCACCGCCTGTCCAGGGCGTCATGGTCAGTCTGATTCCAGCGTCGATGTAGTTCATGCTGCCGTAATAGTCTCCACTCGTTTCCACTGATTGGCTGAGGTATCTCTGTCTGCCAACAAATATGCTCGCAGACTGACCGCTTACCGTTGCTATTCTAGGATTAGCATGCACTCTGGCCTTACCTTTTTCAGCCAGGGACCTGATCTGCGTTATAAACTTGTCTGGAAGCGTATCCAGGACCTCAAAGATAATATCTCCTGAGCCTGACGATGTTACTGCGCTCTTTCCTGAATTGCTCCAAAGGAAATCGAACCCCAATTCTTTTGCTGCTGAGTCCGTAAACTCTACCATCAGCACATCTATCATAATCTGGGCAGCAGGAACGTCAAATTGCTCGATATCCTCCCTGAATTTAGCCAGCACTTCTGTCGGAGCCGAAAGTATGACCGCATTTTGTTCCTCATTGACCTTTACATGGTCTTGAAGAAACACTGGCAAGAGAGATTTTGCATTGGATGCCAGCACATATTTTGTAGTAACGGAGTCGATATCACTGATGAGGTAAGATGAGGGGCTGTTAGGTATACCTTCACTGACCATAAAGACGCCGCCAACCTGCGAGTGGGAAAGCCCATAGGCTGTGCAGACGTTTTCGATTATCTCGCTGATCTTTTTATCCGTCAGATGCACCGTAATCTTGCGGCTGACGTACTTATCGCTGCTGTACCGCCCGATGGTGTCGTCAATAATGATTCCCACACCTGTTGCACGTGCAAGTTGTGTAAAGAACTCATCAGCCTGAACACCAACAGCATAAACTGATATTCCATTAGGACCGGTTGTTATCTCTGCATTAGGCTCTGCGGCCGTCGATTCTTCCTCTGCTGACCAGGATATTCCAGTGAAGGATACAACTGCCAACAAAATCATTATGGAAAGGAAAGCAGTTCGAGAGTGAAGGGCCTTACAAGACATTTAGAATAAACCTGTATCGCAGGCGAAAAACGCCGGTCATTCATTACATAGTCAATGGCTGCTTGTATTACAAGTCTCCATTATATAGATGAAACAAGCTGGACTATTGTTCCTGCATTGAGTCATTTATTTAACCGGCTGAGTTATAATTGGACTTTGGATTTAATCTGCAGATAATGGTTAATGACAGCGGGAGAAAGCGTGCCTGGTTCGGAGTCAACTACCACCACACCAGAACGCTCGAGTTGCGCAATTGCCTGCTTGCGTTCATGCAGCACCTCGACTGCTGCTGCTTTTTCATAAACATCGGCTGCACTTTCCGGCGTTCTTCTGGCAGCTTCCAGGATGTTCGTATCTGAAATGGCTACACACATGCACAGGTGGTTCGCGGCAAGAGATCTCAGGTGAGTGATAATCTGTCTCGACGATTCAGGGTCTAAGAGGTCAGTGAAAACAACAATCAAAGAACGTTTCCGCCACCTTCGGGCCAGATACAGAAAAGCTCCTGCATAGTCCGATTCCATAGTAGTCAGAGGGACATTGTACAGCGCTTGCATAATAGCCAATGCCTGTGAACGGCCTTTATTTGGAGGAAGAAAACCATCCACCTTGTCCGAGAACGTAAGCAGACCGACTTTATCATCTCCTGAAGCAGCGACATAAGCGAGCATGAGCGCAGCATTTATCGAGAAGTCCAGCTTGGTCATATCCTCGACCCGGACAGACATAGTGCGGCCAGCATCAAGCAGGATCATGATATTCTGGCTTCGCTCCACCTGGTACTGACGGCTGATCAGCTTGCCTCTTCTGGCAGATGCCTTCCAGTCTACCTGTCTGAACTCATCGTCCGGTACATATTCACGCAGCGACTCGAATTCTGTTCCGCGCCCATAGATGCGTGTCCGACGATTTGCCAGTTCGATGGTGCGTCCCCTGCGAAGCAGCAGGTCGTACTTACGGATATCAAGCAGGTTCGGATAGACCTTGATAGCTTGGGAGGCTGGGATGCGGTATTGTCTGACTACCAGCCCAAGAGGCCCGTTGATACGAAGATATATGTCACCAAAGTCAAAATCCCCTCTGGCATGTGGTTTGACATGATAAGCAATTTCTTTTTGTGCGCGAGGTTTCAGCTTGACCTGAGCAACATTGCCTTCAATGGAAAACAGGTATGGAGGTTCGTCACGCAATTTCAAGTCCAGTTCAGACCTGGTGCGGTTTCTGAGCCGGATACTTATTGCGTTTTCAGCCCCAAGTGAGAGTTTTTCATCACAAATACGTTCTACTTCAACAGCCAATGCTTTGGGAGTCCTGCGGTAATCCACAGCGGCTATTATCCAAATGAAAATTAAATACGCACAGCCAAGCACTATCCCCAGTGGTTTCCCGCCGGACAGGGCAAACGGCAAAGCTCCTAAAACAAGAAGGACTATTAGTCTTGTAGTGATTATCATAAGGCTTGGTAGACCTGAACACTGCCAGATATTGTCTAATTACCTGCTTATATTTATCTATGCATAAATCCTTCAGATGAGCCATATAATAAGGATTGAAGGTTAAATGCTGCTGAATATTGAAATCATAATATACATTAGCCTAAAATGATACGCTCAGAGTCTAACGAAAAGGATTAACCCAGATATACAAATATGTCGAAAGCAGACTTGCATATACATACAGTGGCATCTGACGGCCTGTTGTCGCCAACTCAGGTGGTTGAAGAAGCCAAACGATTGGGACTATCAGCCATTGCAATAACCGACCATGATACGGTCTCCGGGATAGATGAAGCCATTACTGCAGGTAAACGGCTGGGAGTAAGGGTAGTACCTGCCGTGGAGATTAATACGGATTACGGAACACATGAGGTGCATATTCTAGGCTACTTCATTGACTGGCATTCGGAAAAACTCGCCGGACAACTTCAACAACTTCGAAAAGCCCGACTTGACCGTGGACGGAAGATGGTCGAGAAGCTCCAGGCTCTCGGTATTCAGGTCAAACTGGAACGAGTGCTTGAAATCGCCTCTCATGGTTCTATAGGCAGACCGCATCTGGCACAGGCAGTGTGCGAAATCGGCGCAGCAGAAAACATGAGCGATGCTTTTAACAAATTCCTGGTACGCGGCGCACCTGCATACGTCGAAAGAACAAAACTAACCCCATTCGATGCTGTTACCATAATAGCAGATGCAGGCGGAGTGGCCGGTTTGGCTCATCCTGGACAAGTGGGGCATGATGATCTGATCATAAACCTGGTTAAAGTGGGATTGGGAGCAATCGAGGTCTACTACGGAGACCAGGACCCGGCTATTACGAAACACTATCGGAATACTGCCAGAAAGTTCGGACTGATTGCGACAGGCGGGTCCGACGCACACGGACGCAGTCCTGATGGCGGTAGTGGAATAGGCAATGTGACAGTGAATGAATCAGTAGTCGATGAACTGCAGGCTGCCAGCCGGTTTCACCTTTAGAGCAATTAGATATACTTCAGTTTGTTTTCTGTAAAACCGGGAACGGGTGGTTAGCATGCAGGCGTATATAGAATTACCTGACCATTACAGAGCTTCAAGTATTGATATATACCTGAAACTCGATAAAAGAGGTGAAAGGTATGTCTGTTGTAGATGAACCGGCAGTAAAGACAGATAAGTCCCCTTTTTATCCAGAGCTTCCTCCATTGTCCGACAAGTGGAAAACCTTCGTGATCTTAGCAGGTGTAATCCTGCCAGCCGCAGCCCTGTGGTTTGAATATTTAACAGGATTTGGAAGTGCGTTCTTCGTTGATATCCTTCCCACCAGGCTGCACTTTACATTGGTCGCCCTCGTGCCGATAACAAATGCGTTAGCATTCTGGTTTTGTGTTAATAGAAAATCCAGGCTGGTTGTACCCTTGATGTTTCTGCTTGGATTGTCTATTGGCACTGCGTTCGTTTACTCCATCCAGCTTCTTGTGCTTATTCCGTTCTCTTTCATAGCCATCATTGCTTATGGGATCGGACTTGCAGGTCTAAGCCCTTACTTTGCATTCGCGGTTTCTGTAATATGCGCAAGACGGATAGAAAAAGGGATGGAATATGGTAATCCAAAGCGTAAAGCAGCGCTTTGGCTGGGCATTCTTGCAGCAGTGGGAATACTCGGAGCCTGCATTGGAGCCAGCTACTTCACAATGAAGGGGCTTCAAATGGCTTCGTCGGACGATGAAGCAAAAAGCGCGCAGGGAATCAGGCTCATCAGATATATCGGCAGTGAGTCAACTTTGCTCAGAGCCTGTTACGGATTGCCTACTGATACATGGGTCAGCCCAGACAGAATTATGATGACCAACATGGTTGACCGCAACAAGGCTCGTGATGTTTACTACAGAGTAACCGGCAGATCATTCAACTCTGTTCCACCGCCTAGAATTATTGGACCGCGTGCCTCGTTCATTTCGGATTCCAACTGGGACTCGGATGTCGGTGGCACTGCTGTCAACAGCAGGGTCAAGGATCTGTCTTTGATCTCATCGAGGATGGATGGAATAGTCGATCCTGATGGACTTGTATCCTACACCGAATGGACGCTCGTATTCAAGAACACATCACCGGACACTCAGCGGGAAGCAAGAGCAGAGATAGCGCTGCCTCCTGACGGTGTTGTATCAAGATTGACCCTTTGGGTAGAAGGAGAGCCGCGTGAGGCTGCTTTCTCGACTAGAGGCAAAGTCCGTGATGCATACCAGAACGTTGCAGTAGTCCAGAGAAGAGATCCAGTGCTTGTCACTACCTGCGGCCCTGACCGAGTGCTGATGCAGTGTTTCCCGGTGCCGCCGGAAGGTGGAACTATGAAAGTCAGGTTGGGAATCACGGCTCCACTGCAGCCCGAAAGCCTATCTGAAGGCACGATGATCCTCCCGCGCTTCATCGAAAGGAACTTCCGAGTTTCCGACAGTGTGAAGCACATGGTTTATATTAAATCTTCAGACGAGTTAGGTTTTTCGGGTGATGGTCTGAATACGAAGAACCTTAAAGCTGTATTGACTGACCGGGAATTGGCTGGAATAAAGAACGAGATAACCTGCGAGCGCAACCCAAACATCAAAGTAGTAGCTGCATCAGATCCAATAAACAAAGATGCTGAACTTGTGACGCAGGTGATTGAGGAAACCACCCCTACTCCACCTGAAAAAGTGACTGTGGTAATCGACGGTTCAATCAGACTGGCAAATGCCCGAGATGACATCGCTCAGGCATTATCAAACCTGCCGGAAACCTGCGAATTCTCAGTCATTCAAGCTGCAGAGCAGGTAAATGAGCTTGTCCCTATACAGAAAGCAACACCAAAGGCTGTTCGGAATGCGTCTGACAAGATCAGAAGCATGAAATGCTTGGGCGGAGTTGACAACCGGCCTGCCTTGCTCAAAGCTTATGAGTCCGTCATGGAAGATAACGGCACTATCCTTTGGATTCATGGGCCACAGCCGATTGTTTCAGACAACTACAAAGAACAGTTGCTGCAAATATGCGAACGGCAGCCTGGCTCGCTCAAGATCATCTCGGTTGCAGTAGCAAACGCCGAAACAGCATTCTGGCAGACCTCGAACATACGGGAGCAGTTACCGTATTGCCTCGCAGGGGCACTTTGACTGCTGATTTGAAAGGACTGTTCGACCAGTGGAGCGGTAAGCGCAAAGTTCTAACCATCCACAGGTATAAAGACGAAGCATTATTATCGGATGCCAAATTCGCATCACCTCATGTGACCAGGTTGTTTATCAAGGATGAAGTCGAGCGCATCTGCAGCCATGGTGACGACAGAAAACTTGCCGAAGCTTCAGACCTGGCAGCAAAATACCAGCTTGTGACTGCAGTCAGCGGTGCAGTAGTTCTTGAGAACCAGAGCCAGTATGAAGATGCTGGACTACAACCGGTAGACCCCAGCACAGTTCCATCTGCTGTTCCTGAACCAGCGAGCATAATCGCCCTGGCGGCTGGAGCTGCGCTTGTTGTTACTGGAATAAGGCGGAAAAGGTCGTGACATCCTCCTCTGGAAAGTGGTACCATAAGCACTGACCGGAGGTGGGAGATGATAAAAGACCTGATAACAGCAAACAGAAGCTACAGACGGTTTAAGGAGAACGAGCCGGTCAGCATTGAATTGCTGCGAGAGCTTGTTGATCTGGCTCGGCTTTCTCCATCTGCAGCCAACAGGCAGCCGCTCAAATATATACTCGCTGCTGACCCCGAACTGAACGCAAAGATATTCCCAACGCTTTCCTGGGCTGGATACTTAAAAGACTGGCCAGGGCCAGCCGAAGGAGAACGCCCGTCTGCCTACATAGTGATGCTTGGAGACACCCGCATCACGACAGACTTCGGCTGTGACCACGGCATCGCGAGCCAGAGCATCTTGCTTGGCGCAGTGGAGCGCGGTCTGGGCGGCTGCAACATCGCTGCTATTGACCGGGATTCACTCCGCGCAGCACTAAATATCCCCGAACATTTCAAGATTTTGCTGGTGCTGGTGCTGGGAAAACCTGCGGAAAAGGTTATAATCGATCTCGTAGGGCCAGATGGAGACATCCGCTACTGGAGAGATGATCAGGGTGTTCATCACGTACCCAAGCGGGATTTGGATGAGATTATCCTCTAAACGAAGCATATCAAGGAGTGCAGTCGCTCGAAACTGCACTCCAAATCAACTCTAGCCAGGCTCGGCCAGTTTACGGTATTCGTTTTCAAGCAGCCGAGCGATGTCGTGTGAACCTTGACCAACCTGCTTGCCGTTTACCATCGCAACCGGAGCCACTTCTCGGGTCGAACTGGTCATAAAAATCTCGTCTGCAGACTCAAGAAGCGACGAATCAACAGGCTTTTCCTCGACTGGGATTCCAAGAGATTCAGCAATTTCGATGACTGTCGCACGGATTATGCCCGGAAGCACTCCAGAGGCAAGGTCCGGAGTAATCAGCTTGCCCGAGTGATACAGAAAAACATTGGAAGCGCAGCCTTCTGCAACATTGCCGGCATAATTCAGCAAGATTGCATCATCAGCTCCGGCATCGTGGGCTTCCATAAGCGCCAAAATGCTCGGAATATAGTTGATGGTCTTCACAGACACAAGCGGAGAGCGTTCATCACGGCGGACTGAGGCAGTAATCACTTTCAACGGTTCTGCTGGGCCTTGAGTGATAGGATGTACGGTGATGATAACCGTTGGCGCAGTATCTGCGTGAGCCGTAAAGCCGGTAGTGCCGCAACCTCTCGTTACCTGCACGCGGACTCTGGCGTTATCAACCTCAACAGCTTTCACTGTTTCCAGGACAGCAGCTTTCAGGCCCAAGTCTGCCGAACGGGCAGGAAACCTGAGCACTTCCATACCGTGGTCCAGTCTGGCCAGATGTTGATCCAGCTTGAACAACTCTCCGCTGTAGGTACGAAGGGTCTCGAAAACCCCATCACCGCGCATAAAACCCCGGTCAAAAACAGAAACCCGAGCCTGGTCTGCCGAGATAATCTCTCCATTTATGTATACAGGCAAATATGGTTCAACCATAAATACTCCCTTTCTCTTATGTTAACAGCGCGGACAAGCCCGCTTACCTTATCAAGAGTTTCCTGATACTCCGCTTCAGGGACTGAATCAATCACAATCCCTCAACCTCCGTGGAAGTATGCTCGCCCGTTCTTTACTACAATGTCCTGTTCGCCGATAAACGTGTATCCATCTCTCACTGTCAGCACAAGAAACGGATGTGCAGCCAGAAATGCCCACCTTCCTCTGCTGTGAGCAGGAAAACTATCCAGCAGGCAGAGGT
>ERZ795060.5164-NODE-5164-length-10580-cov-4.595819_pt1 | contig 10580 bp, 9 predicted proteins | sample MGYA00375144_ERZ795060 | MGnify/ENA primary metagenome ERZ795060 (study PRJEB30189, sample SAMN05720157) | activated sludge metagenome | isolation source: anaerobic digester from wastewater treatment plant | place: Japan | collected 2015-05-15 ... | reverse complement strand
TTCAATCTGCATATTAAACATAATATTTTATTAAAAACCAATTTTAACTAGGAGGAAAATTATGGATAAAATTTTATTTATAGTTCCACCGCATATTAGCTTTAACCAGTTTATCAATCCTTCGTGTAATGAAAGAATAGTCCACAAAGAATATGGTATCTTCGGAAGCGTAGTTACTGATATGCCTTTAGGTGTGCTTTCTATGAGTGCGTATCTGAAAAAGCATATATCGGTAGAAACTAGGCTTATAGATTTTAACATTGTTTTAAACAAATTGGAAAGTTTTGATTATCATTCTTTTGCAGAGTTTTTCTATGACTATCTTTCAGCGTCAAGGTGGGTGAATTATGCTCCAAGTATAATAGGCATATCCGTATTATTTACGCCGGCATACCACAGCATGCTGGATATAGTGCAGTGCTGCCGGGATATATTTCCTGATGCAATTATAATAGCAGGTGGTGGAGTGCCAACAAATATGTATAAAGAAATATTTAGAGATACTTCATCTTTTGACGCCCTTTGCTACGGTGAGGGCGAAAAACCTTTATTGGGTCTTGTGCAAGCCGATGACAGACTGCGGTACTTTGAAGAAAGTCCTTCGTGGATAACGCGGAGAAAAGTTGAAAGCGGGCAGTCATTCAAACATGATTTTATTGAAAACCTTGATGAAATACCTTTTTATGATTATGATATTTGCGAAATAGATGAGTACAGATTAAACCCAACTATATCTGTTTTGCTTTTCACCCAGAGAGAAAAAAGTTTCCCTGTAATGACGTCCAGAGGTTGTCCTTTCCGCTGCTGTTTTTGTTCATCACATACAGTCCATGGAAGAAAGATGCGCTATCATAGTATCAGCCGGGTCAGAGAAGATTTTCACCGCCTTAAAGAGCAATACTGCGCAAAAACAATCATTATTCAAGACGACCAGTTCATGGCAGATAAGCAAAGAGCATTTGAAATCATCTGCATGCTTAATGAATTTCAAATGTCTGCTTTTTTCCCAAATTCATTGGGTCTGTATGCTCTTGACAGAAAAATACTTGAAGCTTTAAAAAAGATAAATGTCAACCAACTTACTTTGTCTATCGAATCTGGAAGCAATAGAGTTTTAAAGGAAATAATGCACAAGCCACTTAACCTTTCTATAATAAAGCGTGTGGTTAACGATTGTCGTGAATTGGGGATATATACGGATGCGAACATATTAATAGGACTTCCTGGTGAAACGAAGCAGGATATTGAAGATACAAGAGCATTTCTTAAAACCATTAATGTGAATTGGTTCAGAATATATGTTGCCACTCCTCTTCCGGGAAGTGAAATGTTTGATATATGTTGTAAAAATAATTATTTTAAAAACAGTTATATTGGTTGTGGTTGGAAAAAGGCCGTTGTTGAAACCGAGGATTTTACCGCCGAATACATACAGGGAATGGTATATTTTTTAAATCTGGAACTCAATTTTGTATGCAACAGCGACTTCCGTTTAGGCAATTATGAAGTGGCATTGAAAGGATTTGAGAATGCGATAAGAGCAAAAGATGACCATGCCCTCGCATATTACTATGCAGCAAAATGCTATGAAAAACTTGGTAATTTGGAAAAAGCACAACAATATATGAATGCTGCAAAGATAAATGCAACAAAGCCTTTATGGTGTAAATATGTTAATATGTTTAATATCTCCTTGTAGCAGGAGGAAAATATTTGATGTCAAATCCTTAGAAATTAACAAAATGAGGAGAATCTGGAGAACAAACTCCAACTATATGATGTTCGGGAAAAACTGGACCACTTTGCAGGATGAAATAAGGTGAAAGAAGCAGTATAATAACCCTGAAGGAGGTCCGGATGATGCGCAAGCGGTTTGAGGCAGGATTCAAGGCAAAAGTAGCGATAGAGGCAGTCAAGGGCGAGCAGACCCTGTCAGTAAACATTTAGATGAAAACAATATTGATAACAGGTGGCCAGGGATTTATTGCAAAAAATTTATATGAGCAATTAAACAAAGAATTTGAAATAATTTCTTGTGGTAAAGAAGAAATTGATTTACTGGATTTTCAAAAAGTTTTTAATTATCTTAAAAACTTGAAATTTGATGTAATAATCCACACAGCTACTTACGATGCAGCACCTATAGATACTTTAAAAGATCCTACAAAAGTTTTGGAAAACAATTTAAAAATGTTTTTCAATATTACAAGATGTAAGGATTATTTCGGCAAAATGATTTATTTTGGTTCAGGTGCGGAATATGGAAGAGAATACTGGCAGCCCAAAATGAAAGAAGAATACTTTGACAAATATGTTCCTAACGATCAGTATGGTTTTTCTAAATACGTAATGACACAATATACCCTTAAATCTGAAAACATTTATAATTTAAGATTATTTGCAGTTTTTGGAAAACATGAAGATTGGAGATATAGGGTGATTTCAAATTTCTGTTCTAAAGCAGTACTAAATTTACCAATTATTATTCCTAAAAATAAATTTTTTGATTTTCTTTATATTGATGATTTGGTAAAAATTGTAAAATGGTTTATCAATAATACTCCTATTTATAAAATTTATAATGTTTGTTCAGGAGAAGTATTTGATTTCAAAACAATAGCTAAAAAAATCTGTGAAATTTCAGGGAAAACCTTAGATATTATTGTAAAAGAAGGAACCTCGATTGAATATAGTGGAGATAATTCTTTACTTTTAAGGGAAATTAAGAATGTCCATTTTACTCCTCTGGCTAAAGGGATAAAAGTTCTATATCAGTGGTATGAAAAAAATAAAAAATTAATTGATGGAACAAAATTTCATTATTAAGGAAAATGAATATTTTTGAAGCAATTAAATTTTTAGAAAAACAAATTTCTGACCCATCAATTGGATTACCTGAGGACATTTTTCTATTTATCACAAGGATTACTCCAATGGTTAATGTTGATTTATTAATAAAAGATGTAAAAAATAGAACACTTTTATCATGGAGGAAAGATTTGTATAGTGGAGAAGGATGGCACGTTCCTGGTGGTATTGTAAGATTGAAAGAAAAATTGATTGATAGAGTGAAAAAGGTAATAGAAATAGAAATTAAAACTTCTGTAATTTTTGAAAAAGAACCAATTGCGATTAATGAAATTATTCTACACCAGAAAACGAGAAGCCATTTTATATCATTTTTATTCAAAGGTTTTATTTATGGAAATTTTATTCCAGCAAACGAAGGTTTGACCGAAAAAGACAATGGCTATTTAAAATGGCATGAAGTTTGTCCTGATAATTTAATAAAAGTTCATGAAATATATAGAAAATACATATGAAAAGAAAAAAATGTGGGATTTGTAATGGTTTTTTGTATGAGGAACCATTATTAATATTAGAAAATATGCCTTCAAGAGCACAATTTTTCCCTACAGAAAATATGTTAAGAAAAGATAAAGGAATAACCCTTAAAATTCATCAATGTGCTTTTTGTGGCGTTGTCCAATTAACGAATAAACCTGTAAGTTATTATAAAAATGTTATTCGTGCTACTTCTATTTCAAAAGAAATGATGTTATTTCGTAAAAAGCAATTTAAAGAATTTGTCAAAAAATTTTCTCTTGAAGGAAAAAAAATAATAGAAATTGGGTGTGGTTCTGGCGAGTTTTTATCAATAATGAATGGACTTGGTGTAAAATCTTATGGAGTAGAATATAATAAAGAACTCGTTGAAAAGTGTTTAGGAAATAATCTGACAGTTACAAGAGAATTTATTGAAAATGAAAATTATAAATTAATAAATGGGCCATTTGACGGTTTTTATATTCTAAATTTTTTAGAACATTTACCTTTTCCTAAGGAATTTTTGTATGGGATTTATAATAATTTAACAGAAAAATCAGTGGGAATAGTTGAAGTTCCTAATTTCAATATGATAATTCAAAAAAAACTTCTTTCTGAATTTATTATTGACCACTTATTCTATTTTACGAAAGAAACACTTACAACTACATTCAACTTTTGTGGTTTCGAGGTGATTGAATGTAAGGAAATCTGGCATAATTATATAATTTCTGCAATTGTAAAAAAAAGAGGGAAACTTAATTTGTTACTTTTTAAAAAACATTGGGAAAAAATTAAAATTGATATAGAAAACTTTATTGAAAAGTTAAAAAATAAAAAAGTATGCATTTGGGGGGCAGGACACCAAGCATTAACTGTAATTTCATTACTTAATTTAAGTTCAAAAATTGCATACATTATTGATTCAGCACCATTCAAACAGAATAAGTATACTCCGGCTACACATATATCCATAGTTCCTCCTGAATTTTTTTATTCAAATCCTGTGGAAGGTTTAATTATTATGGCTGGGAGTTATTCAGATGAAGTAGCAAAAATTATTAGAAAAAATTTTAATAAAAACATCAAAGTTGCTATTTTAAGGAATTTTGGACTAGAAGAAATTTATTAATTTGATATGTTTAGCACTTAATAATATAATGGTTCCTACCAAATATGAAGAGGAGTTTCTATGAATATATCAAAGAAGTTTATAAAGTGGGGAGAAATTGAAAACAAGTTAGTAAAAGAAGAAAGACAGGTAAATAAAGAAGAAACTGAAAAAAGGAGTGAATTACAGAAAGAAAAACCTTATGTCTACGAAAAAATTATGAGATATTCGGAAAAAGTGAAAAGAGGAGAAAGTATTGCTATTATTCAATTTCAATATAATTACAGATGTAACTTTCACTGTCAGCACTGTGATGTTACAAAATTAAGAAAAAAAGGACCACAAAAAATTTTTATACCAGAGGGTGTTAAAGAACTTGCAAAACAGGCAGACGAAATTGGGCTTGCGCAGATTGTAATTACAGGAGGAGAACCTTTAGTTTTTCCAGATTTTGACAAAATAGTAGAAGCAATTGACCCATCTAAATTCTGGATAGTAACAGATACAAATGGATGGTTTTTAGATGAAAAAAAAGCTAAACATTTAAAAAATATTGGCGTTGATAAAATCCAATTAAGTATTGATGGACTTGACCCTATTGCACATGATGAATTCAGAAGAAAAAAGGGATCATTTGAAAGATGCTTGAGAGCGCTTGATGCTTCTTTATCAGCGGGTTTAAATGTAATAATTCAAACAGTTGTCACCAAACAAAGGCTCAGAAGTCAGGAATTTATTGAATTTATTGAATTCTTTAATAAAAAGGGAGTTGGAGTATTTGTTTCTTATGCTAAACCTGTGGGTGACTGGGAAGGAAATTTTGATGTGTTAGTAACTAAAGAGGATATGGATTACATGAGAGAGCTTGAGAAAGAATACAATGTTTTTACTCATTTAACTCCTGCTTATGGGCTTGATTTAGGATGTATTGCAGTGAAAAGAATGATATCAATTACAGAATATGGAGATGTAATGCCTTGTCCATACATCCATGTGTCTCTTGGTAATTTTTTCAAAGAACCATTGAAAAAGATTATTGAAAGGGGACTGAGAATTAAGTACTTTGGAAAGTATGTTGATACTTGTCTCATTGCTGAGGACAGAGAGTTTATTGAAAAATATGTTGTGAAGAAAATATACGGCAAGGCCCTGCCAGTGTCATGTTTAGAGGTTTTCAATGAAGAGGACTTCATAAATGACTGAAGAACAAAGGATAAGAAAGTCAATTTTGGGAAAAGTAACGAAATTTTTTCAGGAGTGGGAAAAAGGGAGTTTTATGGCTGGCGAGACATATGTCAACTATGCGGGAAGGGTGTACGACGAAAGGGAACTGTTTAATCTGGTGGATGCCTCTCTGGATTTTTGGTTGACGGCGGGCAGATACGCAAAAAAATTTGAGGGGAAACTGGCAAAATTCCTGAACGTAAAATACTGCCTTCTGACAAATTCTGGGTCTTCAGCAAACCTTCTGGCTGTCTCGGCTCTCACTTCGCCGCTCCTGAAGGAAAGAAGATTAAAGCCGGGAGATGAGGTTATTACCACAGCATGTGGTTTTCCCACTACACTCAATCCCATTATTCAAAATAATCTTGTGCCGGTTTTTATTGACATTGAATTAGGCAACTACAATATTCAGGCAGATAAAATAGAAAAGGCAATTTCAAAAAAAACCAGAGCGATTATTGTTGCTCATACACTTGGTAATCCATTAGATTTAGATAGTATTATGAGAATTGTGAAAAAATATAATCTCTGGTTTATAGAAGATAATTGCGATAGTTTGGGTTCAAAATATAAAGGGAAATATACTGGAACATATGGACATATCTCGACATGTAGTTTTTATCCACCTCATCATATTACTACCGGCGAAGGCGGGGCTGTCTTAACCAACGATCCTTTATTGAGGAGAATTATTTTATCTTTCAGGGATTGGGGTAGGGATTGCTGGTGTGATACAGGTTGTGACAATACTTGTGGCAGAAGATTCTCCTGGCAACTGGGGAAATTGCCCTGTGGTTATGACCATAAGTATATTTACTCCCATATTGGCTATAATCTTAAAATGACTGATTTGCAGGCCGCAATCGGTGTTGCGCAACTTGAAAAACTGCCGAAATTTATCAAAGCCAGACAAAATAATTTTAGTTGCCTTTATAATTTTTTTAAAAAATATGAAAGATACTTTGTACTTCCTGAATGGGACAAGAACTCTGAACCATCATGGTTTGGTTTTCCAATTTTGGTTAAGAAGGATGCGCCTTTTACCCGAGCAGAAATAGTGAATTATCTTGAGGAAAACAAGATTGCCACAAGAATGCTTTTTGGCGGTAATTTAACAAGACAGCCTGCCTATCAACACATTAAGTATAGAATTTTCAATAAACTTGAAAATACGGATTATGTGATGAACAATTTGTTCTGGATTGGAGTATATCCTGGAATAACAAAAGAAAAGATTGAATATATAATAAAGTCTTTTAATGATTTTCTAAAAAGGAAATTATGAAGATTGGATTTTTCAATTATTACGAAATATACAACAATAATGAAATGTTTGTTACCACAGATGCGCCTATTGGTGATGATTTGCTTTATCCTACAGTATACCTTGCAGGTTATCTTAAGAAAAGAGGACATCAAGTAAGTACTATAGATACCGATAAGATTGAAAACTTTGATGCAATTGTGTTTATGGATTTCCCTACATTTCAAAATACATACTTTATCCAATTAATTAAATTAGGATTTAAAAATTTATATTTAATAATAAATGAATCTGAAATTATCAGACCGGATAACTGGGATATCAAAAATCATCAATATTTTAAGAAAGTATTTACCTGGCACGATAATTTTGTTGATAATAAGAAATACATAAAGATGAATTTTTCATTGAAAATTCCTGAAAAATTAGATCTTGGCTTAAGCAAAAAAAATAAGCTTTGTACAATGATAGTGGGAAATAAATTTGTGAAGCATCCTTTAGAACTTTATTCAGAAAGAAGAAAAGTAATTGAGTACTTTGAAAAGAACCATCCAGAAGATTTTGACCTGTATGGATTTGGGTGGGATAGGCACTTTTTTTATGGTTATTTGAAAAGATTAAACAGGTTTGAATCCTTTTGCAGGTTGTTAAAGCCCCGGTACAAAATATACAAAGGTTCGGTAAAGTCAAAAAGAGAAGTTTTGCAAAAATATAAATTTGTCATTTGTTATGAGAATGCAAGGGATTTACCAGGTTATATTACAGAGAAGATTTTTGATTGCTTTTTTGCCGGTTGTGTTCCAATTTATTTAGGGGCTCCAAATATTACTGACTACATTCCAGAAAATACTTTTATAGATAAAAGAAATTTTAAAAAATATGAAGAACTATATTCCTATATTAAAAATATGCCTGAATCAGAGTATGTACAATATCTTGATGCTATAAAAAACTTTGTATTAAGCGATAAGATTTATCCTTTCAGCGCAGAATGTTTTGCAGAAACATTGGTAAGAGAAATTTTGGAAGAGGACCGGAATTTATGTCAAATAGATTGTTAATATGGTTGACGCAGATTTTAAACTACGCATGAGAATCTGGAGATTTTTTTCAAGAAATTATCTGACAAAAGCATTCACATCGTTTACATCCGTACAGGTTATTGGAACAATTATTAGTTTGATACTATTGTCGTTATACACTCGCTATCTTTCACCGGATGATTATGGGAAAATCGCATTGATTATGATTGTTGTTATGATACTTTCTATAGTGGTTGACGGAGGTCTTAATACAGCGTTTTCTATAAGGTTTTATAAGCTTTCTGAAAAAGAAAACAAGAAAAACATCTTTACTATTTTGATTTATAACTTTGTTGTTGTCTTGTTAGTTTCCACTGTGTTCTTCTTATATCCGGCAATTACTGAAAAACTATTCATGAAAAAAATTACATCAAATCAAAAATTACTAGTATGCTTGTTGATTTTTGCTACCATACTTGGAAGATTTTATACGAATTTCCTAATAATTACCAAAAAACCAAGGAATTATTTTTTTGTTAATATTTACTTCTACCTCACTGTGATAGCAATGAGTTTTGTGTTTCTACTATGTTTGCGAACAGGGTATTTTGCGTATATCTACGCTTACTTAGTAGCACATTCAATGCTTGCAATTTCGGGCATCTGCCATTTCTTATTTACATATAGGACTAGATTGAATGAATTATTTTCGTTGCGAAGGCTAATGTCACTTTTGAAACTTGGATTACCTCTGGTTCCGAATAGTCTGTTTCTTATGTTTCTAACATATGCTGATAGATACATACTGGAAATGTATAGTGGGTTGGCGGCTGTGGGTGTTTACAGTGTTGGTTATGTATTTGCAGATAAGATTTATGCAATGATTATAAATCCTTTTGGGCAGGCGCTTACTCCTGTTGGATTTCAAACATTTACAAGGTCAATTCCTGAATATACAGCACTGTTAAAAAAAGTGTTTGAAGGATACTGTTTTGTAATGGAAATTTTCTTGATTGTTTATTTTGCAGTACTTCGTGAAATTTTTGAGTTTATTGTCGGTAAGCAATATCTGGAGGCATACAACATTATTGGCATTGTGATCATAGGAACAACTTTTTTTGGGGCAGCCAGCATAGTTGGAGGTACAATTGTGATGAAAGAGAAAACAAATACAGTTCTTCTATTTTCCCTGATTTCTGTCGTTTTTAATATATTTTTAAATTTCGTGCTCATACCTGGATTTGGAATTTATGGAGCAGCCTTGGCAACCCTCGTAAGTTATGTGATATACTTTTACCTATTTTTTGGTTATACCCAGAAACTTGTATATGTAGAATATGATACCAAGTTAATTGTTTTATCTGGTTTGATTTCAACGGTTTTTCTGGTTCTGATAATTTTCATATCTTACCTTGATATAAATGTTCTTCTGAGGCTTCTGATAAAACTTGTCTGTACATGTATTTTTATTTTGATGATTCAGAGGATTTTCAATGTTAAGAATGCGCTGAGAAACGTTCTTCAATATGGATACCTGAAATGATAATCGAAGAAACAAAATTTCCTTTGCTTTCTATGGGGATTCCAACTTATAATGGGTCTCACCATATAAGAGAATCTCTCGATTCAATTATCAATCAGATAAACGATATAAATCATGATATAGAAATAGTGATTTCTGATAATGCTTCAACGGACAATACACCTGAAATAGTTAAAGAGTATTTACAAAAGTATGATTTTATAAAATACTTTAGAAATGAAAAAAACACAGGTTTTGATAGGAACGTGGACCTTCTTTTCCAAAGGGCAACAGGCAAATACGTATGGATTTTAAGCGATGACGATGCATTAAGAGATGGGGCACTGAAAAGTGTTTTAGACGGTTTAAAAAAATATGAGAATATTTCAGTTTGTTTTGTAAATTATGCAGAGTGCGATATTAATATGAAAGAATATCCACGTAGAATTCGTCCGGATATTGAACATGATATATACTGCGAGAATGGAGATGTATTTTTTCAGAAAAGCAAGTTCTTGTTTGGTTTAGTTTCTTCTCTTATTATTAAGAGAGATAAATGGGATAAAAGAGTTGAAAAATATATTGGTTCGGGCTTTGTACACGTTGGTGCTCTTGCTGAAATCTTAGTAAAAGATAGTGCTCTTATCATAGCTGACAAACTTGTGAATCTCAGGACGCCTGTTACAGGAAAAGAAAGATGGCGAATTGCTGGTTATCAGGCAATTTTGAAACCCAATCTGGAACTTGTAAAAATTTTCAAATACATGAGAGTTCTTGGTTACAGTAATAAAACTTGTAAGTATTTGGTAGATAATAGTTTCAGAGCTAATTTGAGACTAATTCTTGTTTTACATATGATGGAAGTCAGAGACAAAATAGAAATCGCAAAAGCCATGATACGCTGTTATGGTGGATATCCAGTTTTCTGGTTTATTCATTTGCCTTTTTTATTTATTCCTGTTAAGGTTGTTCGTCTTTTGAGAAAAATAAGAAAGTTCTTTAAGAAGGTCGCACGGAGTTTACGATGAAAATAGTATTCTGTCTTGTTAGGTATCTCGGCGGTAATAGGAAACTTGGTCCGTCGTTTGAGGAAAGATACTGGTTTGAACC
>ERZ795060.5160-NODE-5160-length-10583-cov-17.219035_pt1 | contig 10583 bp, 6 predicted proteins | sample MGYA00375144_ERZ795060 | MGnify/ENA primary metagenome ERZ795060 (study PRJEB30189, sample SAMN05720157) | activated sludge metagenome | isolation source: anaerobic digester from wastewater treatment plant | place: Japan | collected 2015-05-15 ... | reverse complement strand
CGTAGAAACCATTTTTCTCCAGCAACTGGGTATGGGTTCCTGTTTCCTCAATACACCCATCTTTAAGCACAACGATTTTATCCATGTTTTTTACTGTCGCAAGCCTGTGAGCGACAAAAACAACTGTACGATTTTGCATTACACTTTTAAGTGCATCATGAAGAATTTTTTCTGACTGACTATCAAGGGAAGCAGTAATTTCATCGAATAACAGAATTGGTGGATTTTTCAGAATCGCCCTTGCCAGACATATCAGCTGTTTCTGACCTCCTGAAAGGGTATGTCCTCTTTCTCCTACGACTGTATCATATCCATCTTTTAATCTGTCAACAAAACTGGAGACCCTTGCAATGTTTACAGCATTTTGGAATTGTTCTTCAGTAACATTCTCACTGCCAAAGCAGATATTATTTCTTATCGTGTCAGAAAATATAATAGGTTCCTGTGATACAAAACCGATTTTTTCTCTCAAACTTTTCAGGGTAAATTTTCTGATATCAATGTCGTCATAAAGAATAATACCTTCTCTTGGTTCATAAAGCCGTAAAAGAAGGCAAATGAGGGAACTTTTGCCAACACCCACAGGACCAACTATTCCGACCTTTTCACTTCTACGTATTTCAAGGTTGATGTTTTTCAAAACAGGACTTCCTCCATAATCAAAAGAAACATTGACAAATTTGATTTCTGATTTTAAATCAGGACATTGTAATGTCCCAGAATCAACAACTGTCTGTTTTTCCTCAAAAATACTGTAAATCCTTGGAAGTGTTGCGCTTGCCATATAAATGTAGGTAATTGAGCTCATAATGGCTTTTGCAGGACCGATCAGTGACACCAGACCAGCAATAAACATAAACAAAAATCCTGAGGAAAATTCATTGTTCATTACCTTCGCAACCCCTATGGAAATAATGATGGCTCCACCGATTGTTGTAAGAAGTTCTGAAAATGGACTGACCAGCGATGTTCTTTTTATGATTGAAAGATTTGAACGAAAGATCGCCTCGTTTTCCTTTGAGAATTTTTCTATGACATTTCTCTCCTGATTGTACGCTTTAATAATTGATTGTCCATAGATACTTTCCTGAATGATGTTTCCTAAATTTGCCCAGTTTGTTTGAAGTGTCCTTGAAATCTTTCTCAATTTTTTGCTGAGGTTCAAAATCGGAAGTAGCATCACAGGGAAAATGAAAAGAGAAACGAGCGTTAATTTCCAATCTATTGCAAGCACAATAACAAGAAACACAATTGCCTGGAATATGTTCAGAACAAGAAGAGGGATTTCTCTTGAGAGTGCGTGGTCCATCATACTGATATCCACCAGAATCCTTGATGTGAGTTCCCCTGTTTTTTTCCTTGCAAAGAATTCCATAGAGAGATATTGAATTTTCTCATAGATGCGCAACCTGATGTCTGCAAGAATTCTTGTTCCAAAGCTTCTTAAAAAGTAGTTTTGCAGATAAAATGTGATTCCTTTTCCTATCACCATGAAAATCAAAAATCCTATGGCTAATCCCAATAAATTCATTGGTTCCATTGAATTCATGATTTCTACCAGGTGTTTCAAAAAGGGGATGTCAGGCATATTTTCTGGAATTATGATTGGTTTGCGAGCAAAAACCCTGTCCACAAGAGGTACTATCGCACTAATAGAAGCACCGTTGAAAAGCGTGGAAAACATGCTTAACAGAAGCCCAAACCAGAAATTCTTGTAACGGATGTTAATGAAATTTCTCAGTTTAAGGTATTCTTTCAATATTTTCATAAACATTCCGCTATAAAATTTGCCACCTTTGTACTGACATTTCCTTCGCCGAGTACTGATTTCAAGTGATGAAACTGTTGAGTTTGTTTTTCCCTTTGTTCTGAACTTTCAAAAATCTCTGAAAAAATCCTCTGAAATCTATACCAGTTGATGTTTTGAATAAATTCATCCACAATTTTCCTGCCACAGATAATATTCACAGGGCTTATATAACCTAATTGTACAATAATTCTGGCAATTGCATAATTTATCCGTTCCATTTTATAAAAGACAATCATCGGCGTGCCGCAGAGAGCAATTTCAAGATTTATTGTGCCACTCGCAGCAAGGGCAACTTTTGAATTTCTTGCCAGTGTGTGAGGGGAACCTTTCCATATGGGCCAGTTTATGTTTTCCTGCTTGAGTATTTTCTTTTGCATCTCGTACAATTTTTCTTCTGCGCAAGAAATCACAAAAGATACCTGATATTTTTTCAGGATTGTTTTTCCTGCCCTGACCAGTAGTGGCAGAATATATTTGATCTCTTCTTGCCGGCTACCAGGAAATAGTCCAATGAGAGGAATTTGTTTATCTATGCCTATTTGTTGAAAAAAGAGATCGTCAGTTTCATCTGAAATCAAGTCAAGTACTGGATGACCACCATAGTACACAAAAATACCTTCTTTTTCATAAATGGGCTTCTCAAATGGGAAAATGACTACCACTGAATGGAAAAAATGTTTGATTAGAAATATTCTTTGATAGTCATGAGCCCATATTTTTGGCGGGATATAGTAAATGTTCTTAAAATCATATAAATTTTTTGCAAGGGCAAGATTGAAGCCGGGATTATCAATGAATATAATCACATCAGGTTTCTCTTTTTTTAATGCCCTTGTACATGTGCTAAGAAATTTTGCCTGCTGATAGATGGTTTTTATGACGCCACTAAAACCAAAAGTTCCTGATAGAGGATGTTCTGCGATAGGTCTGATCCCTGATGTTTGTAATTTCGGTCCGCCGATACCGATGATTTCAGCGTGTGGAACAATTTTCTTCAAACTGCATGCCAGAAGTGCAGCATACTGATCGCCTGATGTTTCTCCTGATACAATAGCAATTTTTGAGCTGTTTTTCATCGAAAAATGTCAATCAGGCAAATGCTTTTATAATTTTTTCTTGTTTGAACGACTGGTAAATTTTATCAGAAAGAAGAGCAACCTTCTCTATGACAGAAAACGGTGTTTGGGGCTGTTTGTTTCCTTTAATACATTCAATCAAATCTTGGGCGGGTGATTTTACCTTGCCGGCAAATTCAGGAAGTTTCTGTGGCTCTTTTTTTCCATAATAATGGACATAACAATTTTCTCCGTATGCACTCAATTTTATTACTCCTTTTTCTCCCCATATTAAAAGTGCTTCTCTGAATGACGGGTCAATTCCAAGGATACCAAAACTTCCAATTGCTTTTTCCTTAAATTGCACAATGAATGCAGTATTAATATCCACTTTCATTCCATGGTAATCAATAAAACTTGCGACTTTCACTGGTGTGAGCCCGGTAAGATAAAATAGCATTGCGACAAAGTGGCTGCCAGAATCTGTCAGTTGTCCACCACCTGAAAATTTTGGGTCAAATCTCCATGTTCTTCCTGTGTTTTTTACAATGTTAATCCAGTCCTGGGCAAGATAACCTGAAACAAAGACAATTTTCCCGAGTTTTTTCTCTTCAAGAATTTTTTTGGCGGCAAGGAAAGTATCCATGTAGTGCCTCTGATAACCAACAACAAAAATTCTTTTTGTTTTCTTCAGTAGTTTTTTTACTTCCTGCGCCTCCTTGTAGTTTACCACTGCTGGTTTTTCAACCAGGACATGCAAACCATTTTTCAAACACATTGTAATTTGAGGAAAATGGCAGGTATGAGGAGAATTTATGACAACTGCATCAAGATTTCCTTTTTCAATAAGTTCTTTATCGCTGTTAAATACCTGAACATCCCCTGCCTCTTTCAAAAACTTTTCAACACTTTCTTTTTTTGGGTCAAAAACACCGGCAACTTTCACTCCTTCAATATTTTTTAGATTCCTTAAATGACCATATGAAATTCCGCCACAACCGAGGAATCCAATTTTTATTTCTTTCATCTGTGCCCCCTCGTTTTGTAGTATTAAAAAACAAATTTTCCCATCATATTGTATAATACATTTGTCTGTTGAAAAAGTTCAGGGATGAAAAAAATGGCAAATGTGATAACGAAAAAAATTTATTATCATGATACTGATGCTGGTGGAGTGGTTTACTATGCCAATTACCTGAAATTTTTTGAAGAGGGTAGAACCCAGTATTTTGAAGAAAACGGTATTTATACAGAAAAATTGCTTGACGAGAACATTGCGTTTGTTGTCGCAAAAGCAGAAATTGAGTATAAAAAGCCAGTAAGATATAAGGATGTAGTCGATGTGATTACTGATGTGGAACGGATAGGAAATTCATCAATAGTATTTTTTCAGAAAGTGATGAAAGATGATATGTTGTGCTGTGAAGGTAGAATAACCATTGTTTGTGTGAATGATCAATTGAAGCCAATACGAATTCCTGATTTTGTCAGAAAAGCCATTATGGAGGTCAAAAATGGATAAGAAAATTCTGGTCGTTTTTTATTCAAGGACCGGAACAACAAAAAAAATTGCTCAGGAAATAGCAAATGCACTTTCATGCGACATGGAAGAAATCATTGATAAAAAAGATCGCTCGGGTGTAAGGGGTTTTATGTCAGGAGGCAAGGATGCCATGAAACGTAATCTTACTGAAATAAACAATATTGAAAAAGACCCATCGAATTATGACATTATAGTGATAGGAACTCCTGTATGGGCAGCAAACATGACACCTGCTATCAGGACATACATTTCAAAGTATAAAGACAGTTTCAAAAATGTTGCATTTTTCTGTGCAACAGGCGGTACAGGTATTGAAAGAACCTTGATCGAAATGGAGGTTCTGTGCGGCAAAAAGCCAGTGGCTACATTTTCAGTGACCAGCCGTCAGATGAAAAGTGAAATCTACCCTGGTTTCAATGAATTTATTGAAACCATAAGAAATTGGAGTAAACAATGAGGACATTATCTTTACTGGTGTTGTTCCTTTTTCAGGATTTACTTCTATGTCAGATTGAATCTATCTGGGAGAGGCAATATGATAATAGTGGTAATGCTGACATTGGTTGGGCTATTGCAGAAGCCCCTGATAAAGGTTTTGTCATTGTTGGTGCATCTGGACCCAGCAAGATTCTGGGAACCAGGAACAACTATCAGGGACTTGTTATAAAAACAGATTCTGAAGGAAATGTTGTGAAGATGAAGACATTTGGTGGAAATGGACAGGACCTGTTAAGTTCTGTTGTTTGTAATGGGACCTATTTCATTGCAGCAGGTTCAAAGATAGAGCCACCTTATAAAAGACAGGGATGGATAATAAAATTTGATAGCGACCTTAATCTTTTATGGGAAAAAACATTTGGTGGTAAACAGGATGATAGCTTTTCACAGATTATTAATGCTGGAGACAAGAATTTTTTTCTCATTGGAGAGACAAAATCCTACGGAAAAAAAGATGGCAGGTCTGATGTGTATCTGGTGCAAATTGATGACTCTGGTAATTTGAAATGGCAACAAACATATGACCTTGGCAGTAGTGACATCGGTACATCTATCGCTCAACTGAAGGATGGAAAATATATAATTACAGCAGTTTCATCTACAAAAAATCCCGGAACACTTTTGCAGGAAGGCTTTTGCTCCTATATTGTAATTAACCAGGATGGAACGATTGTCAAACAGAGAAAATTCATGGAAGGAAAGAAAAATAAACTTCTTAAGGTAAAAGCCATTTCTGATGGTGGTGCAATTCTTGTTGGAACAACCAGTATGCTTGATAAATTTCCAAGTGAAGATACATGGATAGTAAGATTGAATGAAAATTGTGATGTTTTATGGTCTAAAATCATCCCAAGTCAGGGACGATATGACGGTGCGTTTGATGTTGTAGAGATGGATAGTGTATTTATTGTTGTTGGATATTCTCAGGTGCATCAGAGCGAACAGATGAATTTTGATAATTTTGCGGTTAATGTAGTCGATAAAAATGGCAATGTTCTGGACCACAAAGAATGGGGTTTTCAGGATAATGATGATTTATATGGAATTATCAGATTGGGTTTTGACACAGTTGTAATTGTTGGATTCAAAAACGCTGTCTCGTGGCCATTGACAAAAATTCCTGGAAATTCAGATATTTATTTGATAAAAATGAAGTACAATATACTGGCAAGGAGGCAATACAATGAGGCGCTTAAAATTTATACAGATAGTTTTTTTTGTTTTTCTTGCAGGAAACGGTTATTTTCTATACGCCAATAATATTGATCAAAGCAGTGCATTTGAAAAAGTTTGGATATTAAAACAGGGTGAGTATACAATTGAAAATGAAACAGTTTCTGGTAATCCAGTATTTACCTGTTCAAAAAGTACTCCAGTTGTTTTATTAACGAGGGAAAAAATTTCTTATCCTATTGAATTTCACACATTTGTTAGATTGCGTACAGACCAAGGTGGTTCTGCTTATGCATCGTTCCAGATTGGGAAAAAGGATGCTGCTGACACTGGTTTCAGTTTATCGCTTTCCATAACAGATAATCTGCTTTATCCTGAAAGAGTTCAGTGTTCTGTGCGATATCAAGGCAAGTATCTTCATGATAACAATGAACTTGCAAAGGATTTGAACTGGGTACCCGGGTTTTCAAATGAATTTACCTATCTATTAAAAGCGTACCCAAGGATTCTTCCTGGATGGCCAGAAAAATACAGAAAACTTGTTGAAAAAGATATGTCTGAACTTTGCGACCATAACTCAAAATGGATTGAAGTGAGAATTGCGCTTAAAGAAAATTCTGTGTGGTTCTGGGTCGATGACCGGCTTGTAGCATATAAGAAAGACATTTCAATGCCTCAAGATGGATTTGCAAGTATTACATTCAGCCACCGGGTTCAAATCTCATTTCCTGTCTTCAGTATCCCTGAAAAAGACAATCCTGATTTTCTTCCTGTAAGAATCAACGGCTATGCAAATGGCAAAAATTTGCCAGGGAACGTATATGTAAAACAATTTGAAAAAGGACGTGTAACAATTTCAGATATACCCTTTGTTCTTCCAACAATTAATACAGAAGGCAATGATCACCTTGATATCAGCAAAAGTTTATATAAGGAAGGAAACCTTGAGGGCTATTTTCCTGTTTATGATCATCCTTTTGGTGGATCTGCCTTGAGAGACCCTTCGAGAATTCAATTAAGAATTCCTTTTGATAGCTATGATGCTCTTTATGTTCTTGCAGCTTCTGATCGTAGACCAGATTCAGTGCCATTGCTGACAGCAATGTTTTATCGACCAGGCGCTGGATATGCACAGATTTTTGAATCGCAGGTGCCTCTGTTTACCGCAAAATCCAGTGATTTTAAAAAATTTCCTGTTACACTTTCAAACGGGAAAAAAGTGAATTTATGGCTGGTAAAAATTCCCCTTGATATGGGAAAACTTTCATCGTTTTCTGACCTTGATATTTTTGAAGTGGAATTGACAAAAAAGGTCGTTCAGTTTCGTTCTTATCCTGACCCGATTATTTACGGATGGCATCAGGCAGGACTTCCATCATCAGTTCATGTCTATGGGGTGACTCTTGGCAGAACTAAATATCATTTTTCCATAGAGCCAGAAGTTTTTGGAAGTGTATGGACATCTCCTGAAATTCCTTCTTATCAGGTAAAAATTACAGCAAAAAAGCCAAATTTTTCAGGTGTCCTGGAAATTACAGCAACAAGTTATGACCATAGTGATATAATTCAACTGAAGAAAGATGTCTTCATACAGAGTACTGGAGAAGAAAAGAAAATAAAAATTGATGTTCCTGCCAAACTTTTTGGCTGGTACCAGATGGTAGCAGCATTGAAAACAGATGATAGTTGCTGGGTTGAAACAAGAAATTTTGTGGTGCTTGCGCCAGACACAAGAACTGAAAAATGGTCTGGCAAAGGAGCGCTATTTGGCTATTGGAGTTATCACGGAGCTCATTATACTCCAAAGGCAGAGCATCACATACGACTTATGACAATCGCAGGTGCCAGAACAAGTATTGGATTACCACAGGGCGCTGAAAATAATCCATATGTACAAAAACACTGGAGTCGGGTTCAGGCAGGTGCCTGGGAAGTAAGCCCTCAGGAATGGGCAGCAGACGAAGTTTATGATGAAACAAAATATCAGCAGTACAAGAAAAAGGTGATTGAAGCATATACAAAAGCTCGCAATGCTGTTGTTGAGCAATTCAGGCCAGATAATGTTTATTTTTTCCCTGAACCAGGAATCAGCAACAGAATGACAGCAGGCAATTACCCTGAATACTGGGGAGAAAAACCTTATGAGCCAACAGAACAGGAACTTAGAAGGATTAGGATGCATTTTGTCACAGCAAAATGCGCAGCAGAAGCTGTGAGAGAAACCTGGCCTGAATTGAAAATATTGATTCCATGGGGAGACCCACTTTTTATTGTTCCATTACTTCGGGCAGGATTTCCCAGAAATCTTATTGATGGCTCAGGTCTTGATATATGTGGTTTTGAACGACTCCCAGAACAGCAACTTCATCAAATTAGTGTGCATCGGCTTTACCAGTTGCGCAAAGAATATGAGAAAGCAGGAATTCCAGACCCTGACCTTCGTTATTGCGAAGGTATCTTTGTTCCAACAGAGATTGGTGCATGTTCCTGGCAGGAACAGATGGATATTTATAATAGATGGGTTCTTATCAGCATGGCATATGGTGTGAAACGTTTTTATTCTGGCTGGTTTACTTTTGATTGTGGCAATTACTATGGTGCTGAACATTACGGAGGTTGTGGAATTTTCAGAAGGATACCATATTGTGACCCTAAACCCGCATACGCTGCATACGCAACAATGACAGATCGACTTAATGAAGCGGACTTTGAAAAGTGGATTCCAACAGGTTCTCTCACAACATATTGTCTAAAATTTTCGGGACCAAAAGGCAATGTATACACATTATGGACAATCAGAGGAAAACGCCCTATTACCTTGATGTTCTCAGATGATGGTGAAGTGATGCTAACTGATGTGATGAACAATAGTATCAGGGTGAAGACAAATGGAAGAAAAATTTCGTTTGTGATTGGCACTTCTGTCACATATGTAACTACAAAAAATGAAGTGATCGGGATTCAACCTGGCAGTCCTGACCATTCTGATGCTTTGCCATCAAGAAATTCGAAAATTGTTGCGGATTTGGGAAATGGTGACTGGAAATACTCTGATGATAGAGACCTTTTTTATGAAAACAACAATTTTGATACATTCAGATATAAAGGCAAGTTTGCATGCTTTGTTCAAAAAGACCCGATTTTTGGGAATGTTGTTGTTTCAAAACTTGAAAAACAGGAAACACAGCACGAACTGATGCCATGGTACTCAATTCTAAAACCAAAAAAACAGTTCATTCTTCCAGGAGCAGTTTCGCATATTGGACTGTGGGTAAAAGGAGCAAGCGACTGGGGAAGGGTTGTTTTCTGTCTCAGGGATGCGAAAAACGAACGATGGATTAGCATAGGCACAAAAGACCAATGGAACTGCGATGATGTCCACTCATGGAGTTATTTTAATTTCGATGGATGGCGATATATAAGATTTGAATTGCCCGGACATGAGCCATATGACAGTTTCAGAAAATATGGAACAACGTGGTGGACTTCCTCTGGAGGAGATGGAATTGTTGACCTTCCTTTAAAAATTGAAAGTATCATTGTTGAACAAAGGACCCATATTCTTTATGTAAATGATGTTCAACCAGTTTCCTCAGATACTGTTTGCTTTGGAAAGATTTATGTTGAATACGATAATACTGAAGATGCCAGTAGTAAAGCAGTGTCCTTGAGTAAAATCAGAATGCCAGAGCCAAAAAAGGTTCATCTACCAAATCCTATCGCTGAAATGCAAAAGACTGGCATTTATGAGCCAACTACTATTATAAAACTTGAACCACCTTCATGGGGTGCTGATGGAACAAATGTGCATGTGTATTTTAAAGAACTTGAACAGGCAAAAAAATATTACATCTGGGTTGGTCCATATCCTGATGGCCAGGGAGCCATTAACATGACACCAAATGGCGCAAAAAATGGAGAACATATTTACAATCTCAGACCTGGAGTAAAACTTTATTACTGGATTGTGTGGGCTGATAAAGAAGGGAAAATTTCAAAGCCATCAAAGCCATATTCAGAGGTCCTTATTGATATGTTTAAGGAAAAATAATGTTTTCAATTACATTTCTTGGCGCAGCAGAAAATGTGACTGGTTCAAGGCATCTTTTGCAGTTAGGTGATAAAAAATTTTTAATTGATTGCGGAATATATCAGGAAAGGGACTTCTTATCAAGAAACTGGGAAGATTTTCCTGTGGAACCAGAAAGCATTGATGCGGTTTTTCTTACTCATGCCCATCTTGACCACTGCGGTTTTCTTCCAAGATTGGTAAAAAGTGGATTCAATGGTCCCGTATATGCAACTGCACCCACGATTGAAATTGCAAAAATAGCCCTTCTTGATGCAGCAAAACTTTACCAAGAAGATGCTGAGAAAAAAAGAATGAGGCACTTACTGAGCGGAAGAAAGGTGGACCATCCAGTGGTGCCTCTTTATACGCAGGATGATGCATATAATGTTTTTGAGCTTTTTCGTGAAATTCCGTGCAATCAGGAATTTGAAG
>ERZ795060.5156-NODE-5156-length-10591-cov-3.342825_pt1 | contig 10591 bp, 4 predicted proteins | sample MGYA00375144_ERZ795060 | MGnify/ENA primary metagenome ERZ795060 (study PRJEB30189, sample SAMN05720157) | activated sludge metagenome | isolation source: anaerobic digester from wastewater treatment plant | place: Japan | collected 2015-05-15 ... | reverse complement strand
ATTTCGCTCATTGTGAACAGCATCCAGTGGTCAGAATCTATATTCGAAATATCCCAAAAATGGCTATGATAAATACAGGTGTATAAATTTATATCTCGCTTTCCTGAAATGAAGTAACGCCTATTCATTTTTGAATTATCCCAATTTATTTTTAATTTGGAATTGTTGTCTTCAATTGAAATCTGATTATCATGATCAAAAGTTTTTGACTCAATCCTACTATCAACCCAAGTATCGCCATAATCATTAGATTTATATATAGAATAAGGTTCAATATAAATTGCATCTTTCTTAAAATAAAACCGATTTAAGTTATTTCGATTCTCCATTCTAAAAATAACTTTCACAGACTTATTTGCATCTAATCGTTTAATCAAAAATGAATCAGTATTCAACTCCCAAAAGAACAGATAATTTGCTCTTGCCCCCAATAACTTGCCTTGAATATCAGCAACTTTTGTAAAAAATACAAGTGAATCATTTAAATAAAATTGGGTAAAAACACTATCATTCGATACTGTATAAATTGTTCCATTTTCATTTATAGCAAATTCTCTTTGTGTGCAATTCTCCTTAATTATCTTCAAGACACCCTTACCATGATATGAAAACATAGTATTATTATAAAATAGAATAATGGTGCCATCCGCCAATTCATATATTTTTCGATGCATATATTGAATATATGGTTCTTCATATTCATAATTTTCATTTTCAGTATCTATTTGGCTTTCGGGTTTTTGAATTGTAATTTCATGCCATGTTTTTGTAAAATTTGTTGAGTAATATATTTTGGATTGGCCAGTTAAAATTATTATTTCTTTATATTTTGTTGAATAAATTCCATCAATACAGTCAAATCCTGGTACTGTCTTTATGAGTTCGAATTCACTGTCCTGGGAAATGGCCCAGTATTTTATGGAAAAGATGAATACTATAAGTAATAGATTTTTCATAAAGGGATCAGAATTTGAAATAGTTCAACCAAAATTTGGTTGACTTATTATAACGCAAACATGCTCATTGTTTGTATAATTGAAAAATTTGGGTTTAATTATTATTGTATATAGTTCATTGATTTTTATAAAAGCAAGCCTAGACCCCAGCAGTGTAGAAGATAATCTCTAATACAGTCAATTGACCCTTTCTGGGGCAAAAATATTAATTGCTTTTTCAAAAGTGTAACATCTATTTGAAGGATGAGATGATCTTAAATACTCATCTAATTTGGGAGAAATATCCTAACGAATTAGTGTTGTATAATTTTATCTCAATACCAACAAAATGAATCCGAAGGATTCAAATCTTACTTGCAAATGTTTAAGCATAATTAGCGACCTGGAATGGGTCGAATATAAATTATCAATATTATCAGACTAAAAGCAAAACTCAATCTCTACAGTTCTACCATTATCAGAATATACCAATTTGTCCGATAATTTTTGCATTAAAAAGACACCTCTGCCGCCACATTTTTCTATATTTTCTGGACATGTGGGATCTGGTACTTGGGCCGGGTCAAAGCCTTGTCCTTCATCGGAGATCTTAAAGCAGATGGCGTGTTGGCGACAAATTGAATTGAGCAAGACATATTTCTTTTCGTCCAATTTATTGCCATGTATGATTGCATTATTTACAGCTTCAGTGAGAGATATCAAAACATTTGGATATAGTTTTTTATCAAGCTTATATTCTTCAAATATAGCTTGTAAATACTTTTCAATAATGCAGATATTAGATGGTATGGAAGCTATCCTAATCATCTTTATTTTTTCTGTCCTTGGTAATAATTTTCTACCAACTTCTTGTAAAATGGCCGTAGATCCGGCGAGACGTGTTGGAACCATTCTGTTTCTGCCTGGCGTTGTTTTAAATACTCCTCAAGGCTAGGCGGAAATTTACGTTCAATATTCGTACCAGATTCTGATTCACGCTCCTCTTTATACTCTCTTTCTCTTTCAGCGCGCTCTGCATCGAGGAGTTTTGTTGTGATTTCTGCCTGTCTTTTCAACGCTTCATTGGAGATTTGCTTATTTACAAGCTCTTTTTCAGTTTTATTTAATTCGTTAATGATGTCTCGCATTTCTTGTGAGCCTTGTCCTTGTTCTCTTTTTTCTTGCTCGAGATCTTGTAGCATTTTGCGCAATTGGGCTTGCTTTGCAGCCATTTCAGCGAACTCCTTGCTAGATCCTTGCTGACCTTCTTTCATTTTCTTCGACATGCCTTTCATGCCTTCTTCTAATTTTTTTGCACCCTCGGTAATTTTATCCATAGGTACTTTTCCCGATTTGCCATTTCCTGGTTTTTTACAGGAAGAGCTGGATTTTTTCTTTTTACTAGGTTTATTACATGATCCTCCTCCAGGTTTATTGCAAGATGCGTTTTGTTCTTTTTGTTTATTGTCCAAAGACTCAGCCAACATCACTGCAAGGTCATTGACATTCTTCATGACACGATATTGATGACCCGAAGCTTGAGGTATATTTCTCTCTTCAAGATTCTCGATACTCTTTGAGAAATTATCATTCACCTCAGAGACTTTTTCCATGACGAAGGATTCTATTTGAATGACTCTCTTGGCGAGTTGCTGTAAAGTATCTTCTATCAACTTGAAATTGTCCTTTAGTCTGAATTCATCTTGGACGAGGTTTGTATATTTAGGAGTCTGTGGATTCACTTCTGAAAATGATTTGATCAGACTCTCTTGCTCAAATGACAATGCAACAAGATTTTCCAATAACTGACGTATCATCTTAATATCTTCAGCATTTTCATCTTGCTCGTTTTGTTCTTCTTCTTTTTCCATTTGCTCTGCCATGTCATCCATTTTCTTGGCAGCATCTTTTTGTTTTTCAGAGGCGCTTTTATTTTCCTTTTTATCCAATTTTTCCTTGGCATCTTTCATGTCTTTGGATATTTCCTCAGACTCTTTCTTTTTATCATCCATTGGCTTTGGCTTTTCCAAAGCTTCATTTTTCTTTTTTAATTCCTCTTGTTTTTTCTGGACGTCTTCAAATTTTTTATTTAGTTCTTCTTGTTTCTTTTTTAAATCTTCAGGAGACTCTTCTTTTTTTTCTGTTTTCTCTGCAAGATTTTTTTGTTCAGCCGCGAGATCTTTGATTCTGTCGATTTGCTCTTTTAGTGCTTTTTCTAGTTCCAATTCTTTGAATAGTTCCAGCAACCTGTCCATTTCTTTTGCAACATCTTCATTTTTCATTTCAAATTTCTCAGACATCTGGATTGCTTGATCCTTATTTAACTCTTGCATTAATTTTTGAATTTCATCCATAAGGCTCTTCATTTCCTGGCTCATGGACTCATTCATTAATTTTTGTAATTTCTCTTGTTTTTCTAAAATTTTCTCATCTGGATTGCTATGCTGATCTTGTTTCTTTAAATTTTCTTCAAATTTTTTCTTTGCTTCTTCAAACTGTTGTTGGATCTTTTCTTGTTCTTTCATCATTTTGTCAAGATCCTTTTTATTGTTCCAGTTGACGTCTTTTTGTTGACGCATTTTGTCTTTAAACTCAGCCAATTTTTGTTTCAATTTTTCAGAATCTTCTTGAGCTTTTTTCAAATTCTCCTTAATATCTTCATTGTTTTGAGTTTCGCTTTTAGCGGATTCCTCCACACTAGCAAGCCTGTAATCTTGGATAGCGCTTTTGGTAGATTTACTGCCATTTACAGCATCATTATCCCATATTTCAAAATAATAGCTTACATGATCACCCGCTTCCATCTCCAAGTCATCGATATTGAATTGATGGCGGAATGTACCAGATTTTTCATTGGTAAAACTATTGATTAATTTACTTTGCAATGCTTCCTCCTGTCCATTTTTATGACGGATGATATAATTAAAATTTAATTTCTTCAAGCCATAATCATCTGCTACATCCCCAGCAAAATAAATTTGTGCGGCATCACTGCTATCGGCAAATGGTTGAACATTGACTTGAGGATAATTGTCAGGGACAATATTGAGTTGATAGTTTATTGAATCCGCTGTTTCGATTTGATTGTTCTTGAGAAAAAGTGTATAATGTCCATCTTTCATAATGCGATGGGAAAATTGGAACTCATTTTCAGCTTTACGCTGAAGAGATTGGATGCTTTGATTTCCGTCAAAACGCAGTTTCATTTCCTCAGCATGTGCCGTATTGAAATACCAAATGGCTTTAGTTCCATTAGGGACATTGAGATCACCTATGTTTTGAAGTGTTTCACTTTTTTTAGCTGTGTATGCTGGATATTCTAACATGACTTCAAATTCAGCCATTTGCGGCAACATCATGACCTTCAGTTCGCGTTCGGTAGATCTGATATCTCCAGAAAATATCTGAAAAATTTGATTTTCCTGAACATTATTAAAAGTATATGAGAACACACCAGGTTCGTCTTGATGCATTCTGTATTGGAAGTGATCTACTTCAATAAATGCTTCTGCTGGAATAGCTGAACCTTCTGTTTTGATTTGGAGTGTATAGTCAGAATTCTGGGGAGTCTTGAGATCCACTTCTGGGAAAACAAATTTGAAAGCAGCAGCTTTTTCAAATTCTTTATTGTTTTGAATTAATCTGGTCGTTGGATTTTTTATTACATCCGGATTCCAAATCCATAATCCTCCTAAAAGCAGTAATGGTAGGAAAGCATACTGGACATATTTTTTATTTTTATTGAGATCTATTGCACTCACAAAAGGAACTGGACGCAATTCGGAAGCTTTTTGGTTGATACTTGCCTCAAATAAAGTTCTGTCGGTATAACCTATGGATTGGCTTTTTAGCTGTAAAACATTGAGCAATTTGTCTTTGACATCAGTAAAATGGGTTCCAATAATTTTTGCAGCCTCTTCATGACTGATAAGTTTTCCCAATTTAAAATAGTGAAGCATGGGAGTCAATACCCAATTCCAAAAAGTCAGTCCAAATAATCCTAAAAAGCTGAAAAACAATAATTTGCGAATAGCTTTGGAGAAATAAAATTGGTTCTCAAGTAGATTGAAAGCAATGAAGACTATGGTCACCAGCCCCACAAAATACAAGCTACCTCTAATGATTTGATTGATGTAATATTTCCTTGTGAATTGATCCACTTTGTGAATCAATTGATCATAATAGTTTTGATTCCACTGCATATTAATCTCCTTAACAAATTATAACGCAATTCGATTAAAAATAATTTCAATAAATAGTATAAACTCTGCTTTTTGATTTAGAAAACTAAATTGAATCCTATGGAATCATAGTTTTGATCATTGATACTGGTTATCTAATGAATTTTTGTGTGAAGATTGATTTTTGATTTGAATAGACATTCAGGATGTAGAATCCTGATTTTAGTGGGCTTAAATCAATTTCACAAGCTTTATTGAGAATTTCTTGAAAGAAAACCCGCCTTCCATAGATGTCATGAATATCTAAATAGCTTGGTTCATCTTGTGAAGAATTGATTAAAATTTGATCGTTATTGATGGTATAAGAAATATTTGATTTTTTAGAGGTAAAATCAATAATTTTTAGTCCCGAATAGCTAAATGCTCCACTTTGTTCATTGATTTTTAAGCGGTAATAATTTTTTGTTTTTTCTGGACTGTTATGCTTGAATTGATAATTGTTTTGTGAATTTGGGCTTTTAGCTAATTCTATTTTACCACTTAATTTATGCCAAGCTTTCGAATTTGTGCGGTGTTCTATTTCTATTGATTTGATATTTTTTTCATGGGCTGTAGTCCATCTCAATGTTACAGAGTTCGTGCCAGTATTTTCTATAGCTTCAAAGGAGATCAACTCAAGCGGCAACAAAAGACACTCCATTTCTACCTGATCTCTGTTATCACAAAACGTACCATTGCCCAAGATTCTTGCGGCATGAGTAGTATCTGCAAGATAAGCACAGATACTTTCTATGGCGCAAACATCAAGTATTGGATTGGCGACGATCACCAATGAATCCATAGACATCATATCTGTTTTAGAAAGTGCGTCAATGTTTGTGAGCTTAGCATTATCTATAAGAGAAGTTTGGACTCTAATTCGATTTACTTTTTGAAGGGCAGAAATTGATTCTAAGGATGGATTTTGGCTAATTTGTAAATAAGCAAATTCTGTCACTGAGTCTAGACCATTCAAGTTATCTAAAATTTGATTTTCTTCAATGCTTAAAATCCATATAAAATTTAAATTTTCCAAATTGGTCAGTTGTTTCAGCTTTGGATTTTTAATTATATAAAAATTATCAAGATATGTGAACTTTTGACTTAATCCCTCTAAATTATAAAGGTTATTATTTGAAAATATTTGTATGGAACTTATATTCTCTACATTGTCAATACCAGATAAATTGTAAAGATTTTCACAAAAGCCAATTGAAAATTGGCGGCAGTATTTCATACTATCAAGTCCTTGAAGATTGATTATTTTATTTAGATTTAGTATCCCCAGACTATTAGAGACATGTTGCAAATTTTCTAAGCCTTGAAGTGAAATGAGAGAAGTATCATTAACCAAATAAAAATCTTGTACATATTTAAGATTGCGAAGGCCACGAATATTTTCTAATTGAAAATTATTGGTCAGGCTCAAATAGTAATCAATCGTATCGATCACATAGAGACTGTCCAGATTCGTGATATCTGTATTTTCGATCAATAAGTCACCCAAAATTCTATGACAACCTGGATAATTTATTGGAAATTCATCGACATCTTTTTGCGATTTTAATTCGATGCCCAATGCACCACATTGAGAGAAATTGTTTTCAATATTTAGGATGAAAACAAATAATAAAAATGCTATTAATCTTTTCATGATTAAGTATTTAATTAAGACATTGACTGACTATAACTTTTTATATAAAGTTATATGTCAAAAGTACTGTTTTGTTACCATTCAAATTGATTTATTTATAAAGAAAATATTTAATACAATATATAGTGATATTTTATAATATATAAGATATTGGAAAATTTTGCATTTCCTTACTTTTCCTTATCTTTGCAATCCAATTTTGAATTATTATGAATTATCGTGAGGTAAAAGGCTTAAATCTTCCAGAAATCGACAAGGAAATACTGAAGTTTTGGGCTGAAAATGAGATATTTGAGAAAAGCGTATCCAATCGTGAAGGGGCTGAGCATTTTGTATTTTATGAAGGACCTCCTTCTGCTAATGGCAAGCCCGGTATTCACCACGTCATGGGCCGCGCAGTAAAAGATATCTTTTGCAGATTTCAGACCTTGAATGGGAAACAAGTGCTGCGCAAAGGTGGATGGGATACTCATGGACTTCCAATTGAGTTGAGTGTAGAGAAAGAATTAGGCATTACCAAAGAAGATATTGGAACCAAAATATCCATTGATGATTATAATCACAAATGTCGTGAGACCGTCATGCGATTCAAAAATGAATGGGATGACATCACACGAAAGATGGGTTATTGGGTCGATCTCAACAATCCTTATATCACATTCGAGAATGAATACATCGAGTCTGTTTGGTATTTGTTAAAGGAAATTTATAATAAAAATTTATTGTATAAAGGTTATTCGATTCAACCTTATTCTCCTGCCGCAGGGACAGGATTGAGTTCACATGAATTAAATCAACCGGGATGTTATCGCGAGGTGAAAGATGTCTCCGCAGTTGCTTTATTTAAAGTCGAAAGCAACTCATTTAATGATAAACAAAAGGATATTCTTCCTCAATCATTGCAAATTGCTGCATGGACGACGACACCTTGGACATTGCCTAGTAATACCGCATTGGCAGTAGGAGAAAAAATAAAATATTGCATCGTTGAGACATACAATCCTTATACATTCGAGATTCAAAATATCTTGTTGGCAGAAGATTTACTGACGAAGTGGTTCAAAGCAGAACAAGAATCAACAGGAGATCATTTGGGAGAAATTCTCGATAAGAAAATTCCTTTCCGAAAGATCGTAACTAATATTCCAGGAGCTGTATTGGAAGGATTGAGATATGAACCATTGTTCAATTATGCAAGACCGACAGATGGCGATTCATATCGCGTTTTGTTAGGTGATTTTGTTTCGACAGAAGATGGTACGGGTATCGTACACATTGCACCATCATTTGGTGCGGATGATATGCGCGTCGCAAAAAAATATGGGATCGGTTCACTGACATTAGTTGATAGACGTGGAAAGTTTACAGAAGAAGTTGTCGATTTTCCAAATGAATATGTAAAGGAAGATTATCTCACAGCAGAAGAAAAAGCAAGTGAAAAAGCGAGATTGGGTATCGATAAATATCTCTCCGTTGACGAGCGCATTGTGATCAAACTTAAGAAAGAAAGCAAGCTCCTCAATTCACAAAAATATGCACACAACTATCCACATTGTTGGCGCACAGACAAACCTGTTTTGTATTATCCATTAGACAGTTGGTTCGTCAAAGTGACTGCGATCAAAGATCGCATGGTCGAGCTGAACAAAACGATTTATTGGAAACCTGCAGCAACAGGTACAGGACGTTTTGGACATTGGTTAGAGAATCTACAAGATTGGAATTTGTCGCGTTCAAGATATTGGGGTATACCATTGCCCATATGGAGAAATGAATCCGGTACTATACAAAAATGTATTGGCTCTTTATCAGAATTGCAAAGCGAAATAGACAAAGCAAATCATAAATTGGGATTGCAACAAAGCTTACCAAAAGATATTCACAGACCTTATATCGATGAGATCATTTTAGTAGATGATGCTAATGGTGAACGATTGGTGCGTGAATTAGATTTGATCGATGTATGGTTTGATAGTGGTTCGATGCCTTATGCACAGTTTCACTATCCGATGGAACAGAAATCATTGGATGGCATTTTCCCCGCTGATTTTATTGCTGAAGGTGTAGATCAAACTCGAGGATGGTTCTATACATTACATGCTATTGCAGCATTAGTTTTTGACAGCATCGCATACAAAACTGTTGTCTCCAATGGATTAGTGCTTGACAAAAATGGTGAGAAAATGTCCAAGCGTAAAGGCAATGTTGTAGATCCATTTGAGACAATTAATAAATTTGGAGCAGATGCGACGCGATGGTATCTGTTGAGCAATGCAGATCCATGGGAGAATTTAAAATTTGATCTCGATGGCATCACCGAAGTGCGAAATAAATTTTTTGGCACACTGTTCAATACTTATTCTTTCTTTGCGATCTATGCTAACATCGATGGATTCACTATTGACGAATCAAATATAATTCCAGTCACAGATAGACCAGAATTGGATCGATGGATCATCTCCCGATTGCAGAATGTGATCAAAAGTTATACAGCATACATGAGCGATTATGAGCCTACACAGGCAGCTCGTGTCATAGAGAAATTTGTGACTGATGATTTGTCGAATTGGCATGTGAGATTATCTCGCCGTCGTTTCTGGAAATCAGAATCATCTGTGGACAAACAAGCCGCATTTGAGACACTCTACGAGTGTTTGATGGTCATAGGGCAGTTGATGTCCACTCATGCGCCATTCTTTGCAGAGTGGCTTTACAAATCACTTTCTGATCCAATACGAGAGAAAGCTAAAGCGATTAATTCACCATTGCGTTTTGAGTCAGTACATCTTTCCAATCTTACAAAGTGTGAAGAGAATCGCATCGATGAATCTCTAGAGCGCAGGATGGATTATGCACAGCGCATTTGTTCATTGGTATTGTCCTTACGCAAAGCACAGAAGCTGAGAGTACGTCAACCGTTGACTCAAATATTATTGCCCGTATTGAATACAGAATTCAAATCCGATATCGAGTCAGTAGAAGAATTGATCAAATCAGAAGTGAATATCAAGCAGATCAATTACCTCACAGAAGATGATTCAGTCATCAAGAAAAAAGCAAAACCTAACTTCAGAACACTTGGTAAAAAATTGGGCAAAGCCATGCAGGAAGGAGCGCGATTGATACAAGAATTTAGTATGGCAGATATCAAGCAATTGGAATCTGGCAATACAGTAAAGTTGAGTTTGCACAATGAGCAGTATGAAATAGCAATGGAAGATGTAGAGATCGTCACAGAAGACATACCAGGATGGTTGGTAAGTCATGATGGAGAGTTGACTGTTGCATTGGATATTGCATTGAATGATGATTTGATCGCAGAAGGTTATGCGAGAGAATTGATCAATAGAATCCAGAATGTACGCAAGACCAAAGACTTCAATGTCACAGATCGCATACAAGTCAAACTAGAAACAAACAAAGATATCGAGATCGCAGTAAACAAATTTGGCGACTTGATCAAATCTGAAGTATTGGCGAATTCGATTCAGATCGATCCTAGCGGATTTACAGATAGTTTTGATTGGCTAGAAGATGTTGTGGTGCAGTACTCTATTAATGTGGTAATTAGTTAATGTGATAATTAGTTAATTAGAGAATGTGAGAATGAATTTGCAAATGAGCATAATTTGCAAATTTGCAAATGGTTTTTTATTCGATACTAAATTTGAAAATTTAGTAGGAGTAAAGTCCTCCATTTTCAAGGGAGGATTTAGGTGGGTTATCGCGTCATGTGAGTCCCAATCTGCGAAATCAAATAATCCGATTAATCTGTGATTCAG
>ERZ795060.5146-NODE-5146-length-10600-cov-4.248269_pt1 | contig 10600 bp, 7 predicted proteins | sample MGYA00375144_ERZ795060 | MGnify/ENA primary metagenome ERZ795060 (study PRJEB30189, sample SAMN05720157) | activated sludge metagenome | isolation source: anaerobic digester from wastewater treatment plant | place: Japan | collected 2015-05-15 ... | reverse complement strand
GCTCCACCGAGACGAAACGCAGGCTGCCGGTGGTCGGCGCCTTCACCAGCATCGAGCCGGACTTTGAGTCCGTCGCAATCGACGCCGTGATGTTGACCGTGGCATCGGCCGTCTGCGCGCAGCCGTTGTCGACGAAGGTGCCAACGGCAATGCCGCTGGGCGCCGTCGCCGCGCTCGGCGTCACGCTCGCTTTGCCCGCAGGACACGACGAAGTGAAATTGACCGTCACCGGCGAGGTATAGGGCGCACCGTTTTGCAGCACCTGAACTTCCACCCCCGTCGTGCCGTAGGCGGAAACCGAGGTCGACGAGATCTTGACCGCGCCAAGACTCAACGATGCCGGCGGGGTGCTGCTCGATCCGCTGGCGAAGAAGTTGGCGCCTGCCGTGACCGTTTCGTCGCCGATCTTGGCCGTGGCCTTGAGCGTGCCGGCGCCCGTCGATGCCCCGAGAGACGAAACCGTCACAGTCGCCTTGCCGTCGTCTGCCGTAAGCAGCGAACCCGCCACCGGGTCGATCCTTACCAGCTCGACCGCCTGTTCGATCGAGAACTGGACGATCTCTCCGGCGACCGGTTGGCCGTTGCGCGTCAGCACCGCCTGGGCGCGCAAAGGCTGTCCGGTCACAACTGCCGTCGTTGCGGCACCGTTCGAGTCGGTCAACTTGAGGGTCAAGCCAGCGGTCGTCTGCGCGCCGCCGCCGCTGCCACCACCGCCGCTGCCGCCGCTGCCACCACTGCCACCACCTTGGCCAGCGCATTTGCCGACATCGGTGCGACCCTCGAACGGCGCGTCAGTCGCGCACTCGGTGTCACCGCCGCAGGCCGCGACCAGCAGCGTCGCCGCCGCGGCGGCCGCCAGCACACGCACGCCGCGCCACAGTGCCGCGCCTGATCCGTTTCGCGTCTTCACCTTCATCTGGGACTTCCTCGTTGGTCTGTGCGTCGCAGCGCTGATCCAGCTGCGGTCATGTTGCGCTTGCATGTTGGGCGTGGCACGGACTGCCAGCCCGACGAAAAGCGGTCGCGCAGGACCGCTTTTCGTCGTTGCGTAAGGGCTCGGCCTTGCTTACCGCGCCGCGATGCGGTCGGTCACGATCTTCGGCGTGATGAACACCAGCAGCTCGGTCTTCTTCGTGGTCAACAGCCGGTTCTTGAACAGCCAGCCCATGTACGGAATGTCGCCCAGCAGCGGCACCTTGTTGATCTCTTCCTGGTTGGTCTGCGTGAAGATGCCGCCGATGACCACGGTGCCGCCGTTTTCCACCAGCACCTGCGTGCGCACGTGCTTGGTGTCGATGGCAAAGCCCTGCAGCGTGGGCCGGCCGACGCTGTCCTTGTTGACGTCCAGATCCAGCAGCACGTAGCCCTCGGGCGTGATCTGCGGCGTGACCTCGAGCTTGAGGATCGCCTTGCGGAACTGCACCGCGGTGGCGCCGCTGGAGGTGGCCTGCTGGTACGGCAGTTCCTCGCCCTGCTCGATCAGCGCCTTGACCTGGTCGGCGGTGATGACACGCGGGCTGGACACGATCTTGCCGTTGCCGTCGTTCTCCAGCGCCGACAGCTCGAGGTTCAGGAACTTGTCGGCCGACGCGCTGAACAACGACAGCGCGAAGGTGGCGGCGGCCGCGCCCAGCGATCCGGTGTTGGCCGGCAGGTTGACGAACTGCGTGTTGCTGAAGTCCACCGGCGGGCTCTGGCCGGTTTGCGCGCCGATCGCCGAGTAGTTGCCGCCGACGTTGACGCCCGGGCCCGAGGTCGGCGGGCCGGCGAGGTTGGCGAAGCCGAGCTTGACGCCCAGGCTCTGGCCCCAGTTGTCGGTGGCCTCGACGATGCGCGCTTCGATCAGCACCTGGCGCACCGGGATGTCGATCTTGGCGATCATCGCCTGGATCTCTTCCAGCTTCGACGGGATGTCGGTGATGAACAGCTGGTTGGTGCGCTGCTCGAAGATGACGCTGCCGCGCGGCGACAGGATGCGCCCCGAGTTCTGACCGGTGGCATCACCCACCGCTGCGCCCACCATGGCCGAGCCGATCAGGCTCTTGGCGATGGTCTCGGCCTTGGTGTAATTGAGCTGGAAGGCCTGCGTGCGCGTCGGCTCGAGCTCGGCCAGCTTGCGCCGCGATTCGAGGTCGACCTGCTCGCGGTTGGCGAGTTCTTCCTTGGGCGCGATCCACAGCACGTTGCCGTTCTTGCGCACGCCCAGGCCCTTGGCCTGCAGGATGATGTCCAGCGCCTGATCCCACGGCACGTCCTTCAGCCGCAGCGTGACGGTGCCGGTGACGCTGTCGCTGGTGACGACGTTGAAGTTGGTGAAGTCGGCAATCACCTGCAGCAACGAGCGCACCTCGATGTTCTGGAAGTTCAGGCTGAGCTTCTCGCCCGAGAAACCCGGGCCTTGCGTCAGCTTGTGCGGGTCGACCTTCATCGGCCGCACTTCGAGCACGAACTGGTTGTCGGTCTGGTAGGCGCTGTGCTCCCACGCGCCCTTGGGCTCGACCACCATGCGCACGCGGTCGCCGCTTTGCGTGGTGGAGATCGCCTGCACCGGGGTGCCGAAGTCGGCCACGTCGAGACGCCGGCGCAGCTTGTCGGGCAAGGTGGAGCGCAGGAACTCGACCACCAGGTTCTGCCCCTGCTGACGGATGTCCACGCCCACCTGCGTGCTCGGCAGGTCGACGATGACGCGCCCGGCGCCTTCGCTGCCGCGGCGGAAATCGATGTCGCGCACCGCCAGCGTCTGTTCGTTTTGCGCCGGCGCGAACTGCGTGGCTGCGCCGCCGGCCGAGGCCGCCGCGCTGGCGGGGTCGAGCAGCACGATCATCGACTTGCCCTGCAGCTGCACGCGGTAGCTGGCGGCCTGGCGCAGGTTCAGCACCAGCCGCGTGCGCTCACCCGATTGCGCGACGTTGGCCGAACGCAGGTTGCCCTGGTTCAGCTCGACCGCGCTCTTGCCCATCGCGTTGCCCACGCCGGGCAGGTCGATGGCCACGCGCGGCGGCGCCTGGATCGCAAAACCCGCGGGCACCGCGGCCAGCGGCTCGCTGAGCTCGACGCGCACGATGTCGGTGCCGGCCTGTTGCGACGCGGTGATCGACTGGATCGCGTTCTGCGCGGCCGCCAGCAGCGGCGCGGCGAGGGTCAGCGCCATCACGGCGAACTTGGCGCGCCAGTTTTGCATCATGCGGTTGTGAGGGGTCGTCATTTGGCCTTCTCCTGCAGCTGCAGGGTGCTGGTGCGTTCGATCCATTCGCCGGCGGCGTCCTGCACGATCTCGCGCAGTTCGATCTGCGTTTCGGTGATCTTGGTGATGCGGCCGTAGTTCTGGCCGATGTAGTCGCCGGGCTTGACCTGGTACAGCAGGTTGTCCACGCGCAGCAGCGCGAACGGCCGCGCCTGCTTGGCCACGCTGCCGACCATCGTCATGCCGTCCAGCGGATAGGCCTCGAGCGGCTCCTTGCGCCGGCTGAGCTCGGCGCCGAGCATCGAATTGGGCTGCCGCGCCTCGACCTTCAGCGCCACGCTGAGCTTCTGGTGGCTGAAGGGGTCGACCGCCTGCGCCGAGGTGTAGGCCTCGGCTTCGAACTTCTTCGGCGGCGACAGCGGCGACACGTTGGGCTTGACCTCGCGGCGCTGGCGCTCCATCCAGTCCTGCAGTTCCTCCTGCTCGGCGCCGCAGCCGGCCAGCGTGGCCAGCAGCGCCAGCAGCATCGAGCCCGCGGCGCGGCGCGTCGGATTCGCGTGACGCGTCATTTCTTTGCTCCCGCGGCCTTGGCCTTGTCGGCGGCGGCCTTCTGCTGCGCCGCCACCTCGGCCGCATCGAGATAGCGGTAGGTGCGCGCGGTGGCCTCCATCGACAGCAGGCCGGCGCTGTCGCGCGCCACCGGCGTGATCGCCAGGTCGTGCAGCGTGACGATGCGCGACAGGTTGGCCACGTCGGCGGCGAAGGCGCCCATGTCGTTGTAGCGGCCACTGACGCGAATGGCGATCGGCAGCTCGGCGTAGTAGTCCTTGATCTCCACCTGCCCGGGGCGGAACAGCTCGAACTGCAGCCCGCGCCCCAGGCCCGCCTGGTTGATGTCGGACAGCAGCGCGTCCATCTCGGCCTTGCCGGGCAGTTGTTTCTCGAGCTGCGTCACGTATTCCTGCACCTGCAGCTTTTGCTTGCGCAGCTCGCCGAGGTTGACCGCCTGGCCGAGTTTGCCGGTGAAGTCGCGCTTCAGTTCCGGCTCGCGGTTGCGTTCGGCCTGCAGTTCGTCGTCGGCGCTCGACAGCAGCGCGAACCAGCTGGCCACGACCACGGCCAGTGCGGCGGCCAACCAGGCGGCCGCCTTGGGCAGCATCGGCCACTGGCCCGGCTCCTTCGCATTGAGGCCGCGGAACTGCGAGGCCGCGTTGCCGAGCACGGTGCTGGCATCGAACGAAGCTTTGCTTGCCTTGCTGATCATGGCGCCCTCACGATGCCTTCTTCGCCGCCGCCGCGCCGCCGGCCGCCGCCGGGGCCGACGCCGCATCGGCCGCACTGGCCGGGCGCTTGATGTTCAGCCGCATCGAGAACTCGTTGAGACGGCGCCCGTCGCGCGTGGCCACCGCGGCCGACGGCGAATTGCCGCTGGCGGCGGTCTTGATTTCCACCAGCTCGGGCTTTTCCAGCCACGGCGAGCTGTACAGCGTGTTGCGCAGGAATTCGGACACCCGTTCGTTGGTCTGCGCCAGCCCGGTGACCAGCACCACCTGCCCGCTTTGCTTGATGCTGGTCAGGTACACGCCTTCGGGCGTTTGTTTGACCAGTTCGTCGAGCAGGTGCACCGGCACGTTGCGGTCGGTCTGCAGGCCTTCCACCGCCTTTTGCCGCGCCTTCAGCGCCTCGATCTCGGCACGCAGGTTGGCGATGTCCTTGATCTGCAGCTCGAGCCGCGCGATTTCTGCCTTGAGGAACTCGTTGCGCGCCTGCTGCGCCGCGGTCATCTGCTGCAGCACCGCGTACCAGATGCCGACGACCAGCAGGCCGAGCACCGCGCTCAGGCCCAGCGTGGCGAAGAACGCACGCTTGCGCTGCCGCCGCTTTGCCTCGCGATGCGGCAGTAGGTTGATCAGGATCACTGCACGAATCTCCGCATCGCCAGCCCGCAGGCCGTCAGGTAGGACGGCGCCTCGCGCCGCAGGCTGGACTCGCGCACGGCCGAGCCGAGCTTCATGCGGTCGAAGGGGTTGACCACCTGCGAGGCAAAGCCGGTGAGTTCGGTGACGCGGTCCTTCAGCCCGGGCAAGGTGGCTGTGCCGCCGGCCAGCATCACGTAGTGCACCTTGTGATGCGGCGTGCTGGTGAAGAAGTACTGCAGCGCGCGGCCGATCTCCTGCGACAGGCTGTCGACGAAGGGGCGCAGGATCAGCTCTTCGTAGTCGTCCGGCAGCTCGCCGGCCAGCTTCTTGGCCTCGGCTTCCTCGAAGGAGAAGCCGTACTGGCGGCTGATCAGCTGCGTCAGCTGGCTGCCGCCGAAGGCCTGGTCGCGGTCGTACAGCATCTCGTCGTCGCGCAGCACTTTCAGGCTGGTGGTGTCGGCACCGATCTCGAACAGCGCCACCAATGCGTCGCGGCCCTCGTTGGGCAAAGCGCCCACCAGCCGGCTCATCGCCAGGCGCGAGGCATGTGATTCGATGTCCAGCACCACCGGCTTCAACCCTGCCGCCTCGGCCAGGCCCTGGCGGTCCTGCACGCGGTCCTTGCGCGACGCGGCGATCAGCACTTCGACGTCGCCGGCCGAACTGGCGCTGGGGCCGATCACGCAGAAGTCCAGGCTGACCTCGTCCAGCGAGAACGGGATGTACTGGTTGGCCTCGGACTCGACCTGCAGCTCCATCTCTTCCTCGCGCAGCCCGGCCGGCAGCATGATCTTCTTGGTGATCACCGCCGACTGCGGCATCGCCATCACCACCTGCTTGGTGCGCGTGCCGCTCTTGCCGACCACGCGCCGCACGGCATCGGCGACCTCGTCGAACTTCTCGATCTGGCCGTCGGTGATCCAGCCCTTGTCGAAGGTCTCGGAGGCGAAGCGCTCGAGCACCAGCTCGCCGTTGGCGGTCTGGCCGAGTTCGACCAGCTTGACGCTGGACGAGCTGATGTCCAGTCCGATCATCGCGGGGTGCTTTTGTCCCAGTAACTGGCTGAGGAAGCTCACGTCGACGGCACTCCCGGCATCGCGCCCGTGGCAGGCACGGGGAACTTGAAAGGTTGCTTGGATCCTAGCAGCAAGGTTCTTGCGAGCCCTCGCAGAACGCCCGGCGCAGTTTGCGCGTCGTTGTGATTCGCCGACGGCCGGAACAGCGCTCGAAACATCTCGCAATTGCGCTGGCCCCGCAGCACCACCCCACCCGGTGCAAACCCTGAGTGCAGCGGCACGTTTTCTATAATCGGCCATTTCGCCCCAGGCCCGCGCGTGAGCCCGCCGGGCCGCCCCCAGGGCGAATACCGCAGGGCGCAGCCCGAAGGTACCACCGTGAGCGCCGACGCCCCGACCCCGACCGACCCGCCCTCGCCCACCCAAGGCCGCAGCAGCGCATCGCGCCGCGGCTGGACGGGTGTGTTGGCGCGTGGCATGGCGTGGGTGTGCGGGCTGGCCGTGGCCGGTGTGCTGAGTCTGGTGATCCTGGTCGGTATCGCGGTGGCGGTCGCCTACCCCAACGTGCCCGAGATCGACGGCCTGACCGATTACGCCCCGAAGCTGCCCCTGCGAATCTACGCTGCCGACGGCGTGCTGCTCGGCGAGTTTGGTGAAGAAAGGCGCAACTTCACACCGATCGAGCAGATGCCCAAGGTGCTGAAGGACGCGGTGCTGGCCGCCGAGGACGCGCGCTTCTACGAACACGGCGGCGTCGACTACAAGGGCATCGTGCGCGCCGCCTTGGCCAACCTGCGCGATGCGCGCAGCCAGGGCGCATCGACCATCACGATGCAGGTGGCGAAGAACTTCTACCTGTCCACCGAAAAGACCTACACGCGCAAGATCTACGAGCTGCTGCTGACCTGGAAGATCGAGAAGCTGCTGAGCAAGCAGCAGATCCTCGAGCTGTACATGAACCAGATCTACCTCGGCCAGCGCGCGTTCGGCTTCGCGGCGGCCAGCGAGATCTACTTCGGCAAGCCGGTGAAGGACCTGACGGCGGCCGAAGCGGCGATGCTGGCCGGGCTGCCGGTGGCGCCGTCGGCGTACAACCCGATCGTCAACCCGAAGCGCGCGACGGTGCGCCAGCAGTTCATCCTCGGCCGCATGCTCGAGGAGGGCTTCATCACCGAAGCGCAATACGCCGCCGCGCGGCAGCAGGTGCTGCGCTATCGCAAGCCCACCGAGGTCCCGGTGCACGCCGAGTACGCGGTCGAGACGGCGCGCCAGCTGGTGTTCGCGCAGTACGGCGCAGAGGCCTATTCGCGCGGCCTGGACGTGACGCTGACGATCCGCTCGGCCGACCAGGAAGTGGCCTACCGTGCGCTGCGCCGCGGGCTGATGAACTACGAGCAGCGGCAGTGGTACCGCGGGCCCGAGGCCTACGTGGACTTGCCGGGCGCCCCCGACGCGCTCGACGCGCGCATCGCCGAAGCGCTGGCCGAGCATCCGGACAACGGCGAGTTGCGCGCCGCGGTGGTGCTCGAAGTCTCGCCGCGCAAGGTGGTTGCCGTGCTGCAGGACGGCGAAACCATCACGGTCAGCGGCGACGGCCTGAAGCCGGTGGCCTCGGGGCTGTCGGCCAAGTCCGAGCCGAAGCTGCAGATCCGCCGCGGCGCCGTGGTGCGCGCGCTGCGCGGCGCCAAGGGCGAATGGTCGCTGACGCAGTTGCCCGAGGTCGAAGGCGCCTTCGTCGCGCTGGACCCGGCCAGCGGCGCGATCCGCGCGCTGGTCGGCGGCTTCGACTACGGCAAGTCGAAGTTCAACCACGTCACGCAGGCGTGGCGCCAGCCCGGCTCGGCCTTCAAACCCTTCATCTATTCGGCCGCGCTGGAAAAGGGCTTCATGCCGCAGACGGTGATCAACGACGCGCCGCTGTTCTTCGACGCCGGCGCCACCGGCAGCCAGCCGTGGGAGCCGAAGAACTACGACGGCAAGTTCGACGGCCCGATGCCGCTGCGCACCGCGCTGGCGAAGTCGAAGAACATGGTGTCGATCCGGCTGCTGCGCGCGATCGGGCCCGACTACGCGCAGCAGTGGATCACGCGCTTCGGCTTCGATGCCGACAAGCACCCGGCCTATCTGACGATGGCGCTGGGCGCCGGCTCGGTGACGCCGATGCAGATGGCCAGCGCCTACGGCGTGTTCGCCAGCGGCGGCTACCTGGTGCCGCCGGTGCTGATCGCCAAGGTGGCCGACAGCAAGGGGCGCGTGCTGTCGCAGGCCGTGGCACAGCCGCTGGACGACTCGAAGCGTGCGATCGATGCGCGCAACGCCTTCGTCATGGACACGCTGCTGCAGGAGGTCACGCGCTCGGGCACCGCGGCCTCGGCCAAGCGCGCGCTGGGCCGCGGCGACATCTTCGGCAAGACCGGCACCACCAACGATGCGATGGACGCCTGGTTTGCCGGCTTCCACCCCAGCCTGGTGGCGGTGGTGTGGATCGGCTACGACACGCCGAAGAAGCTGGGCGACCGCGAAACCGGCGGCGGGCTGGCACTGCCGGTGTGGATCGAATTCATGTCGCACGCGCTCAAGGGCGTGCCGACCGTCGAACTGACGCCGCCCGAGGGCGTGACGCAGGTCGACGGCGACTGGGCCTTCGAGGAGTTCAGCCGCGGCGCCGGCGTGCGCAGCCTGGGGCTCGAAGACGTGCTGCCGCCGGCGCCGACCAGCGAGGAACGCAACAGCATCCTCGATCTGTTCCGGCGCTGAAGCCGCTGCAGCCGCTGAAGGCGCGGTCGCTCAGGGCGGCGTGAAGCGCAGCTCGCGCCCGCCTTGCGCGCTGGCATGGCGCGACAGCGCGTCGAAGAATTCGCTGCCGTCGCGCGTGTCCAGCCAGCGCCCGGCGACGTGGCGGTAGTGGTAACCGCCGGCCCGCGCCGCCAGCCACAACTCCTGCAGCGGCGGCTGCGTGTTCACGATCAGCCGGCTGTCGTCGGGCAGCACCAGCTCCAGCAGGCCGCCGCTGCGCTGCGTGTCGATGTCGATCACGTCGGCCTGCAGCCAGCGGTCGACATGGGATTCGATCGCCGCCAGCACGGCGGTGGTGATGCGCCGGTAGTCGGCATCGCTGAGCGGGGTGGCGTCGGGGCAGTGGCTCATCGTCACTAGAATTCGGGCGATGCAATCAAGCTCGCCGACCAGTGTAGCCGCGCCCCCTGCGCACGCCGCGCCCGCGGCAAAGGCCCTGTTGCGTCCGATGGCAGGGATGTTGCTGTGCACGCTCGCGGCGCTGGCCGGCTGCGGCCAGAAGGGGCCGCTGACGCTGCCCGCAGCGACACCCGCGGCGTCGGCGCCGGCACCGCGATGAGCCTGCCCGGCGCCCCGCACCTGAGGCGCGAAGGCGGCGCGCTGCGGCTCGACGGCTTGCCGCTGGCCGCGCTGGCGCGCCAGTTCGGCACCCCGCTGTATGTCTATTCGCAGCAGGCCATGCTCGCCGCGCTGGCCGCCTACCAGCGCGCGCTGGCCGGCCGCGCGCACCTGCTGTGTTTTGCGATGAAGGCCAACCCCAGCCTGGCGGTGTTGCAGACCTTCGCGCGCGCCGGCTGCGGCTTCGACATCGTCTCCGGCGGCGAGCTGCAGCGCGTGCTCGCCGCCGGCGGCGAGGCGTCGCGCGTGGTGTTCTCCGGCGTCGGCAAGACGCGCGCCGAGATGCGCGAGGCGCTGCGCGCCGGCGTGCGCTGCTTCAACGTGGAGAGCGCGGCCGAACTCGAAGTGCTGTCGCAGGTGGCGGTGGACACAGGCTGCACCGCGCCGGTGAGCCTGCGCGTCAACCCGGACGTGGACGCCGGCACGCACCCCTACATCTCCACCGGGCTGAAGGACAACAAGTTCGGCATCGCGCACGACCAGGCGCTGGCCACCTACCGCCGCGCCGCGGCGCTGCCGGGGCTGCAGGTGGTGGGCATCGACTGCCACATCGGCTCGCAGATCACGCAGGTCGAGCCCTACCTCGATGCCCTGGAGCGGCTGCTCGACCTGGTCGAAGCGGTCGAGGCCGCGGGCATCGCCATCGAACACATCGACCTCGGCGGCGGGCTGGGCATCCGCTACGAAAACGAAACACCGCCGCAGGCCGACGAACTGGTGGGCCGCTTGCTGCAGCGCATCGACGCGCGCGGCCACGGCCAGCGCGAGTTGCTGCTCGAACCCGGGCGTTCGCTGGTCGGCAACGCCGGCGTGCTGCTGACCGAGGTGCTGTACCTGAAGCCCGGCGCGGGCGAGGCGGACAAGCACTTTTGCATCGTCGACGCGGCCATGAACGACCTGATGCGCCCGGCGCTGTACCAGGCCTGGATGGCGATCGAGCCGTGCCTCGACCGCAACAGCCCACGCACGCGCTGGGACGTGGTCGGCCCGGTGTGCGAATCGGGCGACTGGCTGGGGCGGGGCCGCGAGTTGGCCGTGCAGCCCGGCGATGTGCTGGCGGTGCTGTC
>ERZ795060.5143-NODE-5143-length-10602-cov-4.286717_pt1 | contig 10602 bp, 10 predicted proteins | sample MGYA00375144_ERZ795060 | MGnify/ENA primary metagenome ERZ795060 (study PRJEB30189, sample SAMN05720157) | activated sludge metagenome | isolation source: anaerobic digester from wastewater treatment plant | place: Japan | collected 2015-05-15 ... | reverse complement strand
CGGCAATCAGATCGAGAAGCTCCCGAAAGAGGTCCGCCGGCATGGCATCAATCGAAAAGTCACGGTAATTCAGCTCTCCGAGAAGGTAATCCGCAGTCCAGGTAGCTGCCAGGGCGGGATTTATTGTTGCAACATTCTCATAAAATTCTGCAAGCTTCAGGCCACCGGTCAGGGTTTTTGCATGCTCCGGTGAGATCCCGTACTGGGTAATAAACCGCTCCCTGCGGGCATCCGGAAGCTCGGGGAGTGTGATCTCGTCAATCCATGATGCCACCCGCAATGGAAGAAGATCAGGCTCTGGGAAGTACCGGTAATCATTCTCCTCTTCTTTTGATCGGGAAGACGTGGTAACCCCCCTGGCCTCCACAAAGTGTCTGGTCTCCCGTGCGACTGTCTGCCCACGACGGAGCAGATTCCGCTGTCTTGTGACTTCAAATGTCAGAGCTTTCTCAACACCCTTATATGATGAGATATTCTTGACTTCAACACGCTCCGATCCCTGCAGGGAGATGTTTGCGTCAACACGAAGAGAACCCTCCTTTTCAGAGTCAAAGACGTCCAGATACTCAAGGGTTGCCCGAAGCTTATTCAGGAACTTTCTGGCCTCTTTGGGAGATCTGAGATCTGGCTCGGTAACTATCTCTATAAGCGGAATGCCGGCACGATTATAATCAACAAGGGTGTATTTCCCCCTATCCGTGGTACCCATATGGACCGAACGGCCAGGATCCTCCTCCAGGTGAATTCTGGTTATCCTGACTTCTTTCTCTCCATTATCACCATCAATCAGGAGTTTTCCGCATTCTGCCAGAGGCTTGTCATACTGGGTGATCTGGTATGCCTTGTTCAGGTCAGGATAAAAATAATTCTTTCGTGAAAATTCTGATTCTTCCCGTATCGTGCAGTTTAATGCCTTTGCAACCTTCAGGGCATACTCAATAGCCCGCTTATTTACCATCGGCATACTGCCTGGAAGACCCAGGCAGACCGGACAGGTATGGGTGTTTGGTTCATTGTCGCGAAAATCGGTAGAGCACCCACAGAACATCTTGGACTTCGTATTCAGCTGACAGTGGATCTCAAGACCGATGATCGTCTCCCGCTCCTCCATCATGCTCCCCCCTGTTCAAACGCATATGCCGTATCAATAATCCGCTCATCCTCAAAATATCGCCCGATAAGCTGTAATCCCACCGGCATGTGTTCCACGTTTCCGCACGGGACTGATATCGCCGGAACACCGGCAAGATTTGCAGGAACGGTCAGTATATCAGAGAGATACATCTGGAGCGGATCACTCTTTTCTCCAAGCCGGAATGCGATATCAGGCATTGTCGGCCCGGCAATCACATCAACATCCCTGAAGATCCGTTCAAGGTCATCCCTGACCATCTGACGTGCGGTCTGAGCTTTCTGATAATATCTGCCATAGTATCCGGCTGCCAGTGAAAATGTCCCAAGAATGATACGACGCCGGACTTCTTTTCCAAATCCGGCCTTTCTCTGATCAGAATACGCATCATGCCAGCTCTTGAGGGTCTCTACTGCCGGGCCATACCTGACACCATCAAACCGTGCAAGATTACTGGATGCTTCGCTGGTGCAGGTGACATAGTACGCGGATAATGCATACTTCATTGAGGGTATGGTACAGGGTACTGTCTGTGCGCCATATGACTCAAGAATCTCCAGTGCCTTTCTCACAACACCGGCTACCTTCGGATTTACTCCTTCACCGAAAAATTCGTCAGGAACACCAATCTTCAGCCCTTTAATATCAGCGGACGGGATGTGCGAATACGGTCGGTCAACCGAGGTTGCATCCCTTGGGTCATGTCCGGCAATAACAGAATACAGTTTTGAAAGCGTCGTAACATCACGCGCCATCGGTCCTATCTGCTCAAGAGAGTTTGCATACGCAATAAGACCATATCTGGATACCCTGCCATAGGTCGGTTTTAATCCGACAATCCCACAAAAAGCAGCAGGACATCGGATCGAACCACCCGTGTCTGACCCAATGGCACAGTCTACAAGTCCTGCTGCAACCGCCGCGGCAGATCCGCCTGATGAACCACCCGGAACCCGTTCATGATCAAGCGGATTGAGCGTCGGTCCAAAGGCACTGTTTTCCGTTGTGGTGCCCATCCCAAACTCATCCATATTGGTCTTTCCAACCAGTGCCGCCCCGGAATTCCGAAGCAGGGTGACGACATGGGCATCATACGGAGGGATATACCCTTTTAAAATTTTTGAAGCACAGGTGGTCTCAATTCCCTTTGTAGATATATTGTCTTTTACTGCAACGGTAACCCCTGAAAGAGGTCCGTCGCCATAGGTTACTTCAGGGATAGTGGTAATAAAAGCACGAACTGAATCATCCGGATGAAATGCCAGCTTTTTCACGTCACATCACCCGGGGAGCTTTAAAGTAACCTTTTTCTGTCTGTCCTGCATTCCGGAGGGACTCCTCCTGCGTCAGGGACGGGAGCACTTCATCCTCACGAAGTACATTATACCGGTCACGAATGAATGGCTTATTCTGATCCAGGGTATCAAGTACGGCAAAGTATTCCAGAATGCCTGAACACTGGGTTGTAAATTCGGAGAGTTCTGAATCATCAATACCGACATCAGCAAGTTTTGCGATTTTTCTGACGTCTTCTGCGGTAACCATTGTATTCTTATGTCCTCCTGATATGTGATATGAAATCTGAAACAGAGCTGTGATAACCATTCTGCCGGGCAATCCGTTTTATCTCTTTCCAGATCCCGGTCCCGTACTGCATTGCTTTTTTCTCATAATACGCGTAGGATTCAGGCAGATACCGTCTAGCTACTTCACGAAGAGGTTTTTTTCGAACACCTCCCAAGACCCGTTCGCGAGGGGGTATTGCGTGCGCAGCGCATACAACCCTGATATCAAGATATGGCATGGAGAGGTAGGCACCCATAGATCGTGCAATACTCTGATCGCGACATCCCTGACGGGCAAGCGAGGCAAAATCACGGGCAAACACTTCATCCAGAAGATGGTCCGGCGTTTCCAGATACCGGGCATATCCTCCAAAGACCTCATCTGCCCCCTGACCAGTAAGAATTCGTTTATATCCGAGCTGATGAGCTGTCTCAGCAACAAAGTATAACGTCGTTGCAATAGCCACATCAACCGGATTCGGATCTTCTATGAGGGATATGACCACCAAAAGGGCTTTCTGTACATCTTCAGGGGTTACAATTCTGACCGTAAGCGGAAGATCAAGAATAGCGGCAACTTCCCTGGCCTGCCTGATATCATGACATCCTTCCATCCCAACCACAAGACAGGGACGTCCTGCCAGAGCAGCCACAAGAGCTGAATCAACCCCCCCTGAAAGGGCTGTAATGCCTGTGGCAGATCTAAGCCGTACAGCGGTGAGAATTGCATCTTCAAGAGAAAGATGAGGGCAGGACGGATGGATGAGGCCGATAACATTTCCATCACAGGTAATAGTTCCGGGCTTGCATGGTCCGGGAATGATGCCGTACATATCACGGGCCGCACAGGATCCGTACTCGAGATAAAATTCACCACCAAAGCGCGATACTATTGAAGGGTCAGAAAGAAGAGCCTGCTCTACCTCTTCCTGTGATAGTACTGTTCCATCAAGCTCAACCCAGCCGGTCAGATGCATACGTCTCAGATGATACACGAGCTTCTACATAAATATGATCCGAATATATCTTCCACCGTCAGAACAGAATGAGACAGACTTTTTACATGAAAATAGAAATACCTCGGATACGAGGTGTCGTGATGAAAGGGGGAGTCATCATACTATGGGGATGTGGTCTTATCCTTGTCCTGATTGCCATACCTTCGATCGCTTCAGGACTGCCACCAAACTTTTGTCTGGGAGAGGATAGAAGTATTGCACTTGGGATATTTGCACCGCCTGGAACACCATCAGGAAAAGAGCAGGTTCTCCTTCAGGAGATCCGTGAGTTTCGGGAAAAATCAGGGAAAAACCCTGCAATAGGAGTATTTTCCGATGAATGGATGAAAGACCGGAAATTTCCTGCTGATGATGCAAAGACGGTACGAGACGAAGGTATGATCCCATATATCAGGCTCATGATGCGAAGCTCAGACCGTCCGTATCAGCAGGAACCGGTATACACATTACACAATATTGCTCTTGGAAAGTTTGATGGTGAACTTCGTTCATGGGCACGGGAGGCACGAGTCTTTGGCTCTCCTATTTTTATTGAGTATGGGACCGAGGTAAACCAGTGGAACTATCCATGGAACGGATACTGGAACGGGTACCAGAAAGGACAGGATATGTTTCAGGATGCATACCGTCATATCATTGATATTATGCGTGAAGAAGGGGCATCTAATCTGATCTGGATATATCATGTAAATGCAGAGAGTCAGCCGTTAGAAGAATGGAATAATATCTCAGGGTATTACCCCGGAGATGAATATTGTGACCTGGTTGCTATCTCCTTATTTGGCTCGAAAAAACCCTTTGAGACCGGGACAAAACCATTCAAAGATACTCTGGATACGACCATACATACTCTTATGGCCGGGGGAATTGAAAAACCAGTTCTCCTCATAAGCGGAACAGATGTGCACAGCAGGTTTATCGATCCTGCATCATTTGTTACAGAGATGCTCTCGTCGCTATCTAAAGATGTATGGCCAGATGTGAAAGCTCTTATCTGGCTGAATGCAGCATGGAAAAACGATAATAATCCCCTTCATGACACATCCATGAGACTTCAGGACAATGAAACAGTCGCCTCTGCATTCAATTCAGGACTCCAGTCCGTACGCATTCAGAACAGACTGACGTGCTCATGATTGCATGACAATCCCCCCATGCGGGCTCCTCCCCCTCATCTCACCGGACTGTGTTGCTTTAATTCTGGGGAGTTATCCGTCACTCCTCTCCTTACAAGCCGGGGAATATTATGCAAATCCCCGAAACATGTTCTGGATGATTATGGAATCAGTCCTGGGCATACCGCACCATCTCCCGTATAAAGAACGAATTTCACTTCTCTTGAATCATAAGATCGGATTATGGGATGTATATGCATCATGCATGCGAAAAAACAGTGCAGATGCACGGATACACCACCCGATTCCTAATGATTTGAAAACGCTCATATCACATCATCCATTCATTCAGGTAATCTTTTTAAACGGTCGTGAAGCAGAAAAAGGATTTAAAAAATTTTTCCCCGATGCCAGGATACCAACCCGGTATCTTCCGTCTACAAGTCCTGCTTATGCAATCCGCCTTGAGGAAAAGACAGAGATGTGGAAAGAAGTAACCAGGATTGTGAAGCGGCTTTGAACCGGTTCCTCTCCTGCCCCTGCCCACAATGCCCAAGTCTCTGTGACCAGTACCACAACTAAGGATCTGTCTAAAAAAAAGAACTGAAGCCTTTTTCAGGTTATGCCCCGATACTGGCAAGGCTGCAGGATTCAGTTACATATACCCAGTAGGAACGGGTTGGCTGTAACATCCGTGAATCTGCCTGTTCATTTGATCCCCCATTTACAATGGTTGTCTCAAATTGTTGTCTCACAGGATCCCAACCTATCACCTCAGTCCAGGTATTCCTGATAGAGAGCAAAGAATCACGCGCTGATGCCGGAGTATTCCCTGTAAATCCAAACATATTCCAGCCGGCCATCATATCCTTTACCGGAGGAACCTGAAGGGGGTCATCAGAAAATCGTAAGGGGACGGAGAATGGAGCGGTTGAATACACCCAGTATCCTTCAAGCGGGAGGATCTTATCCTCAGCCGTCAGATCATTCCATCCGCCATCCTTTAGATTATAAGTCCAGATACTATGACCGGCAGAATTAAGACCAGAGAAAATTGAAGCTGTGTTCGCATCATCTGCCAGCCGGCGGGGGATAGATACAAAATTCCATCCCTCGAACAGATTAATTGATCCATTCAGATAGTCTGATACTGCCGAGCCGGCAGATCCTGAAAGCATTGTATTCTCCTGTCCTGATCCCGGTTCTTCTCCTGATACCGAACAGATACAGAGTGATAATACAACACAAATAATTGATAGTAAAGAAAACCTCCTCATCACACCCAATCCTGCATGTCTATTCATTGTATCTCAGTTCTTAGATATAGTCTCTGTTCTCATGAGATATTCTTTTCATCAGACAGACATACCCTCTTTTGTGAAATCCCTGCACCTCACATCTTCGCAAACACCCTTTGACCTGGACCTTTCACTCTCATGCGGACAAATATTCGGATGGAAAAAAACAGGAGATATGTGGAAAGGAGTGCATAACGGAAAAATCATAACCATCAGACAGGAACGGGACTCACTCCAGTACGAAGGTGCAGACAAGCGGGAGATCATCCGTTTTCTCGGGCTGCATGATCCCATACAGGAGATTATCACATCCATCCGCGATCATATCATTGTATATAATTCAACACCAGATCCCTTTTTTGAAACTCAATATGCACGATCACAAGGACTGCGTATTCTCAGGCAACATCCGTGGGAATGCCTTGTAAGTTTTATCTGTTCGGCAAATTCGAATATCAGGACGATTGAAAAACGTATCAATCTCATTCTCGGACGGTATGGGAGGGCATGTCATACCGGCGAACATCAATTCCCTGATCCGAAAACCCTCTCACAATGCCGTGAGGACCGATTACGGGAATGTCTGACCGGATACCGGGCTCCGTATTTAATAAAAACCGCAGCATATATCTGTAACCATCCGGATTTTTTTGAGCAGGTGGCTATGATGGAGTATACGGGGGCAAAAAAGGCCCTGATGACCCTCCCTGGCGTCGGGCCGAAGGTCGCAGACTGTGTCCTGCTTTTTGCATTTGAACATCTCAGCGCAGTGCCGGTTGATATCCGGATACGAACGATCATCGAAAAAAGATATGCAGACCTGATTAAAACCGAAAATAAAGGCAGATTATCCTATGATACTATCAGCGGATTTTGCAGGGAGTATTTTGGTCCCTATGCCGGGTATGCCCAGCAGTATCTTTTTGCTACCCGGGATATGGAAAAACAGAGGTTACCAGATCTGCTGAATACCCATACATACAAGATATGAACAGGTTGCAGTAAGCGGAATCGTAATTATCCAGGCGGTGACGATCTGCCTGACGACTGACCATTGAACCGCCGCACTTCCCTGTGTCGCACCAACCCCCATGATACACCCGCTGATTGCATGAGTACTAGATACCGGAACACCAAAGAGTGTAACAAACAAAAGAACAAGTCCACCACCCGTTTCAGCGCAAAAACCCTGGTACGGACGAAGATGGGTGATTCGTTTTGCCATGGTCCGAACAATCTTCCACCCTCCGGTAAGTGTGCCAAGAGAAATTGCAGCACTTGACATAAGAATCACCCAGACCGGAACATGAAAATCAGATAATACGCCTGCTGTAACCAGCATCGCTGTGATGATACCCATTGCATGCTGGGCATCATTACTCCCATGACCGATGCTGTAAAAAGATGCGGAAACAATCTGAAGTTTATTAAAGATTTTATTCATCATCTGCTGATCTGCATTTCTGCACGCCCTGATTACCAGGCATCCAAAGAGAAATGCACCGGCGAATCCAAGAGAGGGTGATATTACAATAAAAAGAATGATACCCAAAAGGCCACTTATTGGAAGAATATGCAGTATAATACAGATCGGTATGGAGAATACAAAACCGAAAAAACCTCCAATCTTTAGAAAATGACTGAAATCTGTCTCATGTTTGAGGTATGCAATACCGGTAAGAATGAATGCTCCGGTAAGTGCACCGGCAAGCCCAAAGAGCACAACACCGCCAATCAAAGGCAATGAAGGTAATATAACAACGTTTATCCCCCCATAAGCAACGGCTGCCCCAATCAGACCGCCAACCATGGCATGTGTGGATGATATCGGGACGCCAATATATGCAGTTGCATAAATCCAGAACGAAGCGACAAGAATGCCGATAATGATGACATCAAGGGTAAGCCATTCCGTGGCCACGATCCCTTTTCCTATGGTTTTTGCAATGGCAGTGGTGAAGAATAACGGGCCTATCAGATTGAAAAATGCTGCAAGACCCACTGCCTGCAACGGGGTCAGAACCCGTGTTGCAACAATAGTTGAGATGGAATTTGCCGCATCATGAAGACCATTTAAAAAATTGAATAAGAGCGCAATAACAATGCCGATGATGAGGATGCTATCCATACTGATCACGAATGCCTGATGCTGATGTCTGAGAGCACGTTCGCAACATCTTCACATTTATCGGTAGCCGTCTCCAGGCACTCGTAGATATCTTTCAGTTTTATTGTGGTCATGGGATCTTCTGTGGCAAACAACCGTTGTATTGCCTGAGATAACAGATCATCTGCCATGTTTTCAAGACGATTGACTTCGATGCCACAACTTTCAAGCGGATTACTTTTTTTTAACGAACGAATACCTCTGACCCCGCATTCCAGCTGGATGGTTGACAGACGGATCAGCTGAGCAAAATTCTGCATGGTCTTATCATACTCTTTGACCCCATAGATGAGCAGCTTTTCAGCCGAATCATCAATATAATCCAGTACATCATCAAGGGCTGTTGCCAACCGGGATATCTCGAGCGGATCAAGCGGAGTTATGAAGGTCCTATTTAAATGTTCGTAGATTTCATGGGTGATTAAATCGCCCTTATGTTCCAGATCCTTGATCTCTTTATAAGTTGATTCAGGCTCAGTCTTTTTTGTAACCATCTGTTCCAGTTTGTGGGACGCCTGCACTACAATACCGGCCAGCTGTTCAAAAAGGTCAAAAAATACTTTGTCCTGTGGAATCAACCATTCCTTAATCCCCACAGTAATCGGAACAAATAACCCTTACATACGTAAAAAGACACCGATCTGTTATCTGATGATATCCATCAGAACAAGACCTGCTTTCATGATGAAAGAGTAGATAAAATAACAGAGAGCAGAGGTGGTTACCGCCAGCGGAAATGTGACAATCCAGGTTGTGACAATATCCCTGACCACATTCCAGTCAACTGCATTTTTACCCCTCGTTGCACCAACACCAACGATAGAACCACTGATAATATGCGTTGAAGAGGTAGGAATACCGGTTATTGTCAGGGCTGATATGACCAGACCACCGGCTGTGGAGGCGCAAAACCCCTGATATGGACGGATGCGTGTAATACCCTTTGCCATCCTGGTGATAACGTTCCATCCTCCAAATACCGTGCCGGCACCAATGGCAAGGGCTGATGCTCCCATCACCCAGAACGGAGTAATAAAGGTATCGGAATGGCCACCTGCAATAAATAAGGCAGCAATCATACCCACCGCATGAAGTCCGTCATTTGCACCATGACCGATGGCCTGAATTCCGCTTGATATGATCTGAAGTGGAAGGAAGATTTTATTTCTGGTGCTCTGCCGGGAAAACCGGAACAGGTATGAGACCACAATATCGAGAGAAAAACCTCCAAAAAAACCGATGGTCGGTGATATCACAATAAAGATAAAAATTGCAAGAAGCCCGCTAACCTGAATGATACCGGCAGCCATGAGCGAAACGATCATGAATGAAAATCCTCCGACTGCCCCAGCAACTGCCCCAAGGCGTACAGGGCCTTTCAGCATAAAAAAGAGGATTGAGAGACACAGTCCGCCACAGAGTGCCCCGACAAGTCCTGACAGTGCCACCGGGATGATCATCTCACCTGACGGCCAGATAACCGTAGAAAGACCAAATGCAGCAATGGATGATCCAACCATGCACCCGATAAGGGCATGACTGGCTGATAGAGGAAATCCTTTCGCTGTCAGATAGCTGAGAAGAAACACGCCACAAAAGATGGCTACAACAAGGGTATCAGGAGTAAGTGCTGCGGGTTTGACTACACCGGTTCCGATAGTTTTTGCAATGGCAGTGGTCAGGATAAATGGTCCCATAATATTGCAGACTGCAGCAAGAATAAGGGCATACAATGGTCGTAATGCCCTGGTTGCTACCACTGTGGCGATGGAGTTCCCGGCATCATTCAGTCCATTGACGAAATTAAACAAAAGCGCCAGGAAGATACCGATAATGATGATGAATTCCATGGCTTATCTATGACGAATAATGATCTCATTCAATACATGACCGACGTCGTTGCACTCCTGCAGCACTTCTTCGAGATTTTCATAGATATCCTTTAATTTAATAAGAAGAATCGGATCCTGCATCGAGAAGAGCTCAGTGACTGCTGTTGAGAGCAGATCGCTGGACCGGTTATACACATGATTAATATTCTGACAGGAGTTTTTTATCTCCGCAATCTCATCCCAGGAACCTAGCAACCCGACACCTTCTCGGATTTCTGCGACTGAAATCGAGATAAATTCTGCAAATGTACCCAGATGGGGATATATGCCAATCAGCTGATAATTACAGATCTGATGAGCCACCCAGTCGATGATATCTATAACATCATCAAGCGCTTTTGCCAGACGGTGTATTTCATCAGGCTCAAGGGGAGTTATTAATGACTCCTCAAGGCGGGTGAATATCTTTCTGAC
>ERZ795060.5142-NODE-5142-length-10604-cov-4.725187_pt1 | contig 10604 bp, 10 predicted proteins | sample MGYA00375144_ERZ795060 | MGnify/ENA primary metagenome ERZ795060 (study PRJEB30189, sample SAMN05720157) | activated sludge metagenome | isolation source: anaerobic digester from wastewater treatment plant | place: Japan | collected 2015-05-15 ... | reverse complement strand
TCTCCGAGAGCTGACAGGAAGAGAGGTTTTTCCTTTATTACGCGTTTGCTGCTTTCAAAGAAATCTGAAAACCAATTCCATGTCCATTTTTTTGTTTTGTTTGCTGGATATGATGGAGGGACTTTCATTGCGGCCATCAGTCCTATCGCTGATATAGCGCAGGAGAAGAGCCCGCAATAATGGAGTTTATCTCCTGCTGCTGTTTTGACCATTGCTCCCAGTGTCATTCCGAGCAGGACGGCAATCATTGAGAGCATTCCCGATATTCCATTTACGCGTGAAATTGTTTTTTCGGAGAAAAATTCTGGTATGATTCCATTGTATGCCGGGCTGAAGAAACAGCTTTGAGCCGACATCAGGAGCATTACTAATATGAGAGGTGACATTCCCCAGTTTGCGAAATTCGCAAAAGATAATAGGGCAAGTAGCATTATGATGAGTTCTGCTAATTTTGCCAGGACAATTACATTTCTTTTTGGGAACTTATCGGAGAAATATGCGGAAGGGGAGGGGAGGAAGATAAACGGCAGGGCATAAACGATTGTAATCATAGAGAGGAAGGCTGCGTTTTGTGAGTAGTTATCAGATGCCCCTATTATGGTGAATACTGCGCAGGTTTTATAGACGTGATCATTCATAATTCCGAAGAATTGCGTTGAGATTAAAGGTAATAGGATGGATTTTTGGTCTTTCATATTTAATCTTTCTATCTGTTTAGTATTTTTTTTGCATTGATTTTTTTTTCTTCTGTTGATTCAGGGTTTTCGAGGATAGTTTTTGCCCATTCGATTTGAGCTTTTTTGAGTCCATTGGAATAGGCTTTTTCGAACCAATATTCGGCGGCGGAGATATCCTGAGGGATTCCAATACCATTTTTAAAGATTTGAGCGATGTTAAACTGGCTTCTTGGGTCGCCTTTTTTTGCTGCTTCGAGGAATAGTTTTGCCGCTTTTTGGGGTGATTTTTCTTCTCCTATGCCTTCTTGAGCCATAACAGCGAGGTAGAAGAGGGCTTTTGGATTTCCGAGATTAGCAGAGATGGAAAAAAGTTCCCTTGCTTTAGCCAGGTTTTGTTGGAGGTTTTCACCTGTAAAATACATAGTAGCGAGCATATAGATTGCGGTTGGGTGATTTTTTTGTGCGGCGAGCTTGAAGAGTTCTATTGCTTTCTGTATATTTTTCGGCACGCCATCTCCATAATAGAGAATATGAGCGAGTTTTGCGGTGGCTTCTATGTCTCCGAGTTTGCTTGCTTTTTCGAGGAATATCAGTGTTTTTTGCGGGGATTTTTCAGTGCCATATCCGAGGAAATAACAATCTGCGAGCAATCGAAGGCACAGGGGATCTTTTTCATTGAAAACACTTTTTATCAGTTCGAATGCCGAATTTGCCTTTTCTCCGCCTTGCGAAATTCGCAATTCTGCGAGTTTTAAATTTGCTGGAGGAAATGAGTTATTTGTTAGTTCCTCGAGGATTTTTTCTGCCTGTAGTATATCGGGTTTTATTATTTCATTTCCATTTTGGTCATATACGCCATATGTCAGTGATATAGCGAGATTATATTTGGCCTCTTTTATTCCTGCTGAGGCTGCTTCTTCATAGCATTTGAAGGCTGCGACGGGATTAATTTCAGTGCCTTTGCCGGTTTCGTAGCATATTCCGAGATTAAATGCGGCTTTTTTGTGTCCGAGATATGCTGCTTTTTGATAATACTCAAATGCCTTTTTGTAGTCTTTATTTTTTCCGTTTTTTCCGAAGTAGAACTGGTTTGCAAGTTTGAAGAGTTCATCTGGATTTTCATTTTGAGAAAAGATGGCGAGAGATAGAGATAAGAATGAATAGAAAAAAAATTTTTTTTTCAATATCATCTATTTATTCTAATCGATTTTTGGAGCGAGAACGATTCTGAAACCGAGATCACCGCTTGTAAAGTCGGCTTCATCAGCATAGCGGCGTGTTGGAGTGCACTGGGCTTTGTCATAGCACCAGCTTCCGCCGCGATGAATTTTGAAATTTCCTTTTCTGGAAATAGGGTCTGTGAGAGATTTTTCTTTATATGTTTCTGATGAGACGCCGTCTTCGTTTAATTCGCACGAATCGAGGCACCATTCCCATACATTTCCAATAGTGTCGTATAGACCATTTTTGTCAGCTTTTTTTTGTTTTGTAATATGTGTATCGTTATTGCTATTTCCACTATGCCATGCATAATCATCGAGTTTATCCATCTGGATTTGTCCTGATTTGCACATATATTCCCATTCGGCTTCTGTTGGGAGTCTATAAACGTATCCTTTGGGTATATTATTTATTTCTTTTTGGGTGAGTATGTTGCAGAAATTTACAGCGTCATTCCATGAGACTTGCTCTACTGGTAATTTTGGGTTAGAGGGATTGAATGAAGGTTTTTTGCCTGTGATTATGAGGTATTGTTCTTGTGTGGTTTCGCTTTCTGCAGCCCAGAAGTCTTTTGAGATTATTACTGGATGTTCTGGGGCTTCATCTTTGAAAGAATTATTATTTCCCATGATGAATTTGCCTGCTGGTATTTTGATGAAGACAGCGTTTATGGTTTTACAGATAAATTTTTCTTCATTTTTTTTAGCTGCGTCATTTTCTGTTGGAAGTTGTTCTGGGTTTGTATCTGGAGGGGTTTGTCTGAGTATTTTACAGGAAGCGATAGGAATCAGGATTATTGCGAGGATTGCGTTTTTGAGATTTTTTTTGAATTTCATTTTTTGTCCTCCATGAATTTTTTAAATTTTTCATAGGTTTTTGAATATTCTTCATTATTTGGGAAGAGTTCATGTGCTTTTTTTAAATTTTTTGCGGCATAGGTGAATTTGCCCTGTTTTAGCTGAGAGATGGCAAGTCTGTAATAAAAACTTGCACGTTCTGGAGAATTTTTCAAGGCGTTTTCGAAAAAAATTTCACTTAAATCCCATAGTCCCTGATTTTGAGTATAAACGCCTGCAGTTGCCCATGGATATGGAGAATAAGGAGCGAGGATTGTAGTTTTTTCGATAATTTTTTTTAGATTTTCGATGGAGTTTTTCGGGAGATTTTCATTATTTTCTACTATAGGATTACATATTCTGTGAAGTTTATCAAACTCTCTTTCAAATTTAGCTCTTTGAATTGAGAAAAATAGCAATAAGAGGGCGAATGGAAGGAGTGCGAAATTCGCAAACTTAAGGACTTTATCTGGAATGAATTGGAGCTTAACTTTTTTCGTAACGATTATAGAAAGCGCAATTGTGCTTGCTATGGTGGCAGGGACTTGAAAATTGATATCTGTGAGAGAATGCAAGAAATAAGCTGTTATCCCGTAGAAAATTGCGATGTTCGCATATGGGCAGAATTCATCTTCTGAGGGATGATTTGCGCTGTTAAATGCCTGATAGATGGTAAATGAAAGTAGAATAACTATAGCCATTAAGGCTATTATGCCGCATTGCGAAGAGAAGTTCATAATGATATTGTGAGGAGTGTGTGGGGCTTCTGTCCCCGGGAATTTTTTAATTTTTGTATAATCGTGGAAGAAGTCTCCCCATCCCGTTCCTGTGAGTGGGTTGGAGAAGAATATTTCAGATGCCCTGAGCCAGTAGTCAAGTCTTGCGTGGAGAGATGACTTTTCGAGCAGAGAACGGTTTTGGTTTACAATGATGAAGAAGGCGGAAAAAGAGATGATAAGCAGGAGAATGTAGGAGAATTTTATTTTTTTGGGGATTTTTAGAAAGAATGGAATTGCAAGTGATGTTATTGCGAGGGAGATGACAGCTCCTCTGCTGTATGTTTGTTGCAGTATGTATATAGCGAATATGGAGAAGGTGATAGAGAAAAATCTTGCTATTATTTTCCAGTATTCATCGAAAAAGCTTGTAATGATTAAAGCGGAACTTGCAGAAAAAATGATTACAGAAATGAATAATCCGATTTTTCCAAATTTATCGAAGAAAATAAAAAATAGTGATAATAACGAAAGGAATATATTTATACGAGCGCAATGTTTGTCGAAGAAAGATGCAATTGTGATTATTGGTAAAGTTAAGATTATATTAGCGGCGAGGCTATTACATAGAGCAAATGGAGAGAATACTCTTGTTTGCGTAATTCTCAGCCAGAGGTCGTAAGAAACTTTTGTTCCCATGTATAATTCTCTTTCTTTTACGAAATCAAGGCTATTTTTAAATCCAAATAGTATCTGATGTAGGGAAGAGAAAAGTATAATAGAATTTCCAGCGACTATAGCGCGGAGTAGAATTTTTCCAGAATTTTCAGTTGAATTTAATGTTAAGAGGATTGCGAACGCAAAAATCGCAAGTCCCCAGAAATGAAGAGAATAGATAACTGGAAAGTCGAGAGTGCTGGCATTTATGAAGCCAAGTAGGGAGGATAATGCGAGGAATAGCCATAAAAGAGCTATGGTGGATTGAGTGTTAAATTGAAAAAGTTTTTTATTGCCTGCTGCTATCAAGGAAGAGATAAAAAGTATAGCAGAGCAAATTGGGAAAAATACAGGTGGGCAGTTTTCAAAGATTGCAGAAAATGGGCTTGTCCAGGAAAGTGGAATTTCCGGAACTCCGGTCATAGTTCCTAATTTTAGCGGGAGAAAAAAAAGAAAAAGTGCAGTCAGATAGAGGTGAAAAGTCTTATATGATATTGTATTTTTAAATTGAAGATTCAAGTTATAGTGTTATCCACCGAGTTTTTTACTTAATTCTTCCTGAAAAAGCATAATATCTTCTTGAGTTGGTTTTCCTTTTGCGTTTTGCAGTGTGAGGCGGCCATAATGGTCTATAGCCCAGTCTGCTTTTGCTCCTGATGCGAATTTTACTGAACCAGAGAGGGCTGTTCCCGGTTTTACGAGTTTATCGAGTTCGACTATAGTTGCGCCTTCATCCATGAGTTCTGCATCTATAGTTTTTTCAGTGGGGTCTGATACTGTTTCGTCGTCATCATCGATATTTTTGTGAGAATTTTGTTCTAAATCTTTTTGTATATTATTATTTGATTCGTTTTTCTGTGTATTTTTATCGAGAGTTTTTGCGGCTTCTTCTATGTCTGAGACAATTAATTTCAGGTCGAGGAATGTTAATTTTTGATTGTGTTCTGAAAGCAGTCGGCGTTGTATTTCTGAGAGGTTAGCTCCCTCTTTTAGCATATCTGATATAATTTTTTTTAATTCTTGATTATCCATAGATTTACTCCATTTTTTTATTTGCTATTTTTTTCAGGAATTAAGGTATAAAATTTAGCATTAAATATTTTAAGTTCAAGGTATAATATTTGTTGAAAAAAATATTTTTAGTGTTATTGTTTTGATGTTTTTGAAATTTAGTTTTTGCGGGTGTAGCATAATGGTAATGCTCCAGCTTCCCAAGCTGGCTACGTGGGTTCGATTCCCATCACCCGCTCCAATTTTTATGTGGGAAGAGATCCTTTTTTTTGTTAAGTTTTAGGATTTTCACTTACTGCCTTATCTGCAATATTTTTAATAGTTTTTATTCTTTCTATGATTGGTAATTTTTGAGTGCAAAGTTTTTCGCATTTTTTGCACTCGACACAAGACCTCAGAATAGGATCATCAGATTTAATGCTCCAATGCCATTTGAGGCGATTAATGATACTTTCACTTTTTCTATCTGACATTAAATAGTAATTATACGTGTCCATAAGTTTTGGTATGGGAATATTTTGTGGGCAAGAGTCGCAATATCCGCATGAAGTGCACATTTCGTTGAATGCATTTTTGATATTGTTTTTTATGCGTAATTTTTCTTCAGGGCTTATTTTTTTATATCCGTTGACAGCATTTATAGCTTCTTTTAGCTGTTTTTGATTTGAAAAGCCGACGAGAGAGGAATTTATTCTGATATCGTCTATTAGAAAGCGTAGGGCGGCCTCGGTGACGCTTTCATTTTTCTGTGTCTTGAGGAATGAAAATATATGTGGGTTTTGAGGTATTAAACCGCCTCCAAGAGGGTTCATTACTACGGTTCCGATATTTTTTTTGTGTGCAGCTTCGATGCCTTTATCACGGTAATTAAAATTCATTGCCGAGTAACCGAGTAATATTGAGCTGAAGTCAAATTCATTAAGAGTTTTTTCTATTTCCTGTCCATTCATATGAGTTGATATGGAGATATTTTTGATGAGTCCTTCTTCGTGAAGTTTTATGAATTCATCGATTACACCATTTTTCCTTCTGTATTCGAAATCTTCAAAGGACATTACACACCAGACATAATAGAAATCAATGAAGTCGAGATTTAATCTTTTTAACGATTCTTCTATGTCTTTTCTGACATTTTCAATTGATTTGGCTCCTGTTTTTGTAGCGACCATGAATGAATTTCTGCCGAAATCTTTGATTAATTTTTGGAAAGCCGTGCCGTAGATTTTTTCGGAATCTCCATAACCTGGTGCGGTGTCAAAGTAATTTATCCCAGATCGATATGCTTCATATATGAGTTCGGCGCATGCATCAATGTTTTTTTGATCCTCAAATCTCATTCCTCCGAATGAGATTACAGATATTTTTTTATTTGTTTTACCAAAGTTTCTGTATATCATATATTTAACTCCATTAAGTTTTGCAAAGTAAAAATGCGTTTATTACTTTTTCGTCATAGAATTCTCCTGACATATTTTTTAATTCTTCGATTGCTTCTGATGTTGTTTTTGGGATATTGTAATATCTATGGCTTGTCATAGCATCAAATGAATCAGCCACCGCGCATATTTTTGCTTCTAAAGAGATTTGATTTTTCTTTAGTGCATTTGGGTAACCTGAGGCATTTTCTCTTTCGTGGTGCTGGAGTATTACTTTTTGAGTTGTTTCATTGACATCGAAATTGAAAAAATCCTTTATATTGAATAGAGTATGAGTTTTGATTATCTCGTATTCGTCGGGGGAAAGTTGTTTTTTTTTAAGGATTTCATCTTTTATTTGGATTTTTCCGATGTCGTGAATAGCTGTGGCGTTTGCGAGAGCTGAAAGGAAAATATCATCTTTGATATTCATTTTTTCTGCGATTTTCACAGAGAGCTTTGCCACACGAATACAATGGGCTGTGATTTCAGGATCTTTTTGCGTTAAATAGTTAAGCATAATTTTGCTTTCTTCTCTGAGAGTTGAGATAAAATTGAAATCTATCATTTATTCTCCAATAATTTTTATGAGTACTCTTTTCGGCCTATTTCCGTCAAACTCTCCATAGAATATTTGTTCCCAGGGTCCGAAATCGAGTTTTCCGTTAGTTATAGCCACTACGACTTCTCGTCCCATAATTTGTCTTTTCAGATGAGCATCGCCATTGTCTTCTCCGGTTCTGTTATGCAGGTATGCTGATATTGGTTCGTGTGGGGCGAGTTTTTCGAGCCATTTTTCATAATCTTGATGAAGTCCTGATTCATCATCATTTATAAATACCGAGGCTGTAATATGCATTGCATTGCAGAGGAGAATTCCCTCTTTTACACCTGACTCAGAAAGCGCTTTTTCTACTTGAGGAGTAATATTTATGAATGCTCTCCTTGTGGGGATTTTCATAATGAGTTCTTTTCTATAACTTTTCATTATTTTTTCTTCCTTTCATTAATTTTTTTTAGACTTTCAAAATATATGCAATATATTACCGCTTCAATAAATTAAAATCAAAGAGTTTTAGGAGAAAAAATGAGCAGAAAACTTTTTATAGCAGGAAACTGGAAGATGAATAAAACAGCCACAGAGGCTGCAGAACTTGTCTCAAAGTTGAAAGGCGAGCTTGCATCAGTTGGGGATAAGCTTATTATTGCTGTTTGTCCGCCATTTACAGCGCTTGACAGGGTTTATCCTATTTTGAAAGGTTCTAACATAGCGCTTGGCGCACAAAATCTTTCTGATAAAGCATCTGGTGCATATACAGGTGAAGTATCAGCTGCAATGCTTCTTGATATTGGAGTTAAGTATGTAATTATAGGGCATAGTGAGAGGCGGCAATACTATGGAGAAACGGACACATTGATTAATAAGAAAGCGAAATTCGCAATTTCAGCAGGACTTTTTCCAATAGTTTGTATCGGAGAGACACTTGAAGAAAGGGAAGCAGGTAAAATGGCAGAAGTAATCACCACTCAATTTAAAGGTTGTTTTGAATCATTTAGCAAAGATGAGATTTTAAAGACAACGATTGCTTATGAGCCAGTGTGGGCTATTGGGACAGGTAAAACAGCTACTCCACAGCAAGCACAGGAAGTACATGAGATGATTAGAAAGATGCTTTCTGATAAGTTTGGCAGAGAAGTGGCTGAATCGGTCATAATCCAATATGGGGGTTCTGTTAAACCAGACAATGCCAGGGAGTTGATGAGCCAGAAGGATATTGATGGGGCATTAGTTGGAGGAGCAAGCCTTGATGCTGTGGTTTTCGCAAAATTAATTAAAAATTCGATAGGATAAAAATATGCAGAATTTTTTAGTAACTGTATTGATGGCGGCGGATGTTTTCATCGCTTTGATAATCATTGCGCTGGTGCTTGTGCAACAATCAAAGGAAGGAGCACTTGGAGGAGCTTTTGGGGGAGTTGGGGAGTCAGTTTTTGGAGCACAAGCTGGAGGACATCTTACGAAGCTTACCGTAATTTTTTCTGTATTGTTTCTCTCTATAACCCTTGCTCTTGCAATAATTATAGGACATCGAGCAAAGCCGGTTGGTTTAATGGATAGAGATGTTTCGATTAAAGAATCAAAAAGTTCTGAAGTTGAGCGTTTGAAAGATGATAGTGAAAAATCTATGAAAGAAATTGCGAAAGAAGCCTCTCTATCGGTGCAGGAAGGAAAAAAAGAAGCAGAAAATCTTTTGAATGAAGTTTCAGATGTATTGCAAAAGAAAGAAGATGTAAAAAAATCGGATTCTGCACCTGAACTTGAAATAAAAAAGACAGAGGAAAATTCTCCCCAAAAGAAATGAATTATACTGCGGCCTTCTATGAAGTATTCGAAGAGGAAGAAGCAGAATTAAGAAAATTCTTGCCTCCAGAGAAAAAATATTTCTTTACTTCTAAAACCATTCAAGCAGAACATAGAGATGATGAGCCGCCTTCTAAAATAATAAGTATAAGAACACAATCAAGAATTCCAGATAATTGGGCGGTAATTTTAGAGGCAATAATAACGCGTTCAACAGGTTACGACCATATAACAGATTATCTTCAAAGGAATTCTGCCGGTGAAAAAATCGCGGCAGCTTATTTGCCTGATTATGCAGCGAGGGCTGTTGCTGAACACGCAATGATGCTCTGGACAGCTCTTTTGCGAAAATCCCAAGAGATGAAAACAGCTTTTGAGAATTTTTACAGAGATTCTCTTACAGGAAGGGAGATTCAAGGAAGGAAAATTGCAGTAATTGGCGTAGGTAGAATTGGCTCTCAAATAATAGATATTGCGTCGGGACTGAAAATGGATTATGTTGGGGTTGATATTGTTGAAAGAGAAGAACTGAAGGAAAAATATAACCTCAAATATCTACCTCTTCTTGAAGCAATTTCCCGCTCGGAAATAATTGTCTCAGCCCTTCCTCTTACAGAACAAACGAAAGGACTTTTAAGAAAAGACATTTTTTTAAGGGCGCCCTCCCGGGCAATATTTGTAAATGTTGGTAGGGGGGAGGTCGTTTCAAATTCTGATTTGCTTGAATTGCTTGAGAGAGGTATTTTATCAGGAATTGGTCTGGATGTTTTTAATTATGAGAAGGAACTTGCAGAGCTTCTTAGGGATAAAAAGCCTATCAACAATTTTCCTGTTGAGGTGAGAATGGAACTTAATGCGATATTGAAGATGAAAGAATACCCCAATTGTATTTTTACACCGCATAATGCTTTTAATACTGAGGAATCGGTTTTGCGAAAATCGCAAAAAACTGCGGAAAATCTTATTTCCTATCTGAAATCCGGGAAATTTATAAGCTCGATAGAAATCTAAAAATAGGAATGCTATTGAGGATAATTTTTTCATATTTATGCACAAAATTTTCCAGTATTTTTTTATTTTTAATTTATAAAAATAATGGGAGGGGAGGCTATGTTAAATTATTTTATTACCTCACTTAATAAAAAGCGCTATCTAACGTCTGCTATAATTCTCAGTGCTTTATTTTATGCTAATACGATATTAATAGGGGAACTTCCTAAAATAATTTTTGATTCGGATATGTCAAGTGATCATGATGACGTTGGTGATATAGCTATTTTGCATGGTTTGGCAAGTATGGGGGAGTGCGAGATAATTGGAATGATGGTTTCATCTAAAAATGGAGGAACTGCGTTATGTATGGATGCAATAAACACATATTATGGTAAGCCTGATATTCCGATTGGTGTACCTCCTGACGTGGGTGGGATTGGAGAATATGCAGGGCTGATAGCTGCTGAATATCCATATGATTTAAAGGATCCGAAAGATTGTCCTCTGGCAGCAAAACTTTATCGTAAACTATTGTCGTCATCTCCTGATAAGAGTGTAACCATTGTTACGACGGGTTATCTTAATAATCTTAAATCATTATTGGAGTCTGGGTCGGATGAGTACAGTCCTCTTAATGGAATAGAACTTGTGAAGAA
>ERZ795060.5138-NODE-5138-length-10614-cov-33.559523_pt1 | contig 10614 bp, 9 predicted proteins | sample MGYA00375144_ERZ795060 | MGnify/ENA primary metagenome ERZ795060 (study PRJEB30189, sample SAMN05720157) | activated sludge metagenome | isolation source: anaerobic digester from wastewater treatment plant | place: Japan | collected 2015-05-15 ... | reverse complement strand
TATTTAACTTCTACTCCAACAATTTCACCTTCATCTTTTCCAGTATAACGCGGGTCATTATTCTGTCGGCGAATATTTTCTTCTCTTTTTGCCATATATAGACCATATATTGCGGAAAAAACATCTTTTAATGAATTACAACTAAACGTCATTTCAGAATTAAATAAGAAAGATAGGGTATTTAAATAATTACCGATACCACTTATACATAATGAATACATGTCACGATTTATTTTAAATAATTCAGCAAATTTGATTGGTGAATAAAAATCGACCGGATAGTTTTTCCAATCTTTAAAATTACATTCCCGTATAAATTCCCTATTTAATTTTAACAAATTATCTAAGATAAATTCATCATCCAATTCTAAATTAAGTTGATCTGTATCATATAAATACGATATAATATGATAACCTTCATTTTTCAACATCTCATTAACTTGTTTGCTAAATTTATTATTAAAAACATAGTAATAATTTAGATTACTAACAGTAAAATCTTTATTACTGACCAATGTTATAAGACAGTGCTCTTCTAATAGTACAGTATACTCTAATATAAAATGAAATGTATCAATATATTCTTCTAATATTAACAGTTTTGCCATCAATGTATCTTGATTATTATTTAATTTATTATTATATTTAGTAATAGCATTTTTTACTTCAAATATTTCATCAGTTAACGCTATATGGTTATGTGAATAAATATGTTGATATAAAGCATTTTTTAGTTGATTTCCACTCAATTCTTGTTTAAAAAAACGCTTTTTTATCATATTAGGATTCAAAACATTTCTCATCATTTCATATTGTTTTAATATACATTCAGATATAACATAAGACGCTAATTGTAGATCTGAATCAAATTTTTGTTCATTTAAATTTTTAATTTTATTAATAATAACATCTTTATTTGAATATATAGATACTAAACTCATTGATCTTCTTCCCCAATCATATTAGAATTGTTAGTGGTTATTCTATTATTAATATCATATTCTTCAAGAGCATCAGTTTCACTCATAGGATCTAACATTAAACGTGTTACCATTGCAATATTTTTATTTACATATTCTTCAGAATCTGCTAATATCTGTTGATAATATTCTTCATCATTTAGCAATCTATCAACAAAATCTTTTTTATAAAACTTTTTAACTTGTTTAACAGCCTCCTTTTCACTCAAGTTTTCTTCCACCATTAACTTTTTAACATCTGTTGATAAATAACAATAGGCTCCAGCTGATCCTAATATACCAATCTGTTTAAGGAATTCACAAAAAGAATCTATGATATTTTCTTTAGTAAAACCTTTTACATAATCAAATTTGATTATGGTTTGTTGGAATGGTCTAAACAATCTATTTTTTGTTGGCGTTGCTACTTTAATATCTTGCCCTTCAGTATCTGGTTTATGTCTACTAACTCTTAAGATAACATCTGCACAATGAAGTAACATTTTACCGCCGGGCATTTTAAAAATATCGCCATACCTATCTTGATTTTCACGTGCTTGGTTAATTAATAATAGACTAGCTTCAATTTTTTGTATTTTTCCTCTAATACGCCTTAAATTTCTTGTTAAAACACCGGCTTGTGATGCTATCTCCATAACGTCAGCTTTTCTTTCAATTTCAGCTAATGTAGGAGTCATAGCAATTGAATCCCAAATTATCAATATAGGGTTTTTATCTTCTTCTATTAGTTTCTCTTTACATATATTTTCAATAATATCAAAACATTCTTCCATATATGCTGGAGTCAAATATATTAATTTATCCAAATCTACACCGAATTGTATCAGACGTGTTTTAGTAATAGATCTTTCTGTATCTAGATATACGACATCTATACCTTTCTTTTGAGCGATAGCAATCATATGAATAACAAAACTTGTTTTACCACAACCTTCAGGGCCATACATTATACTAATTTTACCGGTCATAGGTAAACCACCAGTAAGAGGTTTTCCTGATATAACATAATTAAGTGTTGGTATTTCTGTATCTAGATATTTGATTTCAGTTATAATATCAGTATCCATTGAATCCGGATACTTTTTAGATAGAAACGATTTAAGATTTTTACTCATCTCTATAAACCCGCACCTTTCTAGTTATTATTCGTATTATGTCACATATTATAACACACAGTTGTCTATTTGTAAACATGTCAATTCGGTTAATTTTCAATTAAATATTATCCATTTATATATTTCAAAAAGTAAAATTAAAATATGTATAACATAAAACAAAGGACGACGTGATATCGACATGGATCTATATACTTTTTTTTATAAATTATTCAATTCAAAATATTTCGGTAAAAACATTACAGTAACGATATTATTGTTAATATTAGTAGGTTTAAACATATTGGGAATAGATATAAAATATTTATCTCAATCTCTTTACCTATTAGTAACCTTAATCATAATTAACATTTTTATTACAATTGTATTTTGTTCATTTACTAGTTATTATTTTAAAACAATAACAGGGTCAGTACAACAGATAGAAGAATTAAGTGAATTGATAGAAGATTCAAAAGAAGATTATGATCTTATAAAATCAAAAATTACTTATTTAGATGAAAATATGCAATATATTATTCGTATAATTAAAGAATTGAGTGAGGAATTAAAAGGTTTACCAAATATTAAAGCATTGAAGTTGATATTAGAATTAAGAACACGGGGTTTATGGAATGAATTATTTAGGGAGTGCTTAAAATATACACTTACTTATCAAAGAGAGTCTTCAGAAATTATTTTAGGCACTTTTAAAAATAATGTTGATGATATTAATAAAGATTATATTGAATTTATAAAAAGAAATATAAAAATGTATGGTCTTCATGAAAATATAAGTGAACAAATAAACAATAAAATTAATAACACTAAAGATATAATTATAAATGAATTGAGTAAGGACAAAAGAATTGATGAAAAATTATATATTATTTCACTTCTATTAAAATCTTTACAAGATGAGATCAATGAAATAATTTTAGAATATTTAAGATCAGTACAAGCTAATATATTATAATTAAAATGAACTACATTTTTAGATAAGATTATTATAAAGGATTTGATTTTATGATGTTTTTTGAAAATATTCCTTTAATTACAATTAAGATATTTATTATTTCATTTATAATTCTTCTAATTATTTTTACCACATTTGTAATAATACATCATGTTACAAAATATATTACTGATTCTATCATTAATAGATTTAAAAAATTACCTATACCTATTTGCATTATAAATTTATCAAAAAATAAAATTGTAGATTGCAATGATTTATTATATAATATCATAGGTGGTGGAGATCTTAAAAATGCAGAGATAAGTACATGTAGAATATTTTCAAAATTTGAAGATTATTTACAAATTAAAAATATAAGTAAACATGATGGGACCTTTTCTAAAACAATTCCAATTAATATTAATGGAAAACCAACTATCCTTGAAACTAAGTTTACTCAGATTCAAATTGGAATTAAAAAATATCTATTAATGTCATTTATTGATAAAACTGAAGCGGTTAATTATGTTAAATGTCTAAGTGTATTTAGCGCGATCGCGCTCGCGATTGCTGATAAATCTCCAGATGGAATAATGGTATTAAAATATAATGGTAATAATATATCTCCGACAATATCATATATAAATGATTCTATATCTAAAATAACAGGATACTCTTGGGATGAATTAATTGGTAGGCCATTAAGTGCTATTTTTGAATTGAATGTAGATGAAAATACATTATCTAAGATAAATGAAAATATTCACTCGTTAAAACCAACATCAATTGAATATCAATATATTAAAAAAAACGGAGAAATTTGTTGGGTAACAACAGATATTATTCCAATTACGAATCAGAATATATTCGAATCTTTATCTAAATTAGATTATATGGGATGTATATGCCAATCGTTAAAATGTTCAGACAATATTGAAATTTATATAACAATACATCAGAAAGATATAACTGAATCTAAAAAATATGAAGAATCTTCAAAATCATTTATTCAAAAATTACAAAGTATAGTAAAAAACCAAGCCAAATCTAATACTGCAGTTATATTAGCATTAACAAATTTATTAAAATATAAGGATAAAAATGTTGCTATTAATGAAGCATTGAAATCAATTGGTTTAGGTCTAGATGTCGATAGGGCTTATATATTTAAGATTTATAATAAAAATAACAAACAATATATAAAACGTATTTATGAATGGACAAAATCTAGTATTAAATCAGAAATTGACAATTCTCTAATAAATGATGTTACATTTGAAGAAATAAAGGCATATGAATTATATGTTAACCTAATATCAAATAAAATTTCTAAACTGTATACTGAAGAAATAAAAGATCCAGTACTCAAACATACTTTATTAACTCAGAATATAAAAACAACGATTATATGTCCAATATTTAATGAATCTGATTTGATTGGTTTCGTTGGTTTGGATGATTGTATAAATGAAAATAGAATCTGGGATACTACTATTGAGAAATCTTTAAGGAGTTTATGTACCGCATTAAGTAACGTTTTATTACTACAGAACTAAATTTCGATATCACATATTTAAAGAGAGGGAGATTTTATCTCCCTCTCTTTTTATTCATCTACGCGACTAAAGGTTTTCATTAATAAGAAGATATATTTAGCCAAAATGTTATCATTAGTGTCAGATTCATTTATTAATTTATCTACTTCAGAAATATATGTTTTAAAGTTATTATATATTAAACCTAAAGAATCAGATGTGCGTTTTTTAATATGATCATTAAGTTTATCATCTAACATGGCTTCTTCATTTAATTTTTTAATCTCTTTTAAACTATTCACTGCTGAATTTTTAAGTAGAATCAATTTTTCTTTGATATTATTAGATGATATATCATTAGAATAAAGATAATTCAATATATTTTGAATGTATGAAGAATTGCCATTACGGAATTGTTTGAATAACTTATTTCTGAGTTTCAACATTGGAATGTTTAATATATCTGCATTTAAGGAGAAGAATTTAGAAACAACTCCAGGAACAAATTCACCATCAACCTTCATTCCATCCATAGCTAATTCCATATAACGCCAGTTAGTTTGATTAGCTTTAGTAAATCCTTCTTTATCTATAAGTTTAGTCATTTTACCTGTATCTTTGTCACGTATAACTAAACCTTCCTGTTCATTACCACCTAATTCAAAATCGGCATGTTTAAGAATAACATCAATCATTCGTTGTTTAATATTTAATTTAAGTTTATTCGCTTCTTCTTCAGCGGCTAACTTTGCTTGTTTATATAATGGTCTCTCATTTTTTGGAATTGATGTCAGGGCAACTCCTAGAACTTCTAGATTGGTCATACTTGGGATAATGGTATTAGTATCAGATAACCAAGATGTCAATATCTCCAGGTCCTTCTGGACATCATATTTAAATTTGGCTTTATCTAATACCTCCGGTTTAGTGAATTTCCAAACCTCTGATTGGAGTTTGTATTCAATTGATTCTGTGTTCCAATCATAATAATATACTGGGTTTTTAATATTTACTTTAATAGTTTTCAATTCTTCTACAATTTCATCTAGTATTCTTTCAGCCTCATCACCAGATTTTCCTTGTATAAATCTAAGAATAGCAAGATAATTATTTTTTAGGTTATATCTAATCGTATTCGGTTGAGATCCATATAAAACCTCTATATCTAAAGCATCACCAGGATCTAATAGTTTAATTAATTTTGATTTTACAATTTCATTCGATAAAAAGATACATGCACCTCGTAAACCATTAAATATGGGATTTTTTGGTAGATCATTGGCAGTAAAGGGCTCGGGTTGTTTTTTACTTAATCGGGCAAAATATATTCCTTCATCATCACGAACAACAGACATATTAATTGTACCATCAAGTTTTTGAATAGCAATAATATTTTCATTATAGAAGTTTTTTACGAAGTAAATAAATTCATCTAAATCTAATTCTTCTAGATGAGTTATTCCACTTACTAATGAAGATGAAACACTAATACCCTTCTCTTTCATTGCAGATCTCAACATATTCCATATGTCAATTAATACATCTTCATCAATTTCATTTGGGAGAAGGTTTTTAAATAATTCGAAGTCTCTATTCTTTAAAGCTTCTCTTATCTTAGTAGCGGAAGCCATTCGTGTTGGATCTGTAATATCATTTTCATCTCGTTCAACATAAACAATTTTAACACCGAGGTTCTCTAAACCTTGCTGAACATAACCATTTAAACGGTCAGAACCGCAATATACATATTCAATCTCAATATTGTATTTTTCTTTAAGTAACGATACAACATCAGGAATATATGCTGATGCAAGTTGAATGATAAACGCATCGATATTGATTGCGCGTAAGATTTTTTCAATCATCTCTTTGCGCTGTTCGAATGTAAATGGATTCTTATTTACATCCATACTAGATTTCTTTCCAACAACTATTCCAACAATTATAATATTATCTGGATGATCCGCATGTGCCTTTTGAATTAAAGCCGCATGTCCACGATGAAATCCAGAGAATCTACCAACTACTAATGTACCCTTTGTCATAATAACACACTTCCTGATTAATCTATCTATTTTAACACAAATGTTGCAGTTAACATTCCAATTCCAATTTGAGTTCCAGTACTATCAATTTCACTAATCGCCCAAGCACCTAAACCTAATACTAAAAGTTTGTCCAATAAACTTTTTGTTTTATATTTCTTTACTTCATCAGCCTTTATTTGATATAGGACTCTAGTATTATTTATAATTGAATCTTTATGTTCAATGACTTGATTTTGAAAATCAATTGTATCTTTAAGGACCATTATTCTTTTTTCTTGAATCTCATCTTTCTTTGTAGTTAATTCTTTTAGCTCTTCCCATTTCTTTTTATTATATTCTAACTCCCGTTTATATAAATCAACTAACTTATCATTCTTAACTAATTCATCAAAAACTTTACTTTGCACTGCGGTATAACCATTACCAAGATCGTATGCAATAGGTTTATCAGCACCCTCTGACCGTCCATAGGTTAACATCAGTAAAGCTGCGATAATAACTATACTGAAAATAAAATTCTTTTTCATTACTTGCTTGACCTCCATTAATTTAACTTCCCTTTATATTTTTGATTGATATAATCTAGATTAGCCTGATGATTGGACGACTCTTGGATAATCTGTTGTTCTTCTTGCTGAAACTGTTGCTGATGTTGATCATAATCATCATATATTTGTCTAATTTGTTGATCTATTTGTTGCTGTTGTTGTACTAACTGTTGTTCATATTGTAAATTGGATTGAATCTGACTCTGAAGTTGTGTAACCGCTTGTTCATGTTGTTCAATATCATCCAATAAATCTTGTTCCGGTTTAGATGGTTTATTTAACCATTTCTGAATTAAGAACCATCCAGATATAACAACAAGAACGGCAACAACCCATTCCAAAACTTCTGTAATAAATTTCCAAATTTTAGGCCATATTGATTTTTTAGTTTCAATTGTTTCTAGATTTTGTTCTTTATAAACCATAATAATTCACCAAAATCATCAAAAAGATTTTTATTAATTAATAAACATGTTCCATCAGTCCAATATTCACGTTCTTCATTAATTTTACTTAAACCATTTTCATCACAATTTACTAAGAAAAATTTGTTTTTATTTGGATTTGTTATTGACTCAATAAATTCAATTAATTTTTCATTCAATAGTATATCATAGAATTGATTCTTAGTTATCTTCAACATATTACAAATATCACTTATACTTTTATCTATACTTTTATATTTAGTGATAGTATTTTTATTAATTTTTTCCTTAAATTGAATTTGCATATCTATTAATTTATCTTTCCATTCATCATAAGATTTGGGTCTAAGGCTATGTTTTGTAATACTATAATATAAATTAAAGATTAATTTATTAAATTTATATAAATTATCAATACCATAATTAATAAAACTAAAAATAAAATCTTCACAGGGAGATACTGCTATTTTACAATTATTCTCCGGAAAAACAAAATAAGTATATTTTCCATATTGGTCTATTACTGGTGAAAGATAATGTGGCGGTTTTTTAAAGCGTTTTTCCATATCATAATACATATCATAAGATAAAAACATTAAACTATTATATCTCTTTGGATATTCTTTCCAATAAGGACTATAATCAATATAATACTCATGATAGTGCAATTTATTTTTATCTAGTGTTTTGCGACGATATTGTTTAGGATCTTGGATCATAATATCTTTTTCAATATTTATACCTCGAATAAAAGCAATTCCATTTTCGATCATATTTTCTATAGCAAATTTATATCTAGAAAAATCAATAGAGTTAATATCCTTTTCTTTATAAACAACTGTTCCAGGCCTTAATTGTTTAGCCATTAGTATAATCTTATTAATATCTTTTATCATATTTTAAACTCCTATCTTTACTCAATTTTGCTCTTCAAAAACTCATTTAATTTATTCCATCCAAGAACATAGTGATTTATTAATAAACATGTTCCATCAGTCCAACATTCACGTTCTTCATTAATTTTACTTAAACCATTTTCATCACAATTTACTAAGAAAAATTTGTTTTTATTTGGATTTGTTATTGACTCAATAAATTCAATTAATTTTTCATTCAATAGTATATCATAGAATTGATTCTTAGTTATCTTCAACATATTACAAATATCACTTATACTTTTATCTATACTTTTATATTTAGTGATAGTATTTTTATTAATTTTTTCCTTAAATTGAATTTGCATATCTATTAATTTATCTTTCCATTCATCATAAGATTTGGGTCTAAGGCTATGTTTTGTAATACTATAATATAAATTAAAGATTAATTTATTAAATTTATATAAATTATCAATACCATAATTAATAAAACTAAAAATAAAATCTTCACAGGGAGATACTGCTATTTTACAATTATTCTCCGGAAAAACAAAATAAGTATATTTTCCATATTGGTCTATTACTGGTGAAAGATAATGTGGCGGTTTTTTAAAGCGTTTTTCCATATCATAATACATATCATAAGATAAAAACATTAAACTATTATATCTCTTTGGATATTCTTTCCAATAAGGACTATAATCAATATAATACTCATGATAGTGCAATTTATTTTTATCTAGTGTTTTGCGACGATATTGTTTAGGATCTTGGATCATAATATCTTTTTCAATATTTATACCTCGAATAAAAGCAATTCCATTTTCGATCATATTTTCTATAGCAAATTTATATCTAGAAAAATCAATAGAGTTAATATCCTTTTCTTTATAAACAACTGTTCCAGGCCTTAATTGTTTAGCCATTAGTATAATCTTATTAATATCTTTTATCATGTTTAACTCCTTTTCATAAATAATTACTCTCAATATTATTTTACTCCACAAAATTCTTTAACTTTATTTAATCTATTAATCCAGCCTCTATAAAATTTTTGTTGGCCTGGGTTATTTTTTACAATTGCATTATAAAAGGTAAGTCGAATATAACAGTAGATTGAAGTCATAATCATAATATCATTTTTATATAAGGCATCTTGAAGGGCCGCTAAAGTTCTAGGACCAAAGGCGCCATCTACATCAAGTTTATAACCAATTTTATTTAACGTTCTTTGTAAAAACTTAAAACCATTGCCCTTTCCATGGTTAACACTAGCATCAAAATGAGCAAAAGATAATGGGTGTGAAATAATATTTGCTTTTGAAGCTTGATAATAATTAACTTCATATATTTTTCTAACAGATTCTAAGTCTGTCAATAAAGATTTAACAGTAACTGTAGGCGAAACTATGCCCATTTTTATTGCTGTTTGTAGTGTATTATATGTTATACCTCTACATGTTTCCCCTCCTCTATCACCTAATACAGCTGCCCGTTCAGCACTTATATATCCACCTTCATAATTCAATACTTGTTTAAGATATTCTTCAGGTAAATTAGGATAAATTTTACCTACTTCCAACATTATTTATACCCCCGTTAATTAAAATATCACCATTAATCTCTTTTGGTTCAGTATATTCAACTATATTATCATTATATAAACTTGGATCGTCTTTTTCAGTATATTCTGTTGCACAGTAAGTTGACATTTTTATTTTAGGTTGTTGTGATTGAGAATATATCCATTCTCCAGGTCTAGAATATGGAGTATAAGATTTAAATTCACCTGTTCTAGCCATAGTATAAAACGCAACAAATGAACCTAATATAGCAGACCAATATCCAGCAAAAATGACCCATTGTGTGTCAACTGATCCATAAAGTTTATACATGTATACTGTGACAAGAAAAATACGAATATTGATCCATAAAACTATTACTAAAATTAATCTTCTTATACCTTTATATTTTTCAATAAAGTCAATTAACGCTTCTTTTGATATTTGAATTACACCTTTAGACTGTGAATAATCATAACAATATCTACGTCTAAAAATGTTTCCAAAAATATTAGTTATTGATTTTACTTTATCTAGAACTGACATAATAAATCACCTCTAAATTAATTTTTATTTTACATTAAAG
>ERZ795060.5135-NODE-5135-length-10623-cov-4.041446_pt1 | contig 10623 bp, 9 predicted proteins | sample MGYA00375144_ERZ795060 | MGnify/ENA primary metagenome ERZ795060 (study PRJEB30189, sample SAMN05720157) | activated sludge metagenome | isolation source: anaerobic digester from wastewater treatment plant | place: Japan | collected 2015-05-15 ... | reverse complement strand
CAAGCCCATGCGCGTGCAGGGTGCCTGGGTCACCGAGACCGAGATCCACGAGATCGTCAAGTTCGTCACCGAGCAACTCAAGCCGAGCTATCGCGAGGACGTCACTGTCGTCGCGGCCAAGAAGCAGATCGACGACGACATCGGCGACGACCTCGACCTGCTGCTCCAGGCCACCGAACTCGTCGTGACCACACAGTTCGGATCCACCTCGATGCTCCAGCGCAAGTTGCGGGTCGGCTTCGCCAAGGCGGGTCGGCTCATGGACCTGCTCGAGTCGCGCGGTGTCGTCGGGCCCTCCGAGGGGTCCAAGGCCCGCGATGTGCTCGTCAAGCCCGACGACCTGCCGACCACCCTCGCGCTGATGCGCGGCGAGGACGTGCCGGACGTCGACGGCGATGACGGCACCCCGCTCGACGGTGACGAGCGAGCGATCGCCGAGGGGGTCGGCGCCGACTACTCCCGAGTCGCGGACAACTCCGCCGAGTGGGACGACGAGGAACCGTCCGAGGACGCCTGGGAGTTGACCGGCAGGTCCTGACCCTCGGCGACAAGCTCGCCCACGACGATGCCCTCGGCCTCAGCCGGGGGTATCGGCGCATCTGCCAGCGCCTCACCGATCTCGGCGAAGAACTGCTCCACGTCCTCCTGACCGGACACCGGGCCACCGGCCAGGAGGCCGTCGGCGCCGATGAGGACCGCCGCCGGGCTCGCACCCAAGCCGAAGGCCTTCCATCCCAGCGAGGCGTGATCCCGCCAGGCGTCGTCGGTTGGGAGGTCCGTGGAGCTCTCCATGACCGGGATGCCCGAGAAGACCATCCGGACGTCGATCTGTGGCAGACGCTGCCGCCACTCGTGGGCCGAGCGGAGGGCATGCACCGTGGGGCCGCAATAGCAGTTGGCAAAGACGAGCAACTGGGCCCTGGTGGTCGCCATCTCGGCGACCGTGTGGGGCTCACCCGCGGCATCGACCAGGACCGCGACGGGGATCGGCTCGCGGACGTAGACCTCGGGGTCGTTGTCAATCGCGCTCGTCGAGGAGGCTTGCTCGGTGGCGGGTGCAGAACCCTGGTCCTGGGCATGCCGCGGGGTGCCGGTCGGACTCGATCCGATCAGCCCGACCACCACGCCGACCGCGGCGGCCATGACCAGCCACAGCCAGCCAGCCCTGCCGAGGTCGGCCAGAGTCCCGGGCACCGTCGCACCGCGACCCGCGAACCAGACGACGACAAGAGCGAGCGTCACGAAGACTGCGTTGCGCCAGACCGTCTGTGCGCGCACGCGTTGGTCGCCGATGTTGCCGAAGCAGCCGCACGAGGGCCGCGGGTCGAAGGTCATGGCGCGCGCGATGATGAGCAGGTATGCCGCGAAGAGCGCGAGGGCGGCCCAGCTGGCGAGCCGTGCGAGGGGCACCCACGGGGACAGCATCGCGAGCGCCAGGACGACCTCGCCGACAGGCAGGGCACGGGCGATGGTCAGGTTCTGCAGGAAGCGCGGCAAGCGCAGCAGCGTGATGGCGCTGACCGTGGAGGAGGGCTGTCGGGCCTTCGCGACGGCGCTCGTCACGAGCACGACGGCCAGGATCAGGGGAGCCACGACTCCGGCAGGGATCGGCATGGCGCTCAGTCTAGGTCGGTGGTCAGCCTAGGCTGCCGCCATGGCCATGCCCTGGGAGGACGACTTCACGCCCGCGAGCCGGACCGATCGCCTGAAGGCGATTGCGCGTCAGCAGCCGTCGGCGGTGCTCCTGCTCGTCCAGATCCTGGTGATCCTTCTGCTGCCGTGGCTGCAGGCGGTCTCCTATGGCCGGGTCGTCCTCAGCGTGCTCAGCTTCATCGCGTTGACCATTGCCATCGTGACCGTGCGCAGCACGCCCGCGCTGACCTGGCTGGCGGTGCTCCTCGGCCTGCCGGCCGCGACCTTGGAGATCGCGTCGATCTTCACCGATTCCGCGGTGGTCAACGCCCTGGGACACAGTGCCCTCTCCGCGTTCTACTTCTACACGGCATACAGCCTGATCGCCTACATGTTCGAGGACAGCTTCGTCACCAAGGACGAACTCTTCGCGGTCGGAGCCTGCTTCACCGTGCTCCTCTTCGCCTTCGCCTACCTCTTCCTTGCCATCCAGGAGATCTACCCTGCGTCGTTCACCGCGTTCGATGGCCCGGGCCGTCGCAGCTTTCTCGAGCTGATCTACTTCTCCGGAGCCAATCTGACCAGCGTGGGCCTCTCGGATGTCACCGCCATCAAGCCGCTCGCGCGGTCGGTGACCACCGTCGAGCAGCTCGGGGGCGTGCTCTATGTCGCGATGGTCATCTCGCGTCTGGTGGCTCTCACCGTGCTCCGCAATCGCTGATGCCTGCCCTCACGCAGCGAAGGGCCGCGCTCTTCAGTGACGGCGAGGCTCGTCGCGGCCATCGGCCACGTCTTCGGCGTCGCCGAGCACCCGACGGATGTTGCCGCTGGTCAGGGCGCCCAGGTCCTGCGCCGACCACCCCCGCTCGGCCAGGGCCTCGAGCAGCCGCGGATACCCGGTCACATCATCGAGCCCCTCGGGCAGCAGGTCGACCCCGTCGTAGTCGCCGCCGAGCCCGATGTGCTCGATCCCCGCGACCTCGCGCACGTGCTCGCAGTGGGCCACCACGTCGATCAGGGTAGCCACCGGCTGGGGCTCCCGCTCCCGGCGCGCCCGACAGAACTCTCCGTAGGCCGCGTAGTCGGCTGGGTCGACGCCCTCAGCCTTTGCTTCCTCGGCGGCCGCGAGATCCCACTCGCGCACCGTGGGCGACACGAACTTCGGCACGAAGGTCACCATGCAGACCCCGCCATTGGTCGCCAGGGACGCGAGCACGTCGTCCGGGACATTGCGCGGGTGATCACACACGGCACGGGCCGACGAGTGCGAAAAGATGATCGGCGCCGACGTGACGGCGAGCGCGTCACGCATCGTGTCCGCTGACACGTGTGAGCAGTCGACGAGCATCCCGAGGCGGTTCATCTCGCGGACCACGTCCCGCCCGAAGTCCGAGAGTCCGCCGAGCACAGGCTCGTCCGTGGCCGAGTCCGCCCACGGCACGTTGTCGTTGTGCGTCAGCGTCAGGTAGCGCACACCGAGCGCATGGAACATGCGCAAGGTTCCCAGCGAGGAATTGATCGAGTGGCCGCCCTCCATGCCCATCAGGGACGCGATCCGCCCCGATGCCCAGGCCGCGTCGACGTCGGCGACCGACGTCGCGAGGGCGAGCTCCGCGGCATACCGATCGGTCATCCGGCGGACGAAATCGACCTGTTCCAAGGTGGCCGTGACCGCCGCGTCCCCGGCGAGCTGGGCGGGGACGAAGACCGACCAGAACTGTGCGCCAACACCACCCTCGCGCAGTCGCGGCAGGTCCGTGTGGGTGCGCTCCCCGCGCGCGGCCACGTCGATCCGCTCCATGTCGTAACCGACCAGGTCACGCATCGCCCAGGGCAGGTCGTTGTGGCCGTCCCACACGGGATGCTCGGCCAGGACACCGGTCAACAGCTCCGCACTCATGGGAGGACTGTGCCATGCGTGGCCGACGCGCCTGACGCAACTAGAGTGACGACATGGCCACCGTGAGCAGTCCCGAGCGCACGGTCGCCCTCGTGACCCTGGGCTGCACCCGCAACGAGGTCGATTCCGAGGAACTGGCCGGCCGGCTGCAGGCCGAGGGCTGGACCCTCGTCGACGACGCTGCCGAGGCCGATGTGGCCGTCGTCAACACCTGTGGCTTCGTCGAGCAGGCGAAGAAGGACTCGATCGACACCCTGCTCGAGGCTGCCGATCTCAAGGAGCACGGCCGCACCCAGAAGGTCGTCGCCGTCGGATGCCTGGCCGAGCGGTATGGCCAGGAGTTGGCCGACGAGCTCCCGGACGCCGACGCCGTCCTCGGGTTCGACTCGTATGCCGACATGTCGGGTCATCTGCGCCGCATTCTCGCCGGGGAAAAGGTCGCCAGCCATGTGCCGAGCGACCGGCGTCGACTGCTGCCGCTCTCGCCGGTCGCCCGTCAGGACGGCGCCGGCGCCGTCGCCCTGCCCGGTCACGACAGTGGGGCGGAGGTCGTCACCCGGGCCCGGCTCGGCACCGGCCCGTGGGCGCCGCTGAAGATCGCGAGCGGCTGCGACCGGCGGTGCTCCTTCTGTGCGATCCCGATGTTTCGGGGGTCCTTCGTCTCCCGCCGACCGACCGACGTCATTGCCGAAGCCCGGTGGCTGGGGGAGCAGGGCGTCAAGGAACTCTTCCTTGTCTCCGAGAACTCCACGTCCTACGGCAAGGACCTCGGCGACCTCGCCCTCCTCGAGAAGGTCCTGCCCGAGTTGTGCGACGTGCCGGGCATCGAGCGGGTGCGCGTGTCCTACCTCCAGCCGGCCGAGATCCGCCCCGGTCTGCTCGAGGCGATGGCCGGTCTGCGCAAGGTCATGCCGTGGTACGACCTGTCCTTCCAGCATGCCTCGCCGACCGTCCTGCGGCGGATGCGTCGCTTCGGTGGGACCGAGCATTTCCTGCGCCTCATCGACGGCATCCGTGAGCGTGAGCCGCGCGCCGGCATCCGCACCAATGTCATCGTCGGGTTCCCCGGCGAGACCGAGTCCGACGTCGAGGAACTCGAGTCCTTCCTCGTGGACGCCGACCTCGATGTCGTCGGTGTCTTCGGCTACTCCGACGAGGACGGCACCGAGGCCGAGCACCTGGGGGACAAGCTCGACCCACGCGTCATCGAGGAGCGCACGGCGCGGATCACCGACCTCGTCGAATCGCTGACGTCGGATCGAGCTGCGGCACGGGTCGGGGAGGACGTCGTCGTCCTCATCGACGAGATCGACGACGAGACCGGCGAGCCCATCGGGCGGGCCGAGCACCAAGGCCCAGAGGTGGACGGTGTCTGCATCCTGCCGCCCGGCTCGGGAGTGGTCGGCGAGTTGGTCGCCGGTCGGGCCGTGTCCTCGGAAGGGGTCGACCTGCGGGTCGACAGCGTCACCCCATGACGACTGCTGGCGGCCCCATTCGACGCGTGAGCGCGTGGAACATCGCCAACTACCTCACGGTGCTCCGCATCGCCCTCGTGCCGGTCTTCGGCTGGTTCCTTCTGGCTCACGACGGACAGAGTGAACCCCATCGGTGGGTCGCCTTCGGAATCTTCACCGTCGCGATGATCACCGACCGGATCGACGGCGACCTGGCCCGCAGCCGCGGCCTGGTCACCGACTTCGGCAAGGTGGTCGACCCGATCGCCGACAAGTTGCTCGTCACGATGGCCCTCGTCGGGCTCTCCACCATCGCCCTCGTGCCGTGGTGGATCACCGTCCTCATCCTCGTGCGCGAGTGGGGCGTCACGGCCGTGCGCTTCTGGGTCATCCGGCACGGCGTGATGGCCGCTGGGCGCGGCGGCAAGCTCAAGACGATGCTCCAGGCCCTTGCGCTGGGTCTCTACATCCTGCCTCTGGACCTGCTGCCGCTGGCCTCCGTCACGACGGTGATCGCCTTCGTGCTCCTGCTGGCCGCCCTGGTGGTCACGGCCGTCACCGGTGTGGACTACGTCATCGACGCCCTGCGCCTGCGGCAGACGAGTGAGCGGGCCGCCATGAAACGGGCCCGCCGCGCGGGGCAAGGCGGGTCGTGACCCAGCCGTCGATCGCCGGGCAGGTCGTCCTCGCCCTGCGTGACCAGGGCCTGACCATCGCGACGGCGGAGTCCCTGACCGGCGGGCTGGTGTGCGCCGCTCTGGTCGACGTGCCCGGCGCTTCGCTGGTGGTGCGCGGCGGGATCGTGGCGTACGCGACCGACCTCAAGGCCGCGCTGCTCGAGGTGCCCGTGGACCTGCTGGCTGCGCGTGGCGCCGTCGATCCCGACGTGGCCAGCGCCATGGCTGACGGAGTGCGCGCTCGTTGTGGCGCAGATATCGGGGTCGCCACCACAGGGGTGGCCGGCCCCGACCCCCAGGACGGTATGCCGGTCGGCACCGTCCACCTCGCCGTATCCGGGCCCGGCGCGGGAAGGGTCCAGGTGGAATCGGTGTTGTTCACCGGCGACCGCAACAGCATCCGCCGGCAGAGTGTGGACAGCGCCCTGCTGCTGGTGTCGCGGGTGTTGGATGTCGGTGCAGGCAGGTAACGTGACCCGCACGCAGGTCGTGACACGTTGAAGGAGGTCGCCATGGTGTTGCTCAGACAAGAACTCGGCGAGCTCCTGCGCGAGACCCGACAGGAACAGGGCCGGACCCTGCGTGACGTGGCCGCTGGCGCTTCGGTGTCGTTGGGCTACCTCAGTGAGTTGGAGCGCGGGACCAAGGAGGCATCCTCCGAATTGCTGTCCTCGGTCTGCTCCGCGCTCGGGTTGCCGCTCTCGGCAGTCCTGGCCGACCTCACCGAGCGGGTCGCGCGAACGGAAGCGATGACCGCACCGGTGCAGTTGCCCGTGCCGGACCGAGACTCGGCACGCGTCAGCGCCGCCTGAGCGATCCTCTGCTGCTGCCCAACGGTGCCTGAGGGCGTCCGTCGTCGGTCGGTGCCAGCCCGCCCTGGCACGTCGGGCACGAGAAGAGGGTGCGTTGGCGCGGCTGGTCACCGGTCATCGCGACGCGAATCGTGTCGCCGCACCGCCGGCACGGCCGCCCGGATCGGCCGTGGACCCAGGACTCCTGACCGCGGCGCAGGATGCCGGTGCTGGACTGCGCCGCGTTCTCCTTGCCGCGATCCATCAGCGTGTGGATGCGGTCGACGAGGTGGGCGAGCCGCTCGCCACCAACGTCGGACGTCCTTCGCCACGGCAGGATGCGTTCGGCGAAGAGGGCCTCGCTCGCCCAGAACGTCCCGACACCGGCCAGGGTGCGCTGGTCGAGCAGGGCGTCACCCACGAACCCTTCGTATGCCGCGAGGTTGGCCACCGCTCGGGCCGGGTCCCAGTCGTGGCCCAGGACGTCCGGCCCCAGGTGCCCGACGAGGGTGTGCTCCTGCGCGGTCGGCACGACGTCGAGCATCCCCAGTCGCAGGCCCAGCGCCGTCCACTGCTCGGTGCCCAGTGCCGCCCGCAGGTCCGGATTGCGCAGGGCTCGCTCCGTCTCGGGACCGGGGTGGGCGATCCGCCATTGACCCTCCATCCGCAGGTGCGAGTGGACGGTCAGGCCGGAGTCGAGGCGATGGAGGAGGTGCTTGCCGCGCGCCGCAACCTCCACGGTGGTCATGGCCCGGAGGTCGACCGTTGCCACGGAGGCCCAGCGGAGATCGGCCAACACCAGTGCGTCGCCTGCCAGGGCTTGGTTCAGCCGCTGCGCCGTGCGCCACAGGGTGTCTCCCTCGGGCATGAACTCAGGCCGGCGAGAGGACGAGAAGTCCCTCGGACCGTCCGGCCTCGGCGAGGCGCTCGTCGTAGCTCAGCACGGTGGTTGCCTCAATGGCCATGTGGCGCAGCTCGACAACAGGACGCAACTCGGCAACAGGACGCAACTCGGCAACAGGGTGTGAGAACACAAGCGACCGTAGCACCCGGGTATTACACCCGCTGCTGGGTGCGCACCACCACACCAGATCTCGCAGCCGACCATAGGTATGCCTGTGGTGCCGTGCGAGGTCTGGTCCGAGGGGGAACAGATCTCGCAACCCAGGCCCTGAACTCAGCGGCGGAATCGCAGGCCGCGTGGCGTGAGGTGGAAGCCGGCCGCGGCCAGCGCCTCACCGATCGGATGGTCGGTGCCGAGCACGGTCTCGCCGTCGGCCTTCTCGACGGTGATCCGCCCGAGCGCCCCCCGACGCACCGCGTCGGCGATGGCGGCTGCCGCCCCGGCGAGCGTGTCCGGGTCGTGAGACCAGGTGAGCAGGGTCCGCCCGCCGCGCTCGACATAGAGGACGAGGTCGCCGTCGACGAGAACGACGACAGCACCGGCCTTGCGACCCGGCTGGTGGCCGCCTTCGGCCTCCCGGGCCGGCCAGGGCAGGGCGGCACCATAGGGATTGGCCGGGTCGGTCGCCGCGAGGACCACGACCTCGGCCTCGTCGGCCCGCAGCCCGCGTCGGCGGCCGCCTTGTCGCAGTGCATCGACCGCTCCGGTGGTCGCGAACTGGGCCGCTCCGAGCCCCTCGACGAAGTAGCCGCGCCGGACCTTGCCGCTCTCCTCGGCGCCGGCCAGCACCCGATACACCCCAGCGAACCCGCCGGGCAGATCCTCGGCCAGCGCCGCCCCCCGGGTGACCAGGCCGTAGCGGTCGAGCAACACCTCGGCATGAGCATGTGCCCGCACGGTGGCATTGGTCTCCGGCAGCGGCGTCGCCGACCACCGGCCGATCGTTGTCGGTGGCCCGAACCTCGTCGCCATCAACCGGCCACCGGTCCCCGAGGGGCTGCCGAGAGAGCCGCGGCGCGCGGCATACCGACTGCGGCGCGGGCCGGTGACGGCGCGGCGATGCGTGGTGCGTCCGCCACCGAGCAAGGCGCGAACGGGTGCGAAGGTGTCGCCGGTGACGCGGCCCTGCCAGACCAGGTCCCAGAGGGCCGTGGCGAGCGCGGCGTCATCCAGCCAACCCAGACGGTCGGCGAGGGCCCGGAAGAAGAAGGACCCACCGGAGTCCAGCGCCCCCAGGATGCGCGCGGTCAGCTCGGCGTCGTCGTCACCGATCTCGGCTGTGGGCGCCGGCTCGCGCAACGGCAGCGTGAGGTGGGCGCTGTCGGCCAGGTGGAAGGAGAGCCAGCCGTCGTCGCCCCCCGTGGCGCCATGCCCGACCCAGAGGACCTCGCCCGCTGCGAGCACCTCGTCGAGCATCGCCGGGGAGAAGTCGGTGACGCGGGCCGGCAGGACCAGCGTCTCCCAGGCGCTCGCTGGCAGGGGGATGCCGCTCAGTTGCTCGAGCACCCGGAGCAGACCGTCCTCGCCTCGCAGCCGGCCACCGACGGACTGCCATCCGGGAAGGAAACGCGCATAGTCCTGCGCCGGCACTGGCTCGACCTCAGCACGTAGGGCCGCGAGCGAGCTGCGGCGCAGCTGGCGCAGGACTTCGGCGTCGCAGAACTCGTCCCCGGCTCCCTGCGGCAGGAACTCGCCCTCGACCACCCGCCCACGCGCGACCAGCTGGGTCAGCGCCGACCGGACGACGGCCGGGCCGAGTCCGAAACGGGCCGCAATCTGCGTGATGGTGAAGGGGCCGTGCGTGCGCGCGTGCCGGCCGACGAGCTCGCCCAAAGGGTCGGCGCTCGACTCCAGGAAAGCCTGTGGCACCCCGACGGGGAGCGAGGCGCCCAGTGCATCGCGCAGTCGGCCGGCATCCTCGATCGCCGCCCACTGGTCGATCCCGGCGACCCGCACGGGAATCACCCGCCGGGACTGCGCGAGAGCAGACAGCCAGCCCTCGACCCGGTCTCGCGCGTCCTCGCGGACCCGCAGCCGCACCGCATCGGTCGGCAGGGGCCCCAACATCCGCAGCAGATCGGCGACCTCGTCGGCGTCCCGGGCCGCGCGCTCGGGCACCAGGTGTTGCAGCCCGGCGACGATCCGCTCGATCGCGGCGGCGTCGAGCAGGTCGCGTAGGGCCAGGCCCTCGCTCGTGCCCAGCAACTCGGCAAGCAGCGCCGGATCGAGCGACAACGCCGCCGCACGACGCTCCGCAAGCGGTGAATCGCCCTCATAGAGGAATTGCGCGACATACCCGAAGAGCAGCGATTGGGCGAAAGGTGAGGGCCGGGCGGACTCGACGTCGACCAGCCGCACCCGTCGCGCCTCCAGGTCAGCCATCAACTGGACCAGACCCGGCACGTCGAAAACATCCTGAATGCATTCGCGCACGGCCTCGTGAACGATCGGGAAGGTGGGGTACTGCGCCGCCACTTCGAGCAACTGGGCCGCCCGCTGACGCTGCTGCCACAACGGCTGCCGTCGATCGGGTCGGCGCCGAGGGAGCAGTAGAGCCCGCGCTGCGCACTCTCGGAAGCGGGCGGCGAAGAGGGCCGAGCCGCCGATCTCGCGCACCACCGTGTCGTGGACCTCGCCGCTGTCGAGCCGCACGAGGTCGAGGATGTCGCGACCGATCGCCTCGTGGCCGTCCTCGAACTCCAGATCCGGGAGCCGGCAGATGATCCCGTCGTCCCCGTGGAGGGCTTGGACATCGACCCCGAAGCGCTCACGCATCCGCGCCGCGACCGCGAGCGCCCACGGGGCGTGCACCTGCGCCCCGAAGGGGGAGTGGATGGCGATCCGCCAGTCGCCGAGCTCGTCGCGGAAGCGTTCCACGACGATGGTCTCGTCGTCCGGCACGTGCCCGGTCGCCTGTCGCTGCTCCTCGAGGTAGGCGAGCAGGTTGTCGGTCGCCCACTCGTCGAGCCCGGCCTCACGCACCCGCTCCATGGCCGTATGCCGCGGGGCCGCCACCACCTCGCGCACGAACCCCCCGACGGCGCGGCCCAGTTCCGCCGGCCGACCCAGCGTGTCGCCCTTCCAGAAGGGAAGCCGGCCGGGCAGGCCGGGCGCAGGGGTGACGAGGACCCGGTCGTGGGTGATGTCCTCGATCCGCCACGTGCTCGTGCCGAGCGTGAAGAGGTCGCCGACCCGAGACTCGTAGACCATCTCCTCGTCGAGTTCTCCGACCCGCCGGCCGGGACCCTCGCCGGTGGCGAGGAAC
>ERZ795060.5117-NODE-5117-length-10643-cov-9.317246_pt1 | contig 10643 bp, 4 predicted proteins | sample MGYA00375144_ERZ795060 | MGnify/ENA primary metagenome ERZ795060 (study PRJEB30189, sample SAMN05720157) | activated sludge metagenome | isolation source: anaerobic digester from wastewater treatment plant | place: Japan | collected 2015-05-15 ... | reverse complement strand
CAGAGAAAAACAGGAACACCCAAAATGAATTTACACAAAAATCTTGACATTACCTTATTGCAAAAGGAGTTTTACTTATTGGAATACTCATCTTATTTACGCGATATGTACTTCTCCGAATAACCCATTTTCTTGTTGCCTCCCAGGAATTCTTATTTCTTTTCATTATTGTGTGGGGTCTCGGGATTTCCTTTCTATTCAGATATGCAGGGTTCTCAATGGAGATGGGGGCGTTAATAGCAGGTGTCCTTCTCTCAACTGCCCCCTATAGTTATGCCATTGCTTCTAAACTCAAAGTGCTGAGAGATTTTTTCATTATCTTCTTTTTTGTATTTCTTGGCAGTCAGTTAAGCAATCAGAATATTACAGGTTTCCTATCATATGCAATGCTCTTTTCTCTTTTTGTCCTTATCGGTAAACCTCTCATAATTATGCTTTTTATGGGACTATCTGGATATACTAAAAAAACAGGTTTTATGACAGGTCTTACTCTATCACAGATTTCAGAATTTTCGCTTATCATCACAGGAGTAGGAGTAAAAACAGGCCATATACATTCTGATATCCTTTCTCTTGTTACACTTGTAGGTGTGATTACTATAGGTGCTTCTACGTATATGATTATGTATGCGGATAGAATATATAATGTGTTTTCAAAATATCTGGCTATATTTGAGAGGAAAAGACTTATAGAAAGAGAGATTGTTACCAGGCGGTTCGGGTGTTTTCTGATTGGTTATAACAGAACAGGTTTTGATATCCTGAAGAGTTTACAGAAACTGTATTCCGATGTTCTTGTTATTGATTTCAATCCTGCAGTTATCAGAGAACTCAGGAAGAGAAAGGTGAACTGTGTATATGGAGATGCGGAAGATATTGAACTGCTTGAATTATTGAAAATTAACAGGGCATATATGGTTGTATCAACAGCGCCTGACCTTTCAACAAATCTGTTTTTGCTGAAGTTTATAAGAGAAAAAAACAAAAAAGCAGTGATTATTCTTACTGCACGGCAGATTTCAGATGCGTTGATTTTATATGAAAACGGTGCTGATTATGTTATATTGCCCCATTTTCTTGGCGGACTATATACAGCACAACTTATTGAAAAATTCAAAACTCACAGGGAAAACTATGTAGATGAGAGCGACAGACAGATACAGGAACTTATGGAGCGTATAGTGGAAGGGCAGGAACATCCTTATGTTGAAAAAGAAATAAAGTAGGTTTATATCTTCCAGAGAGAAAATACAGACCCTGCGATTATACCGAGCAATGTAAATATATTGAAGTTGAATGAGATGCCACATTTTAATGATAGAACGATAAGGTCCAGATTTTCAATATTCCAGCAGGGCTTTATAGATGACGAGAGTATATCATAAAAAATTCCCTGTTGCGGTACAAGCAGAAGCAGCAGTTCACCCAGAGCAGTTCCTATCAGTGCAGATATAAAAATAATAAGCAGGATATACAGAATTTTCATAGTTGTAATTATATATTCTCTCTTCCCGTCAGTCAAATGGTGTATATTTCCTGAAAAATCTTAAATTTTTTCCATAAATGAGCTCTTTTTACTTATTTTTACAAATCCTTTCTGCTTTATTATAATATAAAACAGGGTAATAAGGTAATCACTATCCGGAACAAATATATGAAAAAACTGTTGATTTTCCCGTTTAATTACAGAAATAAGACAGATATACTTATTGAAGAATCCATAAGAAAAATTCCGTTTGAAACCCTTTATATTGCTTCCCATATAAGTAAAATACGGGATTTTAAATTAAGGTATTATAAGAAAAGTTCAAAAAGCACTCCACTTCCTTCCACACATACTATAAAAACACTTGCTCTAACCATTCTTGATAGTTTTTCTGAAAAGAGAATTATTTCTGATGTGGAAAAGTATATAATTCTTTTACAGATACTCAAAGGTAGAAAAGTAGATGAACAGTTCAGATATACACTTCCGGGTATTACCCTTGCAATATCCCACTTTATAAAGGACGTTAAAGTTTCTACAGAAGGAGCAGTTTCCACTGAAGAGATAAAACAAAAAATTGATGGATTTGAGTGGAAGTTTGATTACAATCGCTCCCTTGTACTATTTGCTGTGGATGTGATGAGAGAGTATGAAAACCTTATGAATAAATATAAGCTACTGGATATGGAGGATATATATAAAGAAGCAGCTAAATATCCCGGTCAGATAAAATTTCATAAGGTGCTTTTTGATGGTTTTTGTGAAATACCTCGCTACCAGAAAATATTTATGAAGGCGCTGATAGAAAATGCTCCATCGGTAGTATTTTCTCTTTCTTATGATAAAGGTGTACCACTTGATGTAATGGAACTTATTCTAAACGAAACATATTACTGGCTTAAAAAGATATGTCTATGGAAGGAAAAAACATTTGCCAGAGAAGAGAGAGAACCAGAGATTGAATGTTACAATTTTGCTTCTCAGGCAGAGGAAGTAGAAGGGATAGTAAAAATCATAAGGATGGCATTAAAGGAACACCCTGACTGGACATTAAATGATATTATGACGGTATTTCCCAGTATGCCTTCTTATAGACCTGTTGTCCAGCGTATATTTAAAAGATATAACATTCCATCCGAGATATTACCTGGCTATTCTCTTGTTCAGGATACTTCCATTTCAAGCCTGCTTGAAATATTTGCTTTAAAGAGATCCTATGAATGGACAACCTTGATGAATATATTATTCTGTCCTAATTTTTATAATCTTGACCGAAAAGAGACAGAAAAGATTTCTGTTAATTCCAGAGAGGCATTTTTCAGGATTGGTTTTATAAAGGAAGATTTTTATAAACTGAAATGGAAGAATATAGATATTATTAAGTTATCATTGAAAAAAATTGAAGATGGTCCAAAACCATTAAAAGAATGGGTGGAAAATATAGAGGAGATAATAGAAATTCTTGGATGGCAGCCCTGTTATCCTGAGGTAAAGGTTCGTTTTCAAAAAGTGCTCCACGAAATGAAGAAGAAAATAGTTGTTTCAGAAGAAGAGTTTATAAATATACTTAAAAAAACACTTGAACTTGTTGAGGTTGAAGAAGGGAAGGGGACCGGTGTTAAAGTGAGCGGGGTGCAGGAAAGCGTTGGTATGGAAAAAAATCTATGTATTGTTGGCGGGGCGACAGAAGAAAATATCCCGGGTGCTCCGTCACTTGAAGAATTGTTTATCCCTGATACGATAAAAAAGCATCTGGGGTTCACACACTATGGATTAAGAATGGCACGTGAAAGACTGGATTTATACCGCCTTAAAAATGAAAACAGAAAAGTAATTTTCACCTATCCTTCTAAAATACAGGGAAAAGCCCAGATGAAGTCAATATTTCTTTTTAACTATAAGGACTCAGTAATAGAAACTGGTGCTTTTATCTCAAAGCCATATGAAATTTTTAATCCGGTATGGTCTATGGATAAATTTAAGAAAAAGTTTATTATTAACGGAAGGTTAAAAATAAGTGTTACTGCATTAGAATCCCTCTTACAATGCCCTTACAGTTTTTATATGGAAAGGGTTGAGGGAATCAAACCGTATAAGCCACCACAGATAGAAGAAACACCTGAATTGTGGGGGACGATAATACATGAAGTAATGTGCAATATCTTTCAGGGATATGAAAACAGAAAAATGTTGGAAGGGGATATTACGAAACTTATAAAACTTTTCAGAGAAGGAATATTGAAAGGAATTGAAGGACATTACAGAGCGGGTAAAATCTCTACATTTTACAGAGATGTTTTGATAATCCGCTCAAAAGAGGTTATTAATAAATTTACATCAATAATAAAGAACCATCAGGACTATGAATTTATTACAGCTGAAAATGAGATAGAAGAACAACTTTCTTTTTTACATCTAACAGGCACAATAGACAGAATAGAGAGGGCTCCTTCAGGAGTGATAAATATCGTGGATATAAAAACAGGCACAGCAAAGCCACCTTCCTATAAAGAGAAGAGTTTTTTTGAAGGTTTCAATATCCAGATACCGCTTTATCTCTGGATGTATAGCAGGAAGTTTAAAATTGCCAGGGAAGGTATTATGGGTAATATATGGCGTTTTGATTTTGTTGAAGATGACGAAGAAAACAAAAATAGAAATGAAAAATTTTACTACGGAGAACAACTGGACTATTTTGAAAAAATAGAGGATTTTCTTGAAGAAACAGCCAGAAAAATTATCAAAGAAGAATATAACTTTGTGCCGGAAGAACCCGACAATTGTTATTTCTGTAATTATAAGGGACTCTGTCCTTATGAAAGAAAAAATTAATTTTAAGGCAATCATTATTGAAGCATCTGCTGGCACGGGGAAGACACAATGGATAACAGAGGAATTTATTCATTTTATAGGGAAAGAAGACCCTGCATCTGATATGCGCAGGATACTCGCTGTAACATTTTCAGAAAAAGCTGCTATAGAGATGAAAAGCCGTATACTTGAAAAAATATATGAAGGTTTTTTTAAAGAACTTTCAGATGATAAAAAAATTGAAGCAGAAAATGCAATGCTGAAATTGCGTATCTCCACAATACATTCATTCTGCCGGCTCCTGTTAAAACGATTTGCTTTTTACAGAGGGATAGACCCGTTTTTCGGTGTTATAGATGAGAGGCAGAGTGATTTACTGTCTTATATGGCATTCAACAGTTTTTTAAGCAGTGAAAATTCAAAGGATGTTCTTCCATTATTAAAAGATTTCAAAATGGACGTGTTGAAAAAATTACTGTTTTCTGTGATGAAAACACATCCATACGCGACAATCGGTAGTCCTGAGGGGATACTTTCCAGCAAAATAAATTTTTTCAGCAGACAGGTGGCTGCTATTCACTCCAGAATAAAAAGTGAACTTTCAATGCTTGACTTCAATGACCTTGAGGTTATGACCTATGAAATACTTACCGAGAGTCCGGATGCCCTTACAATACTTGAGGATTTTGATGAGAAGAATAACTTTATATTTGTGGATGAGTTCCAGGATACAAATCTTCTGCAGTGGAGAATAATATATGAATTAGTCAGGGAATGGCTTTCTGGCTATGGAGCAAAGGCGGAAAAAGAAGAACAATATGGTATATTTCTTGTAGGTGATAGAAAACAGTCCATATATAAGTTCAGGGGTGCGGAAGGTAAGGTATTTGATGAAGCAAAAGAAATTTTGAATGACTATTGCACTGAAAAGAAATTACTGAAAAACTATAGAAGTTCAGGGACAATAATTGACTTTGTAAATAATGTTTTTGAGGATATTTATCCATGGAGAGAAGAAAAGCTTACCCCTGGACTGAAGGTAGAAATGCCTTCCTGTATAGAGATAAATTTTATTGAAGGCAGGGATAATAAAGATGCAAAAAAAGAAGAGTATCAGTGGGTTTTGAGAAAAATACAGGGACTGATAAATAGTGGGAAACCTGTGTGGGATAAAAAAATAGGTGCTTTCAGACCGATTGATTTTTGTGATATTGCCATACTGCTTAGAAAGAAAGCAGGCAAGAACTTTCCTCTTCTTGAAAAGTATCTTAAAGAAGCAGGTATCCCTTTTGTAGTTCTTGGAGGAATGGGATTTTATAAGGAACCTGAGATATTATTCCTTCTATCACTTATCTTTGCACTCACCGACCCTACTGATGGTGTCTCTCTGTGGAACCTTTATATATCCGTTTATCGTATAACTCCTGATAAAATTTACAGATGGAGAGACACTCTTCAAGACGAAGAAATAGTGGATGTGATAGAAATGATACTTAAAGAATTGAATTTCTGGGATGGATTGAGTACACAGCAAAAGGCGAATGTTGAAAAATTTTTAATGATTCTGGATGAATGGAAAGGGACTCCTGCATATACCATATCACGGAATTTAAGGACGATGATGCTTTCAGATGAAGAGCCAAAAGCAGATATATTTTCCGAACATCAGAATGCTGTAAGGGTTCTTACAGTACATAATGCGAAGGGGCTTGAATTTCCTGCCGTTTTTCTCATTAATGTTGAGGATGGGAGGGTTATCCTTAAAGATAATATACTTTATAGAAAAACAGAAGAAGGAGAGCCACCTTATAAATTTATCTTAAAGAGAGAAGCAAACAGGGATTATGAGGAGAGTTTTAGAAATATGCTTAAAGAAGAGGAACTGAGGGTGTTGTATGTTGCACTTACCCGTGCCTGTCAATACCTTTTTATTACGGGAGTAAAACAGGGCAGCAGTATATGGATGGCGTTACTTGAAAGATTTCAGTCAGTTTTTCCGCAAACTCCTCTCAATGAAGTTTCTGGTGTAGAGCAGGTAATAAATATAGATAAAACAGAGGGGAAGGATTATCTGACAGAAAAGATAGATTCTACAGATATTCTTACATCATACACTGAGGAAAAAGAAAGAGGAGAATATCATTACGAAGGAACAATCCTTGGAAGTATTGCTCATAAACTTATGTATGAAATATCTGAAGGCAGGATAAAAGATAAAGAGGGATATAGAAGAAGAGTAGATTTCCACTTAAAAAAGTCAGATTTTGGTAAAAACAGCAGGATGAGGAATATGCTGATGAAAATTTATGAAAATATTGAAAAAAACCCTGAGATGAAGAAAATTATAAGCAATCAGAGAAAAAACAGGACTTTTTCCGAATTTTCTTTTATTTCCGAAATAAAAGGCAAGGTATATACAGGTTTTATTGACCGTCTGATTATTACAGAGGATAATAAATGCTATATCTATGACTACAAAATAGAAAAGGGTGACCTTAAAATTTTCAGAGAACAGATGGAGATATATGAAAGGGCAGTGAGAAGTATATTTCCTGATATAGAAGTGGTGCGAAGGTTTATAATCTTTCTTGGAGAAGGTGTCATTAAAGAGATATAATAATAAAAAGGGGAATCATATGGATATAAGAAAATTTCGGAAGCCGCCTGTAATAAGGAGGCCTTCACCTTTCTGGGCGATAAATGACAGAATTACGCCGGAGGAGACAGCACGACAGATGGAAGATATGTTAAGTGTTGGCCTTGGTGGTGGTTTTTTCCATTCAAGGTCAGGGCTTATTACACAGTATATGGGTGATGAATGGTTTTCTGCTATGAAAGCAGCACTTGAGGTTGCCAGGGAAAAAGATGGATATCTATGGCTTTATGATGAAGACCTCTGGCCCAGTGGAAATGCAGGTGGGCAGGTTGCAGCAATGAAAGATGAATACAGAGCAACATATATCCGTGCGTTTCTTCTTTCACCTGAGGAACAACTACCCTGTATAGAGAGAGAGGAAATTATTCGATATGCTTATAAGATTATTAAAAGAGATGGACTGGCACTTAAAGAATTTGAAGCAATTCCTGTTGAATATATTGAAAAGATATCAGAGGAACGACTTATTATTGTAAAGGGGTATTCTCCAAAAGTACCCTGGTGGAGTGGCGAGTCATATTCCAACCTGCTTCATCCAGAGGCAATGCAGGAGTTTATCAGATTGACCCATGAAAGATATTATGAACATTTAGGGGAGGATTTTGGTAAAAGGATTCCCGGGATATTTACAGATGAACCACACATAGCACCAGCAGCAAAGTCAGGAATTGCCTGGTATGAGGGTATTCCTGAAAGGTACAGGGAATGGACAGGGAGAGATTTCTGGGGAGACCTTCCATATCTTTACTTTGATGGGAACCAGGCACGACATATCCGTCTTCTCATACACAGAACCTTACTGCGGCAGTTTATAGAGGCATACAGCAAGCCGTTATATGAGTGGTGTGATAGGCACAGGATAGCATATACAGGCCACTACCTTGCTGAAGATACATTCTCATCCCAGACAATTTGCAACTGCGGTGGTGTAATGGCTCATTATAAATATCAGCATATCCCTGGAATTGACCACCTTTGCCGACAGATAGATGGTAGTATTCCTGTGCTATTTACTGCCAAACAGGCGTCTTCAGCAGCAAGACAGTCAGGAAGAAAAAATGTTCTTTCTGAGATATTTGGTGTTAGCAGACATACAAACACTTTTCAGGATTTTAAGTGGCTCGGTGATTTTGACCTTGTTCTGGGAGTAACTTTTTTCTGTCCTCATCTTTCCTGGTATTCAGGAAAAGGCAGGAGAAAGAGGGACTTTCCACCTGTGTGGAATTACCAGCAGACATACTGGAAAGAACTGTCATATCTTAATAACTACTTTACCCGGGTCGCAGTAGCACTTACCTCTGGTAAACCGGATGTGAAGATACTTCTTCTCCATTCTATTGAGAGTGCAATCGCCAGTAGAAGAATAGGGGTTATATCTAAAAAAATCGGAGATGATATACCGGTGGATGATATGAAAGGAATGGATATCTTGGATTCTGCAATGCGTAAGGTGCTTGAGGCAATTTTGAATACCGGGTATGACTGCGACCTCGGTGATGAAAATTTCATTGAAGAATATGGAGATGTTAAAGGCAAAAACTTTATCATTGGAAAGATGTCTTATAAAATAGTTGTAATACCACCGTCTTACACATGGAGAGAAAAGACAGTTTCGCTTCTTGAAAAATTTGTTGAAAATGGTGGTATCGTAGTTATTCTCGGTAAACCGCCTGAAGAGATAGATGGTATTAATAATAAAGATAAATGGCAGAAGATTTTATCTGCGAAGAATGTTTACTCATTACCTGATTCAGTTGAGTCCATCCAGAATATTATATCCTCACTACAGCCCTCTACCTACAAACTGCAGGGGATTGATGGGAAGTATTATACAAAGACATATCTCCAGCACAGGATAGATGGTAAAGAGGAGATATTTTTCATTGTCAACTCTGACAGGGAAGATGAAAGACACTATATACTTACCATTGAAAATGCGGGAAACAGAAAATTGTTAAAGTGGGATGCAGTAAACGGAGATGTCTTTCTTGCTGATACAGAGAAGGAAAAAGAAAAACTGGTATATCAATTCTCTCTTCCTCCTGCTGGTTCTTTACTTCTTACACTTACTTCTGTTTCTGGTAATATACCGAAAGAGAAAAGAATGCCGGATATGACCGTGGCAAGGGTAATTCAACTCCCTTCTGTTTTTGAATTTGAGAGGAAGGATGAAAATGTTCTGGTTCTTGATAGAATAAGTGTTTCATATGATGGAAAGAATTTTGAACAGGAAGAACCTGAGTGGCGGGTAAGAAAGAAAATAGCAAAACACTTTGGCGTAGAAGAGGCACTTCAGTGGCAGCCGTGGGTGGCGATAAGAAAGGGAATATTTGAAGGGAAGGGAGGAGATATTATTTTAAGATACAGATTTGAAAGTGAGATAGAGAAACCAAAAAGTTATCTGGTGATAGAAGAAATGGAAAAGGGCAGGATATTTATTAATGGTAAAGAAATCTCCATAGGTAAAAAACTTGACTGGCACTGGGATAGAAGTTTCAAAAAAGTAGAGATAACCGACTATGTGAAAAAGGGTGAAAATATAGTTGATTTCAGGGTGAGATATAACTTCCTTACAGAAGTTGAACCTGCTTATATTGTGGGTGATTTCAGAGTTGAACTTATAAGTCCTTATGAAGGGAAGATACTAAAGGAAAATAAGGCTTTGAAGGGTGGTTCCTGGGTATATCAGGGTTATCCTTTTTACAGCGGCAGGATGGTTTATAAATCAACGTTTAATCTTCAAGGTAAAAAGAAAAAGGTATTTGCCAGGATAGTCAGGCCATCAGGGATACTTTTCAAAATAAATGTTAATGGGAAAGATGCAGGGAATCTTTTATGGTCTCCCTACATACTTGAGATAACGCCATTTATAAAAAAAGGAAAAAACAGTATCTCTGTGGAACTTGTCTCATCTCTTCAGAACTCATGGGGGCCACTCCATGAAAGAGAAGGGGATGATAATCTGTGGGTCGGCCCGAATGCTTTTGAAAATGAAGATTTTATCAGAGATGAACTCTCACTCTTTAATTATGGAATAGAGAAGATAGAAATACTTTGCTGGTAATTACTTTGAACCAAACAGGTACATTTTAAGATTATTTTCAGAAATCATATCCATCTCAACAAACTGGATACCGTATATAAACAAATTGCGATAGCGACCCGTGTTTTTTATAACAAAGGACGCCTTAAAATCAAGTTTTGAATGGTGATATGGGAAACTGGTCTCTATATCATAGTGTGTATCCCTTTCCAGTTGTTCTGAAGTTTCTATTTTTGCACCTTTCACACTTATATTCAAAATAGTGCTCTTTATAATATGTCTTTTCTTGAATATCCCTGATGTGCATGATACAGTAGCTGGAAGTGCAGGGGTTTCAGCTCTTACATATTTCCTTCTCTCAACCTCTATATCTGTTTCTGCGGTTATCATCGCTCTTGAAGGTGGCTGGAAGAAGGTTTTACCTGCAACAAAATACCTGGTTCCTTTATACTCAAAAAACACCTCTCCCCTTTTTCCCATATCCGCAGTTATTAAAGGAGAGCCCGGCTTGAATTCAAAGACAACCTTCTTTCCTACGGGGTCTATTTCGGCAATCTTTCCTTCTATGATGGAGTTATCTATGTAGAGAAATACATTTTTTACTTCCTCTAACTTTATCTCCACGGATAAATTATACCCTTTAAAAA
>ERZ795060.5108-NODE-5108-length-10663-cov-4.423360_pt1 | contig 10663 bp, 8 predicted proteins | sample MGYA00375144_ERZ795060 | MGnify/ENA primary metagenome ERZ795060 (study PRJEB30189, sample SAMN05720157) | activated sludge metagenome | isolation source: anaerobic digester from wastewater treatment plant | place: Japan | collected 2015-05-15 ... | reverse complement strand
ACGCACCGATCGTGCCGCCGGCAGGCCGCCGCGAATGGACCGGCCTGGCCATCATCGCGCTGCCGTGCCTGGTGTACGCGATGGACCTGACGGTGCTGAATCTGGCGATTCCTGCCATCAGCGCATCGTTGTCGCCGTCGAGCTCGCAGCTGCTGTGGATCATCGACATCTACGGCTTCATGGTCGCCGGGCTGCTGATCACGATGGGCACCTTGGGCGACCGTTTCGGGCGGCGCAGGCTGCTGCTGATCGGTGCCGCGCTGTTCGCCGCGGCCTCGGTGGGCGCGGCGCTGTCGCGCAGCGTGGGCATGCTGATCACCATGCGCGCGCTGCTGGGCGTGGCCGGGGCGACGGTGGCACCGTCGACGCTGTCGCTGATCCGCAACATGTTCCACGACGCGCAGCAGCGCCGCTTCGCCATCGGCGTGTGGATCGCCAGTTATTCGCTGGGCGGGGTGATCGGCCCGCTGGTGGGCGGGGTCGTGCTGCAGTGGGCAAATTGGCATGCGATCTTCCTCGTCGCGGTGCCGGTGATGGTGCTGCTGCTGCTGCTCGGGCCGAAGCTGCTGCCCGAATACAAGGACGCGCAGGCCGGGCGCATCGACGCGGCCAGCGTGCTGCTGTCGATGGGCGCGGCGCTGGGCTCGATCCACGCGCTCAAGCAGCTGGCCGAACACGGCGTGTCGGCACCGGCGCTGGCGAGCCTGGTGTCGGGGCTGGCGCTGGGCGTGGCCTTCGTGCGCCGCCAGTCGCGTCTGGCCTATCCGCTGCTCGACCTGAGCCTGTTCCGCCGGCCGGTGTTCGGCGCCGCGATCGCGGCCTATGCGCTGTCGTGCCTGGCGATGTTCGGCGTGTACGTCTTCCTGTTGCAGTACCTGCAAGGCGTGCTCGGGTTGTCGCCGTTGGCGGCGGGGCTGGCCACGGTGCCGTGGTCGGCCGCGTTCGTGCTGGGCTCGCTGCTGGCGCCGCGGCTGACACGCGCGCATGCGCTGCCGCACGTCATCGTCGGCGGCCTGCTCGCCGCCGCGCCCGGCTTCCTGCTGCTGGCCTTCGTCGATCAGCGCGGCGGCCTGGCGATGGCCGTGGCCGGCACCGTGGTGACGAGCCTGGGGCTGGCGCCGGTGTTCACGCTGGTCAGCGATGTCATCGTCACGGCCGCGCCGCCGCAGCGCGCCGGCGCGGCCTCGGCGATCTCCGAGACCTGCTCGGAGTTCAGCGCCGCGTCGGGCATCGCGTTGCTCGGCAGCCTGGGCATCTGGCTGTACCGCGCCCGCATGCAGCCCGTGCTGGACGCCACGCTGCCCGCGGCGCTGCACGGCGACGCGTTGGCCACGCTGGGCGGCACGCTGGCCGCCGCGCACGCGATGGGCGGCGCGGCCGGTGCGGCGCTGGACGCCGCCGCGCGCGCGGCCTTCGCCGAGACCTTCCGGACGGTGGCGCTGGTGGCCACCGGCGTCGTCGTCGCGGCGGCGCTGATTGCCGCGCGCCTGCTGCGCTCACCGCCGCAGCCGGCGCCGACGCCCGCGCCCGCGCCGTCAGCCTGGCCCTGAACGTCGCGGCGCCACGCCTCGGCGGCCGCGCCGCGACCGCAGCACCGCGGCGGCCATCACGGCGATGAAGGCCGCCAGCGCCAGCGCCGAGCCCAGCGCACCCCAGCGCGTCAGGCCGTACGCGCCGAGCGCGTCGCCCAGCAGCCGCAGCGCCACCGAGGCATGCAGCAGCGCCAGCGGCGCGTAGAACACCGGGTGGTAGGGCAGGCTCACGCGCAGCACCGCCGGAAAGATGATCGGCGCATGGCCGAACACCATCGAAAACACGAAGCCCAGCAGCAGCGCATGCAGCGCCGCGTCGTAGGCCGGCGTGCCCGGCCGCAAGCCGGCCAGCACCATGACCGCGCCGCCCAGCGCCAGCCACACGTAGCCCGCCAGCAGGCACAGCGCGATGAAGCGAGTCAGCCCGCGCTGCAGCACGGTGCGGCGTGCGACATCGCAGCGCGCCAGCCAGCACGACAGCAGCACCAGGCCGAAGCCGAAGCCGCGCGCCGCGGGCTGCGCTGCGAAGGGCGCGGCGGCCAGCGCGGCCAGCAGCGCCGCGACGATCAGCGCGAACAGCCGCAGCGCCGCGGGCGACGGCGGCATCAGCCGCGACAGCTCGAGCCGCTCCCCGGCGATGGTCAGCACCAGGAAGCCCAGCCACCACGGCAGCACCTCGTGCAGCGCCGCGCCGCCGATCCACAGCGCGGTGCCCAGCGGCCACAGCGCCGCCGCCAACGCCAGCATCACGACGAAGTTTTCGCGCTGGTGTTGCAGCACCGACAGCGTGGCCAGCGCGAGCACGATGCCCGCGGCCAGGTACAGCAGCGGCGCCCAGCCGCCCAGGCCGTGCAGCGCCAGCGCGGTGCCCACGCCGGCCAGCAGCGGCGCCGCGTAGGCCCAGGCGCGGCCCACCGCCACCGCGCGCTCCAGCGAGATCACCACGCCGAAGAAGCCGCACACCATCAGCGGCCCATGCCAGGCGGCCGCCTGCGCCACGGCCTGCGGCATCGGCCAGGCCAGCCGCGCCAGCCCGCCGCCGATGCCGGCCAGCAACGCGACGAAGCCCAGCAGCAACAACGGCAAGCGCTCGAAGGCCGGCCGCCGCACCGCCGCGCGCGGCGCGGCTCGCGCAGCACCCGGCGCCGCAGACTCGGCCCCCCCGGGGCGCTGCCGCGTGGCGCTCACCGCGGCGGGTGCCAGCCGAAGACGATGCGCGCAGCCTCGCTCATGCGCTCGGGCGTCCACGGCGGCTCCCACACCAGTTCGATGTCGATCTCGGTTTCGGGCGGCAGCGCCGCCGCCAGCCGCTCGTAGGCGTCGTCGACGATCATCTCGGTCATCGGGCAGGCCGCGCTGGTCATCGTCAGCAGCACGTGCACGCGCTCTTGCGATACATCGATGCCGTAGACCAAGCCCAACTCGACGATGTTCATGCCGACTTCCGGGTCGATCACCGCGCTGAGCAGCTCGCGCACGCCGTCGTCGTCCAGGGTGTTCATCGGGTACTGCGCTGCGTGGCCGGGCTGGGTGGGTGCGGTGTCAGCCCCGTGTCGCGGCGCTGGGCGACAATGGCCGATCGCCACCTGCACCGACGACGACGACTTGGACCACCGTACCCAAACCAGCGGCTTCGACGTCGCGCGCTACCTTTCATTGCAGCCGCTGTTCCAGGAAATGAACGGCGAGGAACTGGCGCGCCTGGCCGAAGGCTGCACGCAGACCCGGCTGTCCCGCGGCGACATGGTGTTTCGCGTCGGCGAGCCCTGCGAGGCTTTTCACGTCGCGGTCACGGGGCAGGTCAAGCTGTTCGTGCTGTCGCAGTCCGGGCAGGAGAAAGTGATCGAGATCGTCGGGCCGGGCCAGACCTTCGCCGAAGCGCTGATGTTCACCAACCGGCCGTACATCCTGAATGCGCAGGCGCTGGCCGATTCGCTGGTGTTGTCGATCGGCAAGCCCGCGGTGGTCGGCGAAATCACGCGCGATGCGCGTTTCGGGCTGCGCATGCTGGCCGGCATCTCGCGCCGGCTGCACGGGCTGGTGCGCGACGTGCAGGCCTACGCGCTGCACAGCGGCGTGCAGCGGGTCATCGGCTACCTGCTGGGCGACATGGAACACGACGACAGCCTGAGCGACGACGGCTTCACGGTGACGCTGCCGGTGAGCAAGGCGACGATCGCGTCGCGGCTGTCGCTGACGCCGGAGTACTTTTCGCGCGTGCTGCACGAGTTCGAAGCCGCGGGCCTGGTGCGTATCGACAAGCGCGACGTGCATATCGTCGACCCGAAACGGCTGGCGACCTACCGCGCCACCTGAGCCGCCTGCGCCGCCTGACCCACCTGAGCCGCCATCGCGGCTTGCGACGGCGTAAAGGCGTCCGAGAAGCAGAAACCCTCGCCCAGGCCCTGCGCCAGGAAGGCCGGCACCGCGGCCTCGACCATCTTCACCGAGCCGCAGGCGTAGACCTCGTGGCCGCTCAGGTCGGGGTAGTCCTCGAGGATGGCCTCGTGCACCATGCCGCGCCGGCCGCTCCAGCCGTCGCCCGGCTGGCTGTCCGACAGCACCGGCACGACCTTGAAGTTGTCGTGCGCCCGCGCCCAGCTCTCGGCCAGATCGAGCATGTACAGGTCGTCGCGGTGGCGCACGCCCCAGTACAGCACCATCGGGCGGCGGATGCCGCGGTGGAACGCGTCCTCGACGATGCTCTTGATCGGCGCGAAGCCGGTGGCACCGGCGACGAACAGGATCGGCCGCTCGCTGTCGCGCAGCGTGAAGCGGCCCAGCGGGCCTTCCAGCGGCACGGTGTCGCCGACCTTCATCTTGTCGAACACGTGGGTGGTGAAGCGCCCGCCGGGGATCAGCCGCACCTGCAGTTCGATGTGGGCATCGTCGTGCGGCGCGTTGGCGAAGGAAAAGGCGCGGCGCTGGCCGTCGGACAGCACCACGTTCAGGTACTGGCCGGCTTCGAAGGGCAGCTTCTCGCCGTCGGGCAGGCTCAGCAGCAGGCGTTTGACGTCGGGCGTGAGCGCGTCCATGCGCACCACGCGCGCCTCGAAGCGGCGCACCGCGCGGCCGCCGCCCACCGGGGCGAGTTCGTCGACCTCGATCTCGACGTCTTCCAGCGGCACCGCGCAGCACATCAGCGCCTGGCCTTGCCGGCGCATGGCCTCGGTCAACGCCGCTTCCTGGTACGCACCGTGGTCGACGCGGCCGTTCAGCACCGTGCACACGCACAGCCCGCAGCCGCCCGAGCGGCAGTCGTACTGCAGCGGCAGGTCGGCGCGCAACCCGGCTTCGAGCAGCGTCTCGCCCGGGCGCATCGTCACCGGCACCGCGCCGGGGTGCACCGTCAGGTGCCGTGCCGCCGCCTTTGCGCCGCGGCGCCAGCGCAGCCACGGCAGCACGAACAGCAGCACGCTGGCACCGGCCAGCAGCGCCCAGACCCAGCCCAGCGGCCAGCGGTCGATCAGCGGCAGCGCCGGCAGCAAGAACCAGTCGAGCTGCAGCGCGGTGGGCGACACGTCCAGCTGCGCCGGCCCGCCCTGGCTGGCCACCGGCAGCGCGGCCGACAGCACCAGCAACATGGCCGCGATGCTCAGCGCGATCGGCCGCGGCGGCTGCGTGCTGGCCTTGGGCACGCGCTGCACGTGGATCCACATCAGCAGCAGCGTGAACAGCGGCACGCCGATGTGGATGAACACCAGCAGCGAGAAGAAGCGGTCGCTGACGCTGGTGGGGTAGATGAAGTTGCGCATCAGCGCGCCGCCGAAGGTGGGCAGCCAGTCCAGCCATTCGAAGCTGGCGGTGATGACGAACTGCGCCAGCTGGTCCCACGGCAGCATGTAGCCGTTGACGCCGGCGATGTAGACCAGCCAGATCAGCAGCACGCCGGTGATCCACGAAAACGAGCGGAAGCCGCGCAGCCGGTCGAAGGCGAAGTGGCGCAGCATGTGGATCACCATCGACAGCACCATCGCATCCGACGCATAGCGGTGCACGCTGCGCAGCACCCCGGGGATGCCCCAGGCGGCGTGCGTCACCGTCTCCACCGAACGGTAGGCACCGCTGACGCTGGTGTCGAAGAAGGCGTACAGCACCAGCCCGGTGGCGGCGACGATCCAGAACAGGTAGAAGCTGGTCGCGCCCAGGTGGTACAGCGGGTTCAGCCGGTCGCCGAAAGCGCGGTTGAACACGCTTTCGGCCTGCATGAACAGGCCGCGCAAGCCGCGCTGCAGCAGCGCGATCATGGCGCCGGCGGCCGCAGCGAACGCATCACCACGACCACGAACAACAGCCCGCCGACGATGGCGAGCAGCCCACCCAGCCCCATCAGCCCCATGCCGGCGACTTCGGCCGTGCTGCGCAGCACCTGCTCGGCACCGGCAACCTTGCGCTGCACGCCATAGCCGCCGGACCACACCAGCCCGACGATGTGCAGCAGCTGGCCGGCGCCGTAGACATAGGGTTGCCACACCGCCAGCCGCCCGCGCGGCGCCGCGTAGCCCAGCCGCGGCAGCAGGTGGTAGACCACGCCCATCAGCGCCAGCGTGACGCCGACGATGCAGCCGTGGTAGTGCGCGGGGATCTTCACGTTGTTGCCGCCGATGGCCAGGCCGATCAGCCCGCCGGCGGCAAACAGCCCCATCGACGAGATCAGCGCGGCGCGCAGCGGCCGGCGCGCGGCGTCGAGCCGGCGCAGCGGCCACAGCGCAATCAGCACGGCCAGCGCCACCGGCACGATCGCCGCGCCGCCGCCGAAGCGCATCGCCAATGTGTGCAGCTGGCGGTGCTCGACCGTGGCGACGTCGTGCGCCAGGTACGCATACGGCGTGACGAAGACGCTGGCCAGCGCCAGCGCGAACATCAACAAGGCGATGCGCGGGCTCAGCGGCACGCGCGCACCGCAGGCCTGCGCCAGCCACAGCCAGGCCACCAGCATCAGCAGCGTCCAGGCGAACTGCAGCGCGTGGCCGCCGCCCCAGAACAGGATCTCGTAGTAGCCCTTGCCGTCCAGCTCGCGCGGCACCACCGCCAGCGACCAGGCGAAGGCCAGCAGCGCGACGCCGGCCGACACGGCGGCCGCGTTCAGGCCGAAGCGCAATGCATCGGCACCGCCGAAGGCGCCCGACAGCTTGGGCGCAGCCCACAGCGTGCGCAGCACCTGCAGCGCAAAGCCGGCGGCGAAGGCCGCCAGCCCGGCCATGAACAGCGGGCCTTCGAGCACCGGGATGTAGTTGGCCATGATCGGCGCACCCGGCGACACGAAGGCACCCAGCGACATCAGCAGCGCACCGCCGCCGCACAGGCCGAGCGCGACCCAGCTCCAGCTTTCAGCGCGCGGCGTGGCGATCAGGCTCCACAGCATCGCCGCCATCGCGGCAAACCACACCAGCACCGACAGGTCGACGTGCACCACCAGTGCGACGCGGAAGAAATCCACCGCCGGCAGCCACTGGTTGACGCCGGGCGTGCGCGCGGCCACCAGCAGGATCGAGAACACACCGGCCCCCACCAACGCCAGCAGGCCCAGCCACAGCCAGGCGCGCGCCAGCGCACGCTGCGCCAGCGTCGGTGCGGGCAGCGCATAGTCGTGCGCCGCCGCGGCGGCCGCGATGGGCGACGTCAGCGGCGAGGAGTTGGCCAGGGTGCTCATGCAAAGACCCTCATCGCAAGGTAATGCCGCCTTGCTCGGCATCGAAGTCGATCACCAGGATCTGCGCCGGCCGCAGCGTGACCGTGGCTTCGCGCTGGTGCGTGAAGCCGGCTTGGCGCACGTCGTCGTTCATGCGCACGACCAGGTGCTGCTCGCCGGCCGGCACCTGCACACGCTGGTACATCGACGATGCGCCGTCGCGCGACAGGCCCGACGGGTTGGCGGTGCGGCGCAGCAGCGGCTTGCCGCCGAGGTCGACCTCCATCGTCACCGGCGAGCGCTCGCGCGGGCAGCGTACCGGCGCGCGCATGTTCGGCGGCAGCTTGGCCAGCTCCTCGGCGCTGAGCGGCCGGCAGTCGGCGACCGGCTTGCCGGTGTGCGCGAAGCTGACCTTGATCACCGCCTGGTCGGGCCCGAGGTGGTGGTACACCGGCCAGCGCGAAAACACGCCGATGACCACCGCGAAGGCCGCGAACAGCAGCGCCTGGCCGGTCCAGGCGGCCACGCCGAGCGGGCGGTGCGTGGTCGCGGCGTGCTCAACCATGGCGCGCCCTCGAGGCGTCGCAGCCCGGCTGCGGGGGCGCCCGCAACGGCGCCGCAGGCCGTGGCAGCGTGTGCAGCCGCTGGCGCAACTGTTGCAGCGCCGCGCGCAGCGACGGCAGGTCGGCGGCGTCGGTCCAGGCCACCGCCAGGCGCTCGGGCTCGTCGAGCTTGCGCAGCCGCGGCTCGCGCTGGCCGACGAGCCGCTGCGCCGCCCAGCGCTGGCCGAGGCGGAACTCGCAGCCGGCCTCGGCACAGCCGCTGACCAGCACACCGGCGGCACCGTCGCGCAGCGCGTAGTCCACGAAGGACGGCGGCAGCATGCCGGCGCACAGCAAGCTCAAAGGCGCGACATCGCAGCCGGCCAGCGTTTCGACGCGCACGCCATGGTCACAGCCGAAGATCACGATCGGCCGCTCGCTGCGCAGCGCGCTCAAGGCCTGCTGCAGCCGCCGGCGCAGCGTGCCCACCGTCAGCTGCGGCATGTCGATGCCGGTGACCAGCTCGGCCACGCTGCGAAACGGCGTCGACGACGGGCAGGCCCCGGCGCAGATGCCGCAGCTGGCGCACAGGTCGGCATCGACCAGCGCCAGCTCGCGGCCGCGCCGGCCGTTCGGGTGCGGCACCATGGTGATCGCGGCATAGGGGCAGTCGGCAAAACAGCGGCGGCAACCGTTGCAGTTGGCGGCATCGACCACCGCCACCGCGGCGCGCGCCGGCTGCGGCAGGAAGGGCAGCAGCAGCAGCAGGCCCAGTACCGCAGCCACACCCCACCACACGGCGCCGGCCGAGCTGGCGTAGGTCAGCGGATGCACGAACAGCAAGATCCAGTCCAGCGCCAGCACGCCGGGCACGACAGCCAGGTCGGCCGGCGGGTGCGACACCACCGGCGCGGCCAGCGCCAGCGCGCACAGCAGCGCGGCGCTGGCCAGCGCCAACGAGCGCGGCGGGAACACGGCGGCGCGCGTCAGCCGCTGCACGTGGAACCACAGGCCGAACACCATCAGCAGCGCCACGCCGATGTGCACGAACACGAACAGCGAGAACAGCCGGTCGCTGACCGCGCTTGCCCCGAGGAAGTTGCGCGCCAGCGGCGCGCCCAGCAGCGGCAGCGCATCGAGCCACTCGGCGGTGGCGATGGCGGAGAACTGGCCGAGCTGGTCCCAGTTGAGCCAGAAGCCGCCGATCGCGCTGATGAAGGCAAACACGATCAGCGGCACGCCGGTCAGCCAGGAAAAGCGCCGCATGCCCTGGTAGTGGCCGTGCAGCCATTCGCGCAGCAGGTGCAGTGCCATCAGCAGCACGAAGGCGTCGGCCGCATAACGGTGCAGGCTGCGCAGCCAGCCGCCCAGGTACCAGGGTTGCTGCGCCAAGCCGTGGATCGAGCGGTAGGCGCCGGCTGCCGAAGTGTCGAGCAGCGCGTACAGGTAGATGCCGCTGACGGCCAGCAGCCACAAGCACAGGAAGCCCAGCGCGCCGAGGTGGCGCAGCGGGTTGAGGCGCGAGCCGAAGGCGGCGTCGAACAGCGCTTCGACACGCCGCCAGCCGAGCAGTGCGCGTTGTCGGGCTGCAGGCATGTCGCGCTCACTGCGCCGCCAGCGCGGTGGGGCGGCGCCGGCGCTGACGCCATTCGACGATGAAATACCCGGCCACGGTAAGGAAGAAGGCAATGCCGCCGATCAACTCGAAGATCAGCCCCCACTTGTAGCGGTAGGTGCCGGTATCGGGGTCGTACACGGTGCACAGGATGCGCACGCGCTCGATCACGTCGGCCAGCTGCAGTGGCCCCGGCGTGCCGCCCTCGGTGAGCAGCTGGCGCAGCGGCTCGCCGATGCGCTGCGCGTTCATGCGCTCGCCGTACACCTGCGCGTGGATGCGCCCCTGCGCGTCGACCAGCGTGACGCCCAGCACGTGGTCGAAGCCGGCCGGCGTGGCCGCATAGCTGAAGCCGAAGTCGCGCGTCAGCGCGGCGACGATAGCCGGCGGCGGACTCAGGAACTCCCAGTTCGCGTAGCTGATGCCTTGCTGTGCGGCGAAGGCGCGCATCGCGGTGGGCGAATCGAAGGGCTGGTTGAAGCCGATGCTCACCACGTTGAAGCGATCCGGCGCGAGCAGCTTGTCCAGGCCCTTGACCGCCTCGTGCAGCGCGCGCGTGGTGGCCGGGCAGACCTGGAAGCAGCCGGTGTAGATGAAACTGACCAGCAGCGGTTTGCCGCGGTAGCTCGACAGCTTGACTTCCCTGCCCTGACGGTCGAGCAGCACGTAATCCGGCACGACGCGGCCGATCGCTGCTTCGCCCGCGGCGAGTGCGGCGCGCTCGTCCAGCGGCGGCGCCGCGTCCGCCTGTGCGGCCAGGCCCGACACACCGAACAGCAACGCTGGAACGAGGGCGCGCAGGCGTCGAGGCAGGGATGATTCAGCGCAGCGCCGCATCGATTGCCACCGCAGCCAGCAACAGGCTCAGCTGCACCATCGAGGCGAAGAACGACGCCATCGCCGTCTTGCGCGACGGCGCGAGCGCCAGGGCGCGCGCCTTGAGCACGAAGTGTGCGCCGCCGGCCGCAGCGCCGAGCAGATAGACCCAGCCGGCGCCGAACAGCAGCGGCAACAACGACACCGCGACCAGCAGCACGGTGTTGGCATAGACCACGCGCGCCGCGCGCGGCGTGCCCGCCACCACCGGCAGCATCGGGATGCCCGCGGCCGCGTAGTCGTCCCTGCTGGCGATGGCCAGGCTCCAGAAATGCGGCGGCGTCCACAGGAACAGCACCAGCGCCAGCAGCAACGGCAGCGCGCCCAGGCCGGGGTCCACCGCGGCAGCACCGGCCAGCACGGCGAAGCTGCCGGACAGCCCGCCGACGACGATGTTGGTCCAGCTGCGCCGCTTCAGCCACACGGTGTAGACCACGCCGTAGAAGAACGCGCCGAGGAAGATGAA
>ERZ795060.5097-NODE-5097-length-10684-cov-3.610405_pt1 | contig 10684 bp, 6 predicted proteins | sample MGYA00375144_ERZ795060 | MGnify/ENA primary metagenome ERZ795060 (study PRJEB30189, sample SAMN05720157) | activated sludge metagenome | isolation source: anaerobic digester from wastewater treatment plant | place: Japan | collected 2015-05-15 ... | reverse complement strand
AGGGTGTAGCTTGTTCATAAATACCGCCCGCCCGGGGGACAGAAAGGCAAGGCGCGTTGGCAAAATAATGCTTCACCTTTGCTACCTTACTCCCGTAGGGAATAACGAACGGGGAAAGAATAATTCCAGAACGCTCATATTCCTGGTAAAAGACACCAAACTGCCGGCCGCCTAAGACAAATATTCTCTGCGTACCTTCTATTAACGAAAAAGGCTGCCAAAGCGTAAAAGTAAAACCTTTGGCTTCAATGGGAGGGAAGCACCAACGGTAGGCGGTCGCTTTTTCAACAGGAGAAAAGCCCGGCACGGGCCGCCAACCAGAATTGAATATATAATTTAAGTTCTTGATTGTCATAGTATAGAGCGGGTGGGCAGCAAAGGTAATAACGTTAATTCTATAGTCGGTAAGTGCCTGCGGGGACAGCTCAATTTGAACCGAGATTTCCTTGGCAGGAGGTGCAACGCCAAGATCATAAGAAAAGTGATAGGACCAAAATTTCTTGCGCGGATCAACTAAATCGAGAGGATCGCCTTCAAGCTCGGGAGATTGTTCCCCAACGCTTACCTTCGTGTCGGGAGGTACGAATATGTTGGAATGCAGGTCATACAGGTAAGTCTTAGGGACGGGCGAACCCTTTAGAGGTAAAACAACTACATTAGCGTTACGGTCAACAAACGCCCGCAGGCTTGTATCCGACGCATCCTGGGCAGAATTGGGGTAAACGGTAACCATATCCCGGGCCTGGACAACGTAACGTTCTCTGTTTAGGTTCTCAAACTGTTCAGAGAGTGCCATTACTTCAGCATAAAAAAAGTCCTTTACCCTTTCCAGCTCTGCTTTGTCCGCATTGATTTGCTTATATAAATGGAAGAGATCATAATAAGTGTCGTCTAGCTGCCGGTTCAAGGTATGCGAAGATAAGGGACCACGGAAACGCGGCCGGCTGGTAGTGATCGGCTGCTTCATTGAAGCAATCCTCCATATAAATTATTTAAACTGTCATCCACAAAACCAATTAAATTAGCCAATACTTTTGAATTGGCGCCTGCATGCCTTTTTAGCATTGTTAAATCATAAGCTACTTCGTCGTAAGTAAGATTGTAACTGCTAGAGTTTAACACACCGCGCATGAGCGCCGGGCGCTTTTTCATTAAGGGCAAAGTACCCAACTCTGTAGTAGCGTATATCAGTTTAAGAACAACCTGCGTCGTTTGCAGAACAAGTGGTTCTTGCGGTACACCGTTTTGTTCGTAAGTAATGGTTATCCTAACACTAGAATACTTGCCTTCCGGCGTAGCAGGATCAGGTCTAACCTGAATTCTAATTATCCCTGAAACGTCAGTAATCGCACTTATGGAAAACGAATTGACCCAGAGGGAAACCCCTGGCGGCAAAAATGAGAACCAGGAATCGGCCGTTCCCCCAGAAGTATCTATGACCGAAAAACTTATATTTTGATAGGGAACGTCGGCAACCAGCCGGACGGAAACAATTGCCGCGTCCCGGCCGGCTGCCTCTCCGAGCCAGTGTACTGTCTCCAAGGAAGATATGTATTCACCGGTGGGATTATCGTTAACATCAAGTAGTTCTATTTTTAAGGACAAAGGCAATCATCCCTCGAGAGATTCTTGGTTAACCTGAGGAGGATTATCTTGGTCAATTCTAATGAAGAGCAACTTTTCCCGGTTAATGACCAGGTTGGGGATAGGAGAGCGCCCCTCAAGGTAACTCTGGGTTAGAACATTTACCTGTTCCAAAGAAAGATCGCTGTCCACGCTGGTCGAATGCTGCTGGCCGTTCTCAAAAACAAAGGTCAAGATATAACGCATAAAGCAAACTCCCCCTAATTTAGATTAATCTTATAACTTTTCAAGCGCGGCGTTACCCGCCCCGCGCCAGGTGCTCTAGTTAAAACAGCTTTTAAGCGAATTGTATCAAAGCTTATATTAGGCTTTTGATAGCTCAGAATAAAATCAGCTGGCCCCAGCAGATAATTTTGCGGGTCGTAGTTAATTGCCGGACACCAGGTTCCGTCTACCCGTACCAGGGCATAACGGTTCATTGTAGGCGGCCGGGAAATCAATTCAGGGTAGCTGACGAGTTCTACAGCCTCGGCACTGGCAAGCACATTAACATCAGCCAGCGACCAATTCCAGGTCAGCGCCTGGTTATTCTGCTTCGCCGGGTCGCTGTTATAAACCAGAAATACAATTCTGTTCCATCCCTTAATCAAATGTAGTAAGGCGCGAACGCCCATTACAGGTACCCGCTTGTTGTTCAAATAAACGGCAAACGAGTAACCATCGGCTAAATTAAAGTCAACCCACTTTTCCTCATTTTCAGGCACTTCTATACAAAAAGCGTAGTAGAAAAAGTTATCCGTCTTTGAATTGTCCGATACGTTTGGATAAGTAGCAGTATTTAAGAAAGTGTCTTTATCATAGTGGACATAAACTTTAGAATTTTCTGAAATTGCCCGCCAGTCTTCTAGAGACGGGGGTGCAGACAATTGAGCATACGTGCGCCCCTTCAAGTATTTATTAACCCCGAGGTATAACTCCGGCAGCCAAACTTTATCAACAGCCAGGCCGGGCTTAAGAACATACACCGTATTATACGGCTCGTAACCGCTAAAGCCGACTTCCTCCCGCGGAATGTTGCTTAAGACAAGCTCTTTTTCAATGGGAAGCCACAGCCCGCTTTCTCCTAGATCGACATAAAACTTGACGTCGGTTAGGGGAGGCCTTTCTACTTCGGCAGATAGAGAAATAGAGCTGACAATTGGAGCATAAATATTAAAAGGAACAGTCACTAATTCGCCTTGATTGACAAAATCCGTATGATAAACGGCCAACTCGCGAATACCGAAATAGTAGTCATAGCGGCCAGAATCGGGCAGTTTTTCCATGTCCACCCGCAGCCACCTGACTTTCCCGGGCGCAAAAAACCACGTCCCGGGCGAAATAGTGGGGCACAACTGCCAGCTGCTGCCGTCTTCTGAAACCGAGAGCTTAACAGACGGAGGGCGCCCGTGAAAGACAACTTCTATTTTGTTGGCTTCAATAGGAGTTCCCAGGTCTACCGTTAGCCGGGCCGCAACACTATCCGGGGTGGCGGCCTGCACGCGTACGAGCCAGTAGGTGTCCTTGTCGCCGTCGGCCATGCTTTCTAAAGGCGAGAGCGTTTCATAAGTAACATATGAAGATAAAACCTGAAATGCAAAAATGGCTCCCTCTAAATCAAAGCGAGTGCTGACAGAAACCACTTCATCCAGGCGAACTTCTTTTGCCCGCAGGTCGACCAGAGCAGTCGTCTTTTGCAGATCAATACGCTCAAACGTAGAAAAGTCGTCTTCCAAAGAGGAAAAACGTGTTTCAAGCCTGGTCCTTAGGTACTGCTCTTGATTATACAAAATATCAAATCCTGCACGCAAGCGCTCCAAAATATCCCGGGCTTGCTCATACAGACAATTTAAGTCTTCTTCTACGGCTTGGAAGAACCTGTTATACTCTTCCGCAGAAGACACGCTGCTTTTAGCAACATTGGGAGCGAAAGTTACCGGGCGCCCCGGCAAATTATTCTTTGCCCATTCACGAAGATGTCCCTGCAGAATGTCCGGGCGCGGGTAGTAGCCCCTTTGTAAATACTCCTGAATAGTTTTTTCCAGGTAGCGGCGTCGTTGAATATCAGCCAGTGCCAACAGATAAAACCCCTTCCGGCACAGAAATGAGCTCGTACGAACGCAGGACGGGAGTAATTGCAGAATTGTCACTACGCAGGACAGCCCGGATCATAAACTTGTTGGTGGGCTGGCGCAATATTAATGTTCCGTCGCCTACTTCCGCGGCTTCTCTCCATAACGGATCGATAACTACCTCCAAAACATCTTTCGGACCCCGCCCGAGCGGGGTTACAGGCGACCAGGTTACCCCGTCTGCACTGACAGCATACTCGATGGACGTTCCCGGTGGAACATTATCATCTACAAACAACATCAGGCGCGAAGGGTAAAAGGGAAGTTCGTACCAGTCGGAAATAACCTCAGATGCCGGTACGTAAACCGCACTGTTTGCCCTTATATCGCGGATACCGATTACGTACCGTAGGGCAGGGACGACTGTAACTTCCCACTGAGGTATGCCGGCCAGAGCATCCTTCAAGGCGACCAGAGAAGGGTTCTTCCGGTAGGAATAGCCACCTTCATCAACGCCGAGTTTTTCTAAACTAAGTGCAATATCCCCGTCGGAATAGTAAAGACAACCTACCTCTGTAAGATAGGCAAAGGGTTGGGCAAAAAAGAATTGCGCCACCCTGCACTGGCGGGGAGCAAAGCTCACCACCAACTCTCCGGCGTTAACGTAATGAGAAAAAGCACTTAGAGTAACCGGCGGTTCTACACCATCAGAAGAAACTTTAACTTTCTTTAATACCGGCGAATACCCCCGAGCAGGCGCGTAAAAGTTTAAAACAAACTGACTCACCGTGACAGGTTTTTCCCACATTAGCTCCAGCGCCAAAACCAGCTGGCCGCCCTCGGGGGCCCTGTCCCAAAGCACTCTGGCACCCTTAAAAGTAAAATACCGACCATACCTGGGCCGGTGCTCAGGCAAGAGACTGACCAGCTCGTATTCAAACCAGGTATCAGGATTTCCATCCAGGACCGCTGCGTAGTCGGCATGGGCATTTGTATAGCCTACAAAATTACCGCCAAAGTATTCATGTATATTTCCCGGAAAACCATTTGAATAACTTCCCGTAATGCCATCCGCCGAATCCCCAGGCAAAATCCTCACAAAGGCTGAAGAAGAAACGTCCTCGGACCGCTCTTCCTGTAGAGTGACCGCATAGGGAATAACCCGTGCCAGAGGAAATGCAGCAGCCCGAAAAGCTCTGCCAGAAGTAAAATCTTCTTTAATCCTGTAGAGCCCCGGCAGGGAAGAATAGACATCCCGGAAAGAAGGCAACCTGCTCTTTAAGGCCTGCAACTCTGCCACGTGAAAGTTAAAGTTGTTCTGGATCTGTTCTGCAATGGCCTGGGCGGCGTCTCTTAAAAAGGCTATGTCCTCAACCGCCTCAACCAGCATGGCATTGCAGTCTTCAGATAGAGGTGGAGTGTGCTTTTCGGCAGGGCGAAACTTAAAAGACGGCTGCCCCAAACGGGTAAAAAACTCCCGCCGCGCATAGAGCTCGTCCGCCGTTTCTTCTATTTCAGTAGGGCGCACGTGCTCCTGCCGGAGGCGCCTTATGTAGTCACCCAGCTTCTGTGTATAAAAGTTGTAGCGCAAAATTAATCACCCACGATAAAATTTCAATCGGTAGCCCTTCAAAACGCACGTTAAAGACGAATGCCCGCGCAAAACACGCCGTAAGACGGCCTTTAAACGAATTTCGCCACCTAAATATTTATAATAGACTATAATAGGAGTATTGATAGGGCCGTTGAAAATAACATCTCGACCACGCTGGACAAACTGGCCGTCTCCCGGAGTTACCTCGGTGCCGTGGACATAATCCGTAACGTTGGCAAACTCGACGAACGAACCATTTTGCTCCACAAAAACCTGCAAAGGAGAAGTACCGGTGGATTCCAGCACGCGAGGGACATCTACACTACTTAGCTCACGCCACCGGACCAGCTCGCCCCAGTTCAAAAAGGGCAAGTAACTTAAAGTAATCTTCCCGGAAGAGTCTGTAGCCTCAAAATATTCCCCACGCTGCCCGCCCCTTACGTATTCACGAGGCTGAACAACGGCGGGAAGATTAAGAACGTACGCTCCCACCGCAGGAACATAGCTGGCAGTATAAATAGAATAGCCATCGTAATTGTTGATATTCACGGTATTGTCTGCCATGGTGTAATTATCGTAAGGCAAGCCATTACGATACAGGCGCAAGTTGGAGGCAACAGGAAAACGTAAAGTAGTCACCGGTCCCCACAGGCGCTCCCCAACCACCTCTTTTCCTACCGGTTGGATGGGGAACCACTCACCATCACAGCCAAGGTAATACTCAATTGAGGTAGCCTGCACTTCACTGTTATTAAGCATTACTTTAGGGTGTTCTTCATCTGTTTCCAGCTCAACTGCCCGCGCTTCTCCATACACCGGGAAAGGCTCCGTGATCATAACACTCACGTCCCGGTACTGCTTTTCATACGCCTCTATTTCACGCAGGCCGTAAACATACTCACAAACAGGATAATTAACCTTTCCCGGCTTAAGCAGGGGAGTAAACAAAGCTTCCCAGCCGGGATACTGCTCCAGGTAATTACGCTCTTCCACGTCTTCTATTTCCGGGCGCCACGGCTTTGTCTGAACACTTTGCTCAAGGAACAGCTCATTTAAAAGCTCCGTGGAAAGAAAGTAGGTTCTACGCTCGTAATGTTGCTGGCGCAGTAAAAAGCGCGCCTGCACACAGGAGACGGCCGGAAAGCGAATTACCTGAGTACCTTCCAGCTTGACGTTTCCGGCCACTTTGTGCCAGGTACCCCCGTATTGTTCGTAAAGAACCAGGCTTACCAATTCGACGGGGTAGGGGGCGGCCGGAAAGAGAATAAACTCAGAAACCAGCTGGGGATATTTAAAGTCAAGATACAATTCACAAAAAGCTCCGCCCCGGGAATTTCCGTAAAGGGCCACGTCATCCACTCCGGCGCTGTAAACAATGCCGGGGGCAATGTCCAGCGGAGCAGGAACCCAAACAGTTTCCTGCCAAATACTTACCTTACCGTCAATAGCATTTTCAACAGGCGCCCCTAGCTGCGGCAGCGGCATGCCAATATAACGGACGGCCTTTAACTCTGCCAAAGAACGCCCGGAGTTGCCCTGAATGTAATTACGACTGACGTAAGGAGACAGGGTAAGTCCGTAACTTAAGGCCGCTCTCGCCTCCTTGCCGTACTTTTGGCCGTCGGGATCAACGTGAACGCCCTCGCCTAGAAAGCGGGGCGAGCGTAGGTCTTCTTCAATCACCAGGGCAGGAAATTCAACAGGCCGATAGACTTCCTCCGCCCACTTTAAGCCACGCCGGACATCGGCGAGCTGACTGTCGAGTAAAGAGTAGTGATCGGCCATCACTCTTTCCAGCTCGTCGTACAAATTAAAAAGATATTGCAGAGCAAGATAAATTTGTTCCCCGGCACGATTAAAAAGGCGCGCGTCAGTACGACCACCCTGCAACACTACCTGCCCGCCGGCAAAAGACGAAAGCATTTCTTGCAGGTCTTTTCGCTCTTGTAAAGAAAGTTTTTCTCCCCGCAGGATAACATCAGCTAGCGCCCGGTCGGTAACTGTCTTCAAAAAATTCTGTAAAAAAGACATAAAAACCTCCCTAGAAATACTCGATTACGGGATGTACGCCATAGGCCAGGTAAGTGCGGACTATCCGTTCTACCTCTTCCTTGGTAAAGCGGCCACCGTTTTCCTTTAAGATACTCTGCGGCAAGCGCACCAGAACCACCCCCTGACTCGGGTACGGAATACCATCTGCCATACCGACATCCCAATAATCCTTACCTTCGTAATCATCCTTAAGGCCGCCGCCGCGCGTGCGTGCGTCCAGCACCACTACGTCCCGCGGCGAAGAGTTGGGCCGCACATAAATTCGGGCCAAAAGGAACGCGGAAGGGTCGTAAAGCGGGCTCGTCGGATCAAAATAGGCCCCCTCCGTAGTGTGGAAAAGGGTACTGTAACGCACACTTCCCGGGACAACCTCATTATTACAGAGCACGACCACCGGGCGCAGGTAAAGGTAAATACACAAAGAAAGCAAGTTTTCCGTGGCTACCTCGGCCAGCTGGCCGACATTGGCCGAAGGGAAGTCACCAGGAATAACGATGGAATCGCCATTTTGCAAGACCGTAAAAGTCCCGCAGGAAGGGTTTAAATTCAAGTGGAAAAAGTTATTGAAAGCGTTATACCCCTGGTATTCATAATACATATTCTTGTATATATAATCGCCAACAACTACGTCCTCCGGATAAACACTCTCCCCTATGTAAATTAACCCTTTAGTTTTGTCCACGTCTTCTACAGTCAGCACACGCTCGTTAACGGTAGAAGGGTTAGCTACTACCCTTTCCACAGAGAAAAGAAGGGTATGTGGAGCACGAAGTATATGCTCCTCTACGCGCTCCAGCAGCCCGCCCGACACCCGCATGAAGGGAATGTCGGGCTCAAAAGGCTGACGTAAATACTCAGGCAAAGCATAACGCAAAGTCACGTTTTGGCCTATATACGGTCTCAATTCTGAACATGCCTCGTAGTTGGCGACGGCAGGCAGAACAAGATTATAATTAAAAGCTCCATCCCGTACCCGCAGGTACCACCTGTCCAGCTCGACTTCTGCCGGTGTCGGGTGAACTACATAGATATGCTTTAATTCTTCATCGGACTTGACGGCAAACACCGGAGCCGCCGTCAAGTTGTAAAAAGCCGTCCAGGCTATGATTTGTCCGCCAGGTTGCAAATCGCTCAAGCGGGCATAATTTTGATCGGTGACAAAACGGTCCACTTTATACCAACGTAGATTCACTCGCACTTCATCTGTCTCAATAAATAAATAAACAGCTGCCGGGTCAATATTGTCAGGGATAGTGCAGGCATCTACGATAGTAGCAATATCCACCAGGTATTTTAAACCTTCGTCTTTATTAACACTATTTTTAAAAGTCACCGGGCGGCCGATGTCGCGATAAGAAGACGCCTCCACCGAAACCTGAACATTATTGTTATCGATCCACATCAAAACGCCCGGCTCCGCCCACCTGATCCCTTTCCACTCGAAACCTTGTACTTCCGGCGGCATATTAGAAGGAGTGGCAGGCAAAGTGGCAGGGGTTAAAGTAGTACTCCAGTCTGCCCCGCCGTAGCTAGCTACAGCAGTGCCTTGTACGTTGGCACCATTGTCGTCCGTGGACCAAATTTCGCCGTTCAAATACCCCCACCCGAACGCCTCCCACGTCCAATTTCTAGTAGTTACTGACTTCTTAGGGTAGACGGTATAAGTAAATTCAATCGGGCGACTGTCAAAGGTATAGCTTTCGGCAAGCGACCAGGGCGACGAAGAAAGAGTGGTCGTCGCCCTGGCAGGCTCCGACGGGCTTGTTATAGACACACTGACATCAGGGTTGTCGCTCTCAACTACATAACTGCTGATGGTACCTGAAAAACCTGGCGGAAGTGCCAGCTGGACCATTTCTTGAACGCTACGGCCTGCAAGCGTCAACTTTTTGGCTCCGTCCGGGTTATAGTCGGCCTGTTCTAGAGTCAAAAGACAATCGGAGGGAAAAATACAGTCAGACACCCAACCAGGCGTATACTCGTTGCTATTTATATCAACACCCTTCACCCGCCACCTAAAGTAGTGCCTGTCCCGGGGATCTATTTGTGCTCTTTGAGGAACGTAGATATGATACCCCTCAGGTACCTGACTGACGGCAAAAATTTTAGATGCAGGCAAATCGAACACTTCCGCCGGTGTTGCCCTACTATATACAGGTTGGCCATTAAAAATCTCTTCGTAACCAAAAGTTACCTGGCCGCCAGACACTTTGTTATAACGAATTCTATAAGTACGCCCGGCACTTGTATTAAAAGAGGCATAAACCGTCGCATTAAAAACGTGGGGAGTGTCCGTAGCCTGCAGGTAAACCTCATAATATTCATCGGACAAAAGAGGTAAGCCGTCTCCGTCGACCATTGTGATAAAATTACCCGTATATTTACCTGCCACAGCTAAAAGATCGTAATGCACAAAGTCATACCTATAAAACAACGCCTGGCTTATCTCATGAACGTTATCATGAAAAATATCCGTAAGCACTAGGTGTTGGGTAGGAAAGATCTTGGAAGCATCAAGACAAAGCAAGCCCGTTAAATCGGCCGTGGCAAGCCCCTTAAAAGGACTAAGAAGGTTATTGATAAACGCACCCGAGCAATCCACAATTTGTACATTTTCCTCAACGCGCAGAGGAGGAACATAGATATAAGCTAAATTAACGTCCCCCGGCGGCACGACTTGACCGATGCGCAGGGTAGGGGAGTTATCGCTTTTTTTGTCGCTAAACGAATACATTTTAAGCCCCCAATTGAACAAGGGTATTCCAGGTCATGATGTCACCGTAACTAACCTTAAACAAAACAGACCTTTTCACACTACCGGCTCGGTAAACATAGACGGCCTTTTCATGTACATTTAAATTAACGCTTATAGGTTGATCACTATCGTCTACATACTGAAGCACTACTACACCACTGGCCGGTCGCCACAGGCGGTCATAAAGGTAGACAGTAAGCAAGATGTCCTGGTCACTTTTTGCAGCCATAGGATTAATATCAAGCCTTAAATAGGCCGGCTGACCTGACAAATCTATCACACTTACAGGACAAGAAGCAGTTTTATCTTTCCATGATACAGTTACAGTACCGCTTACCTCTGGTACGAACTCATAAAAAGCTTCCCCAGCAAGGTTAGTATATAGACTTGCTAATTCGGTAAGCTGGTAAAAAACTTTGACCAGTTCCTGAGGTATGGGGTTACCTAGTTCATCTGTTACCCGGGCCACCACCAAAATGGGGCGGCCGGCAGCGACAGTAGAAGGTGAAACGTTAAGGAATAAACTACCAGGATACTGCGGAGTGTTGGAAATATAAAGGAAACCCCGGCAGTTGTGATTTTTAATGG
>ERZ795060.5090-NODE-5090-length-10711-cov-62.359140_pt1 | contig 10711 bp, 9 predicted proteins | sample MGYA00375144_ERZ795060 | MGnify/ENA primary metagenome ERZ795060 (study PRJEB30189, sample SAMN05720157) | activated sludge metagenome | isolation source: anaerobic digester from wastewater treatment plant | place: Japan | collected 2015-05-15 ... | reverse complement strand
ATAGAGCAATCGTTCCATATAAATTCCCATAATGATTATACATCAAAACTATACCAATTATAGCAGTTATGCCTCCTATTGTACCAACTATACCACCTGGTACTATTAGTTCTAATAATAACAAAATCAGTCCAGCTACGATTATTAATATTACAGTAGTTAAATTCATAAAAATTATACTCAAATCTAGTGCAAAGATAAAAGATTATTTTAAATAACAATAAAATATTTTGAGATTAAACAAAATAATGTATAAAATTTTAATGTATAAATTATTGTACAATAATGATGGTAATATTAATAAGTAATAACAGATTCATTAAGAAAAAATAAAAAGAATTTTACTTTTATTTCTCTCCCCTACCCCATATTTACAAAAACTTTGATTAATTAAAAAGGCTCTATTTTATTAAAAAATGTTATCTACATCCTCTAAAAAATTTTTTATTTTTTATGTTTATTTAAATTTATCATGTAAATTTGTATTATGAAAACAAAAAATAAAAGTTCATATAAAGAAGACACACTCAATGATAAAAATAGTTTTAAAAAAAACAAATCTTTAAATAAAAGATTAACTATGATTATTAAGGAACCAGAAGTTAATTATCAGGTTACCCCAAACAAAATAATTGACGAAAGTTGGGATTTTCGTAAAGCAAATACAAAAGAATATACTCATTGTTTTCATACATATCCCGCAATGATGATTCCACAAGTAGCTCGAAGAATCATTGAAAATTTCGGCAAAAATGCAAATATTTTATTTGACCCCTATTGCGGATCAGGCACTTCACTTGTTGAGGCAAATTTGTGTGGCATAAATGCAATAGGTACTGATATTAATCCCTTAGCTTTGCTTATTGCTACGGCAAAAACAACTAAAATTGATATTCAGAGATTGGATTTGTTTCTTTATGATTTCAATAATTTTATTTTTTCTATAAATTTTCAAGTTGATAATATAAAATCAGTAATTATTCCAGAAGTTAGGAATATTGATTATTGGTTTTCTAAAAATACTCAAAAAAAATTAGGAATTATTCTTGGTTATATTGAAAATATCAATGATATTTCAATTAAAAATTTCTTTAAAGTCGCATTTAGTGAAACTGTCAGAGAAGCTTCATTTGCTAAAAATGGAGAATTTAAACTAGTTAAGGCTAAAAAAACCGATGATAAGGAAGATATTGATGTCTTCGGATTAATGATCTATAAATTATCTAGAAATAAACAAGGACTTGAAGATTTTGTTAATAGATGCAAAAAAGAAACATTCACTAAGGTTTATAATTTCAATACAGTATATACAATTCCAGAAAAAATTATTAAACCCAATAGTATTGATATCATATTAACTTCTCCACCTTATGGTGATTCAAAAACTACAGTTGCGTATGGGCAGTTTTCTCGTTTTACAAATGAATGGCTGGGCTATAAAGAAGCTAATCAAATTGATAAGATGTTAATGGGTGGTGAAAAGCGAAAACATTCGCATGAGTTCAAAATTAAAATTTTAAATGATGTTATTAATGAAATTCAAAAACAGGACAAAGAGAGAGCAAGAGACGTTATTTCTTTTTATGAGGACTATGAGAAATCAATTAAGAACGTTTCTATGACATTAAGAAAAGGTGGATTTGTATGCTATGTCGTTGGAAATAGAACTGTAAAAGGTGTTAATATACCGACAGATGAAATAACATCACAATTATTTAAAGAAAATGGCTTTACTCATATTGAGACAATTATAAGAAATATTCCCAATAAGCGAATGCCTCTCAAAAATAGTCCTTCAAATATTGCGGGAGACACTGCATTTACAATGAGGCATGAATATATAGTTATTTGTCAAAAGAATTAATATGCAATTAAAAGAACTTAAAAAACAATTAGAAACATTGAAAAATAAGGGATTTATTCAAACATTGAGAAAAGGTCCAACAGGAATAGGTCATCTTCTTGAATATGAACTTGGACTTAAGGAAACCAACATTGCTATTCCTGACATCGGAGGAAGAGTTGAGCTAAAAGCAACAAGAAGGAATGTGAATTCATTAATCACTCTTTTTACTTTTAATAGGGGTGTTTGGAAAGTCAATCAGAAAGACATAATAAACAAATATGGTTACAAAGACGAACAAGGTAGGCAAGCACTTTACAATATTGTAAACAAAAAATCGCAGAACTCGCAGGGCTTTTATCTAATTTCTGATCCTGCAAGACATCTCATCATTCTTAAAAATAAGGATGAAAAAGAGAATATCGCTGAATGGAGTACTTATGTTATTGCAGGTAAATTTATGACTAAGCTTGATAGGTTACTTTTAATTCTTGCAGACAGTAAATTAGAGAACGGAATAGAATTCTTTCATTTCAATGAAGCATATTTACTTGAACATCCGACACCTGAAAAGTTTCTTGAAGCGTTTGAAAAAAATGAATTATTAATTGATTTGAGAATGCATTTGAAAGATTCTGGTGGAGTGAGAAATCATGGAACTGGTTTTAGAATTTCAGAAAAAAATCTAATGGACTTATATACAAAGAAAACACAGTTAATATAATTTCATTATTATTGTAAAAAAGATTAACAGTATACAGCTAACAGTGGCTATAATCCATTTAAACGGTATATTTCAGCAAAATGTTATGCTCAATCAAAATAAAGAACTTGCGAACATTGGAAAGGTTTGACTAAAAAGAATAATATGAAAAATACAAGTATTGGGGCAATAGATGGGCATGTAATCCGTTCTATATATTAATTTAATAATATTACATAAAGTTTATTTTGTAATTAAACATTAATTTAGCAATTTTGAAGAAAATTAAATTACTAAAACATTTGAAGAAAATACTGTTCACATTCAAAAATGCTCCAAATATTATTATGGTGCTTGACAACGTAAAGTATTACCATGCACAGCTTTTAAAACAAGTTATGAACAATTAAAAGAAAAGCATTCAAAAAACGGGCTGAATACCCAAAGTCGTATATGCGAAAGCGAAAAACGACATAAAATAAATTATTAGCAGAGTTATTGATGAAAATTTATAGAGTAAGCAAAAAATTAACAATAAATATTTAAAATTTAGTATCATGAAAAAGCAAATAATAAATGTTATCATATCAATATTAAGTGCAGGTCTCACAAATATTTTTTCAAGATTCTTGATAGCTACTTTTTTAGTAAATGATATCAAAATAATCTCCATAAAAGAGATGGTAATGTGTGCGATTTTCCCAATAGTATTAATATTTTTTGAAAAAAATATTAATAGAAGAAAGCTAATAATTATTTCTATCTTGTATAGTTTCTTATTCACTATTTTTAGTCTTTACATTTAAAGGGAACATGCTACCTAAAAAAACATTGGGTAGATAGTTGTTTGTAAAAGTTTCTTAGCTGCATTACTATTTGGCCAATTTATTTATTTCTCAATAAATAATATTTATACATTTTTAAGCAATTCATAAATTACATTTTATGATTACTCTTTCCAAGAGCAAAAATATTTTTTACGTATTTGTTCAAGAATTGAAAAATATCATTTATATTTGTAAATTGAATGAATAAAACTAAAAATAACTTCTATGAATGATACTGAATTCAAAGGTGGTGAAATAATGATTTATAAAACCCCAGATGGTCCTGAAATACAGGTTAGGCTGGAGGAAGATACTGTGTGGCTGACGCAAAAACAAATGACTTTGTTATTTGATAAAGGACTATCTACCATTAATGAACATATAAGCAATGTTTTTAAAGAAGGAGAATTAGATGAAAATTCAACTATTCGGAAATTCCGAATAGTTCAAAAAGAAGGTAATAGATTGATTGAAAGGGAATTAACTTTTTATAATTTGGATGTAATAATATCTGTAGGATATAGAGTAAAATCTTTGCGTGGTACTCAATTTCGCATCTGGGCTACAAAAGTATTGAAAGAACATCTGGTAAAAGGGTACACAATCAATAAACAAAGGCTACTGCAGGCAGAAAATTATTTGAATGATTTACAGGAAACTATCGCATGGCTACAAGAAAAAACAAATCAAAAGCAACTGGTAGGTCAAGAAAAAGAAATAATGAGCCTGCTGGCTAATTATGCTAAAACCCTAACTCTGTTAACTCAATATGACAATGAAAAACTAAAAATGACAGGCAAAGCCAAAGGAGATTTTGTCATTACATATAGAATTGCTAAAAATGTCATTAGAGAACTGAAAAAAGACTTGATAGATAGGAATGAAGCCAGTGAACTATTTGGCAGGGAAAATGATAATAAACTGCAGGCAATACTTAATAACCTTTATCAGACTTTTGATGGTAAAGAACTATACCATTCATTAGAAGAGAAGGCATCTCATCTTTTGTATTTCATCATCAAAGATCATCCTTTCATTGACGGGAATAAACGCATAGCATCGTTTTTATTTGTCTATTTTTTAGATAAAAATAATTATCTACTAAAACCTAGTGGAGAAAAGAAAATCAATGACAATGCTCTCACTGCACTCTCTCTATTAATCGCAATAAGTGATCCCAAGGAAAAGGATAAATTTATCAGACTTATAACCAATCTATTGGTTACGTAATAATCTTTTTATGAGTTGTAGTTTGAAAAAGTTGATAAAATTTTTCTACGTCATAAATGATTTATTCCCCAATAAATAATGTTGTAGCAACATCCCTGTTGCCATATCTCATCATTGTGCACACATAAATTTTCTAAAAAATTTATTCGCTGCTAGGAAACCAACGATTCAAATCGTCGGTTCAGAAAGACGAGAGGCCACATTTATGTATATATATATCACAATGCAATTACACCATAATAAAGCAGTTTCTATTTGTTTTTATTTAATATTGAGCTAAAATATATTTTTTTATATCAAATAAAATATATAATTTCGCAATAATTAAATGCAAATAATTTTTTTATTAAAAAAATTTATATATTTGCTGAGTAAAAAAACGTTGTGCATAATTGAAAAAAATTGAAATAAAATGACACATGAAATTAATAAAAAAATAGACAACCTAAAGTCAAAAATTTATGACCTAAGAGAAAAAAACATTAACGAAGCCCAAACAAAAAAATGGCTGATTGAGCCATTTTTTGAATTACTTGGTTGGGATTTTAGTAATCCTAATGAAATTATTCCAGAAGATAACGATTCAGCTGGGAAAAAATGTGATTACAATTTTTGTATCAATTCTGTTTCAAAATTTCTTGTTGAGGCAAAATCACTAGACAATAATTTGGACGATAATAAAATGATATCAGAAAAACTGAGTTATTGTTCAAATACTAATATTCCAATACTTGTTATAACTAATGGTGATTTATACCGAATATACTATGCTGAATTAAAAGGGATTGGCAATGATAAGTTATTATATGAGTTTTGTATAACAGAAGAATACGACGAAGATTTGATAGAGATATTAAGTAAAGAATCCATTAAAAATGATGTACTACTTACTTATGCCAGAAATATTTATCTTTATACTAACATAAAGAAAGCAATTGAAAAATTATTTCAATCATCAAACAAGTCACTAATTGAACAGATAAATAAAATTATAAAAGAAGATCTTGGACATAAGTTTGGGGATGATGAAATTGATGAAGCATTAAAACAGTTCAGACTTGAAATAAATACTGACATCGATATGCTTCAGCGTAAGGATTATCAAGAAATAGAGATAACAGGGAAAAATAATAAAAGAAAAAAAGAAAAAATATTTGAAAATGAACCCGATGAAAAAAATTGGACAATTGAGCATCAATTTAAAGAAGGCAGATGGGAAGGTTCGTTTGACCTTTATAATAAATTAATAAAGGAACTAAAAAATAAAGGATTAATATTTGATGAAAAACCAACAAAGTTTTATATAGGTTTAATTTCACACAAATCAAATTTCTGTCAAATTCACGGCCAAAAAACAGGAATGAAAATATGGCTAAGTCTTGATATAAATGATATTTCAGAACAGGCTTCATTGAATGTTAGAGATGTTTCTAATATTGGACACTGGGGGATGGGAAATATTGAATGTGTTGTTAAAAACGAACTTGACTTTGAATGGTTAATTCCTTTGATTCAAAAAGCATATGAGAAATAAGAATCAATTATGCATAATAGTCGGTATATTCTTTTGTCGTGATAGTGCTAGTTTCAGCGTTTCTGCATCTAATAAATTTATGTGTAACTTGACAATAAAGTGCATTGAAATCAGCAACTCCTCATAGCGCAAAACGTTATCTACCATAATGTAATAAAACTGACAAACATAAAAATGACCATATGAAATGCCCACATTGTTTAGTTGAAATTAATCCGAATTTTAGAGAAATTTATTTAGGACCAGATAAAGAAAGTTATTGGTCACTATTTACCATGATTTGCCCGAATAGTTCATGCGGGAAAATGATTGTTGACCTTGCTTCCGGTGAACCGTTAAAAAATGCACATGGACAGATAATAAGTGGCGGCGGCTTGGCAAAGATTTCAAAAAGACAGACACTTCGTCCTTTTGCGTCCAGTAGACCTCCAGTGCCCCCTGAGGTTGAAGCAATTTTTGCCAACGATTATAACGAAGCTTGTCTTATTTTGACACTAAGTCCCAAAGCAAGTGCCGCCCTTAGTAGAAGGTGTTTGCAAAATATATTAAGAGAAAAAGCAGGTGTAAAAAAGGCAGACTTGGCCAATGAAATTCAACAGATAATTGACAGTAAAAATCTACCTTCTCACTTATCTGAAAGTATAGATGCTGTTAGAAACATTGGAAACTTCGCTACCCATCCTTTAAAAAGTACCGCTTCAGGTGAAATAGTTGAAGTGGAGGCTGGAGAAGCTGAATGGCTATTGGACGTACTAGAGGCTCTCTTTGATTTTTATTTTGTTCAACCAGCAATTTTAAATGCAAAACGAGATGCCCTAAACAAGAAACTAATAGATATTGGAAAACCACCTATGAAATAATTACGGCAGCTAACAAGCGGTATAAAAAATTGCCGAAATATTAGGTTATTAAAGATTGTAGCCAGTTTCAACTTTTGTGTAACTGTACATGAAATCGCCCGCAATTGAAAACTCTTCATACACGCAATCCTTTACCTGCAAATGATTTTTACCACAATTAATAATGTTTTGGCAACATCCCTGTTGCCATATCTCATCATTGTAAACGCATAAATTTTCTAAAAAATGATGTATATTTGTTGAGTAAATAAAAAAGTTAGCAACCAATTAAAAAAATGTCAAGAATATGAAAAGAACCATCTTAACAATAACGCTTATTTGGAGTCTTTTGAATATGTCAGCCCAAACAAAAATATTGGGCTTCAAACCTGAAATTGAACCCTATGTCAGTTTTATCAATGAACAACATAGTGACCCAATATCCTATTTGTTAGATAAATATAAAACATATGATGTGATTGTTTTTGGTGAGAGAGACCATCGAGACATCACACAATACTACTTTATAGAAAAACTTATCAATACTGAAGATTTCTACAATCAAGTGAGTGTTATCTATACGGAAGTAGGTTCTTCCAATTATAATGATACTTTAAACAGAATACTGCAAAACACATCGTTAAGCATTGAAGAGGTGGATAAACTATTAGTCGGTATATATAGAGATATATCATATCAGGCATTTTGGGATAAATATAATTTTTTTTACTTATGGAAAATTGTTTTCAAATTTAATCAACTACATCCCGATTTTCCCATTTCCATAAAAATGACTAGTCATCCGTTTAACTGGAACGAGATTACAGATACTTCTATTTGCCGAATCAAAACGAATGAAGTTGAAGAGAATTATGACAAATCAATGGCGGAGTATTTCCTGAATAGTTTTCAAAAACAACAAGATCACGATAGAAACAAAGCCTTTGTAATTATGAATTATCCTCATAGTTTGAGAAAATGGACTTCACAAAAGAATGTTACATATGAGCGAATGTTTGGAACATATATTAATAAAGAGCTTTCCGATAGAGTTTTCTATGTGATAGTAAATCCGTATAATATAAATAGTTTTCAACCTGTGGCTGATGGAAAATGGGATGCAGCGTTCAAGTATTGTGAAAACAAGAAAATTGGATTCGACTTTAAAAATTCACCTTTTGGCAAAGACACATTTGATGTTTGGTCGGCAAATGGAATTCTAAGTTTTGAAGAACTTTACGACGGAATGATATTCATTAATCCTACCTCAGAATGTGAAAACGTAATTGGAATTCCTGGGTTTATTGATAGGAAATTTGCAAAGGAATATTTAAGACGGATTAAACTTCGTATGTATATATACACAGGGGTGGAATACAAAACAAAGAAAAAGTGGGAAAAAAAATCCTGTAACAATATTCGTACTAGAACAGTACATGATGACATAAAGGATATGTATGGAAATGATGCAAGTAAATATTTTGATACTATAGTAAACAAATGGTTGATATTTGAATAAAAAACCAGCCTATAACAACAAAGCTTAGCACAATTGCGCGTTAGAATGTAGTTTGCAAGTTCATTAACGGGGGATAAGTTCGCAGCCACGCAATCCCCAACGTTTCATACACGTAACCGTTATGGTCAATTGATTTATTTCCACCGATTAATAATGTGATAGCAACATCCCTGTTGCCATATCTCATCATTGTGCACACATAAATTTTCTAAAAAATTTATTCGCTGCTAGGAAACCAACGATTCAAATCGTCGGTTCAGAAAGAAGATAGGCCATATTTTTGTATATATATCACAATACAATTGCACCATAAAGTAGAACTTGCAGATTGACTTATTTTAAATTAGACATTATATATTTTTTTGTATCATAATAATATATATTTTTGCTAAAAAATGAAATAACCCTTTAAAAAATAAGAAATATGAGTAAGAATATTATATATATTATTGTAGTGATTTTATTCTCAAGTTGCATTATTATAAATGCCCCTGGATTCTACAGTGGTTATTCTAAACTAACTGAACAAGAAAAAAACAATATCGTTTTTACTGAGCCAGACTTTGATATTTGCAACTTGCAAAATGATGGCAAAATATACTCAATTACTGGTACTCAATTGCAAAATTGTATTTTAAAACAACCAAAATCACTAGTTTATATTTGGTCGCCACATTGTAGCTCTGAGAACTGTTATTCTTTAGATTTGATGCAGGCATTTTGTGAGAAAAATGGTTTTACTTTTTTTGTAATATCAGAGTACTATGACAGTGAAATGTTGAAGTTTGAAATACCAAAACTAAAACAATATCCGATGTTTAGCATAAATGAAAAATATTATAAAACAAGATATTGTAATAGATATTCCATGCTTTTTGTGAAAGATTTATTATCAGATGAAATCTTCAAAAGAGATTACAAATTTAATAAGTATTTTATTTTTGAAAATGGAAAATTACAATCAACTTCATTTAAAATAGAATAGAAAACAAGCTCATAACAATATGCTTGTGCAATTAAAAAAGCACAGGTATGCTGCTCCTTACCTACAGCTGTGAAACTAACTAAAACAACAACTTCACTTTTACAGCTTGTCACCTTGTCATTAATATTTGAAAATTTTAATATTAGTAAATTAATTTTTACATTATCAAAAAAATTAATAATTTTGCAAATATTTTTTAAAGCGGATGTGGCGGAATTGGTAGACGCACCAGACTTAGGATCTGGTGCCGCAAGGCGTGGGGGTTCGAGTCCCTTCATCCGCATTTTTTTAAAATTCGAATTATTAATTTTTTAATTATAAAAAATGAAAATAGAAAAAACACAAAAAGAAAATAATCTATCCGATGTAACTATCAATCTAGAACCTGAAGATTATAAAGATGAATATATTAAAAAAATTAAACAATTAGGTCAATCTACAAATATACCAGGATTTAGACCAGGAAAAGCTCCTATATCTTTACTGGAAAAACGTTACAAAGCTAGTGTATTGAGCGAAGAAGTCTTGCAAAAAGCTTATAATTTATTTCTAGATTTTTTGAAAGAAAATGACATTTCTTATGTTGGTGAACCTATTATTAATCCTAATAATGCAGATTTCGAAAATGATACTAATTTTAAAATTAATTTCCAATTTATTGAGCTCCCTAATTTAGATATTGACTTCCCTGAAAACATAGAAATAACTAAATATAATTTCATTATCACTGATGAGCAATTAGATAGAGTTATTGAAAATATGAGAAAAGAATTTGCTGAGATGAAAGATACTAATGCTCTAGATGGTGCTGATTTTGCTTTTATTAATATTGAATTAGATGATCCTGAAGTTAAAAAATTTATTAATATTGAACCTAATAAAGAAACTAATTTAAAGATAGATGCGATCAAAGATTTAACTAATGAAAACCCTTTAGAAATTAATTTATTAGATCTATTTAATTCTGTAGAAGAGGCAAATAATTATTTATTCCCCAATGATCCTCAAATTGTTGATGGAGATAAAAAAATAAAAGTTAGCCTTTTAATGGCTTTTAATAATAAACTTCCAGAGCTCAATAAAGAATTATTTGATAAAGTATTTCCAAATAAAAATATTCAATCAGAGGAAGAGTTTAGAAGTGCAATTTCTGAATTATTAGCTAAAAATTATTACGAAGCTAGCCTAGCAAATATGGTAGATCAACTAACTGACTACTTTTTATCTCAAT
>ERZ795060.5085-NODE-5085-length-10718-cov-3.796680_pt1 | contig 10718 bp, 9 predicted proteins | sample MGYA00375144_ERZ795060 | MGnify/ENA primary metagenome ERZ795060 (study PRJEB30189, sample SAMN05720157) | activated sludge metagenome | isolation source: anaerobic digester from wastewater treatment plant | place: Japan | collected 2015-05-15 ... | reverse complement strand
TTATGACCGGGAAGGTTGAACCATCCGGCCGTTGTGCCACATACTCATGGGGTCGTGAGGGGGCACCCCCGATAACAGACCTGATAGTGTCTAACGCCCGTGCCCGATCTGCAGGTACAATAAAATCCAACACATTTTTATTATCAACCGAAGTGTCAGGCTCATATCCAAAAAGGGTGTATGCCTGGTGATTGACGTAGGTGATCGTCCCGTCTATGGAACACTCAAAAACTCCCTCAGGAAGCAGATCGGCTAGATCTTTGTACCGCTTTTCACTCTCCTTCAGCATCTCCTGGGACTTGCGTAGCTCTTCCAGCCGGAACCTGAGCTCTTCTCCTGATGCAATCAGCTCCTCATATGCTGCACTCAGATCGATATTCCGCTGCTCAAGCTCGTTTTCAGCCTGTATTCGTTCGGTAATGTCGCGGATTATCGCCTGGTAATGATCTTTCCCACCGATTTCAAGTCTGCTGACACTCATCTCTGCATCAAAGAATGACTCGTCAAATCTACGAAACTTCCAGGTAACAAAGGCACCATCCTTCTGCTCCGTTGTCCCGAGCAATATACGGAGCTTATCTATTGTTCTGGTCCCTTCAGGCTGCATATCAGGTGCAAGCGCGGTAAAGTCATATCCTATCAGCCGGTGCTTGTCAGTATAAAATAAGGATGCAGCCTGGTTGTTACAATCAACAATGGTAACATTGGAGAGCAGAATGATACCATCAAATGCCGTCTCAAACAGGCGTCTGAACTTCTCTTCATTCTCCATCAGCGCCTTTTGTGCGGATTGTGCCTGCACAGCCTGACGGATTTTATGGGCGAGTTCAGCAAAAAGTGACACTGGATCGCCACCTTTCTGCAGGTAAAATGTCGCGCCTTCATTGATCGCCTCAATGACGACCTCTTCCCTGCCCTTTCCGGTAAAAAGAATAAAAGGAATGTTTTGTCCTTTCCTCCGATACTCCCGTAAGAGATCCATACCAGACATCCCGGGCATATGATAATCGGATACAACAATATCAAACGATCCTGACATTATCATATCAAGTGCAAAAAACCCGGACCTGACCGTGGTGACGGAAAAACCTTCCATTCTCTCCAGGTATAACTTGAAAAACCCGCAGAAGGATTCGTCATCATCAACATACAGGACTCTGATCATCGATGGTGTGTCTACCTGATACAACTGTAGGACACCGGTTTATATGAAGGTGCGGACACATTTCATCTGCACCCGATGATGATGAATTTCATAATCTCAGAGAGAAATGGTACCACCATGAAATGTGGATGTGTACTGATCATTCTCGTGGCAATGGTCGTCCTCTGGCCGGTTTCGGCATCACAGGCAGATGATCTGGCTGCACAGGGGAACCTGCTCTATGATCAGGACCAGTATAATGAAGCTCTTGTCATCCTTGATCAGGCCCTTGCCCTGGACCCTGACCATCTTGAAGCATTAAACGGAAAAGGAAAGACCTTAAAGAGCCTGGGTAGGTATGAAGAGGCAATTATTCAATATGACAAGGCAATAGCGGTTGATCCTACCTATAAAAAAGCTTGGAATAACAAAGGGATCGCCCTGACATACCTGGGCAGGTATGAAGAGGCACTGAACATGTTTGATGAATCGCTACGTCTTGATCCGGAGTACGGAAAGGCATACAGCAATCGGGCATGGTGTCTGAACCTGGCCGGACGGTACGAGGAAGCATTGGCTTCTGCGGATAACGCAACAATATTTGAACCTGATTATGCACGGGGATGGAGTAACCGGGGTGATGCTCTCCTCGCTCTTGGTCGGTATGATGAAGCAGTCATGTCATATGATACTGCGCTTATTCTTGACCCGGAACTAAAAGATGCCAGGGAAGGAAAAGAAAACGCAATCCTTCAGATGGAATAACCGGCAATTTCATATAATCCTTTTTTTTTAGTTTTTTCCACAGGTATAGAAAAACCATCAGATAAAACGCAAATCAGATAGCCTGATGAGAGAAAACATATTCTCATGAGAATTCAGGCATTCTTTTCGGTACTCTGTATTCTTTTTCTGTTCGGTACGCTCGTATCCGGCGGGAACCAGTCTGCACAAACCAATAATACGACTGTGAACCAGACCGAAAGTACCCTCGCTCCTGTCATTTCTCCACAGGAAAACTTAATGAATTATGCATTTGAGGCCAGGGCATTTGCACTTGAGAAAGGAAAAGAAACGGCATTGGCAGAATTTTCAAATCCTGCCGGGCAATTTGCACGTGATGGGAAGATCATTCGTGCATATGATACGGACGGGGTGCTTTTGGCAGACTGCACACGGCCTGGCGATATAGGTTCCAGGTTTATAACAGATGACCATGATGCAGGACAGATAAGACAGATGCGGGATCTGGCAAACACCGGTGGAGGCCTCTATGTTGACGCTGCAACAGGTAATTACTGGTTTGTAGCAGATATTGATGGCAGCTGGTGGATTTGTGCAGCCCTTGCCTGAAAAGCAGGTCAAATATTCTAAAACTCATACAGGACCTTTATGATTCTCATCAGAAAGCGAAGTATCGGGCAGGCTCATGAAGAGGTAATCAGGGAGATTTCCAGACGATGTGAAGGTCATGTCAGGGTGACGGAAGATGGTGAATATACCTGGGATCCTGAAGAGCCAATCTGTATTCATGTAGAAGAGCCATTTTCAGAACCGATGCGATCAGGAGCATCCCTTTTTGGAGAGAAGTTTTCTGAGCAGTATCAGGCATCCCTGTACACCATCACACCGCGCCGTGATGACGGGACAGATGCTGTATATACCTATGGAAACCGGCTTCGCGATTATCCCCGGCCAGAGGTCGCTATCATCAGGAAATCCCGGGGAATGCTCCATAATGTCTTCGATACCATGTTTAAAAAACTTGGATATGTTCCTGCAGATGCATGCGGTGAGCTTGTCTGGAAAGGTGATGGGCGGTATGGTGGAATTGATCAGATACAGGAGAGTATCATAAACCGGCTGATTGCAAATCCTATAAGCCGTCGTGCTATTGCGATAACCTGGTTCCCGGTTCAGGATATCACCGCTGATGAACCCCCATGCCTGCAACTCGTGCAGTGCATCATTGATAAAACCAATCATCTCAACCTTGTTTGTGTCTTCAGAAGCAATGACATGTTATCTGCATGGGGGCAGAATGCATATGGCCTTGCCCATCTTCAGAAATACATCTGTGACCAGATAAACCTGAAACGAACGAGCAATGGACAGAATATTGAACAGGGATGGCTTGAAACGATCAGTATATCAGCACATATGTACTTTCACCGGGACCAGCTTGAACTGAACCTGTTTTTAGAAAAAATAAAAACCGGGGAGTTATTCCAGTCATTTCAACGCAGGTAAGCCGTGCTGCCTTCGGCTTATGTCCTGATTTTTTTGAAAGAAAGAGAAATCCTTTATAGTGCCAGTATGATATGAAAGCGTGAGGTGCATATCTGGGGGTGCAGATACCGATCTCATTCCTTCTGAATTCAGGTTGCACCAAAATATCATACACTCTTCACAGAAGGAGGTATCCGGACTTTGGGGATACCTCACTGCCTGCACACTGGTTTCGGACACCCATTCATGAGCGTACTATATTTATAGGATAACAAATCGAGAGATATCCTATGCAACTTGCCGAGTTCCGGGTTCAGAACTATAAAATTATTGAGGACACGGGATGGGTTCCGGTTCAGAACCTCACCGCTTTTGTTGGAAAGAACGAATCAGGGAAATCTGCGATATTTCGGGCACTCTCAAAATTAAACCCATCAGACGGAGAAGGGTATGACGGCCTGAAAGAGTTTCCAAGGCAGCGGTATGCAGCTGAGATAACCCGTACTGACTGGCCGGTCGCGTCGGGCAGGTTTCATCTCACCCCTGATGAACAACGCGACATTTCTGCGATATCTGAACTCTGCAGTGAAGTCAGATCGGTTGAGGTGACCAGACATTATACCGGCTCATACAGTATCACCTATCATCCGGATGTCGGTGTAGATCATGTCACACCACCTGACCTGATCTACGCAATTGAAAGTGCCATTGAGCATATCAGAAATCTTATCGCCCCCGAAGGGAAAGGAGAGGAACTGGGACGGATTAAAGAGGGGCTTTTGGCTTTTCTTGAAGAACAAAAGAGTGGGATACCGGTTGACGGACACGTTCACAAACGGCAGATTGCAGATCTCATTAATGCAATCAAAAGCAGGGCAAATGAACCATGGCAGCATGACATCCTTGATCCGGTCACTGAACCAATGTACCGGCTTGTCAGACAGATGGAGACCTATGAGGGACTTATGGCTGCAAACCGGTACATTATTGAGCATCTGCCAAAGTTTGTCTACTTTGATCAGTACAATGTCATCGAGAGCGCCATTCACATCCCGACATTTATTGCAACCCTGAAATCCCATCCTGATACCCCGGGTCTTCGTGCCACCCACTGCCTGTTTCGACACGTAAACCTGGATCTTGACCAGCTTGACCGGCTTGGCTCTCACAAAAACGCTGTTGATGATAATCCGATCATCAGAAGACAGGTCGATGAACGATCCATTCTCCTGTCAACTGCGTCAAACCTGATGACAAAGAAGTTCGAGGACTGGTGGGGACAACGAAAGATCCGGTTCAGATATGATATTGATGGCGATTATTTCAGGGTCTGGGTTTCTGACGACCTGGATCCATCAGAGATAGAACTGGAACAGAGAAGTGCAGGTCTGCAGTATTTCTTCTCCTTTTATCTTGTATTTCTTGTCGAGTCAGGAGATGCCTACCAGGACAGCATTCTCCTGCTCGACGAGCCGGGTCTTCAGCTGCACCCGACCGCTCAGCAGCAGGCAACCCGGTTCTTTGAGCGGATCTCCCACCAGAACCAGATATTCTATTCCACCCATTCTCCATTCATGATTGACCTTGACCACCTTGACCGGGTCAGGACGGTGTATGAAGGAGAGGATGGAACCACAAAGGTATCGACATCCGAATGGCCGGCGGATCGTGACTCGCTCTTCCCCCTTGAGGCAGCCCTTGCAACTAGAATTGCAGAAAAGATCCTTTCTGGCGGAAAACAACTCGTTGTTGAAGATATTCAGGATTTATGGCTGCTTCAGGCCATGAACTATGCTCTTCGGAGCAGAGGAAAGACAGGGCTTTCCCCGGAGATAAAAATAACACCCGCCGGCGGAGCAGCAAATCTCTTTCCCCTTGCCCTTATGATGACAGCACACAAAAAACCGGTAGCAGTTCTGATTTCCGGCAGCAACATTCCATCAGCAGTGATTGACAAACTTCCCTCCCTGCATATTCGGGAAGGAAACGGGCTGTTGCTGTACAGCTCCTTTGTAAACCGCCAGGGGGCGGGTATTGAAGATCTCTTCTCACCAGAGCTGTACCACCGGTGTGTCAAGGATATCTATCCGGATCTTCCTCTGGGTCAGGTATCGGAAAAGAGCCCTGCAGAACGGAATGAGGAACGGGGGATCGCCATGCAGATCGCTGACCTGGTCGAAAGAAGACAGGGAGAACATTTTGAACGGTGGCGGGTTGCAGAACTGCTCTCTGACCGGATTTGCGAATCCCCCCAGAACCTGGATGATGAGACAATAGAACGGTTTTCAAGGCTCTTTCATGAGATAAACCGGCTGGTATGAGAAACCAGAATAAAGGTTTTATAGATCTGGTACCTCTTCCTTTTTTGCCTTGATAAGGTTCTGTAAAACAGCCTTTCCAACCTCCTCCGTTGTTGCAGTCCCTCCAAGATCCGGAGTTTTTACCCCATCTGCGATGGTCTTTTGAATTGCCCGCTCTATCTCAAGGGCATACGGTTTTTCACCCACATACTTCATGAGCAGGGATACGCACCTGATGGCTGCAATCGGATTTGCAATGCCCTTTCCGGCAATATCCGGGGCACTGCCATGAACCGGTTCAAAGAGTGCCTGATGTCGTCCGATATTCGCGCTGGGAAGCATACCAAGACCACCCTCGAGAAACGCGGCTGCATCAGAGAGGATATCCCCGAAGATATTTGTTGTTACAATAACATCATACCGGCCAGGGTGCTGCAGGACATCAAGTACAAGTGCGTCTATATACTTTTTATCAATGGATATGCCGGCCTTCTCAGCCTCTTCCATGCATATTTCAAGGAAATAAACATCTGATTTGAGGACATTGGCTTTGTTCCCAATCGTCAGATGCCTTCTTCTCCGCTTGGCACAGGCGCTGGCAAACTTTGCAATCCGCCTTGTCCCTGCTTCACTGACCACGCGGAGGGTACAGGCACGATCCTTCTCCTGCCATTCTATTCCCGAGTACAGACCTTCGGTATTCTCACGCACAATCAAAATGTCAAATCCATCACCAAATACCGGCCGAAGATTTGCATACAGGTCAAGCTCCTTTCGTATCCGCAGCACGACACTGTGGTATTTCGGATCAGGTGGTGTTGTTATGGCACCAAATAATATCAGGTCCGCATTTTTAAGAGTCTCAAGTGTTTTTTGGGACAATGCATCCCCGGTCCGTTTCCAGCACTCATATCCAAGATACACCGGCATATACTCCCAGTCAGGATGATAATACCGAAGCACCTCTAACGCAGAAGGAATTACCTCAGGACCGATACCATCACCAGGAGCCACAACCACCCGCTTCATCTGTTCCTCCATTCCTGAACACATGCATACAGGGCATCGGTGATCTGCTTGGGTGATGCACCCCAGTGAACCACCACACCCTTCTTCCCATTCAACATCTGTACGCCGCTCCGTTCTGCACGGCAGCATCGTGCAATAAACGGCTCTTCACTCACGGCATTTGCAGGACAAATATCAATCAGGGGGAAATCATGCCCATAGCAGTCCCGTAAAACCTGCCGGGCCGTCATGCACCCGGCAACCTGTTCGTCACCCAAAAGCCGGTCTGAATCAATCGTCCGTGAAAACCCCCCCGCCTTGCAGGGATATGCATCGGCCTTCGTCTCCCTGATATCCTTAATGTGATAACAGAACCTGATCTCCAGTTCACCAAATATCCCGGCTTTTTCAAGAACCTCAAGGGTTCCGGCAAGATGGGGGCGGGGAGGTGTCACATCATAGACATGAACCGTAAGCAGGGACGCCGGGTCCGGATCACAGATAAAGATCATGTGCTCATCAATCCCGGTAAAAATGGTGCACCGTTTCTGTGTTTCCAGTGCTTTCTGAATCAGGTCCCCGCGGTTATGCAAAACAACCGGTTCAGGATAACGGTATACCTCATCAGGACCTGCGATATGGGTCACGGATTTGATATCCCGCATCAGACCTGGTCCTTCTGCCGGTTCTACCGCCAGGATCTCATACCCCCCGGGAACCTCATGGATGAGATATTCTGAGAGGAAATAAACCCGGTCACCAACCGGTTTGTTCCCTGCATACCCGACACATTTACAGTGGGGAGGAAAGATCATCTCAGAAGTCTCCGTTTCCAGTACTCAATCATGCCGCCACTTTCAAGAATCTCCTGCATCCTGGGAGAGAGCGGGCGAAAGATATGCCGTTTCCCATCTACCTCAACCCACCCCCCGATACAGTCAAAGGATATGATCATGCCATCCGTGCATCCGGTTATGTCGCACTCCAGTGCAGGAAGACCAACGTTGATACAGTTGCGGAAGAATATCCGGGCAAATGACGGGGCTATAACCGCACGAACACCTGCTACCTGAAGAGCACGGGCAGCCTGTTCCCGTGACGAGCCACATCCCATATTCTTCCCGGCGACGAGTACCGCACCAGGAAGGCGGCCGGCCAGGCCGGGATCCAGATCCTCAAAGATATGCTCTGCCCAGATCTTCCAGTCTTTTGTCCGGAGATACCGCCCGGCTATGATAAGATCGGTGTCAATATCATCACCAATACAGACTGCCGGGCCTGACCCCTTTAATGCAGTCATATGACCTCCCTGGGATCTGTAATCTCACCATGCAGGGCACTTGCTGCTGCAGTTGCAGGTGAGCAGAGATAGTACGACGCTCCAACCCCCATCCGGTTCTTAAAATTTCGGTTTGCTGTTGAAAGAGCCACTTCACCCTCACCCAGCACACCCATATGGGCACCAAGACACGGACCGCATCCGGGCGGACCGATAGTGCATCCCGCCTGCACCAGATCAGCAGCAACCCCCGAGGTGATCGCCTGCAGATAGTCACGTTCTGATGCCGGAACAACAATAGTCCTGACCTGAACACGGTGACCTTTCAGTATCCGGGCAGCACGTGCAAGATCCTCAAACCTCCCGTTTGTGCACGTCCCGATAAAGACCTGATCAAGATGGGTTCCGGCAAGATCTGACACCGGCCGAATGGTATCTACCCGATGCGGAACCGCACAGACCGGTTCAAGATCAGTGAGGTCGATATCGTACTCCTGTACATAGGTTGGATTGTCAGGTTCCTGAACCGTGCAGGGAACTGAAAATTCTGCCAGATATCGCTCTGTTTCTTTGTCTGCATAAAAGAGTCCGGTCTTGGCCCCCGCCTCAACAGCCATATTGCATAAGGTCAGCCGTCCTTCCATGGGAACAGATGCGGCAGATTCACCGGTAAACTCAAGGGCCGCATACGTTGCCCCGTCCATCCCGAGTCCGGCCACATAGGAGAGTGCAGCATCCTTCCACTCAACACCGGTATTCAGCGTTCCTGACAGGTGAATGCCGATAGAATCCGGAACCCGAAGCCAGGTCTCACCTGAGACCCATATCCCGGCCATGTCACTTGCCCCAACACCGGTTGCAAATGCTCCAAGTGCCCCCAGCGTACATGAATGAGAGTCTGCACCAATGACAACCTCTCCGGGTTGTACCTGCCCTTCAGCCATGACCTGATGGCAGATACCAGAGCCGATATCCCAAAACCTGACCTGATATATCCGGGCAAGTGTCCGAAGCTCAGCCTGAAGCTCAGCGGTTTGTGAATTGTTTGCCGGGGCGATATGATCATAAATGATATAAATTGCGTCCGGTTTTCTGATGCCCGGGGCTCCCATAGCATCATAAATAATCTTCGCCTGAATACCGGTTCCATCATGACAGAATGCCTTATCAACAATCCGGTCAATATACGTGCCTGCCTGGGCACCCAGAATCTTCTCTGACAGTGTCACCATGAATTACATCCTCCCCGGTGACATGGGAGATGATCTCCGCAAGCACCTGCTGATTGATACTGCATTTATCCTCACTTCGATCTTTTATCATCTCAAGAACCTGCATGACCTGCTCATCGGTGATATGATACCCGAATGTTGTCAGGATGTGCATAAGGGCCCGTTTTCCGGTATGTTTCCCTAAAATAAACCTGCGTTCAAGTCCAAGGAGTTCTGGTGGAATGAACTCATAGGTACTGGGATTTTCAAGGATGGCAGCGATATGAATCCCACTCTCATGGGCAAACGCATTTGCACCGACAACCGGTTTTGTAGCAGGCATATAAATCCCGGTATACTGTTGAACCCGTTCTGAAAGTGCCGGAATCTGTGTGAGATCATACCGTGTTACCCCGCCTTTGAGCACGAGGGAGACCAGTACCTCCTCAAGTCGTGCATTCCCGGCCCGCTCTCCTAAACCATTCACCGTGGTATGAAGCTGAAAAACTCCGAGTTCAGCGGCTATAAGGGTATTTGCTGTTGCACAGCCAAGATCATTGTGGGCATGAATTGCAATCGGGATCGGGGTCCGGGGGACCAGATCCTTCATGATCCTTGCAAGCTCAAGTGGTGTCAGACACCCGGTGGTATCCGCGTATGTGACATACGTTGCCTTATGGTCTGCTGCCTGCCGGTATATATCAACAAGAATGTCCGGATCGGTTCTTGAAGCATCTTCAGCACCAAACCGGACGATAAGACCATGATCCACGGCATAATCAAGTTGTTCAAGGGCATTGGCGACAACGACCTCGCGGGGTTTTTTATGCTTGTACTTCAGGTGAAGATCTGACGGAGCGATAAAGAGCCCTATCATGTCGACTTCTGCATCAAGGGCAGCATCAACATCCTCCCTGCACGCCCGCGAGAGACCACAGATCTTTGCCGAGAGACCAAGCCGGGAGATATCCCGAATCATCTCCTTTTCATGAACAGATACGATGGGAAACCCGGCTTCAATCACCTCAATACCGATCGCATCAAGCCGGGTTGCGATATCCTTCTTCTCTTCGGGTGTGAACGAAACACCAGGTGTCTGTTCCCCGTCCCGAAGAGTTACATCACAAATTTCAATGTGCCATGGTTTCATGTCTATCGTTCCTCCGGACATACTCCCTGAATGACAAGCACCCGCAAAGTGGTATCAGGGACCATAAGTCCTGAAATTTTCTCATGTTCACTGGCATTACATACAATCGGATTGGCAAATCCCAGATATGCACAGATATCAGGGACCGGCTGACGGCCTGTCGTTCCCATGCACCAGTTCTGTAAGACAATACACAGAAGTGGTCTACCTTTTGCATGGAGGTCTATGAGAGCCTGTATCCCGGAATGAAGCAGAGCATAATCACCGGTCAGGGCAACCCGTGTTGAACGGGCAGCAACCGCAACCGATGATCCCATCCCATAATTGGCAATTCCACAGGTGTACGGCGGGATCATGGAGAGGAGACTGCAGCCGGTATCGCTGATAACCCGTATCC
>ERZ795060.5081-NODE-5081-length-10722-cov-4.359801_pt1 | contig 10722 bp, 11 predicted proteins | sample MGYA00375144_ERZ795060 | MGnify/ENA primary metagenome ERZ795060 (study PRJEB30189, sample SAMN05720157) | activated sludge metagenome | isolation source: anaerobic digester from wastewater treatment plant | place: Japan | collected 2015-05-15 ... | reverse complement strand
TGTTGCAATCGTTGAAAAAAGAAGTTACTAATCTTCTTGACCCGCGTTTTGATAAAGATGGTAAATTCAAGTTCACGGAGCTCAAATCAGTGCATTCGCTGATCAATAAGTACCTGAATGTAGTCGGCGCTAAAGTTGTGCGCGAAAGAGTTGGTAAAAGTAGAGAACAATTTAGTGCAGTGCAATGGATGAACGGGCTTACTGTACCAGTGGATCAACCAGATTTGACGCTTCCACCAGAAATCGCGCAGTGCTTTGTTGAGTAAAATATCATTGCCACAGTACTTTGAATCATATGTTATAGTTCATGAATTATGTTTTTTTCACTTTTTTGTTGAAAAAAACAGGTACCCGAAAACGGCAGAAAATTCTTTATATATAGGTACCCGAAAACGGCGGATTGAAAAATACTACATTCGCAACTCAATAGGATTAACGCATTACACGATGGACACTAATATGATTGCGCGAGTTGGATTTTCAAAAATAAAAAAATCGGACACGTTTTGCTCATACTGGAATCCTTTTGTTTCAAGATCTGAGCCATTGATTTTGGTACAAATCATTAGGTTGTCGAAAAAAAGAGGTACCAGAAAACGGCGGATTTTTTCTTTTATTAAGGTACCAGCAAACGGCGGATGAAAAAATACAACATTCGTATCTCCAGCATTATCGGCTCTTGTACAACACTTGACAAAAATCATTGCGGGGGTACCTCACTTTTTGCACTTTTCATTTTCCAACAGTCATCGCAATAAAAGTTGAAATCCTTGCCGGAAATACCTTTTCTACTGCATGTACCGAAAGATTACGCATGAACTGGTTTTGCGCCACATTCGCACATTTTTCCGCGCATCGCATCCTCGCGGCAATTTATGCATTCACAGGGTCCTCCCCAATCACAGCTCGGCATTGTCGGAATTTCTTTGTATATACGCGATCGTAAAAAAATCCAACACAATATAATTAATATCACGCCATCTCCCATTCTGACGTACCCTCTGACGTATCGACGTTATCGCATCTATCCGAATGATCTGTCGAAATTTCAATGATATCGTGAGATAATTCAGCCGATTTAACCGATTCCGATGGCTGTACAACCGGAACTGGAGCCGGCGATACAAACGGCAATACTCCCGGTACAACAGGGGGGATGACCTGCGCTTTCTTCTTTAACATCGATGCAGGCGCCGGTCCTTGCCAAGTTACCTGTAAATACGTGCACAACCCAATATTCTCCGGTAATTGCGGATCTCCGCCGTATACGTAAATATCCGATGTCGTGCTGCTTGGTTCGAACCAAACATAGAATAAAACCCTCGTACCGGCTTCAATGTAGCGGACTGCAGATGTATTCATGCTAAAGTACTCAAAATCCTGCTGACCCTTGAACCAGCCCGTGTTCATCAGATATTCGCCGGATCCAGTCTGCGCATATATAAATAACCTTGTATCGATGCCGAAATACGCGTTGAGACCCTGGAAAGTCGCTTGTATCGTGATATTGTAGTATCCGCTGTAACGCGGCGCTAAAAACTCGGCCGAATAATCCATATCCACTATGGAATCTTCAGAAAATGTTGTGAGATGGAACAGGTCATTCGGGGGTAATGTCTCGTTTGATCGTAAATATAAGGTACCAGTTGAGAAAACTATGGGAGAATCAGGGATATCAAACAAGCTTGCCATGGGATTCCATTGTCCGGCATACCAGTATTGCGGACGTTCCCCGGCTTTCATCATAAATTCGCCATCCTCGGCGTCGAACACGTCAGAATTAGGTACTGGCATGCGTGCTGTCTGACATTTGCGCCCAATGCTGAGATCTGATGTTGTATAGCCATTATTGTTGCCGACCGCAAGAGTTGACACGGACATTGTATAAAATTTTTGTGACACTATATGATAGTGCGTAAAAAAATGGTCAATATAACGCACTTTACGTGGAATTCTTAACCCTCCTCTGAAAGATTATCTTCATCGAGATCTGCTCATCGGGTCTGATGTATATGTTGTGTAAGTTCTGGTATCTATCGGCCCAGTATGGCGTTACCTTTATCTGGCGCAAGTCTCCATCTCCGGTCAAGTTAATCCACCGATACTCTGCTGTCGGGTTGTAAAGTAAAGTTCCGCGCAGATTCCCGCTTTCCACCGGATATTGCACGAAATCATTCAAAATCGGCTGTGATGGGTTATCTGTCGTTCTCACGTTAATACCGCCACCATTTGACGTATACTCGGATCTGATGGGTATAGACGCGGATCTAAAGATAATTGATGTCATGTCGTCCCAATCACTTAATGACGCGCATTGCTGCCGAATGATATAATGTGTCGCGTCATAGGAGTTATTCTTGTAATCCTGCACCATTATCCGGATATCCTTGCCATCTATCTGGTTTGATCCAATTCTACGAGTGGGAAATGCCTGCAAGAACCGGAACATCTCAAAATTTGCGTAAATCTCCGTATGTCCCGGAACATCCGAATCATAGTTGGCTTTCAACGCAATTAGCGAGATAATCCCTGTTGCCGAGTCATAAATGTAATAAGGCGGCTCATCTCCTGGAATAACCGGCAATGCAGCATGAGCGGTCGCAATAGCGGTGTTCATCATGTTGATCATGTGCTGAATAGAAAAGATCCCGTAATACGCAGTTTGTTGATCTTGTATGTACTGTGGCGGGAATGCACTCGGCGGGCGCGGCAATACAGTGACAAAGTCATTCCAGCTCGTATATCGCAGGAAAGTTTGTGATGTAGTACCACCACGTACAAGTGTAAAACTATATACACCGAGATCAATGTCGTTCTGCGCTGGACCCGGCTGGATCTGGAAGTTAAATATCGGAATAAGGTTCGTAGGGATAGAAAACCGTACGATAGACATACTCCAATCCGACGCTTTATTCAGGATGGGAAACTTGGTATCCGTGACGTAATCGGCCAGAACAATCGTTGTAGAGAGCGGTTCTTGGATAAGCACGTCATAGTAGATGATATCCCTGTCAGACGCTGTCATGATAAAAAATATGTGGTGTTGCCTTCTCGGACATATATATGTGCGTGCAAAATATTTTTAATACACGCGACCAAGCCGGCGTTTACCAGATGACTTCTTCTTAGAAGACCGGCGACCACCTTCAAGCTCGCGCCCGTAATATTCACGTTTGGCTGCCACCATATCTCCACCATGCTTTTTGACGGCACGCTGCCATGCAGTAAGACGCTTGCGGGATCGGGAACGGGATTTGCTTCGTCGGCGTCCTCCAGAGAACATTCCACCAGATGCGCCGCGTCCTTTTAGTTGTTCGCTAATAGCCATGATCTCCGATAATTTCGGTTCCTTCTTAAGACGTTCTTCCAATCCTTCGAAACTTAATTCATTTAGAGCGTTGGCGAGCACCGCATCTTTTTTGGTTTGATAATCTACGTCGTCTATCGTATACGCAAACTCCGCTCTCATCTTTTTGGCTTTGGGGCTAGCCCAGAAGTAGACAGGAACTGTGGCGTATATTTGACCGAATTTGTCTTTGGCCCTACCAGCCGGCAACAGAGCGTTGCCAGCATCAAGTCCCGCTAGTAATGCCTCCTCTGCAAGAGATTTATCAAACGATCCACGTCCAAGACGTACTAGATCATTAGCTGCCTTGTTGAATAAAGCGGTAGCGTCACCACGAGCTCCACCTTCTAGGCCACGACCTCGGGAAGATGACCTACGCCTGCGTCCACCGGATAGAGACCGGCCTCGACTGAACGACACACTACGTGTCCGACTGCGACTACGGCTACGACCACGACCAACTCTACGTTTGCGTCGTCCACCAGACATGGCATTGCCTGTTAAACGGGCCATAACCATATCATGCAACTGATTGGCGATAGGATCAGACATTGTGTTAATTGTTGGTATAAGTTATGCTATGACATATATATTATTGAGCAAACTTACTCGGTCAAAATATATTTAAATGCCATTCCAAAACAAATACCTCAAGTACGCGTTAATGGATGATGATGAGCCTCCAGAGGCTGCAAAAAGACCACGGAAGAGAATAATCACATTCGGTAAAAGCGGGGACATCAACATAGAGTTTGAAGAAATGCCGGAACCGTATAGTGAGTTGGTTGAAGGAATATACGAAGGAGGAAAACACATGTCTACGAACATGGATCGATGGTACGAGCGGGTACACGATATCGTAGTTAACCCACACAAGTACAAAGACGATCCGCGAACATTTCTAGAAGGAATAGGCGATGCACTGCAAGATGATAGCCCAATCATAACGCTGGGTTCGAAGGAACAATTAGGGTATTACGCAAAGTTGGTGGATCTTGCTAGGAAATACGCAAAGTACAGACAAGAAGACCCGTCACAAAGGATGAGTGACGGCGATAGAAGAGACAAGGCTGCAGATCTATTCAATCTGGCTGGAATACTCGAACACTTGCTGTCGTTCGTTGATAGAATTAAAGACGCGAAGGATGCAAAAGAAATGATACATTTCATGAACTGGCTTTCTCTAGTATTTGGCGCGGTATTGACGAAATCGATACTTACGAAGCGACAAGTGCTAGATTTGTACAATAAGTTAGCAAAACACGTACAGGGACAACCAGCAATAACTATGCAGCGACTTGGTAAATTTTCGTTCTCTAACCTAGAAGAAGCATTAGACAAGCAAATCCGAATGAACGGCGGATCTTTTGCAACAAAACTTTATCAAATTGCAGCAAACACGTATCGTGGTGTAGCGTGTCCTAAAGCACGTAAACTAAAGGACGGTGAGATACATCCGTTATGCGCCAATTGGATGGGGCCGGGCACTGATATTGAAGAGGCAAGGAAATATCCATCTGCAAACGCGGCGGATGATTGCGCGAGGGTACACGATATCATGTACTACTATGCGGCAAAAGTACAAGATCCGATAAAGCGGGCAAACGCGATAAGATACGCGGATGACAAGATAATCAGCTGCTTGAGCAAAACAAACGATCCCCCATATACTCAACTGGGATTGGCCGGCATTGCAACGAAGATGAAAGCGGAAGACTTAATTCCCGGTCTTACAAAGGCGCTGATGGGTAAAGAGACGGCGAACAGCTATTTCGGACAAAAAGCGAAAAAAGTTGGCGGATGTCTTTCATGTAACAATACATGCTCCAATTGGAAGCCTTACAAGGACGGACGCATACAAATGTAAATGTGTTGAATTATTTTTTGCGTGCAGACATATAGCGTACAAAATGTCCATCGCAAACTTATTCGCGTTCGGTCGCCAGGCAGTTTCCAACATTTATGCAAATACAATTATTCTCGCGGGATTGACATCAACTGAGCGGAATGCCCTCACCTCAACTGATGGAACCCTATCATACGACACAACCTCAGATAAACTTTATGTACGGGCAAACGGGTCATGGGAACAAGTACAATCTAGCGCGGGATCATCTTCCATGTTTGCGCTGTTTGGCCCAACCGCATTGGGTACGATCCCAAATGGTGGTTTCGTTAATGCGCTGGTATCCGGCGTAACCACGGTTTTATCCAACGGTATCACAATTAATCCGCTAGGATACGCGGAGATCCCGGCATCTGGGTACTACAAGGTATATGCGCAGGCTGTAGTGGGTACTCCTGCATCGATAAGCAACGGTTCCATTGCAATTTCAATATCAAACGATTCCGGCACGGTTAACCATTTTAAGTCGACAATGATGGAAGTAGTCGGAGCTGCATCAACTGCATCCCAATGGACGATGTCGACTCAAGGAATAGTGCAACTAAATGCCGGCGATAGAATTACAATGTATATACAGAATATAGGCTCTGGTAGCACACTAACTATGCAGGCGTTGGGTGGGGGTCCCAGGCTTACATACATTACAATTGAAAATCTGCAATAATAACGAATTATACCATTTTTTGCCCATTACAATATACATGCAACGATAGACACGCCGACAGAACAAAATGTCAGTATCAACCCTTTTTGCGCAAGGCCGCCAGTTCAACGCAAACCTCCATGCCAATTCCTTGACTCTGACGCCGATGACTACGACGGAGCGGGATGACCTTGTTCCGGAGGAAGCCAAGCTCGCGTATGACACTACATTAAATCAACTCGCAATGTACGCCAACGGGGTGTGGAATACCATTGATTACGTGCCGCCAACAGGAAAATTCTTTGCACTATGGACTACCAACGCGATAGCCACAGTCCCCAACACAGCACTGTATAATCCGTGCAATCAACCTATAGCCGGTAATGCTCTTGTGCGCGCTCAACATGGCGGTGCATCTGTCAGTCCTGCAGGTGTTATCGTTGTACCAAAAGATGGCGTGTACAAGGTAGAAGGAAATATGCTTATTAGGCCGGCTACACGCTTGACTGCCGGTTCTGTGCGCATGTGCATCTGTAACTTTAACGGTAGCGCTGCGTACGCGACTGTATCCGATGAGGGATTCAATACACCAAATACAGTATCGCTTTCCGCATGGACAATGCATATTGCAGGCTTTATCCCTCTTGTTGCCGGCGCATCCATCGCGATCCACATCAAGAATGACGCAACTGGTCAAAATATCAACGTGGAGACAAATAGTACAGACGAGGAACTCACTACCTGGTTCTCGATCGAGTATGTCACCAATTAATTTTCCGCATAAGATATTGTGTTGCGCACGTATATATGGCTGAAAATGTCGACCGAATTTTTTTCAATTATAGCTGACGGGGAGGTGATCCAGCACAAGGTTGGATACAACTCAAGTGTTGTCGCCAGATTGACAAACGGAGAGGTTGAGGGCGCTTTAATCATAAATACAAAAGATCTGCAATACAGGAACACCGCAAACGAATGTATCAAGTGCGGTAGGACGGATGTAACGCAACAACACGCAAGATTATGTAGCGGCGTTATAAAAACTGATAAAGGGATGTCACGCAAATATGATGGAGAGGGCACAATAGTGCAGCCGGTTCCCGATACGGAAGGCCGTGAGGTAGGTTATATTGTCGGCCAGTCAGGTGCCGGTAAAACAGTATTCTTGGTGAACTATCTTGTGGAATATCTTACAATGTTCGAGTCAAACAGCGCATTTATATTTACCGGCGCTACAGCAGATGATCCCGCATATTCTGCCGTACGAACTAATCCGCATATGAATTTACGCGTCACATTCGCGTCAATCGGGAAAGATATTCTTGAACAATCGCTTGAACCGGAATCGTTTGAAAATTCATTGGTTGTATTCGATGATACCGGCGCAATCGAAGATAAAGACGTAAAAAAGAAAATAGATAATCTACGATCCCGCCTTTGTCTCGTTGGCAGGCACAAGAAGGTATCGGTTATAACAACAAATCATCTTGAGTCCGAGTTCACGGATAAATCGTTGAAAACTGCGATCACTGAATCACATTTCCTGGTTATATTTCCAAGACACGGCACAGAGCTTGGATTGAACCGATTATTGACTACATGGTACGGGTTACCCAATAGAACCAAAGAAGATAAAGAGGTCGTTGCAAAGATTAAATCTGTTGCATCCCGCTGGGTCTACTTGAAAAAAGGATATCCCAAGTACGCGTTGTATGAAACTGGCGCATTTATTTTGTGAAATATTCTCCCGGGTAAGTATATGGGACAATCCCACCGGCTGAACACAAAACGAGTTGGCGCGATTATTGTCGGCGTTTACTTGTATGTAAAGCTAATCCATCGGACTAATTTCCCCTATCCCTTTTATTATTTTCTCCCTCTTTCTTCTGCGCTGAAATGGAAACGCGGGTTAAAATACCTTGGCTGCTCTAGATTATTTTTTTCGGCACGGTTGGTAATTAATTTAAATGTTGTACGATTTTGGACCGGAATTATATATGCTACTATACGGCCAGATAGATAACCTACGAAGATGCTCGTGACAAATTCTCTTATCCCGGCTCCGCTCGTCAATGTGCAAGACCCAACAACATGGCTCGATGAACCAGTTCAGTATGCTCTGCACCGATCGGGCGAAACCCTAACATATTATCCACAGACAACGTCAAATACATCCGGCACCAGTACTATATTCGAGGTGAGCGTTCCTGCCACTACAACAATCGTGGACAGGCATTTATACTTGCAGCTCGACGTTACACTTGATTTTGCAGGAACAGCCCCGCCAGGACAGAATCTTTTGCAAACCGGTTATGATGCATTCCGCGCATGGCCGCTACAATCCTGCATGTCGAATCTGGAGATTACAATCAACGGGACTCCCATTGCACAGGATCAAAACCGTATGATCCCGTATCTGATGCGAGTAGAAGGGTTCAACCAGTATAATAACTTTTCACTTTCTACAACCCCGCATTACATGGATCCCGCGCAAACGTACGATCAATTAGTCGGCAGCATCCGCAATCCACTCGGCGGTTACGGCGATACTGTCGATGGTACAAATACCGGACGCGGATCATACCCTATGGAGGTTGTAACCAATAACAACACTACCGCGCAGATTACCGCAACATTGGTAGAACCGCTGTTTATCGCCCCGTTGGTTTGGGGTGACGCAGAACGTAAGGGATTGTGTGGTGTGGACCGTTTTACCGTTAAGATTGCTTGGGCGAACCTTCCACGTATGTGGTCCCATTCTGATGCAAGCGGTTCTGTATTTACGACTCCTCCAGCTGTCACACTCGGCGCAACTCAACTCAATCTGAAATACATCAGGCCTCAGCGGATTTACCAGCAGCCGTCAACGTTCTTGTATGGGTTCGACTCGTACAGAATCTATCCCACATCCACATTCATGTCGCTTGCTTCGGGAGCATCACGCAAATTTACAATGAATAACGTACAGCTGCGCGTTGTACCAGATAAAGTATTCCTGTTCGCGAGAAAGCGCGATGCGGATCTTACTTACCTGGATGCCGACGTATTCGCTGCGATCGAGTCTATCAACATAACTTGGGGAGTGCAGAATGGTATCCTCGCTGGAGCACAGCCAACTGATTTATACCAGATCGCCAGAAGGAATGGAGTCGCGATGTCTTGGGAAACCTGGTCAGGATTACCCATCCCAACGATGCTCGGCTCTACAAACGGTACAATCACTGGCGCGGGTTCTATTCTTCCTCTACAAGTTGGAATTGATATTCCGGTTGTTGCAGAAGAGTCCCCGGGTGTATCGGTCAACACCAACGTTACAATTGATATTACTATCCGCAATCCATCACCTAACCCGGTAAACTACGATATATTCATGATCACGCTAGATCGTGGAACGTGCTCTATTTTGGAATCGCGCATGGCAACGGAAACCGGTATCGTATCTGGTATTGGTGCCGTTCAAGCACAGACGTTCGCACCAACAATGTTGTATGCCCACGATTCTCTCGGTATGTACGGTGGCGGATTCTTTGACAGCTTGTGGAGCGGTATTAAAAAGACCGGCGAGTTCATTGCAGACAAAGCTCTGCCGTTCGTCCGCGATACCGTTATTCCCGGCGTTAATCTTGCAAAGTCCCTCATGGGGCGCGGATTCTCCAAAGAGGATAGTTATGCCGGGTTAAAACAATACGTTGGGAATAATGAAGATGATGTCGCATCCGTACGCAGTTATAAATCCGATGAGACGACAGGCGGCAAGCTTATCACCAGTTCTACACTTAGACGCCGACTTGATAAAATGTAAACACACTTATATACGAACAAATGGAATACGCTTTATCATCTGACGATATTTTTTATCTTCTTGATGGAAAGACAAATATTCTTACGAACCGGCAGCTAGCAGATGTCAGAAATATTGAACAGGTGATGAAACATGGATCGTGCGTTATCTTGTACGAGATAAAAGATAGAAGCGGACATTGGTGTTGCGTGTTTAATCGCGGACCTCGGGAGATACAATGGTTTGATTCATACGGATTGATGCCAGATTCCGAGTTAACTTTTATTGACCGCGAATTCAGACGCAAATCAAATCAGGTAAGCACGCATTTAACCCGGCTCTTGTTGGATTGGATTCGCAGGACTGGCGGTGTTGTGCGGTACTCCCAGTATCGTTTGCAAAAGCTCAGTCCGAAAGATAATACTTGCGGAAGATTTGTTGTGTTGCGGTTGATGATGAAACATCTCGATGAAGACGAGTTCGCGCAAGTTGTGCCGAATAGTAGAACGGCGCTCAAACTTACGTCAGAATAAATCCGCGAGATATTTTTTGCAATACAATATATGAGCCGGAAATGGACAACGAGGAAGACGATTTCATTGAAATACAATCGCCGGATATAAATGTGAAAAAGTTCCGGTGCTTTTACTGCGAGACAATAATATTGCCGGAAGATCTCGATACATTGCCGATATCGATCACTGACAAAGTTGTGTGCCGCAATTGTACGGTTACACTTGATCCGCGACAAAAAAAGATTACCGATTATTTCAAAAGATAATTGCGCGACATCTTTTTTTACATCTTTGTGAGGGCCCCGTTTGATCAAATAAAATTAACTCTTCACGTATACACATGTGTTGCGGTTTATCAAAGAAAGATGCCGATTCATTGCGATTCATTACAGTTTATCAAAGAAAGATGCCGATTCATTGCGATTCATTGCGAATTGTTGCGATTCATTGCGAATTGTTGCGGTTTATCAAAGAAAGATGCCGATTCATTGCGAATTGTTGCGGTTTATCAAAGAATGATGCCGATTCATT